>Ga0315314_1003935_pt1 | contig 11379 bp, 11 predicted proteins | sample TDP9_MG_FD_203631 | JGI IMG/M metagenome (GOLD analysis project Ga0315314, IMG submission 203631) | Freshwater sediment microbial communities from Lake Towuti, South Sulawesi, Indonesia - TDP9 | ecosystem: Environmental > Aquatic > Freshwater > Lake > Sediment | place: Indonesia: South Sulawesi...
TGAAGGGACATCCCTAATTGATGTTGGCGATGGAGTCGAGATAGAGACTGCCCTCAGAAAATCTGGGAAAACATCGGTCTTTGTGAGGCCTGAAGACATAATCCTTTCCAAGAAGCCCATTAGCTCCAGCGCAAGAAACGTGTTTAAAGGAAGAATAGTAGAAATCTCAGACTTGGGATCGGTCGTGAGACTCAAAGTTGACGCAGGAAAACAGTTCGTTGTTCAGATCACCAAGAGGTCTTTCAATGAGATGCAACTCAACGTTCGCTCAGAGGTTTTCCTCACCTTCAAGGCTTCGTCAGTCCACGTAATCTAACCATTAACTCTCAGATCCTTTCTTTTTAAGTTCATAAAGAATGACCAGGGCTTCGCCTAGGGACACGCCTAGTTTTGCAGCTAAATCTGAAGGCGTTACGTCGGGTTGCTCGTGGAGAATCACATCTCGGGTGTAAGCCTTGTGGTGGGGGTAAAGGATCATGGCGTGAACAGTTTCTACCAGAACAGTCCATAGGGGATTGCTCACATACTCTTCTAAGCTCATAAACTTTCACTTCACGTCCAATTGCTCTTGGCCTCACAAATATCTTATGTGATTTCAGTTAGTGTACAGGTGTAAAACAGTTTAACGGAAATGTTTATTAAACATTACGACATCAGATATACGTTAGAAACCGACATATAGACGAAGAAGACACCGCCAAGGTGTATGATGATGAAAAGAAAAAACGGGTTTAATCATAGACTCCTCATTACAGTAGATGAAGTGTTGAAAAAGACCTTCGGAGAGGCCGGTTTACTCATCTACAGCTATCTGGAAAGTCAGTCAGTAAAGCGGGAAGAGATTCCAGAGAAATTGGAAGCCTTCGAAAACTGCCTTGAAAAATTTAGTGCAGGAGGCTCGGTTGTGGAAACAATGATTCTGAGGGATCTATATTCAAGCCTCGGGCTCGAGCTTGAACAAAACTGTGACAGATTCAGCTTCACGGATCAGGTGGCTAGACTAAGAAGTTCTTTGCAACAGTGAAATGTCAAAGGGTTTTGAAAAGAAAAAGCAAATTCGCATCTAATTCTGGCAACAGCGTTTTTAATTTCTGAAAGTATAAATAACATTTTCTGCAAGTTCAACAGTAAAGCTACTTACGGAAATCTTGGTGGAAGGGCTTGCAGCAATGATTCTGGCGGTGATCTTTGATCTCGACGGAACCATCGTAGATTTTAACATAGACTATAAGTCGGTGAGGGCAGAGGTTATACAGCTCCTCACTAAGCAGGGCTTCCCTTCGTCGATCTTTTCCCTGAACGAAAGCATATTCAGCATGCTGAAAAAGGCAGAAACCTACATCAAGGATTATAGTGGGGGAGAACACGACATGGCGAGAGTGAAGGAAGCGGTGCTTTCGGTGGCGAACCGTCACGAGCTGGAGGCTGCCCACACAACAAGCTTGATGCCAGGCACTCCAGAGGCACTCACGACTCTGAAGAGAATGAACCTAAAGACGGCGATTTTCACCGTCAACGGCGAAAAATCAACGAGCTACATTCTCAACCGTTTCCGTCTCAAACGCTTCTTCGATGCGATAATCACTCGTGAGTTTGTCTCGGCAGTAAAGCCTGATCCCGCCCATCTGGAAGCCGCTTTGAAGGCTCTAAATGTTGAGCCGGAGGAAGCCGTTGTTGTGGGAGACAGCAAATGGGACATGATGTGCGCCCGGAAACTCAACGTCGTAGCGGTGGGCGTCCCAACCGGTGTATCTTCTCTCAAAGAGTTGATGCGCTCCGGCGCCACCTACTTAATCTCGTCCCTTGCAGATATACCGACTCTAATAAAACAACTCAACACGCAGGGTTAGGATGGCTTAAAGAAGTATCGAGGCCAAAGGGGCCATTGAGAAGGCAGGTTCGTGTCAAAGTCAACCACCAGGTCCATGCCAACCTTGATCTTGTCGGGCTTTACTTCTCTAATCATGCCCAGCAGGTGGGGTCCGTCTTCCAGCTCAATTATTCCCACAGCGTAGGGCGCAATGGACTGAAACTGTATAGGCGGAACATGGATCACCGTGTAGGTCACCAGTTTCCCCCTTTCTTTAAGCTTGATCCATTCAAGGTCTGTTGAGAAACATTTTGGGCAGACGTTTTTGGGGGGAAGAATGAGGCTGTTGCACCTGCGGCATTTGACAGCCATGAGCTTCTTTTCACCTATGAATTTGTAGAACTGTTCTATTGTGGGGGGAGGGTTCTCAGGCATTTTATTCTCTCCTGTAAATGTGTACTGTTGCTGTGGCTCCTGAACCTCCAACGTTGTGGGTTAAACCTATCTCTGCTCCCTTTACCTGTCTTCTCTCCGCTTGGTCTGTTAGCTGGAGGTAGATTTCGTAGGCTTGGGCTGTTCCAGTTGCCCCAACAGGATGCCCCTTAGACTTCAATCCTCCGCTGGTGTTGACGGGAAGCTCTCCTTCGATCGTGGTCACTCCTTTCTCCAGTAGGCTTCCACCTTCCCCGGGCTTGCAGAAGCCGAGGTCCTCGTACGCCACTATCTCAGCGATTGTGAAGCAGTCGTGAACCTCCGCCACATCCACGTTTCGGCTTTCAATTTTCGCCATTCTGTAGGCTTCTTGTGCTGCAAGCTTAGCCGCCTTTAGAGTTGTGAATTCCTCTCTTTCGTACAAGCCTATGGCGTCACTAGCCTGTCCTGATCCGATGATGTGAACGGGCGTGTCAGTAAATTTTCTAGCCATTTCAGGCTTCGCTAAGACTAGGCAGCTGGCTCCGTCTGTTATGAGGGAGCAGTCAAAGAGTTTTAGGGGCCAAGCGATAACTCGGGACAACATCGCTTGTTCCAGCGTTACCTCCCTCTGCATGTGAGCCTTGGGGTTTAAGGCTCCGTGGCGATGGTTTTTCACCGCAACCATGGCCATCTGCTCCTCTGTCGTGCCGTACTTGTACATGTGAGCCGTTGCTATGAGAGCGTACAACCCTGGAAAGGTCATTCCGTGCCACTGTTCAAAGGGGAAGTCGGAGGCCATCGCCAAAAATTCGGTGACGTCCGAAGTGGCTCGGTGAGTCATCTTTTCAACGCCGCCCACCATCACCATGTCATGGAGGCCGGAGAGCACCGCGAAGATTCCACACCTCAAGGCGGCTCCAGATGAGGCGCATGCAGATTCTACTCTAGTGGCTGGTTTTGGTAGCAGTCCTGCCCAGTCTGTAAGCGTGGGTCCTGTGTGTCCTTGGTGTTCGTAGGATTCGCCCATATGACCCACAATCAGGGCTTCTATGTCCCGTTTCGGGTCTAGGTTTGGGCATCTGTCAAAGGCTTCCTTGACAGCTTCCGCGAATATTTCTCTTCCGTACATTCCCTCTCTTTTTCCAAACTTAGACAGTCCTGCAGAAACTATTGAAACAAGCGGTTTGCGAATCACTAGTTCATCCTCCGGTCAGAGTATGGTTATAGAAGAGAGTGCTTCAGATACATATATTTGAAGTTTCACATGATGAGCTGGCAGATTTCCTTCCTGTGCTGATTGTTGAATGTGTGTGACTTCATCCCGCTTGCGCGCGCATTCTCTTTCAAGCGGAATTCTTAAATACCGATTAAACCTATGGTTCCAACTGGAGGAGAGAACAAGCTTTTGGAAAGGAAAGCAGTATCGGTAATAGCGCTGATACTGTTGCTTCTTGTGGGCGTGTTGACTTTATCGTTTAAGACTGAACTTGTTTCTGCTATTATTCCCGAATACCCCGCCATCTACGTGGATCCACCGATAGTTGAAAATGTAATGCCTGGCAACAACGTCACCGTTTCAATAAAGACAGACTACTCAGGATACGACATTTGGGCGTGGCAGTTCACACTAAGCTACAACCCCAGCATTCTACACGGCGTTGAAGTTCGCAACGGAGACCTCATCACCACGGAAAAAGACCCTACAGCCATGTTTGTACCTGGAACATTCAATAACACCTTGGGCACATTATCTCTGACATGGGCCGTAGTCGACTTCTTCCTCATGATGTTACCATCCACAACATATGGACCTGGAACACTGGCCTACGTAACTTTCACAGTGGTGGGCTATGGAACCTCTAACATAACTCTGGGACGCGAAACCAAACTTATCGGATATGACCCAATACTTGAACCTCAGTCCTACTCTATCATAGACGCTGAAACAATGCCACACCACATACAACACGGCTACTTCAGTAACAAACCAACAATCCACGATGTAGCTGTGACTAATGTTATGCCAAACAAGCATGGTCATGAGAAACACTATGCTTATCCAAGGTGGACAATCAACGTCAACGTGACAGTTTTGAACAACGGCACCGAACCCGCAAACATGACTGTCTCAGTCTACTACAGCGAGTTCGGCTGGCATGAGATAGGGACTCAAACTCTAACCAACTTGGCTCCCACCGCCGAGACTACTGTAACGTTCAGCTGGAACCTTGCACGCGTCAAATACTGCAACCACACAATAAAGGCTAACGCCACTCTCATCGGCTTTGTCGACGTCAATCCTGCCAACAACGAAGGCTACTCTTGGGTCAAGGTTAAGATGCCCGGCGACGTGGACGGCGACGGCGACGTGGACGCTGACGACGTATTCCTCTACGTGTCGCCAGCCTACGGAAAACGCATCGGACAACCAGGATACAACCAGCAATGCGACTTCGACGGCGACGGTGACGTGGATGCTGACGGTGTGTTCCTCTACCTATCCCCGAACTACGGAAAGAAGTACAGCTGTCAGTAATAAACGCGAGGCAGGTTCTGCGCACGCATAAAAAGGGGAGGTTGTGCCTCATTCTGAGGCTGCAAGGAATATGGAGTTTGTCACTAGCCTAAATGTGAATTCTGTGTGTGCTCTGAAGGTGGGTTCTATTCCTGAAAGGATGACGTTTCCCCTGCCATATGTTCCCCTTATGACTGCGCTGTATCCTTCTGCCACTTCACTGAAGGGCCACCAGCCCGCGAGGAGCATGTTGTCTGAGGCATAAGACGCCACTGTGTCAGCGTTTCCCCAAACTTCGAACCATACTGGGAAGAATGCGTATGCGTAGCTTCCTTCTGGATAGTATGCGGCTACTGGATCAGTTGGGTCATAATCCAGCCTCACTATACCGTTGTTGTATCCTCCGTACCATCTTGTGCGGTAGGCGTAGGCGTCAAGGAATTTGGCGTAGTTGACAAGGCGTCCCCCTCCCTCGCCGACACCAAAGTATGTCCCACCGTTCCGTATGAATTCTAACAATCCCTTCTGTCCTTTGTTGCCTAGTTTCTTCCAGATAGACCAAGCTGATCCATCAGGAACGATTACGATATCGTAGCTCTTGAGTTTTCCTTTTCTAACGCTAACATAGTTGAGAACGTCGAAATCAAACTCCAAGCTCTTAAGGGTGAACTGAGTTTCGCCGTAAGCCGAGGTATCTACTCCCTTGGCGTAGAGAATCGCTATTTTTGGCAACGCTAAGAGTTCCTTCTCTTCTGCAGGTTCAGCACTTAGGGCAAATAGCGTTAGATGGAGACTTTTCGCGGTCTCTACTATGTATTCTTCTTGTTTTTGGCGTGGGATTATGAAGGTCCCTACACCGAACTCTTTCCCAGCATCTTCGAAGGGTTCTGTTGCCCAGTAGACTGTGATGCCCTTCTTTAGGAGCCGATTAGCCATCGTTACAGCGTTGTTTGTGTCGTCTTTCAGGGCGTAACCGTATCCAACTTCACCTTCAACGCCTCCCACTGGATATGAAGCCTCTTCCACCTCGACTAGTTTGGCTTCAAATGGCTCGCCTGCTTGGGTACGGTTGAATCCCCAGAGTTCGGGGAAGTTCCAAGCATAGATGTCGTAGGGTGGATACTCTAGTGCCCAAGAAGTGTCTTCGCCATACCAGAAAATGTTCATGGCTAAGCCTGCTCTAGGCTGACTCATTAGGACGACGTAGGTTCCAGCTGGATATAGGACATGGTTCGCTGTGAATGGCTCAAGAGCCCTGTGCACCTTTACACCGTGAAAGATGGCGAAGTCAACTATCTTGGCGGTTTCAATTGGGTCCATTTGCAGCTCTGGATCCATTGGAAGGATGTAAGCGTAGGGGAAGCTGTTGGGTTGCTCCCCGCCTAGCCAATGGCCCTCGTTTCTTATTCCTCTCAGGAAGATTTTGGTTTGATCCCTAAACATCTCGGTCTTGTTCTCAACAATGTATTCGTAGGCTCCAAGGGTACCAGTATAATGGGCGTTGATCGATATTTCTGGGCTTCCATTTTTGTCATAGGGATCCGTTGACTCGAAAGTCATGCCGAAGCATCCGTGGTAGAATCCATACATGGGTGTAAATATGGGTGTGTAGTCGTCCCATTCAGCTGTCCAGTCTCTTTCCGCGATGATTGTTTTGATTCCTATTTCTTTGAGGGAAGCTTCCATGTCTTGTGCCATTGGGCGCAGGTGTTTGAGTATGAGGTCTTCTTCGGCGTTTGGATTGTGTAGTGGTGTGCAGGGCTCAATGAGCACGAGGTCTTCGCCCCAATATCCGTGGAGGTCAATGTTAAACAGAGGCGTCCATTCTTTGAATACGTGCTCGATTCCTGCGCGGACTTCTGGCTGTGAGGCGGTGAGCCAGTCTCTGTTTAAGTCGAAGTACTCACCGTTGTATCTCATGTCTGCTATTCTTCCATCGGGATTCACGCACACGTATATGAGGCTGATGGTGTTGTCTAAGATAGCTTCCACTTCTTCGGTGTCCCCATAGGCTAGTAATTCGATGAGGTCTAGGCAGGCGTCTGTGCCCATCATTTCATCTCCATGTATACTTCCCGTAATGAAGATTGTTGCCTTGTAGTCCACAGTGCCATTCTCAACCAAGTCCCAGGCTAATTCTGGATCTTCGACTATCAACTCTGCGAATTCCTTGTAGAAATCTATGTTGTCTAATACCGTAGGATCCGCAACTATGGCTAAGTACAGGTCGTGACCATCAGCAGATCGTCCAATGACTTGGACGAGGACCCTTTCGCTGGCATTTAACTCTTCCAAGATTCCAGGAATCTCGGAATAGGGAGTGAATCCTGGAACAATAACTTCGTTTGGTATCGTGGCCGCAGCAACGTTGAATAATGATGGTGCTGCTGTTGACAGTGATAGGGAGACCACTAGAGCTAGAAGGATGATTGGCTTTGTTTCTTTCCCGTACATTCTACCTTTCTCTCCGATAAGAAATGGAGAGATACTTCGATTTGAATGTTGTGAAAGAAAATTCTGGTTTTTAGTTTCAGTTGAATGCTACTCTAACCAGGCAAAACTAGCGGGTAAATTTCCTTTTCCACGTACTCCAGATACTTGTTTTTGTCCTTTATGTTAAATATTGTCACCGAAGTGTCTCTTGTCACCCCAACCACGTACCCATACTCTTTCGACCTTGCCACAATGTACCAGAGGTCCCCGTGCTTGCCGTACTCCTCAAAGAGTGTGGTGCCCACCAAGTCCGGCCCGTAGAGGGAAAGCTTGTTCACGTTGGGAATATCCACGTTGTCAAAGAACGTGATTTTCGTGTCCTCTGGGTTTTTGGAGTGAAAACCGCGCAGAGTTTCGGGAGGTATACGCGCTTCCACTACATGCCCGAGTTTTTCGTAGATTATCTTGCTCAGCTGATTTGCAATGAAGTTCGCCAACTTCTTCTTTTCCACCACAGTCAGGAACACTGTGTCTTTACGCTCTGCAAAGCTGAACATGGCTTCAACTGTTCTTGGAAGGGGAACAGTCTTGCCCCTATGAAACGCATAGGTCAAGTAGTCGTGGGAGTATACGCCCGTGAGAGCTTTCTCGCGGGGCATGAGACCAACAACTTCAGTGACTAGGGTGAACTTGTAATCGCCTTCCTCGTAGGTTTCCTCTGTCCTGTAACCGCTGAGCTTGGATGCTAGGTCGGGTAGAGGCATGGGCTCAAAAAGCTTAAACACCTTTCCAGCCGTGACCATGTGCAGCCCTCCGTAGCCTTATTCTTCAAATCTTCCTTATAGAGATTTAACCCTTAAAACGGAGTCAACATCTACCAAAGCGGAAACAGGACGAAAAGAATTACGTTCCATGTCACCACAAAAATGTAGAAGGCTACAAGAATAATCAGTGTCCCTAGCAATAGTTTCCTAGAGAACAGCCACTCAGTTGGCTTAGCGACTTTCTTGGCAGATGCGCACAAAACTCCGAAAAGTAAGACAAGTCCGACCTTGATCCAAACGGAGAGAAAGATTCCTAAGTGTCCCCAAATGTAAAGAGTGAATGGATTAGACTCATAGGCTGGATTTGTAACCAAAACGTCGAAGACATTGAGCAAAAGCAAAAACAGAAACCACGATGCCAAGGACGACGACTTCCAATCCACTTCTCCTTTCTCCTCGGCTAAAGAACGCAAGTTCAAGTATTTATGATTTCAAGAGATTGGAGAGTTGACTGTAGCGCAGAACTTCGTTCTTTAGTCATGGATGTGCGCTTTGGGGGGAGAACGCTTAAATATGACATACGTCATATTCTCATCTTGAGGTATAACACTGTTATAGAGCCTCAGGAAGCATGCACATGGCAAAAGAAAACAAAAGTCTCTCGTGGGAATACAAAGGTTGCCGCGCAGAGACCGATGGCGACCCCTACCCTGGAAAGAGAGCATGCCATCTAACTTGCAACCCCTGCCTACAGCCGGAAAATTGGCCCAACTGCAACGATTGTGAAGTCGTCGGACACTGCAAAGCTGCCCTAGACCGTATCAAAAGCTCCAGCTTGGAAAGAGGACACTACTACAGTGGACAACTAACCGGCGAAGAATCACTGTATCATGTTCTACGCTTCGTAAACACCCAACAAAACATCATAAAGGAAAGGGGCAAAGAAAGATACGTGAAAGAACTGAAGCAAGAGAATCAAAACAAAGAGCGCGATAATAAGCAAAGCGATGCCGTTCGATAGACATCCCAAAAATGCGCGTAACTGCTGTACTAACTTATATTTCTCATTTGTGAAAGATCACGAAATGTACAGCATACACATCTACCTAAGCACTTTAATATGGGGGAGAAATTCCTATCTATATTACGCCGAGAGGACAGCCGCAAATGCTGATCAGAGAAGTCATACTGGAAAACTTCATGTCCTACGAATACGCTAGGGTACCTTTTCAACCCGGCGTCAACGTTATCTGCGGTCCAAACGGCTCAGGCAAGTCATCTATGCTTTTAGGAATCTCGGTGGCTTTGGGCCAGTCCTACACCGAGCGATCTAAGAAGTTGAGCGACCTCATTAGGTGGGGAAAAGACCAGGCCCGTGTCACTCTGGTTCTGGACAACTCCCCTAAAGGAAAAGGTCGACCAGTTCCAAAAATCAATAAAGACTCCATCTTTTTGACTAGAGTTCTGAGGCGGGATGGAAACTACTGGTTTGAATTCGAGAACAGAGCTGCATCCAAAAGCGATGTTGACAGGCTGTTGTCCAAGTTCGGGGTTGACCCAGACAACATGCTTATCATCATGCACCAGAACATGGTGGAAGAGTTCACTGTTCTTCCACCTCAGGAAAAGCTGAGAATGGTTGAAGCAGCTGCGGGATTCGAATCCTACCGCCAAAACGTCCTGAGAGCCCAAAAGAAGTTGAGCCGCGCCCTCAGCCAAGAGGAGTCTGTTGGAAAGCTCTTGGAATCCGCCGAACAGACCCTGAGCTACTGGAGGGAACAGTACGACCGCTACCAGCAGAAAAAACAGCTCAGGATGAAGCGGGTTTTCCTTGAACGGGAGTTGGTTTGGGCAGAAGTTGCGAGAAGAGAGAAAACGGTTTCTGAGCTGGAGAAGCAGATTCAGAAGGAAAAAAACGAAGATTTACGGATTGAGAGTGAAGCCAAAACCATCAGCAGCCAACTAGACGAACTTCAGGGAAGAATGGAGCAGTTGAAAGCTGAGTGGCGAAGGCTTCTGGAAGAACGATTAACCTTAGAGCATGAAAGAGCAAAACAAGAATCCAACGTTTCCCTAGCTAGGCAAGCCCTAGAAGAAACAAGATTATGGGCTGAGAGCCACCGAGAACAGGTGAATGGGTGCCTAGGCGAGATAGAGCGGCTGGAGGAGACGCTCAGGGAAATTCGGAATCCCTCGGACCTTAAGACCCAATTATTCGAGGTCAGAGCTGCCTACGAAAATCTGGAAAAAGCGTGGATTGAACGATTCAGCGTGAAGAACGAGAGTCTGAAGAAGTCTATTGAAAGCTCTAACACGCAACTCAGTGGGCTTGGCAGCCGGGTTTCAGATGTTCAAACCAAGATGGACCACCTGAACCTAGAGATGGAAAGCGCCAACAACGAGTTTGTGGATCGAAAAATTAGCTTGGCTCTGTTGCGTTATCAGAGGGAAGTTGCTAACAAGGCTTTGGAGAAATTGAACAAGGAGCTTCAAACTTCGCTGGCGGATCTTCGTGAGAGCGTGAGGAGGGCTGAGGAGACGGGTCCCCGCATAGTGCCCGTGAAATCCGTCGTCGAGATTATGGACGAGATTCGGGTTACTGATGGGCATCTCGCTGCCCTAGCCGACGTTTCCGAGGACATCGAGCGCATGTACGAGTCGTATTCCAAGCTGTTTCTGGAGCTGAAGGAGAAGGCTCGCCTGGTAGCGGAAAACAGGGAGAAGGCCTTGGAGGAGGTGAAGACGAGGATGGAGGCTTGGAGAACCGTTCTTCAAAACCTTCTGAAGCATGTTAACCTTCAGTATCAGGGAATCCTCTCGCAGGCTCAGGCTGTTGGAGAGGTTAGGCTGGTTGATGAGCACGACATTGAGGTGGCGGGTCTTGAGATTCTTGTGGGCTTTAAGGGAGCGAAGCCTGTTCCCCTTACCATGCACACTCAGAGTGGCGGGGAGAGGAGCACGGCAACCATGACTTTCCTCCTAGCTTTGCAGCAGCACGTTCGGTCGCCTTTCAGGGCTGTTGATGAGTATGATATTCATATGGATCCTCGGAATAGGGAGACTATTGCTAATTTGCTTGTTTCTTCGGTTAGGGGACTTGACACTCAGTATTTGGCTATCACGCCTAGTCAGGTGACTTTTGAGGAGAAGGATGTTCACATTATTACGGTTCAGAATGTTGAGGGAACCTCGTTGATTAGGGAGGTTGTTTAGTTTTCTGTTTGGCTATCCCTTGTAGGGTGTGTGCAGTACCTCTTTCACTCTTTTTGTGATTACTGGTCCGAGGCCGTAGACGGCTTTAGCCCATTGGTCTACGTTGATTAGGGCGTTTATGGGGGTTTGGTAAGACTGTAGGATGGTGTTTGCTTTTTCTCTGCCTATGTTTGGGAGGCTGGCTATGAAGAAGATTTGGGCGTCGGCTAGAGTTTCATGTTTCTTCACTG
>Ga0315314_1003936_pt1 | contig 11379 bp, 11 predicted proteins | sample TDP9_MG_FD_203631 | JGI IMG/M metagenome (GOLD analysis project Ga0315314, IMG submission 203631) | Freshwater sediment microbial communities from Lake Towuti, South Sulawesi, Indonesia - TDP9 | ecosystem: Environmental > Aquatic > Freshwater > Lake > Sediment | place: Indonesia: South Sulawesi...
CCCAGCCTCTCCCCCGCAGTTTGGACACCTGAGCATACTAATCTCCACCCTAGATTTTTCTCTATTAAGATTTAACTTCGCTCCCAAGTCCCCAGAAATCTGTGAGGATAAAAGACGCGCCGGTCTTCTCCAGACCGTATCTAGACCGAGGCTTCGTGAGATGCCTATTCGCCCTCGGGGGCGGGATGTAGAGGCCTTCCTCGATATCTCGCTTGATCTCGCCATAAACCCTCTCGGCGTCGCGCACTCGTAGACCACATCTCTTGCATCTAAATCCCTTCTCCCTACCCATGGACTCCATGTGCTTACCACAGACACTGCATATGGGGTTTCTGAGCGAGGTCTTCGAGGCAAGCGCGACTATCCTCATCTTCTCAAGGTTTATGGTCTTGGGGTTTCTCTTAGAGCCGGGCCTGACTCCGCCGTACACCTCAACTCGGTCACCCTTGATCAGCCTCTTTACTATGTTCCTAAACTTCCCAGTTGGCTCATAAGCGGCGCAGTCGATCTGCCCGCTATCATCCCCGACCGCGAAGATGGCATGCCTCCCAAGAATGTGGTGGGGCTCAACGACCACGGAGCCCGCAGCGATCACGGGTCTGTAGGGCTGGATCTGAGCGATCTTCTCAACCATCCGCAGATGGGCATCCGTACCTTGATTCGTCCTGAAGATGACCCACCTCTCAACATCCTCACGAACATCGATCATCTGATACGCCCTCCTCACCGCGCTTGGGCTCTCACCCCTTACGCCTAGGAGCACGGGATCCGGTCCTCGCGGAGTCAATAGAACTCTCCTCTTCTCGTAGTCAACGTTGTTGAAGGTCAGACCCGACATCTCCTTGTCCATCTTGAAGACGGAGGTCGAGTCCACCATCCGCGGTTTGCCTATGTTATCGACGGTCCTGTACGCGATCAGCTCGAAGGTATGGTCGCCGTTCAGGGTTTCACCCACGGCCGCTAGAGCCCCTATTATCCCCCTCCCACCCTTGAATCCTACGGCCTCAGCTCCGAAATGTCTGATCAAGTCCAACGCTTCCTTCTTACTTACAACATCCTGCACTGTTCTGCGAGCGAAGGAAGTGAATTCTCGGGGGACGTCTCCGGCCAAGAACACTACCCCTGGATCGGTTCTCGGACAGTCCAGTTGAGACGCGTCTTCTACGGTCTCTATGACTTCCTCTATCGCCTCGTCGATAAGCTCTTCGTCGATCCTGATCCGAAGGGAGAGTGCTGCGTTTCCCCGAGTCTTCCAGGGAACGTTAGGATTCAGCCTTATGAGGTTGGGGTAGTCTAGGAACTTCCCTACTCTGAGTCTCTCGACGAGCAGCGCGGCTATGTAGGTTGTACAGCCTCCCTTGATGGAGTCTGTATCGTCAATGCCTATGTGTAGTGGGAGTTCCATCGATATTATCCGCTTATCAGCGCGAGCGCAGATGTTTGAGGTTGGGGCAGTCTTTCGAGTCTATTCTTTACCAGCAGTCATCATGGTGAGGGTGGATCTTACCTTACTCAGCGGTCTAATTTTCCGGGTGACCACATCCTTCAACCTTTCCATAGACTCCGACTCGACCTTGGCGATGATGTCGTAGACGCCGTAGACAACGTAGGCTTCCTTGACATCGTTAATCTTCTTCAGTACGCCCAAAACGTCATTCTCGGCTCCCATCTCGGTGTTTATCAACACAAAAGCCATGGGCATATCTTTAATCCCTCGATAGATTAAACGACTGTCCACCCATTTATACTTTAACTAAGAAATGTTCTGGTCTGGGCTCTTAAATCTTAGGGTGAAGACGCCCGCAACTTTACGACCTCCCCGTCCCACTCGAGGATTCAACAGAACTTATTTAGACATCTTTAAGTTATATCACCACCTAAAGACTAGATGAGGGGAAGTTCCTTTGGCCGAGCCTATAAGAACCATATCGAGTGGGGAAATGGCAGCGTTGGAGGTGAACGCTGAGTACTTCGGAGTTTCAACCCTCCAGTTGATGGAGAACGCTGGAGGCGCGATTGCGAGGGAGATAGCGAAGAGGTTCGACACAAGCAACAAAGTGACCATCTTCGCGGGTACTGGCGGAAACGGCGGGGACGGCCTGGTCGCGGCTAGACATCTATCGTGTCTGGGATACCGTGTGGATCTAGCCCTCATAGGCAGGCCGAGCGATATTGGGAGGGAGATCGTGAGGAAGAACTGGGAAGCCGTAAGATTCATGGCCGACTCCGTGAAAACGGTCATCGCCGACGACTCCACTATTGTTCCCAAGATAGAGGGCGAGGTGGCTGTAGACGCGCTTCTAGGGACAGGTGCTCGCGGGCCTCTGCAGCACCCGATCTTGGCCGCTGTTAGGGTTTTCAATGAAGCCTCTTCCTTCAAGGTGGCCGTTGACATACCTACAGGCGTTGACTCAGACACAGGGTACGTCGCCAACGAGGCGATTAAGGCCGATCTGACCGTAACGTTCCACAGGGCGAAGAAGGGCCTCTTGGAGGCTAAAGACTATGTCGGCGAACTCGTGGTGGCGGACATAGGGATACCCAGGGAGGCTGAAACCTATGTCGGGCCTGGGGATGTCCTGTTGACCAGAAAACCGAGACTGCCCGAGACTCATAAGGGGGACTACGGCCGCCTTCTAGTGATCGGTGGAAGCGAAACCTTTTCAGGAGCTCCGACCCTCGCAGCGATGGCTGCTCTGAGGGTTGGGGTGGACATCGTGTACGTAGCCGCGCCTCTCGAAACGGCTCACGACATAGCCTCCATGTCCCCGAGCCTCATCACCCTCAAGCTTGAGGGCGACCACCTGTCGCCTGAGAACTGCGCCCTTCTGAAGGGCTTCCTCGAGAAGTCCACGGCCGTGGTCATGGGTCCGGGCTTGGGTCTGCACAAGGAGACTATGATCGCTGTTAAGGAGCTGGTCGAAGCCGTTGGGAGGTCCAAGGTTCCGCTGCTTCTGGACGCGGATGGACTTAAGGCCTTCGCCGAGTTCAAGCACAGGGTTGATTTCCCCCTCGTCCTCACACCCCACGGGGGAGAGTTTCAAATCCTCACAGGCAGGGAGCTTCCGAGAGGGTTGGAGGAGAAGATCGAAAGGGTCAGGGGGACGGCCGAGGAGCTGAACGCGACGATCTTGCTCAAAGGCCCCGTTGACGTCGTCTCCGACGGAGAGAGGGTAAAGATCAACAAGATAGTTCACAACCCCGGGATGACCGTCGGCGGAACAGGAGATGTTCTATCAGGCATCGTCGGCGCGCTCCTATCCCAGGGCTTCGACCCCTTCAGAGCCGCGGTTTCAGGCGTCTTCATAAACGGCGCCGCGGGTGATTTCGCGGTCAGTGAGAGGGGATACCACATACTGCCGACAGACCTCATAGACCGGGTTCCCAAGGTTATGGATGATCCCATGTCGCACATCACTGTTAGACGGGTTTAGGGTCTATCGAAAGGAAGTAAACTCGCTGGCTTCCTATAGGTCTCTCCAATTTGGCGTAGTCAGGGGGATAGTTTCTCCAGCCTTCATCTTCATTCTAAACGTCTTGCTGATCTATCCGTTGTTCACTGGCGAATGCACTCGGCACATGGGCTCGATAGAGTCAGCGTTCATCTCCGACGCCAGATTCATCGACGAGAACGGCTTCGCCAACTGGAACCCCCTCTGGTACTGCGGCTTCCCCTTCCACCTCTCATACACGCCGCTCATACCCTACTTGACGGTAGTAACGCACTGGATGATCCCGACGATCTCCATCCCGCAGTCTTACAGGCTTATAACGGCCCTAGCATACGCTTTCGGCCCGGTTACGCTCTTCCTCTTCGTGAAGTATCTGACCCGAAAAGAGTTGACCGCTTTCATCACGGCGATTATCTACAGCGTGGCACTGATGCCTATCTACGGCGCCACTCCCTTCGTGGCTGAGCTTGTGAAGGATTTGAAATACATTCCCTACGGGCTGATAGTCTTAGCTTTTTTTGGGGAAGGCCCGCATATCTTGGGTCTAACAGCTATCCCTCTAGCCGCGCTCGCGTTGCTACACTCGTTGCGTGGGCCTGGCTTCAAGCGATATGTTTATGCTTCTTTGGCTATAGCTGCTGTTGCATTGGCTAACCTCATAGCCCTCTACGCCTTTGCCCTCATATCGGCGATAATTCTGCTCGGCGAGGCTTTAAGGGGGGAAGCCATGCGAAAAACTAAGAGAGTCCTGACATGCGGGGCGATCTCCTGTGGTCTGGTTGCCTTCTGCTATGACCTATCCTTCATCGAGGCTTCGGTCTCCTTCGGCATCTTCGGTGGTGGAGGATACGTTCTCACGTGGAGGAACTTTGCAGAAATGGCGATTATCCTCACCGCAGCTCTAACCGTTCTTTCTCTCTATTTCAAAAAAAAGCCTGAGTCGCAGCCCCTCTTTGTGGCATCTGCGTGGACAGTCGTGTTCCTCATAATCCCAGCGGTATGGTATTTCTTCAACGTTCCCCTCGCGCCTCAGCCTGGCCGATACATCCCTGAACTCAACATCGGCGTCTCCATTCTACTTGGCATCGCCATCACCGATATTTTTGAGAAACTCGCAGGAGCTGTGCCGACGGGGGTGAGGCGAGTATGGAGACCCCTGTCGTTCATTGTGATCAGCGCAATCGTTCTAGTCCTTCCCTTCACCAGATCGACGTGGGAGGTCACGTACCCCAATCAAGACATAGAGGAAACATCTGAGTACAACATAGCGAAGTGGCTGGAGGAGCATACTGGGGTGCACAGAGTCTACGCGACTGGTACGGTGTGCTTCTGGCTGAACGTATTCACTAGCGTCCCCCAGCTCAGAGGAGGCTCGGATCAGGGCTCGACAAATCCTTGGTGGATCCATGTAGCATACGAGATTGATAATGGAGACGATGGAGAGCTCGGAGTTCTGTGGTGTAAGGCTCTCGGGATCAGGTACATCGTCGTCATCTACCCAAACGCGGATACGCCTTACCATGACTACATCTTCCCGAACAAATTTGAAGGAGTCTTACCGCTTCGCCACACGTACAAGGGTTTCGCGGTCTTCGAGGTACCTCTCAACCATCCAGAGCTCATCCAACCGGTGGAAGTTGTTAGTCTCCAAGATTTTGGAAGAATCAAGGGTGTCAGGGATGTTGAAGGCTTATCGGGTTATGTTGACGCTGTCGAGGCCACGCCTACCGCTATATGCAGCTACAGATTCGACGGAGTTGACAGACTGACAATCACCGTGATTAACGCCACCGAAAGCACCGGCATCCTGGTCAAGATGACCTTCGACAAGAGATGGAAAGCCTATGCTGAAGGAGGGGAAGTCGCTATCACCGCTGTGGGGCCTAGCTTCATGCTCGTCACTCCAGAAAAGAGGGGAAGTTATGAGTTGAGGCTTGTGTGTGAAAAGGCCTTGAGTGAGGTTTTCGGCATCGTTATTTCGGTCGTGACGATTGCTCTAATCTCGGCCGTCACCGCATATAATTCTGGGAAATGTCTTCCCAGACGACAAAGGCAACATTAGATTGAAATTGTCCGTGAGATAAGCCTTGCTCATTCGAAGACGATTTGGAGAGAATCTATTCCGCCGAGATGCCTCTTGTCGTTTGAATAAACCTCGGAGATTCCAACCCTCTCCATGATAGCTACGTTCAGTCCATCGTTGAAGTCAACATGATAGGCCGCCATATTGTTAGCCCCCACGAGGAGGTCGTCCGCATCAAACTCGGCCACTTGTAGAGCCTTGTATGAGAGAATCTTCTCCAAGGTCGGCTTGATGTCACTCTGCCTGCCCATCGCCTCTAGTACCCATGCTACCTCGCATAGAACCAGCGTTGAAGTCAAAACTTCCTCACCCGCCTCGATCCGCTTGAGAATGGCCTTGGCCTTCTCCCCGAATCGAGGGTGACCGGTGGCCGCGTAGACGAAGACGTTGGTGTCAACAAACCGCATCAGCGCATCTCCTCGACCAACTTCTTTCGAAGATGCTCCCTCGCAACCTTCTTAGGCTCTTCGACAGGATGCTCAAGCTTGATGCTCTCATACAGCGCCTCGGTCGGCCTCGCGTATTTCTTCACTGGAATTAGGACGATCTCTCCTTCACGCTCCCTGATGATCAGCCTCGAACCCTCGTTCACACCGTATCTCTCCCGTATCTCCTTTGGGAGGACGATGCGACCATACTTTCCGACCTCCACAGACAACCATATCACCGACAACCAGTCATATAAATGGCAAATATAAATATTATTGCCAATATTTTTATCTATGCCCGTCTACCTTCCATGGCCCTTTCACGTCTAGTCGGGTTTCGCATGCAGTAACGACTAGAGACCTAAGGACAATATTAATAAAGATTCCAAGAGTATCAGAGGGCAGTAACTAGTCATAAGAGACTTGTGGAACACCTTCATGGGCCGGTAGTCTAGATGGTTAGGATATCGCCCTGACGCGGCGAAGGTCGTGGGTTCGAATCCCTCCCGGCCCACTCAACCATTTTAGGAAAAGCGTTGACGGAAAAATAATTATCGCTTTTTGGCAATCAGAGCCTTCTAGGCGCCTAATCGTCTCTTTAAGAGATTTTTCGCAGATATTTTCCATACATCCATCCTACATAGTTCTATAATTATTAGCCGTTGGCTCAACTGGAAGTACAGTCAATGGTAAGTCTAAGCATCCAAATGGAACAAGTTCAGAGCCAGTGACTACTGAATAGAGGAATTGCGACTCAACTTGTCCTTCAAGAGTTGCTCCTTCGTATTCCTTCTTTGCTCTCTTTATGGTTCGCGTGGATGTCTTAAGGTTTGGTGATTTCGGATTAAAGCCAGATATCGGATAATGGTTTGTCTTCAGCCTTTTAGAAAGGTTTATGTGGGTATAAATAATAGATATTTTGTGGGTGAAGAGTGGTGGGAAAAACTAGGATGGATGAAAGGGGTAGAGTTTTGATCCCTTCCGAGGAACGAGGGAGGCTTGGTTTGAGACCTGGAGCCGAGTTTGAGTTGGTTGAAGAGAAAGGGGTATTGCTTTTGAAGCCCATTATTGCGGCGCCGGTTAGAGTGCAGTCTAAGAAGGGGAGGTGGGGGAAGGAAGCGTTCATGGATTCGGGGGAGGCTACCTTTGGCGAGTGAGACGAGTAAAGAGAGAAAAGTGCTTGACGTTAACGTTTTAGCGATTTTTCTGGTTAAAGATCATCCAGCTAACGAATATGTGTCTCCTGTCGTCGAAGAAGGGTTGAGAGGCGCATATACTCCGACTGTCATGGACATCCTTCCGGTAAGAGCATTTTGGATTATGGCAAAGAGGTGGAAGTGCCCAGAAAAGGAGAGCGCAGAAGCAGTTGAACACTTCATCAAAGCCTATGATCAACCACAGTACCCGAGTCTTAGGAAGGAGACGATAGTTGAAAGCTTCAAATTAGCGGAGAAACTAAAACACGACGTATTCGACTGCATCTACCTTGCCTTTGCACTACAAGAAAATGCCGACGCAATTATTACTACAGACACGGATTTTGAGGGGCTCTGTAAACGCGTGGAGCTGGAATATCTTAATCCGGTTCCAATGGAAGTGCTCAGACGCTTCAAAGAAAAAAATGAATGAAGCCAGACAAAAACGCTTTAGCAACCCTGAATGTGAGCTTCGAATGATTTGAAAACCTTTAATATAGATGCAAAGTCTCTGGACAAGATCCAGACCCAAGAAAAGAGAAAGAGATTATTTGCTGTGTCCTAGAAGTTTTGTTATCCTATATGTGAATAGGGCTGACAAGCTCAAAGTAGTTAGCACAAAGGTTCCCGTTGAAAGCATCATAACCGTAGAAGAATAGGTAAACTCAGAAACTAAGATTAGGATAAGACTTCCTACTAACGTGAATGATAGAAATTTCGTTGTCTTTAATGTATGCTTCTGGGCTCTTTTAATCTTCAATAGGATGACTAGCACGGGTGTTAAGTAGATTATGCCGATCAATGCGCTAGCCACTAAACCCGAAATCACTACAGCTAACTCTGGACTGAAGCTGAAGATTGAATAAGTCATGGATGCCAAGTGGAGTATCCCAATCAATGGATAAAGGATGGCCTTCATGATACTTCTAATCACTGGATTGTCAGCTATGAGTGAGGCGACGCTTGGACTGAAGGAATAGTAGAACTGATTGAAGACTACCATGAACTGGGAACCAGCAAAGGTAGACAAGATCTCTTGATCTCTGAACTTCCTTAAGAACTGTACCTCTGGGCTCAACTCAGAGCCATAGGTGGCGGTCGCAATTATGCAAATACCCTTCTTCTTGACGTTAAAGGATGTTGACTGACTATACGCACCCTGACGCTCGGAATCACCTTCCCAAGAGGCTTTCACACTCCACGACCCAGCCATATCAGGTGTGTAGGAGTCGCTGTACCTGCCATTTGAACCCGTTGTAATAGTTCTATTAAAGATTGAGCCGTCGGGCTTTCTATAAGTTAAAGTTATGGTCTTACCCGAAACCGCCGGATTGATGGAGCCTGAGACGGTGACAGAGTTACCTTTAGTGAGTTCAGAGGGCGAGACAGAACACGAAATAGTCGTCGAAATCTTGGCGACTGTAACCGAAACAACACTACTAGTAGCTCCATCGTATGCGCTGTCTCCATCCCATGAAGCCTTGAGTTGGTACGATCCCACCGATGCGGGTGTCCATGTATAGGAATAGTTACCATTAGAAGAACTGGTGACAGTGGCAAGACTATTCCATGAAGTATCATTCTTGTAGCTGAGGGTAACTGTAACGCTAGGGCGTGCTGGCGTTATTGAGCCAGACACGATTATATTGGAGCTGATGTCTATGGAAGTTGAAGAGACAGAGCAGGAGATGCTGCTGGAAATTTTAGACACGATAAAAGATACCGATGAGCCTATTGCTCCGTAATGGTCACTGTCTTCATTCCATTTCGCTTGGACCTTCCATGAGCCTGTTTGATTTAGCGTATAAGTGTCTTGGTATCCACCTGTTGAGTTTGTAGTTGTTATTCGTGAAATATTGGAACCATCAGGTTTGGTGTAAGTCAAGATTACTGTTACGCTTGAATGAGATGGGGTTATCGCGCCCGATACGGTGATACTTGAGCCTATCTCAAGGGAAGTCGAGGATAGACCGCAACTTATTAAGCTTGAGGCTTTTCCGTTAGAAGCTCCCTTCGTAGCAAGTTGAAATCTCCAATCCGAGCTTGAATTTGTGTCGTATCCATTCGGGAATCTTGCCCAGCAGAAGTTATTATCATTGTCGTCGCTCTTTGTTGGCGTTCTATCGATTTCCACACCTTTGGAGTTCTTCAGTATTATGGACTCGTCGGTGTTGTCCAACCATTGTTGGCCTCTCTCGCAGATATAGTAGCCATTAGCCGCTATGGTCGTGTTAGACGGTGTTGTTATAGTCACCATTGTGCCGTGAGTTGTGGATAGTGTCCAACCGCTGATGTCCACGCTACTGGCTGTGGGATTGTAGAGTTCAACCCACTCAAATACAGTTAGTAAATTGTCGTTCCCGCTGGGATTTAACTCAAACTCGTTTATAACTACTTGATTCAAGCTACTGACATTGCTTCGACTCATGTAAAGGGTATGGAGAACATCTGTCAGATAATTAACTGCCAAGTTGAGAGATTTACCACACCTATTCTTGAAGACTGGATTGTTCCAGTCATAATGCTGATCCATCCATACGCAGGTCAAGTCTCCATCAACATCGAAAGTGGTATCATTCGCCAAGTTCTTTGCAGCATTATGTGCCGTTATTATGTTAAGGCTACCATCGTATGAGAGGTAAGTGTTAAAGTCATCGTTGTAGCTGTCGGTTCTGCTATTTACATAGTTCTCATAGTCGCTATAGTCGCTATGATGTTGTTCAGCTCCCCAATCAGTAGATGAGCCCATTACGTGACCAAACACAGCCATATCAGCAATATAGTGGGTCATTATCCCAGCGTGTTTAGCTGCGTTTGCGAAGTCATTAGCCTTCAAGTAACTCAATGCTATGCTGTATTCTTCTGATGCCCTAACAGCTGAGGAATCGTCTTGTAAGGTGCCATTAGAGAAATAGTAAATATGATGCTTTGCAGTATCGCCAATGCCATCGCTTGCTTGACCGTTGTCTGGGAGTTCAGTTCCGTAAAGATAGGTCGCCAGATTATTCAGGATGAATTCTTTCTCATTACTTGGAAGCCAATCTAAAGCGTGTTGTGCTATCCAATCATGGGTTCCATAGTCTGGGTTAGAAGGATCATCACTATAACCGCCATTACCCCAAGCATATACATTGGTAATTGATGTGGATGAAATGAGAATGAAAAATAATGAAATCCAAAAAAGCTTCTTGATGAGCGATCTGTCCAAGGTATTCAAGTCAGTTCTCATCATATTTACATAATGAACTTAAGATTAACCCATTGTGGGCAGGAATCTTCAGCTTCTAACAAGTTTTGCAACATAGGAGCCGTTTGCCTCGTGGATATGGGGGGTAAGTCCTCTGGCATTTCCCTTGACCATGGAGGGCTGGAACACCTATCTTGGGCTCTTTTCACCACATGAAGCCCAATCATTTCCCCTTTTTTGATGATTTAGTACTCTACCTCATACGGCTTAAGACCGAAGAGTTGAACGAAACTCCTTGGTGTGACGTATTCTTCAACACCAGAATTGGGATAGTCTTCGTCGTATGCAACCAAATTTGATCCTCTCATGCTTGACAGCCGCTAAGTTTTCAAGGTCCTTTTCCTTGATCCTTCCTCTATACGCTTCCATCTCTGTGAGAATATCCTGCTTGGCCACTATCTTGGCTGAGAGGGCTTCCACGAATCTTCTGGCTAGGAAGCCAGCCTCACGACTAAAATTTTCTCTAAAGCAGTGCTCAACCTCCCCCACGACAAGCTCGGAAACCACTACCTCGAATTCTCCAATCTGAGCCAGAAACAGAACCAGCCGAGAGTTACACTCTTCTAAAACCCCAAAGATGAACACCATGGAGTCGATGTAGGCTCTACTCGGCCTCTCGCTCAAGCCTCGTTACAGCCTCCACAATCTCCTGATGCGTCATACGTCTTCCTGTTCTCCTGATCTCTGCACCTAATTCCTTCCAATACTCAGACGCAGACTTGAGCAGACCGAACTCCACCCCAAGCCTTAGGATTCCAGCCCTGATAGCCTCAGATTTGGTCGAAAAGTATCCTCGTCTCACAAGCTCATTTAACACTTCCGCCGTCACTCCACCCACCCTGACCAGAAGTTTTTCTTGGGACACAGTTAACACCTAGGGATTAGAGATAACAAAAAAATATAAAAAGGTTATCCCAACCCACGCTCAATCATTCTCTCATCAACGTTGATAAATTCTTGTTTTTAAAATAGT
>Ga0315314_1003937_pt1 | contig 11378 bp, 10 predicted proteins | sample TDP9_MG_FD_203631 | JGI IMG/M metagenome (GOLD analysis project Ga0315314, IMG submission 203631) | Freshwater sediment microbial communities from Lake Towuti, South Sulawesi, Indonesia - TDP9 | ecosystem: Environmental > Aquatic > Freshwater > Lake > Sediment | place: Indonesia: South Sulawesi...
AGGTCTTGAGATAGGAGTCTGTTTGGTAGAGCTGACGGGTCTCCACTGTCGCCTCTCCGTTTCGCTGGCTTGAGTGGGGAAAGTGGGGGCGGACATGGTCCTATGAGACGACCCGAGGAAACGGGTACGCTATCGCTCCCTCATGCCGAGACAGTTCTCCGGACGGCTTGGGCCACTGGCCAAATCTGGCCGCGGCACGCTACGGCTGGATCCTGGTCCCGAGGGCCTCCAAGAACTTTGCCAGCCATGCGGGATGCGCTGGCCACGCCGGGGCCGTGACGAGGTTCCCATCCACGTGGGCCGCATCCAACGGGATCTCCACGTACTTGCCACCGGCGCGAGTCACGTCTGGCCCGACGGCCGGGTAGGCGGAGCAGCTCCTTCCCTGGACCACGCCGGCTGCTGCCAGCACCTGGGCCCCATGACAGATCGCGGCGATGGGTTTGTTCGCCTCTGCGAAATGCCGGACCGCTGTCAGTACCGCCTCGTTCAGCCGGATGTACTCGGGCGCGCGGCCTCCGGGGATGAGGAGGGCATCATAGTCTTCCGGTCTCACGTCCGCGAAGGTAGCATTCAGGGTGAAGTTGTGGCCCGGTTTCTCGCTGTAGGTTTGATCGCCTTCGAAATCATGAATTGCGGTCCGGACCTTGTCCCCGGCCTTCTTGCCCGGACAGACGGCGTGGACGGTATGGCCCACCATGAGGAGGCTCTGGAAAGGTACCATCACTTCATAGTCTTCCACAAAGTCGCCTACGAGCACCAAGATCTTCTTAGCAGCCATGGCTGACTCCTTTCTCGGGGCGCTGTCCCCGATTATTGCAGGAGTTTCCCGCGCAAAACGGTGACCGCCTGCCCACCGAGGAAAACCCGCTGTCTGGTCAAACGCACTCGCAGGATTCCGCCGCGCGCGGATGCCTGATAGGCCACGAATTCATCCTTCCCGAGTCGTGCGCTCCAGAACGGCCCCAGGCAGCAGTGCGCCGATCCCGTCACGGGATCCTCGTCGATACCTGCCGCCGGGGCGAAGAATCTGGAGACGAAATCGTACCCTGGGGAGACGGCGATGCTGGTTACGATGAAACCACGTGCCGGGATCTGCTTCAACGCGCCGAAATCCGGGCGCAAGGACCGGACGGTGTGCTCGGAATCTACGTGCACCAGGTAGTCAAACCGGTTCTTGCCGACGTACTGTGGCGTAACTCCCAGCGCCTTCGCGATCTCCCCGGGTGCAGGCGTCGGTTGCTCCGGCTCAGCCGGAAAATCCAGCTCGATCCAGTCTCCTTGGCGATCACCCCTGAGCAGGCCACTTCGCGTGAAGAATCGCGCCTGTTCGTCGGGCTTCAGATATCCAGCCTCCCACAACACGTGCGCGCTGGCAAGCGTCGCATGCCCACAGAGGTCAACCTCGACGGTCGGAGTAAACCACCGCAAATTGAACCCGTCCGCCTCCTGGAGCAGAAAAGCGGTCTCCGACAGGTTCATCTCCCTGGCCACGTTCTGCATCCACACAGCATCACGCGGCTCGGGGAGGATGCACACGGCTGCCGGATTGCCCGCAAACGGCCTGCCTGTAAACGCATCCACCTGGAAGATGGGGACTTCCATATCACCTCCTCGCAATGCACCAGTCAATCCCGCAAAGCTTCCGCAGCTACGATTCCCTCGGGCGCCGATCCAGGATTGCATCATCGCAAGGGACGGAACAGCATATGAGGTTGCATGGATGCTATCACGGGCACAGGTTGTGTCAATTCCAAAAGGGTGAAGCCGCCGAACCAGACGAAAAGATGCACAGAGTGTCTTCCCTCGAATGACGCCCGCCGTGGGGGCCGATTGCCCAGGTGCGGGAGGACGGGAAATGAGAAGTTGCGAGACGCGAACCCTGTTGACAACTCCCATCGGGCGTGAAAGAATTTTAGTGTTAACAATCGGACAGCTCGTTGGTACCTCAAACTCCTCACCAGCGAGAATTACGCCTACCGCGTGTCTGTTACCGACGAGCCGGGCCGCCCGCACCAGGTCATCGACGAGTACGATCAGCCCGCCGATGCCGAGAACCTGATCGAGGAAGCCCAATGCGAAGAGGTGCTGGCCATCCCCTCGAAGCGCTTTCAGGCCCACCATCTCTTCTTTCAGATCGTAATGCTGGCCTACAACCTGTGGCGCTGGATGAAGCTTCTGGCAGGCCATGCCGAGCAGCACACGCAGCAAGGCAAGCCCGTGCCGGAACCGATGCGCATTCGCATGCCGGATCACACGCTCCGGATTGCCCGGCTCAAGATGCTCTGCGTGGCGGCGATGATCCGCTTCCACGGCAATCCCGACGAGGTGCTCTACTCGGTGCACGAGCAGCGGCCGGCGGGCCCGATGGATTTCCTGGGCTATCTGGACCGCAGGAGAAAGGAGGTGCGAGCCGCCGCATAACCGCTCGGAGTTCAAGCCAATGCCGTGCAAGGAAATCTTTGCAGGCGGCAGAAAGGATGGCTACAGCCAGGCGATAATTGCTGAAAAAGCAGGCGGAATCAAGAAATAGGAGGTAAGCAATGAAGCAGCTCAGGGTTATCCTCGCGCTCTTGTTGTGCCTTTTCTTCACTCTGTCAGGGGATAGAACCAAGGCGACAGCGGCAGAGCCGACCAGGAGCGAGACCATCATTGTGGATATCCTCCAAGGCCGCGATGCCAACGCAGGCAACTTCAACCTCTGGGTGCCCGGCGCGGCCTTTGCTTCCAAGGGGATCCACCAGTTCATGGTGCGGCCGCTGTGGATGAGCGAGTACGCCAAGGGCGAAGTCCTCAACGTCCTCGCCAAGGATCCGCCGATCTACAACGCGGATTTCACGCAGATGACGGTGAATCTGCGGGACGGGATCTTCTGGAGCGATGGGGTTGAGTTCACGGCGGATGACGTCGCGTACACGGTCGAGACCCTGATGAAGAACAAGGGCATGTTCTTCAACACAGAGCTGAACCTCTACGTTGATAAGGTCGCCAAGCCGAGCAAGTACCAGGTCGTCTTCCATCTGAAGACCCCCCACTCCAGGTTCCACTCGTTCTTCCTGGATCGGTGGGGCGCGATCCGATTCATGCCCAAGCACATCTTCGAGAAAGTGCAAAACCCCATGACCTTCACCAACTACCCTCCGGTAAGCCTGGGAGCCTATGTCCTGGCAGACTACGACCCCCAGGGCTTCTGGTTTCGCTGGAAAAGGAGGGATGACTGGCAAAGGACCGTGGTAGCCAAGCTGTATGGCATGCCGCAACCCAAGTTGGTCACGTTTCACTTCTACGGCCCGCCGGAAAAGAAGGTCATCGCGCAGAGCCAGCATGAACTGGACATGACCGACATGACGCCTGAGGCCCTGCGCGCCGCCTTGGAGAAGAACCCCGCGAGCCGCGGCTACAGGAAGCAGTACCCCTGGTTCGTGAACGTGGATCCGTGCATCACGGGGATCCAGTTCAACCACGACAAGCCCCCCTTCAACCTAAAGGACGTCCGATGGGCGTTGACGCTGGCCACCGACATTGTGGACTTCACCATGACCGGGTTCGACGGCATGGCGACCCTGGGGGCCATGCTCCTGCCTCCGACTCCCGCCTACACGAAGTGGTACTACCAGCCGATGCTATCCTGGCTCGACAACTTCGCGCTCGATGTCGAGGGCAGGCCCTTCAAGCCCTTTGACCGCGAAGCGCCGATGCGGCTCGCGCAGCGGGCCAAGGAGCGCGGCTACTCCGTTCCCACGGACCCACCGCAGATCCGGGAGATCTGGGGCTACGGGTGGTGGAAATACGCGCCGGAGGTGGCCGCCAAGCTTCTGGAGCGGAACCGGTTCAAGAAGGGCGCGGACGGCAAGTGGCTGCTGCCCGATGGCACACCGTGGAAGTTCACCATCATCACCACACCCACCGCCACGCACCCGCAGAACCGGAACGCTTTCGCTATGGCCCAGCAGTGGAAGAAGTTCGGGATCGACGTGAGCGTCGAGACCCCGGACCAGTACGCGACGATCACCCAGCGCGGGATGTTCGAGGCGTCCACCCAGTGGCCTGCCCGCGAGCCGTGGGGTGCCCACCCGGACATGTTTCGCACCTTCGATCACTGGTACTCCGCCTACTACAAGCCCATCGGCGAGATGGCCATCGCCCCACAGGCGGCCGCGTCCCGGTGGAGAAACCCGAGGATGGACAAGGTCGTGGAAGCGCTGAGGGCGACGCCGTGGGGCAACACCGACCGGATCATCCAGCTCGGCATTGAGGGGCTCAGGATCACCGTCGAGGAGATGCCCGGGTTGCCGACCGTCGTTTATCCGGGAATCCTCAGTTGGGACGAGACGTATTGGAGCAACTATCCTGGCGCGGAGAACGTGTATGCTCAGCCCTATCATCACTGGCCAAACTTCGAGTTTATGCTCCCCTTCCTGAAATCCACCGGCAAGAAGTAGCCGAAGGACCTACCGTTGTCGTTGCCTCCCCTCCCGTGAGGGAGGGGAGGCAGCCACCGGAGAGCTCGGTGATGTTCCTCAAGCGATACCTGTTGCCGCGACTGTTCCAGTATCTCGTCGTGATTTTCGTCGGCACGACCATCGTGTTCATCTCCACCCGGCTCACCCCCGCGGACCCGGTCCAGCAGACGATTCAACGGATCACGGCGCAGGGCGGCTACATGGATCCGGCTGCGGTGGAAGATTTCGCCCGGACGCTCCGCGAACTGTACGGTCTGGAGGGAAGCGTTCTCCAGCAGTATGCCGGGCTCTGGAAGCGCCTGCTGACAGCCAACTTCGGTCGCTCGTACACCTACTTTCCGACACCGGTGATCCAGTTGATCGGGACATCGCTTCCGTGGACCCTGGGCCTGCTCAGCCTTTCCTCAATCCTGTCCTGGCTCGCGGGGACCATTCTCGGCGGCCTCGCCGGCTACGCCGGTCAGGAAAAGTGGGCCAAGTGGCTCGAGAGCATCGTGATGATCATCAGACCGATTCCCTACTACATCGTCGCGCTGCTCGCCCTCATCCTCTTTGCTTACTTTCTGCCGATCTTTCCCATCTCCGGCGCGTTCGCAGTCGGCAAGAAAGTCACCCTCACCTGGGGCTTTGCATTGAGTGTGGCGAAGCATGCGTTCCTGCCTGCCGCGTCGCTAGTGGTCGGAGGCATCGGGGTCTGGTTTATCCAGATGAAGTCTATGGCCTCGAACATCGTCGCCGAGGACTACGTGATGTTTGGGCGGGCCGGGGGGCTGTCGAGGGGCAAGCTGGTCTTGCAGTACACGATTCGTAACGCCATGCTCCCGCAGATCACCGGCCTCGCGCTCGCGTTGGGCCAACTGCTGAGCGGGGCACTCGTCGTGGAGTACGTGTTCTCGTACCCGGGCGTCGGGATGCTTCTGTATCAGGCGATCACCCAGGGCGACTACAACCTCACGATGGGGATCACGATGCTTTCCATCGTGGTCATCGCGACGGGCGTGCTCATCATAGACCTGATCTATCCGCTCTTCGACCCACGGGTCAGATATCGGTAGGGCGAGGGCCGACGGATGCTGAACGTACTAAGGGACCTGCTTCGCCATGACGGCAGGTTCATCTTCGGATTCTGCATGATCCTGGGCATCGTCTTTCTCGCGCTCCTGTATTTCTTCTGCCCGTACGACCTCTCGATATGGAACACAGTCCCCAGGGACCGGCCGCCTTCAGCCAGGTACCTCCTGGGCACCAACTCCCAGGGGCAGGATGTGTTCTGGTACGCGACGGCTGCGATACGCAACTCACTGCTCATCGGAATCGTTGCAGCTTCGCTTTCGCGAGTCGTTGCGGTGCTCGTCGCCCTGATCGCGGGCTACAGGGGCGGCAGGGTGGATCGAGTCCTCATGTCGGTCAACGACAGCTTCGTAGTCCTGCCCCTGCTTCCCGTGCTGGTGCTCGTAGCCTCGATGCTCAAGGGGAAAATGGGGATCCTCGGGCTCGGCGTGATCCTGGCGATCTTCGGATGGGCGTGGGACGCGAGACTGATCCGGGCGCAGATTCTTTCGTTGAGGGAACGCGAGTTCACAAAAACCGCCATCCTCTCGGGCATGAGCTCGCTTCGCCTGGTGCTGGGCGAACACCTGCCATTTGTCATTCCCCTGATCATGGCGACAGCGATCAACAACATGATTTTCGTCATCGGCACCGAGATCGTCCTGGCGGTTTTCGGGCTCTCCAGCCTGGAGACACCGACGCTCGGAACTATGATCTACTGGTCGGTCAACTATCAGGCAATGCTCTTGGGCATCTGGTGGTGGATCCTCACTCCCGTCGTCATCTGCATCCTGCTGATCCTGTCTCTGTACATGCTGTCGGTGAGCATCAGCGACTTCCTGGATCCGAGGACGAGGCTGCAGGTCATCAAGGCAAAGGGTTAGAGTCGTGCCTCTGCTGCGGGTCGAGAATCTGAAGGCCTACTATCTCATGGACATCTACGGGATCAAGCGCGCGGTGAGAGCCGTGGACGGCGTCTCGTTCCAGGTAGAGGAGAACTCCATCTTCGGTATCGCGGGCGAATCCGGGTGCGGCAAGACCTCGCTGATCAAGGTCCTCTCCGCGACGTTTACACCTCCGCTCACCGTTCAGGAAGGCAAGGTCATCTACGAGCTGGGCAACGGCGGCACGGATATTCTCTCTCTGGACGGGGAGCACTTGAGAAAGCTGCGCTGGGAGTTCTTCTCCTACGTGCCGCAGGGCTCCATGAACGTTCTCAATCCGGTGAGGCGCGTGCGCAATACCTTCCACGATTTCGTGGGAGCCCACAGGGTCGGGGCGCCGCCGGACTTCCTCGGAGACGTCACGGAGCACCTCGGCCACCTCGGCCTCCCGCCCGAGGTGCTCGCCTCCTATCCGCATCAACTGTCGGGCGGCATGCGGCAGCGGATCACGCTTGCCCTGGCCACGATCCTCAAACCACGGCTGATTCTCGCGGACGAGCCGACGACCGCACTCGATGTCGTCGTCCAAAGGGGCGTGGTTCAACTGCTCAAGAGGATCCAGGCGGAACAGAAGAATACCCTCATCCTGGTGACCCATGACATGGCCGTGCAGGCGAACCTCGCCGACAGGCTGGCCATCATGTACGCCGGAAAGATCGTCGAGGAAGCCCCGACCGCCGAGTTGTTCGGCAACCCCCTGCATCCCTACACCGGCTACCTCATCGGGTCGCTCCCTCGCATCGGCGACAAAGCCTACAAGGTGAGCGCGCCAGGCGCCCCGCCCTCGCTTGCCAGCCTGCCCGGGGGGTGCAGATTCCACCCGCGGTGCCCCCACGCGATGGACGTGTGCAGGACGGAAGAGCCCGAGCTGTCGGATATGGCCTCCGGGCATAAGCTGGCGTGCTTTCTACATGGGCAGGCGCGACGTGGATAGCGGCGGCTCGAGGCTTCTATCGGTCGAGCAGTTGACCAAGAGGTTCATCCTCGGCGGCGGCCTCTCCAGGGTGCGGCTTGTCGCTGTCAGCAACGCCTCTTTCCAGATGGGATTGGCCGGGCCGGAGATCTTCACTCTGGCCGGAGAAAGCGGAAGCGGAAAGACCACCCTCGCCCGGATGATCCTGGGCTTCATAGAGCCGACCTCGGGCAGCATTCTTTACAAGGGCAGGGACGTCACAAGAATACACGGCCGGGCAAGACGTCTGGAGTTCATGAAGGACGTGCAAGGCATCTTCCAGGATCCCTTCGATACCTTCAATCCGCTCAAACGGATCGAGACCTATCTCCGCCAGACGGCGCTGAACTATTCGATCGCCGCCACCGGCAGGGAGGCGGAGCGCGTGGTCGGCGAGGCCCTCGCCGCAGTGGGGCTCTCGCTGCAGGAGATCAAGGGTCGGTATCCCCACGAGCTCTCCGGCGGCCAGGCTCAGAGGACATCCGTAGCAAGAGCTCTCGTCACTCGTCCGTCGCTCCTGGTAGCCGACGAGCCGGTTTCGATGGTCGACGCCAGCTTGCGGATGTCGATCGTCAACCTGTTCCGGAAGTTCAAGGAAGAGCGGGGTATCAGTGTCTTGTACATCACCCACGACCTGGCCACCGCCTACTACGTAAGCGACCGGATCGCGGTGATGTTGCGGGGCGCGATCATCGAGATCGGCAGCATCGACAAAGTGCTGGGCGAGCCACTCCATCCGTACACCAGGTTGCTCAGAGACTCCGTGCCCGAGCCGGATCCGCGCGGGAAGTGGACGGAGGAGATCGAGCTGGGCACCCTGGAGATCAAGGAGTATGCGCAGTCAGGGTGCAAGTTCGCGGGCAGGTGCCCCCGCGAGATTGCGGTCTGCCGCGCTACGGAGCCTCCTGGGGTCGAGATGAAGGACAGAATCGTCAGGTGTCACCTGTACAAGTAAGCTAAGTCAGCGGCAAGCCCGGACCGCGGCGGTCGGTGAAACCGCTTGGTTTTTGCGCGCTCAACGCAAAACCAGGGAGGAACATATGATCATCGAAACCCCCACGCCGACATACCTTGATTCGACTCGGCCGATTGACGAACGCGTGCGCGATCTGATCTCGCGCATGACGCTGGCGGAAAAGATCAGCCAAATGAATCATCCCGCTGCGGCAATTCCGCGCTTGGGCATGCCGGCATACAATTATTGGAACGAAGCCTTGCACGGCGTGGCGCGCAATGGTCGCGCAACCGTCTTCCCGCAAGCCATTGGCATGGCAGCGACCTGGGACAGCGACCTGGTGCGCCGCATTGCCTCTGCCATTGGGGACGAGGGACGCGCTAAGTATCATGAGACTCTGCGGCGCAACGGCGAAACAGGGCTGTATCAAGGACTCACCTTCTGGTCGCCGAACGTCAATATTTTTCGCGACCCGCGTTGGGGACGCGGACAGGAAACCTGGGGTGAAGACCCATTTCTCACCGGCGAGATGGGCGCGGCATTCGTGCGTGGCCTGCAGGTCGGAGATTCCCATCCGGGGAGCCATCCCTCAAGGTATTTGAAAGCGGCCGCGTGTGCGAAACACTTTGCGGTTCACAGCGGTCCCGAGAAGGATCGCCACGTGTTCAATGCGCGCGTCTCACCGCGCGATTTACATGCCACGTACTTACCGGCGTTCAAGAAGCTCGTGACCGAGGCGAAAGTCGAAGCGGTGATGGGGGCATACAATCGCACGAACGATGAGCCGTGCTGCGCGAGCCAATTGCTGTTGGTGGACCTCCTGCGTGGCGAATGGCAGTTTGAGGGACACGTCGTTTCGGACTGCGGCGCGTTGAGTGACCTTCACAAAAACCACAAGGTTACCCGAGATGCGGCAGAGAGCGGGGCGCTTGCACTCAGGAAAGGTTGTGATCTCGGCTGCGATTGTGTCTACGATGAACTTGGCAAAGCCATCGCGCGTGGCTTGATCACGGAAGCCGACATTGACCGCTCACTCGCGCGCACGCTCACGACGCGTTTCAAGCTGGGTATGTTCGATCCGCCAGAGCAAGTGCCTTTCTTTTCGACTCCCCTGAGCGTCATCGGCTGCGCGGCGCACCGGGCACTGGCATACGAAGCGGCGGCGAAGTCCGTTGTGCTGCTCAAAAACAAGAACAACATTCTACCGATCAGTGCTGACGTGCGGCGCATCACTGTCGTCGGTCCGAATGCATCCAACCTGGACGTTCTGCTCGGCAACTATTGCGGGCTCAACGATTCGATGAGCACTCTGCTCGAAGGCATTGTCAGTCGCGTGCCCGAAGGCATCAACGTGGAATACCGCGCCGGTTGCGCGCTGAATCAGCCCACCACAAATCCGCGGGACCATACAGTGAGGAAGGTAGCTGAGAGTGACGTCACGATCGCGTGCACGGGAATGTCGCCGTGGATGGAAGGCGAGGAGGGCGATGCAATTTTCGCAGTGGGGGGTGATCGTTCCGACATCACGCTGCCCGCGAATCAAGTGGACTTTGTCAAGCGATTGGTCGGGGCGGGCGCGAACGTCGTCCTGGTATTGACAGGTGGCAGTCCGATTGCGCTTGGCGAATTGGCAGACATGGTGGATGCTGTTGTGTTCGTCTGGTATCCGGGACAGGAGGGGGGCGACGCGATTGCCGATGTTCTCTTCGGCAAGGTTGCGCCATCAGGCAAATTACCAATGACGTTCCCGGAATCCATCGCGCAGTTGCCGCCGTTCGAGGACTACAGCATGGCGGGACGCACCTATCGCTATTCGACCCTCGCGCCGTTGTATCCATTCGGGTTCGGTCTCAGTTACACGCGATTCGCTTACGGAGATTTGCAGCTCGCACACGAAACAATTTGTGCCGGTGATGCGCTGCCGTTTCGAGTGACCCTCAGCAACACGGGCACAGTCGAGGCGGATGAAGTGGTGCAAATCTATCTGCGCGATCTCGTCGCGCCGGTACCGGTACCGTTGTGCACTCTCATCGGTTTCCAGCGTGTGCGAGTTGCGCCGGGCGAAAGCAAGCAGCTGGAGTTCATGGTGACGCCGGAGATGATGATGCTCGTGGACGAGGAGGGGAAACAGAGACTCGAGCCGGGGCAATTTCGTTTGACGGTGGGAGGATGTTCACCGGGCGCACGCGGCGTGGCGTTGGGAGCACCGGAACCAGTAAGCAAAGTATTCACTGTCGCTCCGCGCACATAGCGGAAATACTCCATGCGATGGATTGTCCGCAGCGTCCGGCACGGGCGCGTTTGATTATGCAGCACCGATTACCTCTCAGTACCCAGAAAGGGGCTGACAAATCGTATTTCCAGGGGATAATGCTCTAGTAGCTTAGCGAAATATAGCGGAAAGTATCGGAATATCCATGAGGAGAACTTGGTGGTATTGCGGTTGAAGGAAGCAGCGGCCTACGTCCGCGTGAGTGAGAAGACTCTCCGGGAGATGGCAAAGACTGGTCGAGTACCATGCCAGCGGGTGGGCCGTGAGTGGCGGTTTTTTAGGAAGGCACTTGACGAATGGCTGGCGGGTACAGGGCCCGCTGGGAGCAGGGTACCCGTCGTTTCCGAGCCGGTCGGGCAACTCTACCTGCCCACCATCGGGGGTGCCGAGCAGACGACGAACAACGGTTTTGGCGACACCGCCTTTACGAAAAACCGCGAAGAACCGATACATAGCTGGGTGCCGTGGATAGCTGGCTTTTCGGCCTCCTTTGTGGGTGACATCCTCGACAGAGAATTGGGTAGAACTTCCAAATTGATCGTGCTCGACCCGTTCGCCGGCGTCGGGACGACCCTAGTAGAAGGAATTCGGCGTCAGTGCGACGTCCTGGGATTCGAGATCAACCCCTATGCAGCCCTGGCTTGTCAAGTCAAACTGGAGGCACTCTATCACAATCCCGTTGCCATCCGCCAGGCCGCCGAGAGGATTGAGTCTGAACTACGAAGTCGCCTGCGCCGCAGCG
>Ga0315314_1003938_pt1 | contig 11377 bp, 9 predicted proteins | sample TDP9_MG_FD_203631 | JGI IMG/M metagenome (GOLD analysis project Ga0315314, IMG submission 203631) | Freshwater sediment microbial communities from Lake Towuti, South Sulawesi, Indonesia - TDP9 | ecosystem: Environmental > Aquatic > Freshwater > Lake > Sediment | place: Indonesia: South Sulawesi...
TGGCGGTCTGATCTTCTTGAGAACGCGGTAGCGGCAGTAGGGACACCTAATCCCTAGTTCGAGCTCAGTGGACTTGACCGTTGCGCCACACTTGAGACATTGGTAAAGTAGTGCCAGCCGCTGTTCTTCTTCAGTCGTCAGACTCACTTCCGATATTGAAAGGTTTATGTGCAGATCAACTCTTTATTGTCTTCATTAGAACGATGACGCGATATTTAAGGTAGGCGGTGAAGCTTCCGAACAGGTTGAAGGCGAAGGGGCTATGGCTCATGAGATACTGATCTTAGCAGGGGGCGGGGGACACACCGGATACGCCTATGCACTGGCTCAGGAACTCTACGGGAGGGCGTCTCTCTCTTTCCTGGCGCCCGAAGGCGACGAACTCACAGAGAAGAGAATGAGCAGATTCGGCAAGGTTGAACCCCTCGTCAAACCTAGAGGCCCAAAAACTCCCACTTATGAGTTCTCATACCGGTTGGCAGAAGCCTTCGCGAAGTCAATCAGGAAAGTTCCTAGAAGAATGAATGCTGTGGTAAGCACAGGAAGCAACTTCTGCATCCCTCCGGCTCTGACGGCATGGCTCAAAGGGATACCGATAGTCAACATAGAAAGCTCGGTACGCTTCACGAAAGCTTCCAAGACCGCAAAGATACTTCAACCCTTCTCTGAGATAACGGCCATCCAGTGGGAAGAACAGAAGAGGCTTCTGGGTGATGGCATTGTCGTAGGCCCTTTGCTGCCAAGACCAGAGATTGAACCTTGGAACGGCGGGTATATCTTGGTGACAGGAGGAACCTACGGCCACAGAATGCTGTTTGACGCGATGAAGGAAAGCAGTCTGGCGAAAGTTGTCATGCAGACGGGCCGAGTGGACCCTCAGCCTTACATTGATGCGCACCCTGAATGGAAGGTAGTAACCCTGACAGACAGATTCCAGGAGCTCATAGCAGGCGCAGTAGTCATCGTGACCCACTTCGGCTCGACAGTCTTGGATGCGCTTATCTATAGGAAACCCGTGGTGGTCGTCCCAAACCCTGAGTGGACGAGGACAGCCGGAGTGGAAGATGCAGATTTTCTAGCCCGGAAAGTTAACGCCGTCTTGGTGTCTGAGATAACTCTGCAAAACCTCTTGGACGCAATAGATTCGGCAAAGAAGAGGGATCCTCCGGAGCTTCCAAGGGGAGCTGAAAACCTCGCAGACGAAATACTCAAAATGATGGGAGCTGAAGAACCGACGTAACCCTCCGCGCGTGCAGTTCTGGTGGATCTAGATGGGGAAGCTGGTCGTGGTCACAGCGGCTCACAACGAGGAGATACGTCTGCCCTATAGCATTGGCGCTCTAATCCGAGCCTGTAAGTCGGCTCATTGCGATTGGGAATAGGTGATCGTCCTCGACAGATGCACGGACAGAAGCGAGACCATCGCCCGCGACTTCTTAAAGAAGCATCCAGACATCACTATTCACCCTGAAATAAGGGTAAGATGGAAATACGCAAAAGCATCGAGAAGCTCAAATTGGTCGTGCTTGAGAGGCTTTCTAATATGCCCGTCTCTGGCTTTTGAGAATTTCGACTATTCTGCGCGAGGCTTTTCCGTCCCCGAAGGGATTCGGTAGACCCTGAATCCAATCTCTGAGCTTTTCGCCTTGCTCCAAGATCTCCGCCGCCGTTTCTGCTATTCTATCAGGATTGGTTCCCGTTAAATGGTTCGCGCCTAGCTGCACAGTTTCTTCCCATTCTGTGTTTGTGCGCAGGGTTATGCACGGCGTCCTTAGCCAGAAGGCTTCTTTCTGCATTCCGCCCGAGTCTGTCATGACAAATCTTGCGTTCTTCACCAAGTTCAACGTTTCGTGGTAGCCCAAAGGGTTCACAAGTCTGAGGTGTCTTTGTCTTGTGATCTTGCCGTTGAGCCCGAAGGTTCGAAGCTGCTTTTGCGTTCTTGGGTGAACGAGGAAAACCACTGTAAGTGGCTCGAGTCTGGATGTTGCGTCGAGAATCATGCCCAGGTTCTCGGGATTGTCAACATTTTCCGGTCGATGAGTTGTTAATAGCGCGTAACTGCTCGGTTCCAAGTTCAACTGCTTCAGGATATCCGTTTTCTCCGCCTTGGGCAGTTGCTGCAGAAGAACATCGTACATGGTGTCCCCTATCGGGTATATTCTGTCCTTTGTTATTCCTTCTTTTTCCAGATTTCTAGTGCAGTTCTCTGTTGGAGTGAACAACAGCGTAGAGATATGATCTGTCAGTCGTCTGTTCACTTCTTCCGGCATTCGCATGTCGTAGCTTCTTGCTCCTGCTTCAACATGCCCCACTGGCAAATGCAGCTTCGCTGCGGTCAAGGCTCCTGCCAAGGCGGAGTTAGTGTCCCCCGGTACAATCAATATATCTGGTCTTTGCTTCTGCAGTACTTTCTCTAGGCGGTACATCATTCTCGCCGTCTGTTGTGCGTGGGTTCCGCTGCCTACATTCAGGTTTGCTGTTGGATCTGGCAGTTGGAGCTCTTCGAAGAAGACTCTTGTCAGCTCAAAATCATAGTGTTGTCCGGTGTGGATCACAGAGAGGTTTACTTGCCTGTCTTTGGCTGCTAGATGGATAAAATGTGCTGATTTGACAATCTGGGGACGAGTCCCCAAGACCAGAGCTATGTCCATCAGTTTCCCCCGTCCGATCTAGGTCTCTATTCCCATACTCTAATATTGATATTATGGTTTATCTCTACTAATGCTGTGGAATATGCGTTGAGGGTTCTTCACGTCAGCGACGATCCTTTGCCGGATGCCAGAGTCGAGAAGATGGCTTATCTGTCCAAGAAGATGGGATGCGAAACATTCTTCGCTGGTCCGCTGCGCGACGGTTTTGCGTTGCCTGAAAGGGTTTTCGATGAGATGCATTTTGTTCGTTGGAATCGTTATGTTCGGCTCGGTTTGCCCCCACATTATCAGTGGGTTAGACGTAGACTGCAGAAGGCCATCAGGTCAGTTAGGCCAGATATTATTCATGCTCACAACGTTTTCTCAGCGAGAATGGTTCATGATCTGGGTTATCCCTTTGTATACGACGATCATGAACTTGTCTCAATGGAAAAGCTAAGCGACGTCGCTCAGGGAGTTCTGTATGATAGGGCAGTAGGAAAATACGAGGCATGGTTGTGGAGCCGCTGGGAACACCAGCTCTCATCCCGAGCTCCTGTCATAACTGTTAGCGATGGCATTGCCAGATTCTACGCAAGATGGGGAGCAAGTGTATTCACCGTGCCGAATTTTCCTTCGTTGGTCGAGGTATCTAGGGCACATCTTTCGGAAGAGAAGAGCAATCTATTCTCAGTGGTTTACTTGGGCGATGACATCACCGCTTCTCACAAACCCTACCGCGATGTTAGAGGGATAGTCGATATTTTCAGGGGAACAGATTTGCGTCTTGCGGTCATAGGAGACAGAAACTTACGTTCTGAGGGTCCCGTCTTGTCAAGAGGCTACATCGAGCATTCGAATCTTTATGATGTCATCTCAGGCTACCATGTCGGGTTGCTTCCATGGAAGAAACACTGGTTCCATAGATATGCTAACCCGAACAAACCCTACATCTACGCTCATTCAGGCGTAGTTGTGGTTGCCACTTCTTCTTTGCAGAACGTTGTAGAGGCTTTTGAAGGTAGAGCCAGAACAATAGAAAACTTCACGGATCTGAAGGAACTTCTACTGGAACTCTCGAGAGATGTCGAAGGCACTATTAGAGAAGGAGAGGACACCAGAACATATGCATTGAATAACCTTCTCTTCGAGCATTACGAAAGCAACGTGATAGAAGCTTACAAGAAGGCAACTTGAGAGTTACGAGATAGAGGACAAGTTTGCTGGCGACCATATGCCAATCTCGCCCAGATTGACCTGGGCACCCGCCGTATTTCACACAGAACATGTTTTCTAGATATATTGATACAGGTCAGCTGCGATCTCCATGCCAAAATGCTCTGCAATAGGGCTTCTGGGTATCCGAACGAGAGAATTGCCTTGCCTTCAAAGCTTCGATTGTGGGATACACGTATCAATCCCTCGGTGCTGTTACCGAAAAAGAAATCAATAACATTGAAGCTGTTTACGGTAAAACACAGAAGCAGATAGGTTGCCATCTTGGCTCCATCTCAAGAGGTTTCGGAACTAGTCTACTTGGGAGGCATACTTGCCTTTGGCCTGCTATTGAGACTAGTGCAGTATATGAGATTCAGATATCCCGGTGGCACTGATGTGTTCTTCTTTCTATCTTATGTGAGGAACCTGGAGGGATTCTATCGAAACATTCAGCCTTATCCATTTCTGTTTCCACTCCTGTCAGCCGCTGTAAAAAAAATTCTCAAGCTTTCTGATCAGAAACTGCTTTTGATAGGAACCATTCCAGACATAGTTACTGGTATCATAGCCTATTGTTTCGTGCGCAGCTACTTTGGGGCGTGGGTTTCCCTTGCCACTATAGCCCTTTTCATTACAACGCCTGCCCTTGTTTATCAATCAACCTTCAATCCTCGTTCATTAGGGCTGCTACTCTACTCACTCTCTCTCATGGCGTTGACCTTACCTTTCCCCCTCAGTGGGCTTTCAGTCCTCTTTATTTCGCTTACGGCTTTAACACACAAACTATCTCTTCAGACATTGTTCTTTGTGGTTACCGTCTACTCTATCTTCAATATGGCAGGTTTTATGTACTTTGTACTAGGTTTATTATCTGCTTTCGCAATCTCTAAGATGAAGTATGTCGCAGTTTTTCGCTTCCACCTATCATACGTGAAGATGATGATGACGAACCCGGGGGCCAGATACCCGAATAAGGAACACCTAATATTTGCAAATGTCCCATACGCTTTCCTAGCTCCTATAGCCATCCTAGCTCTGCTACCCGATGGCTGGGATAAGCAGATTCTGTCTTTACTGAATATTCCAGCAGTGGCTTACTGGAGCCAACCAGCTGGGCGCCTGCTCCTAGTTTGGGCTCTCATACCATTCCTGTTAGTCTTTCTCTGGAGATGGGGGGACTCCAACAGATACATCATATACGGTTCTCTTGCCTTGGCACTCCTTTCTTCCACCATTTCGGAATCAAACTATCTATTTCCTCTTCTCCTACTCATGCTTCTGGGAAACACCACTATTGCTCTCTACATAACAAGAAAAAACACTCTTATCACGAAAGATTTCCATGAAGCCCTAAATTTCCTCGCCAAGGTCCTCGACAATGGATTCTGCTGCCCTGCAGAGTATTACCTCGCCGTGAAATATCTAACAGAGGGCAAAGGAGTATATCTGGATAGTAAGAATCCGAGTCGCATTGTGGAACCAGCAGGAGAGAAACTCAGACATTTCAGATACTTCATCCTTCCAACCGCCTTGTTAACCGACTTCAGTAATAAGTATGACACGGAAATCCTCTTCTCAAACGGAGGATGGGTTGTCGGGCGAGCCAAATCGCCGGAAGCTTGCTAAGTCTGCTTAGCGCAGTATTGCAGTTAAGACTCTGAAGGACGCAAGAACGGCCCAGAGCGGAAGACTTATGCCAGCTTATCATTAGTTTACGGATGCGGCTCTCAAGGTTCTTAACAGCTCGGGTTCTGCATCATCTTCCCAAGTCCTAGGGGTAGGATCCGGCGCATTGCCCTTCAGTGCTTCTAATATGCCATCGACTAAGTTGTCTTCGTCCACAAGCAGATACTGGCTCGAGGGAGCAATACCGGAGGCGACTATTGGTTTTCTGAAAAGCATGTATTCTGATATTTTCTGAACATTTATTTCGTTGTAGTAGTGGCTATTGTGATCGTGATGTCGTGGGACTATGCATACGTCTGAAGCGTTTATGAAGTTCGGTATCTGGTCGTATTTTTGCCAGCCAAAGTATTCCAGATGGTCAGGAAACCTCTTCTCTAGCCTTCTTATCAAGTCTTGAAGAGCTCCCGCCCCGACAATCCACAGTTTGATCTTGCTCTGCTTAGATAGCCTTTCTGTCAGTCTGGGAATCATGTCTGCACCTTCAACTTTGGTCAGACGCGCAACTAGCAATACTATCTCCGAATTTTCACTAACCCCATGCATTTGTCTGAACTCTTGGCGTGGGATCGCTGGCCTGAAATTTTTCCGCGGATAGTTCGGCACGAGAAACAGCGGTTTATTGTAGGGTTTTGCATCCTCCAGGAATGTGTCCGAGTTCAGCACTATTATTCTCGCATTCCTCATCGCTAAGGTCTCTATGATTCTGGCAAGGCGTGGCCAAATGCCTCTTCCCATCTCAGTTTCTATTTCCTTTGACCAGACTGATCTAAAGTCATAGATATATTTCCGTTGCAGGATGAAAAGTGGAATAGCGACGACATCTGGGGCATTGGCAACCCAGTAAATATCGGCTCTTGACATGACTATCTGGAGCATGTATACTGTGTAACGTATGAAGGCAGAGATTGCTCTTCCCCCCTTGCGGGTTCTGACTTTTGGCCACAGAACCTCGTGGCTGTAACCATGTTTCCGAAGTGACATGCTCAGCTTGCGTATTCTCGGATCTATCTCTGGCTCCGTTCCAATCAGCGATATTTTTCCCAGACTTCCACCTTCCTATTCTATGGTTACGAAACGTGAGGGTTGCCTTCCAAGTCACTCGATCACTATCAGCAGTCCCAATATCTCGGTCCTTGTACCGAACACTACCACAAGAGACATTTCCGCACAAGTTCTGATATGTTCGCGAGCTAATAAACTTCACCGTAAGTAAAGGAAAGAAGCCTTAAGGGAGCAGTAACCTCGGCAAGTTCCCCCTAAGTGAGAACGATTCTGTGGGTTCATTTGTCCGTAACGATCCGCTCATTCCCTGTGTCGAAACAGACTTTCATATACACGAAGAATCCCGATCACAGAAGCCCTGATGTACGATCTGGCAAAAAGAGCTCCCTCTTGATTGGGCTTATCAACGTGAAGCAGACCCGCTAGGGCTTGACGTGCCCCATCATGTGTCTCAGCGTATATGCAGTTTGGGAATGGTCTGTTATAAATAACGTAACGACCGTAGGAGAGTGCCTCTAGAACCATGAATGGTAGCCCGTCATGCTTCGGCATTCTGATCAAAACGGTCGCACGTTTGTACAGTCGCGACATCGAATCATGAGGGACGTATCCAAGATACTCGACGTTATCGAACGTACTTTTCCGTTCAGCGCTTGCCACTACAAGGAATGTGACAGCAGGAAATTCCTTGGCTAACCGCAGGATTATCGAACCGCCGTAGAAATCTGGCCTTTGAGCCGGGATATAAGCCAGTACTGTCGTTCTGTTAGGCAGTTCGAGAGGCCGGAATATGCTAATATTAGGTACTATCGATATATGTTCAGCGAAGATGTTCACTTCTGTCAACTCATCCCTTAGCCATTGGGATTGAGCCAAATTTCTGTCTATCAAGCTGCTAACAGCTCTGGTGATGAACCGCGGTTTTCTTCGCGTCAAGACGCTTAAGACGTCCGAGCCTATCCAATGAACAACGGTTTTTCTCCTCAGAAGTTTGAGAAAAGGAAACAGAAAGAGCGCCCTTAATCGGATTGTAGGAGAGTAGACAAAGTGGGCAATGTCGTATCTAGTTACACCAAGAAACAAGTCTCTAGTTTTGCCTGCGCGGGCTTCGATCCCATTTTTTCTGAGCCAACCTGAAAGCTCAACCGATGGGAAAGGCAATCCGCAGACGAGAATGCGCGGTTTATTTGCTCTCCGCTTCATACATCCAATTTCTCTTCGACTGTAGATCGGAGCAGATATTATAGTATTGAGGGATCCACGTTTAATAGCTTTATCCATGCTGACTAGAAATGGCATCGGGTAACTGACGAGGCGAGAGTCGCACTCAAGAGAGACCTTAGCGACGAAACTGCTTGGTATATCGTACTTGATTGTTTTGGAGGCGGCAGAAATCTCGAGATACTCTCGGTTACTCAGAAGATGACTCGGTAGTAGAATCCCAAAAGGCGCTAGAATCGTCAGTGGGGAAAGACAAACAGGCGAGGTAGGTTATTGATGACCTCGAAAGGAGAAAGCTTAGGGAGGTATCAGCTTCCAAAGCAACGGCAGATGGGAAGAATAGAGGCCTAGAAACGCCAAGAGGATACTGCAGCAATCCTCTTGCTATCTGGTTTCTACACGAGATCAAGGTGTTCAGAGCTGGAGATTCTTCGCATTACAGATCATCCAGAACTTTCTTGTAGATTTGGGCGATCTTCGCAGCATGGACCAAGAAAGAGTGGTTTTGAAGTGCATATGCTCTTGCCTTCTTCGCTATCTTGATTCTGAGGTTGCCATCCTCGTGAACACTTTGAAGAGCTCTGGCAATACCGATCGGGTCTTTTTCTTCAACAAGTATACCATTTTCCATGTTCCGAATCGCTTCCCGCATTCCGCCTATATTGGAACAGATAACAACTTTGCCGCAAGACATGCCTTCAAGCATAGCTAACGATGTAGCTTCCTGAATACCATGAGAAGTCACTGAAGGTATCAGAATAGCATCGGCCATCTTGTAGTAGATATCAATCTCGCGATGTGGTATCGACCCGATCAAACGCATTCTTCTATCGTTTCCTATCTCATCAAGTATGACCCCCTTCTCAGGCCCGTCCCCCGCGATTACCATTTTTATGTCTTCCTTTTCAGCATTCCTCAAGGCGCGAACAGCGTAAATAACTCCATTCTTTCTAACAAGTCTTCTAGGAACCAAGACAACGAAATCGTTTTCTCTGTATCCCAGGCTTCTTTTAAGCCCTTTTTGCGTTTCCTCAAGGACTGGATGGAAGTAGCCAGTGTCGACGGAATTGTGGACTACGGTGATTCTGTCCTTGGGATAGCCTAACTCCGAGATTGCGAACTGTCTCAACCTATTGTCGACAGCAATCAGATAATCCACTTCTCTAACGGCTTCACTCTCATACCCCAATAGCACGCTATATATTTCTTTCTCGGCCCTATACGAAACTTTCCCAAGCCATTCAAGGTTTTCCCGTGCGAAGTACCCGTGAAGAGTCAGTATCCTCTTCTTGGGCATTGAACGCGTCGCCAATACTGATAACACATCGTGCGCATGGATCAGGTCAAACTCTCGTTTGGGGGCTTTGTCTCTCAAGTAATTCATCATGCCGTTCAATGCAACATGGGTCTTCACGTAGCCAGGAAGCACTGTCGAGGCCTTTCTTTTTAGGAGCCCCACGATTCCTTTTTTCTTTCTGTAGTAGAGCGTGCTGACCTGTACACCTAACGATCTCAACCCGCGCTCAAGAAGCAATAGATGGACGTGCTTGCCCCCGATCTCTCTGATATATGGATTATCCACCGATACAAGCAGAACATGTATGGTATCTTTACGGGGGAAACACATATGCGGGACTTCCCGTCTGGAACATTAACGTACACAACGCTATAAATAATATGGGCACCAACTTTAGATCAATGCTGGAATGGAGAACAATGAATATCCCGGACTTCGATCTTTGTCCACTACCACAAGGTTTCCCTTCGGTAACCGACTATAAGAGACTAGTTAGGACTAGTCTGTTTCTCGAGATGGAATCCTTTTCTAACACTTTCGTCAGAACCCAGGCGAAAGCACTGAGAAGTTGCAGATGGATACTTGATCCATTTCACCAATGGAGCAGGCAATGGGAATATCCATTTGCTTACTCTTACATCCATCGATTTCTCTCAAGAAGCAATCTCGCAAGGGTTTCACGGGAAATCCGAATCCTTGACGCAGGGTCTGGGTGCACATTTTTCCCGTATTACCTGACTCATAGGCACCCAGATTGCATAATATATTGCTGTGATTGCGATTCCTCTCTAGCATCAATCTTCAACGAGATTGGCACAGAAACGAATGCAAACGTGAAGTTTGACATATATGATCTAGGGAGTATGGGATACGAAGATGAATCATTCGAGTTATTATACTGCATCTCGGTTCTGGAGCACACCAGCAATTGCCGAGACATAATTGAGGAATTTCACCGTGTCCTTAAGCGAAATGGACTCCTAGTTATGACATTCGATGTTTCTTTGGATGGCAAAACTGAGATTCCTTTACATGTGGCTAAGGATTTGTTAGAAACCCTTGCTGGCTCATTCAGTTCGGAAACCCCCAGTCCTTCTCGAATCTTGATGGATCTCAAGAACTCAGATATTCTTACTACTAAGTACGTGAAGACACTTGATAAGAGATTGCTCCCTTGGAGATCCACTTTGAGATCTCTGCTACATCAATTGCGGCGTTTTGAGCTTCCTAGAGAGCCATTTTTCAATCTAACAGTGTTTTGCGGGGTATGGCAGAAGAAGGACTAGACCCCTCCAAGCCCTAACCCTATTCCTATAATATTCTCTCTCACTGCACTTTCGTCTTTCGTTTCTTCTTTCGGTGCCTTAGGACTTCAGAGCCAGACACAGAAATCTAGAAACATAGCTTCTCAAAAGCAGCCTAATGCCAGGGATTAGTAGTGTCCGCCAATACTATTTCGATCAGCGTTTCAACTTCCATTTCACATGTTCCAATCTTCTCTGTACCCCATGGATGGGAGAACGCGGCGAGGCAGTCTCGGCACCGCCCTTGGACTTCCTTTGTTGTTTTGGACTGAGCAGTGCTGTTGATGATTGCAGGCTTGGGCTCAAACCCTTCGACATAACCAGCCACGATGTCCGCAAATTCCTCTCTGTAGGCGCCTAGGACACAGATATACATGACATCAACTTCCCTCAGCAGATGGTCCAGATTCTGCCCTACTTCATCCATCCCTTCTTTGTCCAAGTCAAGACCACAGACCATGAAACCTCTGCCTTCCCTCAACGGCTCGAACAGTACGCGGCCAACCTCACCTAAACCAACCACAAGCACCTTCTCCTAGACAACCAATTTCAGCCCCCAACAGAAGCAACAAATAAATTGGCAGACCGTTGACTATTATGCCTAGGATATATGCCCTGCAATGGTGAAGAGATCTAGTCCGTGGTTTCCATGGCTAACACCGAAGTGAGGCTTAGGTATTCAGGTTTCGTCCTGTTTCTTTCAAGGCTGCTCAGCGTTGGCACCGGCGTCTTGTTTTCGTTGATGGTCACCCGTAACCTTGCAGCAGAGGACTTCGGGGTCTACGGCAACATCACTGACATCCTATCCTATTTTGGTCTAGCAGCCACCATTTTCCCCTTCTGGGCAGCAAGGTTCGTAGCTCGGAAACATCCAGGCTCCTCGGTAACTGGACTAACAGCGAATCTGCTCATCTCTCTACCATTCTGTCTAGCCTACCTGATTGTTCTTCCAACGATCATGTCAGCGTTCCGGATTGGTGGAAGCTACACAGTCGTATACGCGATCGTTGCCGCTGAGA
>Ga0315314_1003939_pt1 | contig 11374 bp, 13 predicted proteins | sample TDP9_MG_FD_203631 | JGI IMG/M metagenome (GOLD analysis project Ga0315314, IMG submission 203631) | Freshwater sediment microbial communities from Lake Towuti, South Sulawesi, Indonesia - TDP9 | ecosystem: Environmental > Aquatic > Freshwater > Lake > Sediment | place: Indonesia: South Sulawesi...
CCAAAGCACAGCCTAAAGCCTGAAACCAAAATGGGTCAGAGATTCGTCTTAGAAAATCCCCAGTGTCATACTCATCAAGTATAATGCTCACAATTTCTGTAGCAAGTTTGCGCATGCGAACAACTAGCCATCTAGGTGCCCTACCATAATGAAGCGGAAGCCTAGCAACTCCCGTTCTCTGCAAAGTAACCCTTCCAATATGAATGTGATTAAAAAGAAGTTTAAAGCCTTCGGAAAATGTTCTGAATCAATCTACGTTCTTTTTCGGGCAACTCAACCTCTCCCAGCTACAATTCGAAACCCAAAGTGAGCGTTCGAGCTAATTTTCGAGAAAGAGTTCGATCTCTGTTTGGGAATGAAGATGAAGAGAGAACTTTGAAATGATTTGTCTAGCGATGCTTTAGAAATTTTAAAGTACTTAGTTATGATTATACGCGAGTAGAGGTGGTTTTTCTCATGAAAGAGAAGAGTCTATTGGAGGAGAAGCAACCCAAAGTTGTTGAAGCGTTTCGAAAGCTAATGGAGGCTTCCCTAGCAGAGGGTGTCTTACCTGTCAAGGTCAAGGAGCTAATTGCCATGAGTGTGGGATTAGCAATAAACTGCCCAGACTGTGTTCAAGGGCATACAGAAGGCGCTATAAAAGCAGGAGCTACCACGGAAGAAATAGCAGAAACTTTGTCTGTGACTCTCTCATGCCTTGGTTGCCCAACTTTTCCGAGAGCCAAAATAGTAGAGGAAGTGTTGAAAAAGTCAAGGTAATTTTCATGAATGTCTGCGGAATTATTGGCAGTCCTAAGAAAAATGGAAATGTGGACCTGCTTGTATCTCAAATATTAAAAGGTGCGGAGAGTCGAGGAGCAAAAACCTACAAAATCTATCTTAACGACTTGCACATCAAGTCATGCCAGAGTTGTGGAGTTGATCCTTACCCAAAATATTGCCTCTTTGATGATGATATGAAAGTGGTCTATGATGCACTAGAATCATGTGATGTTGCAGTTCTTGGTTCTCCGGTGTATTTTGACACTGTCAGCGCCCAGACTAAACTTATGATAGACCGTTGCAACTGCCTGATGCCCTATGTCAAGTATCCTGATGGAACCTATGACTTTGAAAGAAGAATAGAGAAACGAAAGAAAGGAGTGTTCATCGCCGTTGCAGGGCTAGATCAAGAATTCAACACGATTCTGACCAGTGTAAGAGGATTTTTCAATTGGGCGAACATTGAGTTAGTAAAAACGATTCTGTACGCGAATGACAGCAACGAGTTAGGTGGTGTGAAAAACAACAAGAAAATGATGAATCAAGCTTTTGAAGTTGGAGTCCATATTGTAAAGCAACAATCCTCAAACAAGCCAAGTAATTAAAGAAAGGTCAAGTTCGAAAAATTTGAATGGATAACCTATCTGTTATAACCCTCGCTAGGTTTAGTCTATTTTCTTTCTTTAAGTAAATGGCCTTCGTGGTCAATTTCCCCACGGTAAATTCGCGTTGTAGAAATTGGAGCATGATTTGCAGAAGGAACCATCTCAATAATCACTATGTAAAGCGGATGCAACCCAAGCTCCTTCCGTTTTTCATTAATTTTAAGGGCTACGGGTTCAGTTTCCGTGCTCACGACTAAGGCTTCAACACAGCCTTTGGCCAATGTCACGCCATAAACGTCATTTAAAGGAATAATTTTCGTTCTTTCCAAAAAATTGTGCTCTCGCAAGAAAACTGTCAAATCTTCTAGCCTTTTTTCGTAAGGCGCTGTCGGATGTGACTTATTTAATTTCGTGGCAAACTCGTCAGAGCACAGGCCTATCAGAACTTGTTCGCCTACATCATAGGCTTTCATGAGCAAGGTTCTATGTCCCTTATGAAACTCGTCAAAGGTGCCGCCGACAGCCACGGTTTTAAACTTTTTCTCCATCCCTTCTTTCATCCTATTAATCTGGCGCCTTGAACGTCAACTTGGGCTACGAGAATTTTGTCTTGTGATAATGCTTGCTTAAAAGCTTGAGCCACCCTTTCAGTGTTTTCCAATGTTGTAAGGGCATGAACTGCTTCGCCAACCATATTTTGAGCTGCACCTATTGCGCCTGCTTTTTCAGCAAGCCTTACCAATGCTCGCACGCGCTCAGTCATGAAACCAGTCTTTTCAGCAAACTCACGGCAACACACTAAAAAGTTTTCAAGTGAAGGCTCAGCAAGAATCTTTTCTAAGGTTTTTCTGCCCCATTTGTTAACTGCGATACGTCTTTCGGGAGAAGATAGAACTTCCCTGGTTGGTGTGGGCCCAAAGACACCGGCAACAATCACATAATCTGCAGATATGGGTATTCGGTCTATTATAGCTATTCCGGGTGCGCCAGGCTCTATAGTGAGTATGCATCCGCCAAGCATAAGGGGACCGACCGTGCCCAAACCAGTCTTGCATTTCACTTCAGCAACGTGTGCAATTCTGCCCAGTTGATTATAAGTCAAATTTAAACCTAACGCCTTTGACAGTGTTAAGGCTGTGGTTAGGGCTCCAGCTGCACTTGAACCAAAACCAGCCCCAATCGAAACCTCAACTTTATGCTTAACAACAACATTGTAGGTTTTGCTGATCTTATTCAGGAGCATTTGTACTACGTTTTTTGTTGTTTCAGCTTCTGGTGCGTCCTTTTCATTTATGAAGACCCGAATATTGCTGGTTTCTGCATCTGAAACAATGACTTCTGTTGTAACTCCCTTCTGGAATCCGAAACCACCGCCTCTGGAACCAACTTTTTCAAGATCCAAAAGTGGACGACCGTCAGATGTGGTGTCACAGATTTCGAAGAAACTTGAGATTCCGGACGGTGAAAACGCCTTAGCTGTTTTTTGCACTATTCGCTCCCTTTTCTTTGCGTTGAAGGGCTGGAAAAGCTTTGTAGCATGCTTGAATTATGGGGGGTCCGAGAACTATTAAGAATGGGATTTCGGTTGCAAATGTCCAGACAAAATAAGTGAAACCACCCGATATTGTTAGAGGTGTCAATTCCGTGTTACCAGGCATAATGAAAAACTGGCTAAACACTGGCACCATTGTTCCAATTATTGCGCTTCCTACAAGCAATCCAATCATGGAGCCAACTTCATAACTTCTCCACTTGGAACCTAATAAAACAATAATCAGGAGCACAGCATAACTTCCTACAATAACTCCTGAAAACAGAAGTGCATATTCGGAAGACACAACAGAGTAAGCAATCCATACAAGCAATACGCTAACGATTCCGGCGACTAACATTGGAATCTTCCATTCAAAATTCTTCCTCGCAATATAGCCAATGAGTGCAAAACCAACAAAGTTCGAAGTCACTCCAGCCATCAAGCTTAAGATGGGATTACCATGAATGAGCATGTCACTTATGAATATGCCACCAGCTGCGCCTAAACCACCAACCCACGGACCAAAAATCACTGCGAATACTGCTGGGATTATTACTTGTGGCCAAAATCTGACCAATCCAAGTCCTGGGGTCGTCAAGGGTAGAATATAGAAGAATACGTAGCCGAAGGCGGCATACAAAGCCGTATTTAGAGCTAAGGCTGCAACATCTAATGTTCTCAAATGTTATACCTCCCTTTGGAAGATAGCATCAAGGTATGTTGAAAAAATAAGTCTTCCGTATGAATTGTTTAGATTTGTTTAGATTCAGATAGAAAGAGTGTAAAAGGGGTCGTGTGATTTGTTCTACGTGTGCACAGTTATGTGTAGCTTTGTTCTACGCACAAACTATCTTATTTAAACTGAAGCTGATTCTGCTGCACGGAGCGAGAAAAAGAATGAACTTGTTAAAGAATAAGAAAGCATTGAGTACAGTAGTGACTACACTGATAATTCTAGTAGTTTCAGTATTGCTTGCAACAGTTGTGACTTTCTACGCGATAAACGTGACAACCACCAGAGTTCAAGAAGAATCGCTTTTCCTCACAAAGCAACATGTATGGTATAACACAAGTGGAAGCTGGGCTGAAGGAGCAATAGTCGTCATAAACACCGGCGGAAAGGACGTTGTCATAGACAAGCTGACTGTTAGAGGTCAAGAAAGCCCATGGAGTAACATCTACTATTGGAGAACAAACACGGATACGATTTCCGCCGATTTGAATGTCACATCAATTGAGCTAACCGGTACGACCTACAACATGAGTGCCACATTCGACTATGGCGATGGCGGCTTCACCCAAGCAACAGATGATGTGACTCTGAAATCAGGTTACACAATGATTGTTTACATTAAAGACCCTGACAGCATTGCCTTGAACGATGTAGGAACAACTGTCGGCATAACAATATTCTCAGCAAATGCTCAATACTACAAAGAATGCAACATCCAAGCTGCTCAATAGCAGCCCCCAACTCTTTTCTTTTTCCCGTCTTATTTTTCTATTTCTAATCTTCTCAGCATAATCTCCGCTGCAGTTTTTTCTAGTATTGATTCTGCATACTTATGTGTAGTTTTGTTCTACGCACACCATCTTATCTTATTATGAAGTCGAAAGTTTTGGTCAGAATGCAAGAGAGGAGGCTGTCAAACGTTGTACAAAATAGAAGCGAGAAGATTTCTAGCGTCTAAAAGAGCTTTGGCTATACCAGTGACGTACTTGATACTTTTTGTTTCGCTTATGGCGATAATTTCTGTAACATACAGCTTTGCTGTGGCAAAAATAAGCGGTCGCGGAGCCTTGTTAAAGGCTTCAGTGGCCAAACAAAACATGCAAATTCTAGATGATGCAGTACGTTCTGTTTCATGGAGTTTTGGCGCTTCAGAAGTTGTTTACATGGATGATTGCGGTGGCAGTTTCCAAATTGAGTCGACGGCTAAAGCGCTTGTCTTAAACTTCACTGATGAACAGTCTTTTTATGACGTAGTGTTCAACAATTCAGTTGGAAGAGCCTTCTACGAACTTGAACCTTCAGAAAACAATCATGCTGGTTTCTTCCTTAAAGGCGATGAGAGAGCAATAATAAATCAGAGCGCCTTCACTATGACGCAGCTATATTTTGCGACAGGATATGACGCTGAAGAACTAATACTCTGCTATCGTCCATCTGCAACCTCAGCAAACATCGGAACAAAAAATGGAAAACCGCTAAACCTCCTTCGTGTATACATACTAAACCTTAACTCTTCGCAAAATCTGATGCTGAGCGAAAAATTTTACCTGAAAGTGACATCCTTAAATGCTACAGCAGTTACGCGTCAATACGAATTTAATAGTACGGTTTCCTCTCTTGCTTTGAAAGCTGTTTTCGACGGAAAATCAACAACTGTTTGGCTTCCAATTTCAAGCATCGCTGAGGGCGCCTATGTAGATTTGGAGACAGTTGTTTGTAATGTCAAGATTCAGTTGGCAGAGGTTTGACAGTTGCCATCCATAACTCCTAGCTACTTATACACTCTTATTGCATTGATGGCTGTGAGCAGTCTTCTTGTCTTCTCTTTTATGGCGTATGTTGATGCTCTACGGTTCTCTTCAGAGGTCAAGTACCTGAGAAATCTGATGGATTACGTAGCAACCAAAAGCACTGAACTGTTAACACTTACCCTAACCACGAACACCACTGCTGACACATTTCTTCAAATGCCTGCGACTGTAGGCAACAAGCAGTATTGGTTTCTGCTCCACAACGATTCTGCAAAGACATGGTTAGAGGGTGGTTTTGGAAATACACCTTTGAACGGGACTGATTTGCGCATTTATCTTCCAGAAGAAGCTTCAGCAACCGGCTATTTCATCAGCGGCTATGGAGCAGCCCATTTGAAATGTTACATAAGCTCGGGAGTCCCGCAGATCCAGCTTACAAGTTCAAGTGAAGGTGGTTAAAATGAAGTTTGGCCTGAAATCAAGTAAGGAAAAGGGACGAAAAGCAGATTCCCAAGCGACGATGATGGAAGAAGAGAAACTGATCGAGTCTTTAGATGTCAAAAGATGGAGTGTTCCCGAGGGCTTTGTGGAAGTTGAATATTACCCACTGAAACCGCCTTTCTCCTACGCTGCAATAATTCAGAATGAAGAGACCTTGGAGTATCTTTACGTTCTTGACGAACTTCCGTTAACAAGAGAAGAACGGGATGGCTATCTTAGACTGAGAAACATTCTTGAATATGAACTTCAAGCTCCCGAAGGCGAAGAAACTCTAGACGAATCCTTCAGAAGACAAATGCCCTTAATACTTTCCAGTCACCAGAAAATATTTGCTGGCATTTCTCCGGTTGGAATGCGCAAAATTCTCTACTATTTGGAAAGAGACATAGTTGGATATGGAAGAATAGATCCACTGACCTATGATGATAATGTTGAGGATATCGGATGCGGCGGCATAAACAAACCAATTTTTCTTTGGCACAGAAAATATGAGAACATAAAAACCAACATACTTTTCAGAGATGAGCAGGAACTCGACGACTTCGTAATGCGAATTGTCCACAAAGCTGGAAAACACGTTAGCATAGCCTTTCCAATAGTTGACGTCACCTTACCCGAAAAACATCGTTTAGCTATCTCCTTTGGAAAGGAAACAACACCATCTGGAACATCATTTACAATAAGAAAGTTCCGCAAAGACCCATTTACGATAATTGACTTGATTGAAAATGAAACCATAAACGAGGGCATTGCCGCTTATCTTTGGCTTTTAATGGAGAACAAAATGTCAGTCATGATTATTGGTGCAACGGGCGCTGGAAAAACAACAGCTCTAAACGCTATTGCTTGCCTAATTCGACCAAATCACAAGGTTATTTCAGTTGAAGAAGTTGCGGAAATAAACCTGCCACATGAAAACTGGACTTCCACAATTGCACGTTCAGGCTTCGGCGTTGAAAGCGAAGGAGAAATTACTCTTTATGATCTGATCAAATCAGCTGTGAGACATCGTCCAGACCTCATAATCGTAGGTGAGGTTCGCGGTGAAGAAGCTTATGTGCTATTTCAGGCACTTGCCACTGGACACGGTGGTTTATGTACATTACATGCAGAAGATGTCAATACCGCCACCAAAAGGCTCACTCAGCCACCTATGAATATTCCACCGTCGATAATTCCATTGATGAATTGCGTGATAAACGTAAAGCATGTTAGAACGCCAGTTTTCCTGGAATCTGGAAAGCGTCTCTCAAGCAGAAAATTCATAAGCATCTCAGAGATAAAAGACGCAAACAACTTCCAAGAAGTTTTCAATTGGAACCCATCCTCCGATACCTTCCAAGAAAAGTTAGCTGAAAGTTATCTTTTAAGAAGAATGGCAGCGAGCCTTGATATTCCAATCGAAAAACTTATAGACGAACTTGAATATCGCAAACGGGTTCTTATGCACATGGTTGAGCATAATATCCGCGACTACAGAAGCGTTAACAAAATCCTAAGCAAATACTACAACAACCCACAGCTTTTTCAAAGAGAATTTTTGGAGAAACCAAAGTGGTGAGAGTCTTGCAGGTGCAGATCGGAAAACCAAAAATATTCAGGTGGATTCTGAACCTCTTCACTAAAGAGGATACAAGCGAAATCAACCGTGAACTACCCTTTGCCGCACTGCTTTTCACATTACTAGCTGCAAGCGGAGTAACAATCTACGAAAGCTGGAAGAAACTCTGCAATGTAGATTTATTGCCAACGTTCCAAAAAGAGGCTAAAGAAATTGTTAGACAAGTCGAGGTTCTAGGATACGATCCTTTAACCATCATGTACAAGCGGGCAGGAAAAACAAAGTCAAAGAATTATCGTGAATTTCTCTTAGGCTTTGTCTCTTCTGTTAGAAGCGGTGGAAATATTGTAAGCTATCTTAAAAGCAAATTGCGCTCAATCTTTGAAGTTCAAAGTGCTTCTGCAATCCGTTCAATTGAACGGTTAGGAACGTTGGTGGAAGCATATGCAGTAATGCTAATCGTAACCTTATGCTCGTACATACTCTTCATTCTATTTGCAACCACTTCAATCTTCGAACCCATGAGAGTCAGTGGGACACCCGGTATATCTCCGGCAGTCGTGTGCATCCTCATATTCTTTGTGACTCCTATGGTTTCCATACTCTTCATGGCAATCGCTCATGCCGAAAGAAAGAGCAATTTAATAGGAGTAAAACAACCTTACTACGCCGTCACACTTCCATTGGTAATTGCTTCAGGTGTCATAGCAGCAGTGGCTCTTGTTCCGCAGCTACAGCATTTGACCAGTCCAGAAACATTCCCTATTGTTGTTACTGCATGTCTTCTGACAGTGTCTATTCCCCCAGCAATCGTTTATATGAAAATAGCCAGAGTTAACCAAGATGCAGAAAACTCCATGCCCAGTTTTCTCAGAGACGTAACAGAGGCCAGAAAGATAGGCCTTTCACCTGAAAAAAGCATAATTCATGCAACAAAACGCACAGGCTATGGAAGTTTCGGCGATGCACTGAAACTAGTGAGAAGCCAAATGGAATGGGGGGTCTCTCTCAAAAAAATATTCGTGAACATTAAACAGAAAATTCAGACATGGCCAGTACTCGTCAACTTTTTGATACTAGTTGAAACAATAAAAATTGGGGGAGGTTCAGCTACCGCTTTAGAGATCTTAACAGATTACAGCGAAAAACAAAAGGATGTCGAGGCGAATAAGAAGTCACTCTTAAAGCCATACGTTTTTTTGGCTTTCATATGGAGCGTCCTCATAGCCTTAACAACAACAATGGTTGCCATGACAGTTTACGCCTTAACCCAGATTTCGCTTCCAGGGACAACAGCCCTGCCATTTGAAATAATGCAAGGACAAATGAATCTCTTCTCTATAGGCATAATTTTGCAGTGTTGGCTTTCAGGATTCTTCGTAGGCAAAGTCAACGAGGGCACTTTTGCTGCCGGCTTCACATATTCAGCAATGCTTGTGATTACGGCTTATGCTTCGCTTTTGCTTTCACAGAACTTTCTAGGTGGCATGTATGGCGCCATCACTGGCTAAGCTAAGCAAAACAAGCATAATTGGAGGTTATATCAAAAATGCCTGCGATTTCCGTTGACACCTTCTTTGCATGTTCGTTAATGGTTCTTCTGGTGCTTTCTGCTATGGCTAGCGCTTCAAAGCTACTGTATCCGCACATAAACAATAAGAGTTACGATAACGCTGCTAAAAGGTATAGAGAAATCTCAAAATACATGCTTCTAAACCATGGAACACCGTCAAATTGGGGAGAAGACGGTCAGACGGTCCCAGAAAAGTTCGGTCTCGCTGATGCTCATTCAGATTATCCTTACGAGTTAGATATAGACAAGGTTTCAAGGTTAAATAGCGAAAATGCTTACGCGCTAAGTTATGCACAAATGTTCACCGCTCTCAAAATGCCTGACGCATCGTTTAGCATAGAGATAAAGCCAACCTTCGAAGTAATTCTAAACTTGACCGCAACTTATCAATTCGCAAGTGAGACGGTTTATCAATTTGAAATCTCCACAGAAAAACATGGAGTGCCAGTTGAAGCAGAACTAAAATGCTATACTGTTGCGGAAAACTATCTGGGAGGAAACTATGTTAATTTTTCTGATGGCAAAACCGCCCTAAACGTAACTCTTCAAAACAGTGTTGTAGGGCCAGCCCTTTTTTCCGTTTTAGCAAGAGCCATCTGCAACGCCAAAATTGTGTCTTTTGGCGTCTATGCTTTTGCACATAATTCACCTGAACCCAAACCTAATGGCACATTTTTGAGGCTTAGTCCACTAAACTACACCTTAGATGTAGCATTCATTTATTCTGGAATAAACTTGTCGAGGGCTTACGCTTTAACATTTAACTACTCCTCAACTTTAACGCAAACGTCAATCAGCAACCAGTCTGCAACATATAGTGTTCCTCATTTCTTAGACGCAGATCCAACATTAACCATTGTAACCGGATGGAATTCCACAGTATTTTTTGCTGAATGGACTGCTTATCCGCAGATACCTCTTCAAACAGGCGCAGACTTTGCTGATTCAGTGACTCTCTCAAACGTTTTCACTTACACTTACACGATTACAATAAATTCCGCTCTTTACGAATGCACCGTTCGGCTTGGAGGTCCCAGAGAATGAATAACCAAAATAAGGGACAAATCAGAATAATTGAGGCATTTTTGGCCGTGCTGATTATTTTTTCGTCCTTAGCTGTTTCTGCAAATCTCACAGTAACGCAGAATGAGACAAAAAGCGGTAGTTTAACATCTGTCGGTTTGCAAGTGCTTACTAGATTGGATTCTAGTGGAAGTTTGGGCAAGCAAATAGATCATAGAAACTGGACTGCTCTGCGGGATTCCCTCACCATTCTTTTACCTGCCGGCATTTCTTTTAACCTAACAGTCTACAACGAGCAAATGCAGCAAGTCAATGATGCGATCATCTCTAATGGTGCCTTTCACAGCCAAGAAATAGCCTTTGTAGAGTACGTTTGTGCAACTCAAGGCTCCACTTTCCACTGCTACATAATCCACCTACATCTAGCGGTGACAGCATGACAAGAAACAAAAAGAAATTTGGAGCAAACAGTTCCGGACAGCTTCTCGTAGTAGCTGCCTTAGCCATAGCTATGCTGATTTCTTCGACAACAATCTACGTCTATGAACTCAGCAAAGAAACCAGCAGCATAAGCGCTCTGTCAATCAGCAATTCTGTTTTTGCTCTGAAGCAAAGCACGAGAAACACCGTGTTGGGTTCACTTGTAAATATTTCAAATGGAGGAGAAAAAACTCTTTTAGCAACCAATCTAAATGCGCTTTCACAGGTTCTTAGGAATCTTACTTATTCTGGATTCTATGATTTAGTTTTCACCGTGATAAATGATTCAAATTATGAGAGTGGCATTTGGCTTTCATGGGACAGCAGCGACTTTGGGGTCTCGAGCGCCTACACAAACTTCGCACTAAGAGTTTACGGAATAGAAGCTAACACGACATTGGATTATGCTGTTAACATAACAACTGCTATCGCATTTAGTGGCTATTACACTAGAATTGGAGGGGACAAACTGGTGAATCTGACGTGCAACGTATACAACGAAGGAAAACCTGCCCTAGCCAAAGACATAACCCTATTTTACCAAAGACTTGGAAGCTGGCTACCTGTAGATGCATCAAATAACTCCACCATTGTAGATTATGGAAACGGCACATATAACATATCATTCACCGTAAAAGTCCCTTCAAGCACCGTGCAAGTTTCAGCACACGTCTTCGTTCTTCGTGGCATATTTGTGCGAGCAAATACGACATGCTATGAAGTCTAGTTCTTGCGCTTAATCCTCGAGCTACTTGAATATGAATTACGTCAAAATTCTAGGAACGCTCTCATCAATAATGGAATCCTCACATTAGGAGTAGTCATTTGAGCAAACATCAGAAAAAAGAAAG
>Ga0315314_1003941_pt1 | contig 11367 bp, 9 predicted proteins | sample TDP9_MG_FD_203631 | JGI IMG/M metagenome (GOLD analysis project Ga0315314, IMG submission 203631) | Freshwater sediment microbial communities from Lake Towuti, South Sulawesi, Indonesia - TDP9 | ecosystem: Environmental > Aquatic > Freshwater > Lake > Sediment | place: Indonesia: South Sulawesi...
TGCGGCGGCGGAGAGCGCCGCACGGGAGGTCGAATCCCTGGGCCGTCGGGCGCTGGCCGTGCAGGCCGACACCTCGCAGCGGTCCCAGGTGCATGCCATGGTTGAGACAGTCGAGAAGCGGCTCGGAGCGATCGACGTTCTGGTCAACAATGCCGGGGTGCAGAAGCGGGTCTATTTCCTGGACCTGGAGGAAGCAGACTGGGACTGGATGCTGGGGACGAACCTGAAAGGATGTTATCTGGTCGGCCAGGCGGTGGCCGCGCGAATGAAGGAGCGGGGCAAGGGAAAGATCATCAATATCGCTTCCGAGGCGGGCGGCTTCCCTGCCCAGCGAATGACGGCGTACTGCGTCTCCAAGGCGGGCCTGATTATGTTAACCAAGTGTATGGCGCTGGAGTTAGGGCAGTACGGGATCCGGGTGAATGCCCTGGCCCCGGGACTCACCAAGACCGACATCAACCGGAAGGACCTGGAAGACGAGGCCTTTCTGAAGATCCGGCTATCCCGGATCCCGCTTGGACGAGTGCTGAGCCCTGAAGATCTCGTGGGCGCCGCGGTGTTTCTGGCGTCGGCCGACTCGGACATGATGACGGGAATGGTTCTCCAGGTGGATGGGGGCAGGGGGATCGCCTGAAGCGCCAGAAGGCAGAAAGCAGGAGGTTGAGTCACGCCATGGCGTGGCGAAATCCGCCCATGGCGGACAGGGGGCGGGCGCCGGAAGGCGAGAGGCGGGGGACAGGAGGGTCGCGTGGGGAAAGTAGCGATCGTGACGGGGGCGGCTGCAGGGATCGGCTTTGCCATCGCGCGCCGGCTGGCGCGTGCGGGATACGACATCGCCATAGCGGACATTGACACGGCGAGTGGGGAGAAGGCGGCGCAGCAGATCCGGGCGAACGGCCGGCGTGCCGTTGCCGTGGGCTGTGATGTGAGTGAGCGGACGGCCGCCTTTCAAATGGCCGAGGAGGCCGCGCGTACCCTGGGCGACATCGATCTTTTGGTGAATAACGCCGGAGTCATCCGGCTGGGACCCCTGGCGAGCTTTGCCGAGCATGACTGGAGGGAACTCTTCCGCGTGAACGTGGACGGAGTATTCTTTTGCTGCCAAGCTGTCCTGCCCAGGATGGTGGAAAGGCGAAGCGGAAATATCGTGAACATCGCCTCCTGGAATGGAAAACTGGGGGCGCCGAACTTCGGGGCCTACAGCGCGACGAAGTTCGCCGTGATCGGCCTCACCCAGGCATTGGCACGGGAGGTGGCCTCAGACGGGATTCGGGTCAACGCCGTCTGCCCGGGCATCGTTGCCGGCACGCCCATGCGGGCGAAGGTGGAGCGCGAGGGGCAGGCCTTCGGTCTCCCCCCCTCGGCGGAGCGAGCCAAGATAATCCCCCTGGGACGGCTTGGCACGCCCGAGGACATTGCCAATGCGGTGGCCTTCCTGGCCTCTGACGAGGCCGCCTATATGACTGGGCAGGCGATCAATGTGACCGGGGGACTGTGGCTTCACTGATTTCGGATTGCGGATTTCGGATTTCGAATTTGGGGAAGCAGACGGAGTGGGGAAAATGAGGAAGCCGGATGAGGCGATGGCGCTGGTACTGGAGCGAGTCGGGACCAGCCTGGAGCAGGCTACCCGCGACGACGTCTTTCCGCATGCTGCTCCCTCGGCAACCGGAATCTGGGAGGGAAAACGCGAGGGCATGTGGAGCAGTGGGTTCTGGGCGGGCCTCTTGTGGCAGCGGGGCGCGCTGACCGGCAGGACGGAGGATGCGGCCGCGGCCAAGGCGTGGACCCTGCGCCTGACTCCCCATCTCGAACACAAGACCCACGACATCGGGTTCGTATTCTCGAGTTCCGCCGTCCTGGGCTGGGAGATCGGCAAGGTTCCGGCGTGCCGGGACCTGGCCCTCCACGCAGCGGATCGCCTGGCGGCAATAGCAAATCCTGCGGTGGGGGTGATTCCCGTCGGTTCTGAGGCCGAGATCGCGGCGGGCATGGACGACGTCACCATCGATTGCATGGTGAACCTGCCGCTGCTCTGGTGGGCCTGGAAAACCACGGGAGAGGAGCGATTCAAGGAGCTTGCCGTCTCTCACGCCGACCGGACGGCGGCATGGCACGTGAAGTCGGACGGACGCATCATCCAGTCCGCGCACTTCGATCCGCAAACGGGGAAGGTGACGAAGCAAGAGACCCACCAGGGGTCAGGGACGGACGGATGCTGGACACGGGGTCAAGCCTGGGGCGTGTACGGGTTCTCCGCAGCCTACCGGGCCACAGGCGAGGATCGATTTTTCGAGGTAGCGGACAGAGCAGCCACCTATTACTTCCACCGGGCCGAGGATGAACTGGTGCCATTCTACTGCTTCGACGACCCGGAGCGACCCCATGTCCCTCGGGACGCATCGGCGGCAGCAATCACCTGTGCTGGTCTCTTGATCCTGGCGGAGTGCACACAGGATCCCATCCGGCGGCAGCGATCCCGGGATCGGGCGGAAGCATTGCTCTCGGCGATGATCAGCGGGTATCTCACCCCACAGGGCGAGCAGGACCGACGGCCCCGGGGGATGTTGCTTCACGGGTGCTACAACAAGAGAGCGGGCTGGGATAGCGACCATGAGTTGATCTGGGGGAACTACTATCTGCTGGAGGCGCTGAGAGCATGGACCTGCCTCCGCTGAACGCCCGGAGGGGATCGCAATATTGAATGTCGAATATCGAATCATGAACTTCGAACGGTAGCGGGTGCGAACTCTTTTTGGTCGTTGCTGTTTCTCATTCGAAATTCCTTGTTCGATATTCGAAATTCGAGTCAGCTACGTTGTCGCGAGGGTTTCGGCTGCGATTGGTTGAGGGAAGGGAAACCAGGAATGCCACCGAAGATTCTGACATCGGCTGAAGCCGCGCGCCTGATCCCGGATGGCGGGACCGTTGCCTTCACCGGGTGTCTTTCCATCATGGAGCCGGACACGATGCTTCAGGGGATCGAGGCCCGTTTCATTCAAGAGGGACATCCCCGGGATCTCACGGTCATCCACCCGATCATGGTGGCCAGCCGGAAAGATTCCGGCATTAACCGGTTCGCCCACGACGGCCTCATGCGCCGGGTCATCGGCGGATCTTTCAGCATCTTCCCCGATTATGAGATCACAGGGATGATTACACAGAACCGGGTCGAGGCCTACAACCTACCCATCGGCACCATCATGCACTGGCTGCGCGAGAGCGGGGCGGGGCGCCCGGGACTGCTGACGGCCGTGGGGCTCCAGACCTACGTTGATCCGAGAGTCGGGGGCGGCCGCGCCAATGGGGCGGCGAAAGAGCCGCTGTCCCAGGTGATGACGCTGGCGGGAAAGGAGTGGCTGTTCTACCCCGCCCTCAAGGTGGATGTCGCCATCATCCGGGGGACTTCGGTGGACCCCCAGGGGAATGTTTCAGTTGAACATGAGCCGATGTCCCTGGGCATCTTCTACCTGGCTCTGGCCGCCAAGCGATCCGGGGGGACCGTCATCGCCCAGGTGAAGCGGCAGGTGGAGCGGGGAAGCGTGCACCCGCGATTGACCGTGGTGCCCGGCCGACTCGTGGACGTGATCCTGGTGGATCCGGCCCAGCCTCAGACAGGTGCGGGAGAACATCCGGAACTCACCGGCGAGGCACGCATTCGCCTTCAGTCGGATCCCGTCCCGCTGACGATCGAATCAGCCATCGCTCGGCGGGCGATGAAAGAGATGGAAGATGGGAAGCTTGTCAACCTCGGCTACGGGGTGCCCGCCCTGATTCCGGCGCTGGGGTTCCCGGAGCGGCTGCACGAGCGCGTGGCCTTCACTATCGAGCACGGAACCGTCGGCGGCCTGCCCGAGGGGATGGCGCTGTTTGGGGCGGCGGCCAATCCGGATATACTGATGGACTCCACCTTCGTCTTCGACATGTACGAGGGGGGACACCTGGACATCGCATTCTTGGGGATGGCCCAGGTGGATTCAGAAGGAAACATCAATGTTAGCAAGTTCGCCCACATGGCACCGGGCTCTGGCGGCTTCGTCAATATCTGCCATCAGACGAAGAAGATCGTCTTCTGCGGGACCTTCACTGCAGGCGGATTGCAGGCAGAGATCCTGGATGGAAGGGTCATCATCCGGAGAGAGGGCCGCGTGAAGAAGTTCGTGAAACAGGTCGAGCAGATCACGCTGAGCGGCAAGGCTGCGCGCGAGAAGGGACAGCACGTCCTTTACGTGACGGAGCGATGCGTGCTCCGGCTGGGGGCACAGGGCCTGGAATTGATCGAGGTCGCTCCCGGCATCGATCCCGCCAGGGACATCCTTCCGCAGATGGAATTCCCGGTGACTGTCCCGCCCAACGTGGCTACGATGGACCCTGCTGTGTTCCGGTAGGATTACCTGAGTGACTCGCCTTCGAGTGTTCTAGCCTTCCCTCGCAGTCGTGCCATGAGGTCCTGCCCAAAGGCGAGGACACGATCGGCAGCTTGGACGGCCTCGCGCGCCTCTTTCTCACCTACCTCACGACAAGCTCAATGACTTCTTGCGCTCGGCGTGCCGCCAAGTTCCAGCGCTGGCGATCCAGAGACCGCCACATTTCCTCTGCGATCCCGGGGGCTTCGGCGAAGAGCAGATCGGCTCGCTCGCGATTCGTCACAGCGAAAAGACCTCCCCCGGGCGCCAATCCGGCTTTAGGTCCCAGTACCAGCTTCCATCGGGCCGTTCGATACGCTGGCTCCCGAGTTCCTTGAGCCGGCGCCGAACCGCGTCCAGCTCTCGGGCGAGAACGCCTTCAGGGTCGTAGAGGATCACGCCGTGGTCAGCGATATCCAAGAGAATCCAGGGATGGGTCGCCAGTTTGTCAGCGCTGTGGAGGATCGGCATCAGGTCAGGCCGATATCCGTGGCGCACGACAGTCTGGTATTCTGAGGTCTCCCGAATACAGCTCATGGTCCCCAGACGGCGGTCGCTCAGGATCGTGACCTCATTGCGAGTGACTAGGTAGAGGTCTAGATCGCTTTCCGGGGAGGGTTTCCCTCGGGCGACGGAACCGAAGCAGGCAACGGCCAACAGGTCATCCTTAAGGGCCTCGCGGTATTCGGCAACCACCCGCTCGACCAGCGGCCGCCATGGGGCCGTCAGGCCCTCGTCGCTCTGAGTATCCCGATGTTCCTCTACAGCACTCATGATCCCGGCCAGGGCATCGAGCTCTTAGTCAGCCCTCTTGCTGGCTTATATCAGGAAGAAATACGGGTGGCAAGTCCGAAGACCTGTGAATGGGGAGAGCGGCCTTGTACCGAGAATGGCCCCACGCGGCCGTTCACCGGCCTGATTGCCTCCGCTCGGGGGTCAACTCTCCAGGAAGCGCTTGCAAAGACGTGGGAGACGTGGTAACTATATCGGCGCAGTTGTTCCGGCTTCTGCCTCACCAAGGGGGCGGGGCCGACGACGCAGCAGACGCGGGGTCGTAGTTCAGTCGGTTAGAACGCCGGCCTGTCACGCCGGAGGTCGCGGGTTCGAGTCCCGTCGACCCCGCCAATCCAACCAGTCAAGCCACCCAACCGGGTGGCTTTCTTGCTTGCAGGCGATGGAGTGCACAGTGAGTTGTTCCTTCCTTGACTTCACGTGTCTGATCTGGATAATTGCCTCGGCACCTTTCTTACGTGGCCATGGATTGGGATCAGCGGCGTGACACCAGGAGATCGCGATGGCGGGTAAGCGGATAACAAAGCCGAAGCCAGTTCGGGCTCCGAAGGCCGGGGAGGGGAAGCGGATGGGGAAGGTCTCGCGCAGGGAACTTCTCAAGGCGGGTGTGGGGACAGCGGTGCTGACGCGGACCGCAAGGGCGGCTGGGTCCCCTGTGTATCTGATCCGAACCACGGATAGGGCAGAGGGAATCCGGCGGGGCTTGGCGTCACTGGGATTACCATCCGCCCGGGGAAAACGGGCGGTGATCAAGCCCAACTTCAACAGCGCCGACGAGTTCCCGGCCTCCACGCACCTCGATACGCTCGCCGCGCTGGTCGGTCATGTGCAGGCTGGTGGTGCGCGTGAGATTCTCATCGCCGACCGGAGCGGCATGGGGAACGCGCGGCAGGTGATGGAACAGAAGGGCGTGTTTGCCCAGGCGAAACAGATGAGCTACCAGGCGGTGGTTCTGGACGAGACGCCGATTGAGGGATGGACAGAGGAAAGATTACCGGGCAGCCACTGGTCGAGAGGCGTGCTGTTCCCCAGGCTCTTCCGAGAGGCCGACCTGTTGATCCAGACCTGCTGTCTCAAGACCCACCGGCACGGTGGCCACTTCACCCTCTCGTTGAAGAACTCCGTCGGCATGGTGGCGAAGTACTCGCCACGCGACAACTACAACTACATGCGGGAACTGCACAGTTCATCCTTCCAGCGGCAGATGATCGCGGAGATCAATCAGCTCTACCGTCCAGCGATGGTAGTCATGGATGGGCTTGAGGCGTTCACGGACGGGGGACCAGAAAGCGGCACACTGGTGAAGCCCCAGGTGATGGTCATGGGGACCGACCGGGTGGGGGTGGATGCGGTGGGGGTAGCCATCCTGCGGTTGCATGGAGGGAACGAGACCATCTCGCGCGGCCGCGTCTTCGAACAGGAACAGATCGCCCGTGCTGTTCAACTTGGCCTCGGCGCCAAAGGCCCGGAGCAGATTGACATCGTGACCGACGATCGCGAAAGCAAGAAGCTGGCTGACCAAGTGCGGCGGATCCTGGTGCGCGGGTGAGTCATGAATGCGTTAGGCCGTCGGCCTCGTGGACGACGGAAACCGAGCGACAAGCCCACGGAGCGACAGCGAGGATTCTTCGATCGGGTGTATGAGCTGGTGTCCTGCATCCCCTACGGAAAAGTGGCCACCTACGGCCAGATCGCCCGAATGCTGGGCGCGCCCACGGCGGCCCGGATCGTCGGCTGGGCCATGCACGGGAATCCCCATGGGTCGCGCGTTCCCTGCCATCGGGTGATCCAACAAGGCGGGACCTGCAGCCCGAACTTTCAGATCGGTGACCCAGGCGCTCAGCGTCACCTGCTGGAACGTGAGAGTGTGCAGTTTCTTCTGGACGGGCGCGTGGATCTCGAGGCTCATCAGTGGCGCCCGGAGCTGGGGACCGTGCAATCACGCCGCAGGCGCTAGAACCTCGGGGATCTATCTCAGAAAGGATCCCCAGCGAAAAGCCGGCCCGCGTCGGGGGACGCGGGCCGGGCCGCAATCGTAGCAGGTGTCTGGATCGACTTACGGTCGGTAATACGCTCCCAGGCAGAGGATCACGAAGCCTGCCAACCCCACGGCCACCTTCACCATCTGGAGCGCCGATCCTTGCTCGGCTGAAACAAACCACCAGGGGATCACGATCATCGCGCCCCCTACTACCATCGCACTGACCGCCTGGGGCTTGGTGAGTCTTTTCCTGGGGCCGAAATCCTTCTTCTCGCTTTCCTCGGCCATGGCTTCCCTCCAAAGGGAGACGCCAAATCTCTCGCAGGCGTACTCCCATGCAGTAGAATCGTTTCCTGTCGAGGCTGCGGGTCAGGAGAGAAGCAAATCGCTGGGTTCGTCTGGGGAGCTGGGTTGGCTCCTCGGGGCGTAGAGGTGACGCCGCGGGAGATTGACGGTGAGTTGCGGGGCTATTGTGGATGGTGGGGGGCTTGCTAGCGGCCTGACTGAGGACAGCCGAACACTCCCCTCTGGCTTCTTGATGGACAGGCGACTGGATTGTGCCTGCTTTTCGACGCGAACGCCGCCGCTTTCAACAAGCCCGGTCAAAGGATGGTTGTGCGACGCGGCGGTCAGCGAGGGCATTTCGGCCTCTGACCAGGAGGGAGGGGTGATTGTAAAGCAACCCATCAGTGCCAGGCAAGCAATCGAACTTGGAACCATGCCCAGCCATCGCTGCCTCCGAAGGTTTCGGCACACCATCAGGACCACACCCCCGCTCAGGCATCCTTGTACGCCTTGTCGAGCCCGAAGTCAATCGAAGAGTCGTCCTACTGTTCAAAGCCTTGCTTGCACGAGTCCACGTTTCCCATTGACCAGCCAGCTCGGGTCCTCCGTCCGCAACCGTTCTGCCTCGCCGGGACGCAACCCGACGATGATTTCTGCTTTCAGCGTGCGCAGCGCCACCAATGGCGCCGGGGAGATAGCTGGTGACCTGGGTGAAGGATGTCGTCGGCGGCCAGCGGGCGTCGCCGAGCAGGCGCCGGTAGTTGGCGTCGCCTTTGACTATCACCAGGTCCATGGTCGCCAGGATGGTGCGCAGGTCATCGGGTAGTTGGAAGAAGAACAGGCTGGTGGCGTAATGCCAGTGGGTATAGAGGTGCAGGCAGCCCTGCGAGGCTTGCGCCCGGAGGCCCGCACCGAGCGCGCGGGCCGGGCCGTCTGTGGCCTCTAGAGCGTCCAACCCGGCCATCACGTCCTGCGGCATGGCGTCGGAGACGAAAAACGGCTGAGGCTTCAGATGGAGGTGAATCTCGCCGACCAACTCATGCGATGCCGCCTCGCAGCTCAGGTCTATCCGGTTGCCCCACAGGCTGGCGTGGAGCAACACCTCGAACCGCACCCCTGGGTCATCGGGTAGGCCCTGAGAAGGATGCTTAGAGCGCAAGGCGCCGCGTCGGGGGCGAGTTCGCTCTGTTTCTTGGGACCGAAGGGATCCACACCCTGCGTAGGACCGGGCTGGGAATAGCGGGTCGCCTCCAGCAGACGGTGATAGAAATAGGCCTCGGCCCAGTACCATGGGGCATCCAGCCAGATTCGCCCGATGTACGGAGCCGACACCGCGTTCCAAAACTCCCGATCCGGAACCTCCTCGCGCAATTCCTGAATCACGCCACCAGTAAGTTCGGCGTAGAAAGCTTCCAGGGCGCCACGAATCTCATCAGGGAACCCGTTCAGGGCCATGGTTTCCACGAGGATGGCCGGCACGCGCTCCTTCAGCGTGTATTGTGCGAAGGACCCGGCCTCCGACGTCATGATGGGAGGCGGTAGGCTGATCAAGTCGACGAGCGACGGTGGGATAGTAAAGGCGCTCAAGGTCCGCGTCTCTGGAGAGGGGTCAGGCCTGAGCTCTCATAGCTCGCCTAACGAGATGGATGGTGGGGGAAGTCATCTGAATGAAATGGTGACCCGGCTGGGAGTCGAACCCAGAGCACCCGGCTCGGGAGTGCCCTCCGTCGAATGTTCGCCGGAGTGCCACTGAGACGCTCGGTTCCAGCGGGCGCATGAAGCTACAAGACCTAGGCCATCTGCCGCAAGTGCCAAAGCGATCGTGCCTACCACCTTATTGACTTCGACCTGGGAATGAAACCACCACCTGTACGGGCAGCAGAAGACAGCTCCCCCGAGGACGCGCCTCCCCTGTCTCTGTTCCTGCTCTTCCTCTTGGATCAGCTTGACAGTGTGGAACTGGCGCATGCGCTCTTGCATTCCGCCCCGCAGGGGATCCTGGTCTCCTGAGGAACCTTGCACAACATCGTGTATCTCTCGGAGGTGCAGAACTGAGAATCCATTAGGGCGAGGGCCGGACGGCCAGACGCGCAAGCCAGACACGCCGAGTGGATCGGGGCCCGCATCCGTCAGGAGCGCGAGGCGCGCGGGTGGAGCGTTGGGGAGCTCGCCCTGCGGGCGGGGATGCAGCCGCCCAATCTTTCTTGACTCGAAACCGGCAAGCACGTGCCGTCCCTGGACACTTTGGGGCGTCTGGCCGAGGCGCTAGGCGTACGGGTAGCGGACCTGGTGGCAGCATGATTATAGTCCTTGGCCTTTGGTATGTCCGAAAAGGTGGTTGTAGTCCGTCACGTTACAAACCTGGCATCCCATATTTGGCGAATCCGGATGCTGGCGAGATACGCGGGATCGAGGGGGCAAGAACAGGGACTCGGCCGCGTACCGCGCGCTGCCCTACCGGAAGAGTCCCACGAGCTCGTTCGCCATCCCCACGTCCTCCGCGAGGCCCAGGAGGTTGCTCAGGACGTAGTCCGGGAGCTGCAGGCCGTCCCGCAGGGCCTCCTCCCGCCGTTCCCACTCCATCTCGCCGGGCAGGTAGATCCGCTCCACGTCGGCCGCCTTGGGCGCGCCCTTGATCTCGCGGATCATCGCGTCCATCCGCGCCTTGAAGGTGTCGATCGGCATCATCACGTTCACATCGAGCGCGATAAAGGCGTGGCCCTGGTCGGCCGGGATCCCGCTCTCGTTGATCCACCCCTTGACGCCGCTCAGGAAGGAGGCGCCCGTCAGGATGCCGCACAGGACCTCGACCAGCACGGCCAGGCCGTAGCCTTTATAGCCGCCGATGGGCTGGAGCACGCTCCGGTCGGGATAGCCGCTGGCATCGGTCGTGGGCCGGCCTTCCAGGTCGCGCAGCCAACCGGCAGACACCGGCCGGCCCATGGCTTTCGCGATCATGACCTTCGTCACGGCGACGACGCTCGTGGCGACGTCAAGGAAGACCGGGCGCTCCTCACCGGCGGGGATGGCGAAGGCGATCGGGTTCGTACCGATGACCGGCAGGCGACTGCCGGTGGCGGCCATGCAGGGATCACAGTTGGTCATGGAGAGGCCGATCATGTCGCGCCGGAGGGCGAGGGTGGCGTAGTAGCCGGCGGCGCCGAAGTGGCTGCTGTGGGTCACGCCGGCATAGCCGATCCCCGCCTCAGCCGCCTTGGCGATGGCGGTCTCCATGGCGTGGATCGCGACCACCATGGGCATCGCCATGCGCGCGTCCACAAGCGCCCAGCCGGGCCCCTCCCGCAGGAGGGTAGGCCGCGCGCCCGGGCGGATACCGCCGCTCTTGACGGCGCGCATCAGCGGCCGGATCTGCCGCGTCCCGTGGCTGTGCGTGCCCCAGGTGTCGGTGGTCGTCAGGACCTCCGCCGACACGGCGGCGTCCTCCGGCGAGAGGCCGCAGCGGACCATCGCGTCGGCGCAGAACCGTTGGAGGTCGGAGGGGGCGACGCGCTTGCCGATGAGATCTGTGAGGGCTGCCATGAACTATCCTCCTCATTCGGGACGCCTGAAGCGCCTCAGGGTGCGGTCACTCGTCAATCGCTATCAGCCGTACAATTCCGTCCTCCGCAAGTGGTTGCCGGCCGGCTGCCGAGGGGAAAAGGTTGAAGGAGCAGCAGGCAACTTCCACCATAGCGCGGCCGGGTTCATACCATAATATGGCCCTGACCAGGGCGCAAGATCTTGGCTCTTCGAGGGCAGGGTTGCCAAACCATGCCGGGGGCCAGAATTGGTCACTGTAATGCGACCGCCAGATCGATGGCCTGCGGGCGCAGACAGCGGGGCTGCCTTTGACGCGGCGTGGGCTCTCTTAAGCCGACGGGGCGCAGTAGATCGGCCTCGCCA
>Ga0315314_1003942_pt1 | contig 11366 bp, 10 predicted proteins | sample TDP9_MG_FD_203631 | JGI IMG/M metagenome (GOLD analysis project Ga0315314, IMG submission 203631) | Freshwater sediment microbial communities from Lake Towuti, South Sulawesi, Indonesia - TDP9 | ecosystem: Environmental > Aquatic > Freshwater > Lake > Sediment | place: Indonesia: South Sulawesi...
GCACGGATGGCACCGATGGTGGTCTTAAACACCAGGCCCTTTTGTAATGCAAAATGGACCCTGAGGTCTCTAACGTCACACAGGACAGCACGGGTTTCCACCTATCGTTCCTCGTTCCCGTAAAGCCAGCAGTTCACCTTGTGACTGTTTCCCAGATCTGTCTCGGAAGGATATTTGTGCTTGCAAATATCGGTCGCCTTTTCGCATCGGGGATAAAAGCGACAGCACTCCGGCATGCCGATCAAGTGGGGCGGAGACCCCTTAACGGAAAACAGCCTTCCCTGGTCGGCAATATCGAGCCGGGGCACAGATTTCATCAGTCCCTGGGTATAGGGATGTTTCGGATCTTCAAAGAGCGCCAGCACTGGAGCCATCTCCACGATGCGGCCTGCATACATGACGCAAACCTGATCGCTCATACGGGCCACCACTCCCAGATCATGGGTGATCATGATCACAGCCGTGTTCATCTTTACGGACAGCTCGCTGATAATTTCCAAAATCTGGGCCTGAATGGTCACATCCAGGGCAGAGGTCGGTTCATCGGCAATCAATATTTCCGGATTGCAGCTTAAGGCCATGGCGATCATGACGCGCTGCCGCATCCCCCCCGAGAGCTGATGAGGAAAGGCATTCATCAATTTTTCCGGATTAGCGATGCCTGCCATTTTCAGCATTTCAACCGATTTTTCCGTGGCCTCTCTTTTATTAAGGCCCTGGTGCAGTTGGATGGTTTCCCTCATCTGGGAAGATATCTGCAACAGGGGATTTAAGCAGGTCATGGGATCCTGAAATATCATGGAGATGCCATAGCCTCTCAGGCGGCACATCTCTTTTTCTGATTTGGCAAAAATATCCTCCCCCTTGAAGCGCACCTCCCCAGCAACGATTTTTCCGGGCGGAGAAGGAATGAGCCTGATGATAGACAAGTTGGTGATCGATTTTCCGGACCCCGACTCGCCCACAAAGCTTAAGGTCTCTCCTCGATGCAGCTTGAACGATACCCCGTCCACTGCCTTCACAACGCCAACATAGGTGTGGAAGTAGGTTTTCAGGTTACGGACTTCGAGTATAAGACTGGTTTTCATTCCTGGGAACCGCTTCGCCTTGCCCCAAAGGACTCTGGCATTTACCAAAGCAAGCCTTCCACTCCTTGATTTTGATACATGCCCGGAAGGGTCCATGAGACGGAAAGAAAAGATCCGAGTCCCCTTGCCGGCATCTATCCAAGACCCTATTCAATCAGAGTAATTTTAAAGACCAACGGATTTTTCGAATCCGAAAAGGAGATGTGCGCAACACCCCCGCTCGGATTCCCAAGGGAAACCATCTGCATCATAGGGGAACCCGCCAACACATCTCCGTCTTCCAGCGGGGTAAGGACAATTGACAGAATAGGTTAAAAAATGTATACATAATTGTATTAAAATCAACTAATTATCTATAAATGGCAGCGGCATGTCAAGTGTGGATTCATCATTGTCATGATCAGAAGCATGTCACCATTTGTGTACTTTTTGTAAAGATCATTTACACACATATGTTGAAGGGCACGTCCAGATCTCCTATGCAAACTTATATGAAAATCTGGAAAACGCTATGATCACCATCGAGAAGGCCTCAGAAAAATTGGCCGGAGTCTATTGGAAGTCTCGTATTTTGGTTGAGAATTTTCGGGAAATCTCTTGAAGTTCGAAACAGGTGATATGGAGAAGATATTCTATCTTCTGCGACGTTTGGTTTACGCCCTCTTCGTATTATTGGGAGTCATTACAATTGTCTTCTTCATCTCCCATCTTGTCCCCGGAGATCCAACGTTCGCATTGGTGGGTCCCGATGCTCCAAAAGATATCATTGAAGAGATGAGAGAAAGGTTCGGATTTGATAAACCCCTCCATGCCCAATATTTACTCTATCTGAAGCACCTCTTTCTCAATCAGGATTTGGGCTTTTCCATACAGAACCAGCGGCCGGTAGCGGAAGACATCAAAAGATACTTCCCCGCTACTTTTGAGCTGGTGACATTGGCTATGATCTTGGCAGTACTAATTGCAGTGCCATTTGGGATACTGTCGGCTGTCAAAAAAGATCGATGGGAAGATCATCTGGGAAGGCTGATTGCCCTATCAGGAATCTCAATGCCTATATTCTGGCTCGGTCTATTACTTCAGTTGCTTTTCGCCTATTATTTGGGGTGGACACCTCTCCACGGTAGAATCAGGCTTGATGTTATGACGAAACATACTTTGGTCCCTGTGACCGGCCTTTTAACGTTGGATTCAATCTTAACGGGAAATTTGGCTGTATTTTTCGATTCCATAAAGCATCTCATTCTTCCAGGAATAACACTTTCTTATCCCTGCATCGCCCTGATCGCGAGAATGATCCGATCCTCCATGCTGGAAGTGATGAACCTGGAATATATAAGGGCAGCGATCGCCTACGGGATTCCCAAATGGAAGGTCATCTTTAAACATGCTCTTCCCAATGCTATCATCCCAACGCTCACGATCATCGGCATGGTTTATAGCTACCTCTTAGGAGGAACGGTTCTGGTCGAGACGATTTTTGACTGGCCAGGGTTGGGACTTTATGCGGTCAGTGGCATTTTTACTCTGGACTACCCGGCTATTGTGGGAGTGACTCTCGTCTTCGGCTTCTTCAGGGTGATAATCAATCTATTGGTCGATTTCTGTTACTTCTTTTTGGATCCACGGATTACCCTTGAAAGCGGGGTTTAAAAAAAATGCTAAGACCACTTGACGCCTTTGACTGGAGACGCAAGAAAGTTGAGTATACTTACAGGTTCAAAGAATTCCGTTACATCCTTCGTCAGATCAAGCGGTCTCCTCTAACCATAGTGGGTATCGGGATCATCATGCTATTTTTCCTGACCGTCCTGTTCGCTGAATGGATCGCCTTATACCCAGAGGACTACCATGCTGTGCATATGGAATCCGTCTTTCAGCGCCCTTGCCTTGATCATCCGTTTGGTACCGATGACATGGGCAGAGACATCTTTAGCCGAGTCGTCATGGGAAGCAGGATATCCATCATGGTAGGTTGTGTCGTAGTCTTCATATCATTTGCCATTGGCGTTCCTTTAGGGATGATCGCTGGATACGCAGGAGGCAAGGTGAGTGAGTTCATCATGCGTGTCGCCGACATGTTCATGTCTATTCCTTACTTACTCATGGCTTTGGCTGTAGCAGCCATACTGGGCCCAAACCTCAGGAATGCAATGATTGCCATCTCTATACCATGGTGGCCAATCTATGCTCGACTTGCCAGGGCTCAGACCCTGACCATTAAGAATGAACTCTATGTCTGGTCTGCTAAAGCAATCGGTGCTTCAGAATTCAGAATCATTTTTAAACATCTCCTGCCCAACTGCCTTGCACCCCTTATCGTGCAGAGCTCGATCCAGTTTGGCCAGGCGATCCTTACTGCGGCGGCTCTGGGCTTTATTGGAATAGGGGCGCCACCCCCTTCACCGGAGTGGGGTCTCATGGTGAGCACTGGAAGATCCTATATGCCTGACAAGTGGTGGCTAACCTTCTTTCCGGGAATGGCCATTTTTGTGACGACCTTAGGATTCAATCTATTTGGTGATGGGATGCGAGACGTTCTGGATCCAAGGTTGAGGAGATAGATGGACAGGCCTATCATCGAGATAAATGAATTAAGCACCTATTTTTTCACCTATGAAGGGGTTGTTAAGGCACTGGAACGGGTGGACCTTATGATTTGGCCTAACGAGATCTTCGGCCTGGTTGGAGAAACGGGGTGTGGTAAGTCAGTGACTGCCCTATCCATCATGAAACTCATCCCGTCTCCGCCCGGGAAAATTGTATCGGGAAGAATTCTTCTCGATGGTGAGGACCTCATGCCGAAAAATGAAAAAGAGATGTTCAGGATAAGGGGTGAAAAGATAGCAATGATTTTTCAGGATCCCATGACTTGCCTCAACCCAGTCAAAAAGATAGGAGAGACGATGTCAGAGGTCATCCTGATCCACCTCAGGGTTTCAAAGAAAGAGGCACTGAACATAGCAGCCAAAAGTTTAGAAGAGACAGAGATGCCTGATCCCTTTTTTGTCCTAAAACAGTATCCCCATGAACTCTCCGGCGGAATGAGGCAACGAGTAATGATTGCTACAGCCCTTTCACTGAGGCCCAAACTCCTCATCGCCGACGAGCCAACAACAGCATTGGATGTCACCATTCAAGCCCAGATCCTCAGACTTTTGAAAAGGCTGAATGGTACTTTTGAGACATCTATATTGCTCATCACCCATAACCTCGGAGTGGTCGCCCAATTGTGCCATCGGGTGGGGGTGATGTATGCAGGTAACATTGTGGAAGTGGGTTCGGTAGAGGATATTTTCGAAAACCCAATGCATCCGTATACGCTTGGATTGATCTCTGCCATCCCAAAGTTCGACGAAAATAGGGAAAGACTGAAGGGCATCGAGGGATATGTCCCCAATCTGATCAATCCACCCATGGGTTGCCGATTCCATCCAAGATGCCGATTTTGTATGGAGAAATGTCGCACCTTAAAACCTCCCTGCAAGCACGGAAAAAAAGGACACACAGTGGCATGTCATCTCTCTTAAATAGAACGGCCATTTCTGTAGAGAATCTTGTGGTCGGTTTCCGATTGAGAGGGTTCTTTCTCTCAGAACCCAGGTTCCTAAAAGCTGTCGATGACATCAGCTTCGAAATTGGAGAGGGAAAAACCTTAGGTCTGGTTGGGGAGTCCGGGTGCGGAAAGACGACCACAGGGATGGCCATCCTCAGGCTTGTGAAGGCGGCGAACGGCCGAATCCTCTTCAGAGGAAGAGATCTTCTTACACTTTCGGAGACAGAGATGAAAAAGTTGAGGCGCCATCTTGGTGTTGTATTTCAGGATCCTTTTTCATCGCTCAACCCCCGGATGATGGTTGAAGATATTTTGGAGGAACCCTTTATTATTCACGGTGAGGACGCTGGCGGTGATATTCGAAAGAGGGTTGAAACCCTCCTCCAACTCGTTGGGCTGAGCCAAGACCACATCTACCGTTATCCCCACGAGTTCAGTGGGGGGCAACGTCAGCGCATCGGAATAGCCCGTGCCCTGGCTTTGAATCCATCTTTCATTGTTTTAGATGAACCGACATCTGGTTTGGATGTATCGGTTCAGGCACAGATTTTGAACCTCATCCATGATCTCCAAGAACGTCTGAACCTTTCATACCTCTTCATCTCACACGACTTAAGCGTGATAAAATACATCAGCTACAAAGTGGCGGTCATGTATTTGGGAAAGATTGTCGAAGAAGGGCCAACGAACGAATTTTTCAGAAATCCCTGTCATCCCTATTCAAGGGCTCTACTTTCGGCCATCCCCACCCCCTCTATAAAGGAACGAAAAGAACCGATGGTCTTGGAGGGAAAGGTTCCGAGTATCAGGAACCCTCCTTCGGGCTGTCGATTTCATCCCAGGTGCCCAGAAAAAATGGAGAGATGTAGGGAAGAAGAACCCAAGGTGATCCCGATCGGTCCGGATCATCGGGTCGCCTGTTTTCGATCGAGGAGGTGATGATCCATGAAAGGAATATTGTGAAATAGAAATCCATCCATTCCCATTACTTAAATGAAAGAAAGGAGGATAAGATGAAGATCTTCAGATTTTTTTGTCTATTGGTGGTTACAGGAATCGTTTTGGGTGTACAAGTCTTCTCTTCCCATGCCCAGGAATCCACCCTCACCATTTCCTGGGCCTTGGTGGCTAGGTCGCTGGATCCAGCTATCGTCACTACAGGGACTGAACGACAACAAATTCTTCTCGCCAATGAAAGGCTTGTCCGTTACGACCGAAAGGGAAACCTCAAGCCGCACCTGGCCGAAAGCTGGGACTCTTCAGACGATTTAAAAACCTATACATTTCGGTTGCGAAAGGGCATCAAATTCACCGACGGTGCACCCTTCAACGCTGAGGCAGTAAAATTTTCATTTGAAAGAACGATGAAGATCGGCGCAGGCCCATCCAAGATCTTTAAGAACGTCGATCGTATCGAGATTCCAGATGAATACACTGCAGTAATCAAGTTGAAGGACCCGGATGTCCTCTTCGTACCCCTCTCTATCGCCACCTTCCATGGCAACCAAATCGTATCTCCCAAAGCAGTGAAAGATCATGCAACCCCTGAAGATCCATGGGCACAGAAATGGATGGGCAGCCACCTGGTGGGAACCGGACCGTATAAACTGGTGGACTTCCAACCTGGCGTTCATTCGGTATTTGAGAGGAATCGAGATTACTGGATGGGCTGGAAGGAGAAACGTATCGATCGTGTCGTCATCAAACCGGTGAGAGAATATACCACTCGAAAGACGATGCTGCTGATGAAGCAAGCCGACATCATCGCTGAAGTCAGTCCCATGGATGTGGAGACATTGGAAAAGACCCCAGGGATCCATGTCAAAAGAATTAAGACCATGTACGCCAACTATTTCTTTTTCAACCATCTGTTCAAACCCTTCCAGGATCGAAGAGTCAGGGAGGCCTTTGCCTTGGCTTTCGATTATCATGCGGGACAAAAAATCTTTATGGGATTTGCGACCCCTATGAAGGGCGTGCTTCCAGATATCTTCTTTGGCCACGATCCCTCTTTGCCAGAAGGGAAGAGAGATGTGGAGAAAGCCAAGAAGCTCCTCGCTGAGGCTGGGATTAAACCAGGTGAACTGGAGGTCAGATTCCTATATTGGACCGGAACGGATGAACGCCGCAGGCTTGCAGAGCTTTTCAGCGCCAATATGGCCGAGATAGGTCTAAAAGTTAGGCTGGTTCCACGCGAGTGGGTCCAGCTTAAGGCCGAGGCCTTCGACCCCAGCCGAAGACAGGAGATCGTCCACTATGAGACCTGGCCCGCTGTTGCAGATCCCCTGCTCATTCTGGAAACACTTTTCACCAAGGGGGGAACCCTGGACTGCTCCAGTTACTCTAACCTCAGAATCGATGAGATCATCGGGAAACTGCGCTCAGCCAAAGACGAGAAAAAACGTGCCGAGCTGAGCAAAGAGGCTCAAAGGATTATCTCCAACGACGTCCCTGCACTTTTCCTCTGGACGCCGATATACCTCGATGGAGTGAGGGATCGGGTCAAGGGATATGAGCCTTATATCACTGAAGGGGGCTACTATGATGTCTACGAGATGTACTTAGAGTGATATTGGGGCATCGACGAGAAGGTAATCCAAACCATATTATGTGCAAAATGTTTATCCATCATGAAATAAAAGAAGCATTTCCGAGAAACCTAAATAAAAGTTAGGTTTCTCGCTTGTGGAATATTCGCTAAAAATCACAATATTCCATTTAAAGAAAAGATTTCCTTATTGCCCTTCTACGCAGGATTTAGGATAATCTAAAAGGGACAAATTTATGATCGATCCCCAAAGATTTATGCAGATTTTCTTAATTTGATGGGCGGCTCGCGTAATACAGGCAGGACTTGATGTTCTTAAGCCGGCCCTTACCAAATCAGACGTACTTTTCCGACCAAAGGTCTTATTCGGGACGGTGAAGGGTGATCTGCACGACATTGGAAAAAACCTAGGGAGTATATTGCTGACAGGTGGAGGATTTGAGGTTGTGGATATTGGTATAGACGCTTCTCCAGAGAAGTTTGCAGATGCCATCAGCGTACGCAGACCGAAAATCGTTGGTCTTATCGCCCGTCTCACGACCCCGATGCCCCAGATGAAGACGACTTTGGATTTCCTGAAACGGTTGGGATTGATGGAAGGTGTTAAATCGATCGTTGGAGGAGCCCCGGTGACCCAAGCCTATGCCGACAAGATCGGGGCGGATGGATATGCTCCCGATGCCAGCTCAGCTGTGGAAAAGGCGAGGGAACTGTTGGCAAGCTAAATGAAACGATCTCAAATGGAGGAGCAACTTATGAAAGGGTTAAAGCCCACTGTTTACAAAGCTCTCAGAGTTCTCTCTCCGTCGCAGATACAGGAGATCCATAAAGTGACAATGATGCTTCTGGAGAAAGTGGGAGTCATTTTTGAGGAGGAAAAGGCCTTGGAGCTCTTTGGAAATGCCGGGGCAAAGGTGACCAATGAAGTCGTTCGACTTCCAACAGAACTGGTTGAAAGCCTGTTAAAGAGATGTCCTTCCAAGGTTACCCTCTACGCACGAGATCAAAAAAAGAGCGTCCATCTCGGCGTGAACCGCGTCCACTATACAAACGGATATGGAACAACCTTTGTGAAGGATCTTGAGACAGGCAAGATCCGAGAGGCCCGTCTGGAAGATCTTCGAAATTTTACCATCTTGGGCGATTGCCTGGATAATGTCCATTACATCATTACTCAGGTCATCCCACAAGATGTCCCCGCGGAGGTAGCCGATGTTTATCAAGCGCTGACGCTCCTCAAAGGCACGGAAAAACATGTGGGTTTGAGCGTTACTAAATCGACATATCTAGATCAGGTGATCGAAATGGGGAGATTGGCGAGCGGGGTAGATGGGACGAACGGGGGCAAGGAGAAATTTGTTTTTTCATTGGGCACAGTGCCAATTTCCCCTTTGCGATTTTCCCGAGATGGAACTATCCGTCTTCTCAAATTACCTCAGGAAGGAATTGTTACACGGATTGTAAGCGGTGCAACGAGCGGAGCCACTTCACCCATCTCCCTCGCTGGAACCCTGGCAGTACAGAATGCAGAAATAATCGCTGGAATCTGTCTCGTTCAGATCGTGAACCCCCGAAATCCAACCATCTGTGGGACCTTTGCTGGGCCCATGGATATGCTAAGGGGAAAGCAGCTTTGGGCGGCCCCAGAGTCGGCAATCCTAAATGCAGCCACAGCTCAGCTTTGCCGTTTCTATGGTATCCCTTTTGGATATGGAACAGGGGGCGTTGCGGACTCAGCTGCCTTAGATATCCAGGCTGGCATTGAAAAAACGTATACCCTCCTGTACACAGCCTTATCCGGTGTGGATGTAATTCATGATGCGATCGGGGGTTTATTAGGTACAGCAATGGTTTCAAGCTATGAGCAGATGCTCCTTGACGATGAGATTTGCAACATGGTAAATCGGGGTTTACAGGGGATAGCTGTGAACCCTGAAACCTTGGCACTTGATCTTATCACCGAGGTGGGCCATCATGGAAATTACCTTTCTACGGAACATACTTTTCGTCATTTTAGAAATGAGTTGTTTCTGCCAAGATTTTTGGATCGACGGAGTTTTAACGAGAGGCGGGAAGAAGAGCTAAAGGTTCTTGATACGGCTCGTCTTCGGGCAAAGGAGATCTTGGCAACTCATCGTCCAAAGCGTTTTCCGCCTGAGGTGGAGGAGAAGATGGATCAAGTGCTGAAGGGGGTATTGAAAAATCTTGGCATAGAGGTCTCGGCCTTGCCCAACTTTTCGGAAGAAATTGAAAAAAAGGGGACAAAGTTGCATTTCAAGTGAGAGTGCAAGAGAAGCAGCCCTTATAATCAAGATGAGGAAATAAAATGAATGAAAGTGATAAAAAAGAGTACACCAGCACAGGTCGGGAAGTCACCCTGATCGACCGGGTCTTTGATCAGATGGTTCGAGGGGTTGTCGTGATTACAACACGCCTCGGTGAGAAGTTGAATGGCATGGCGGCTTGCTGGGTCAACCGATCGGCAGACCAGCCTTTCCTCCTCATGGCGAGTGTTTGGAAAAAGAACTTTTCACACGATCTGATTAAGGAAAGCGGCATCTTTGCTGTCAATATGCTTAGGGGTGATCAAGTGAACGTGGCTCGGCACTTTGGAAAGCAATCTGGTCGCGACGTTCAGAAGTTTGCTCAAGTTGCTTACAAAATCGTGAAAACAGGATCTCCCATCTTGTCAGATTGCCTGGCCTACTTGGACTGCCGGGTTCTTAGCGCAACCGATTCAGGGGATCACACGATCTACTTAGGAGAGGTTCAGGAGGCCGACTTTATCACTCGGGGCGAACCGCTCCTCTTTCAACGAAAGGACTATCTGGACCCCAATCCCTCTAAGGGAGAGGAGGCAGTAAAAGAGAGGATCTTCAAAATCACTGTCAAGGAGATTCAGGGAAGCGGGATCTGCAATTTCGGTTTCAAGGTTGGGGATGTGATCATCCATTCCGACCAAAACCCACCTCGTACAATCCCGAACTTCTGCGCATGGGCTTATCATGAGATCCACCCTGCTCTGCTTACTCTCAAATATGGGGGGAGATTTCCCTGGGAGGCGGAGAACGTTGCCGTGGCTTGTTGCTCAGACTCCAAAAACCCTGTCGTTTTTCGGATCGAGCTCATCGAGAAATAGGAAGGGGTATGAATGAAGAGACTCGTGGTGAATAGCCAAAAGTGTACTGGATGCAGAATTTGCATGCTCATTTGCTCCTTCATCCATACAGAGGAGTGTAATTATCATGATTCCCGAATCAGAATCGTTTCCCAAGAGGCTCGTGGCAGGCACACACCCGTTCTCTGCCAGTTCTGCGAGGGCCCTCCTTGCGTGAGTGTATGCCCAGTGGAAGCCTTATCGAGGTATACAGCAACGGGCACCATTCAGATCGATCTCAATCTCTGTAATGGCTGTAAACTGTGTATCAGTGCGTGCCCTCATGACGCCATGTTCTTTAACGAAAGGACTCAACAGGCCTTCACCTGCGATCTCTGTCAGGGAGATCCAGAATGTGTGAAGGTCTGCCAGCTTCCCCAGGCACTGGTTTACACCTGATGAGGAAATAGGCTTAACGACCTTCTGCCTCGATTTGAGCTATAGAAGGATAGAAGAAATGGTTTCGAGCGTCATGGGAAAGATCCTCCATGTCGATCTCTCAGATAAAAAGATCTGGTCAGAACCCGTTCCCGAGGAATGGATCGATCGATTCATTGGAAGTCGAGGAGTGAATGCAAAGATCCTTTGGCACTCTGTAAAGGCTGGGATCGATCCTCTGGGTCCAGAAAACGTTCTGATCTTTGGAACGGGAACACTCACCGGAACCTTTGCCCCCACCTCTGGACGAACAACGATCACCTGTAAAAGCCCTACCACCCATCTCTACCTGAAGACGAATGTGGGTGGCCACTGGGGAACAGAGCTCAAATTCGCTGGCTATGACTACCTGGTTGTCCATGGGGCAGCAGTGACACCTGTGTACATCTGGATTCATGATGGGAAGGTTGAGATCCGGGATGCTCAACATCTCTGGGGAAAAGATGTCCGGGAGACAACGGAACTTCTTCAGAAGGAAGTTGGAGACCCCTCTGTTCAGGTGGCAACGATTGGACAGGGAGGGGAGAATCTTGTCATGTTTGCTGCGGTCATGGTCTCCATTTACAACGCTGCAGCTCG
>Ga0315314_1003943_pt1 | contig 11365 bp, 17 predicted proteins | sample TDP9_MG_FD_203631 | JGI IMG/M metagenome (GOLD analysis project Ga0315314, IMG submission 203631) | Freshwater sediment microbial communities from Lake Towuti, South Sulawesi, Indonesia - TDP9 | ecosystem: Environmental > Aquatic > Freshwater > Lake > Sediment | place: Indonesia: South Sulawesi...
AGGAGAAAAACATGAGGTTCATAGCGACTTTCGACAGAATCGGCTTAATTCTGAGCCTAACAGCCATTCTGATTCTACTGTACGTAGGCTTGTTAACGCCAGGTCTAGCCCGCGATCTCTGGGTCGCCTACGCCTTCTGGATGGCGGGGTTCTTCGGCTCCTTACTCTTCGGCTTTACGAGAAGAGACAAACTCCGATTCGGCACCATTGTTTTGGTCGTTATCTTCATAGCCCTTATTCTTGCCGCGTTCTTCGCCATCAATACAGCCTATTCAGTCGCTCTCTCAGGAGAAACAATGGTAACGGAGAGGCTGCTCAGTTTCGCCGTCGGCGTGAGCGAAGAGTTATTTTTCGGAATATTCATCCTGGGCTTGCTGATCAATTGGGTAGGCTTCAACCCCGTCCTGGCTATTGTCCTTTCAGCTGCCGGGCACGCAGCATATCATATCCCGAATTGGGGCGGAGATCCCTTCCTTCTCAGCCTATTTTTCATATCGTTCATGGTGGCTAGGGCGGTTTATGTCTTTGCCGCGCCCTACGTCGGCGTGCTCGTAGGCGCCCATGGCTTCTGGAACCTAGGTGTAAATCCGAGTGAGGTGTTTAAGAAGTGGCTTTTCGGGCTGGCCTGAGAATTCTATTGAAGCCCTGGTTTCTGTTCACGCTTGCAGTAGTTGTTCTCCTAGATCAGTATGAGCATTGGGGCAAATGGTTTGAGCTCTCAGACCTGCACCATGAAACCTTCATCATCGCCCTAGTCTTTGCGGGCTTGGTTGTGTTATTCTGGACGAGGAGGCTTTTCTAGATGGGTTTGACAGACTATATAACGCACAGCCTCGTGAAAACAACGTTGTCAAGCATCATAATCTGGTTTGTTCTAATTTTAGTCGTTCAGATTCCCACGGAGAAGATTCCGATGGTTTTGCTGGTTGTGCTGTTTGCAAATGTTCTTGCGTCATTAATCGCGAGTGTACTGCTCATGGGTCATAGAGGTTATTAAACATGAAATTGAAAGAGAAGTTGGAAGCGAATTTCGGCAAGAAAATAACAGCGTTGATCTTCTGTAGTAGTTTAATACTTGCATTCTTGACTACCTACACTATCATCAATTTTCATTATGCTCGCGCTTCAGCTCAATGGTTGAATGTTGAAATCACACCAAAAAACGCCAAATTATCTCCAGGGCAATCGGGAACTTGGACTGTTACAATTTTCAATGGTACAGCCCCCTATCAAATTGAATGGCGTTTTAACGATTCAATCATAGGCAATGAATTGTCGGTTACGTTTGTACCGTTTCATCAAGCGGGAACTGTGGAAACGCTTTATGTAGAGGTCATTGATGCTCTCGGAAACAACGGCTTTTCAATCACCGCAATCTATGACCCAGCAACAATCAACATTTACCTCGATGACTTCCCATCGAGTGCCACGTACACCATTAAGACGGATGGCTCTGGAAACTATTGGGCGGTACGATATGATGGACGGGTCTTGTGGGAAAGCACATTATTCCAAACAACCATCCAATCCGCTTACAACGCAACAACAAGAGGATTAATTCAGATTGCTTCAGGAATCTTCGACATTGGCTCCTCTCCAATCTTAATGTATAAAGATAATGTGTGGCTCGGGGGAGAGGGGATGGGAGCAACAATCATACGAAAAACGGGAGCCAACCCCGCAAGTGCCCAGTACATTATCAGAGTTTACAAGGCATCTGGTAGAGTCACAGACTTTGGCGTTGTTGGCATGAGTTTCGCTCAAACAGGAGGGGCTGGGGCCAACAAAAAAGTCTTTTCTATTGAAGGCTCATTGCGTGGAACCTTTCGAGATTTGTCAGCAAGCTACTTAGGAACATTTTTCACTATAACCGACAGAGGAAGTGCAACCTACGCAAACCGCAGGGTCTTGATAGAAAATGTGAAAGGATACGACCTTTATGGATGGTTTGCGTTTGGAACTGGCGCAAATAATGGAGCTATCCATTTTGCTGAGGTTGCATTAATCAACCAAAACATCGGTTTGGTTGCCGGCACTGGCGGAGCTTACTTTAGCGACACAGATGGAGGTATTGGCTTCGTTTATGGTGCATTTCAAACGCTTGAACAAGGGCTTATACTAATTAGCGATGGTTCTTCGTATTTCGTGGAAAGGGTGAGCCTTGAGGGAATAAGTGGCAATGCTACATATCCCGCTTCATTATACCTTAGTGCAACTTATTCTACGATAAGAGATAATGTGATTAACGGTAATCAACGACATGGCATGTATGTGAGTGGATGGCATAACTTCATTCATGACAACTACTTCAAGGATAATGGACAAGCTGCTAGCAACACTTATGATGGAATTTTCATAAACGGAGCTAATGGAGCTCAAATCCACAACAACGTCCTAGGCAATAACGCTGGAGCCAATCGTTACATGAGACGAGGTATTACTGAAAATAGTGGCAATTACAATCATATTAGCGACAACATCGTGAGGCTACCATACAACACAACTGTATGGATACTAACCAGTGGCGGAAACACTGTTTCCTATGATAATCAGTTAATAAATTGGTGAGGAAACTGAAGCTTTTTTTTTTCTTCGGTTCCATTCTCGCATTCTTTCTTATATTGCCAATCCAAGCGGACATCTACTATTCTGCGAATGAATACGAGTTCACATTCAACAGTTTTGGCACGGCTATGGCTTTTGACTCAGACATAGTGTTCGATAGAGCCTACAGAGAAAACGAGTTTTGGTATTTTAACACGTCCACCGTGTCTTCCATAGGGTTTCAGGTTCAAGTAGCGACATTGTTGGTAACGGATTTCTTTGCAGCTGATGTTAACACGCTTGTTTTCACTGTTACCGCCACCTCTGGAACAAGCACAACCAAAATTTGGGTTGGAACAAGAGGTCAACCATCTGATGTTGTTGGCGAGAGCAGTTGGAGCTATGATTCAGAGACGAAGATTATAACGATTACAAGAATTCATGATGTCGCGACATATGAAATCTCGGTTGTTTGGGGGGGCGGGGATTCTACGCCGCCGACATACAGTAATATAGCACACAACACAACTGTTGAGAATCAAGTCTGTCAGTTTAGCTCGTATTGGGATGACAACATTGCGTTATCCAAGTTTATTTTCAGTTGGAACGGAACGGGTTCATGGACGAATAATTCAGCGGTCTCTTTTAGTGGAACTCCTGCTTGGGCAAATGTGACTAAGACGTTGCCAGCTGCTGGAACGAAAGTAGGCTATAGATGGTATGCGAATGATACTTCTAACAATTGGGCGGTAACTTCGATTTATGTTTTGATTACGACGGTAGTAGGTCAAAACGTCGTAGTTTTATTGAATGAACCTGGCGACGGAGAAACAGATTATGCGAATGCTGAATCATTCACTTATACGCCTATTTTTAGTCAAACGATCCAGAATGCCAGTCTCTGGGCGAATGTTAGTGGAAGCTGGCAAATCGTAGCTTGGAACGCGAGCAGTATCACGAACAACACAGCAAATTCTATCAGTTATTCCTTTGCAGATTCCGGAAGCTACCTGTGGAATATAGCCGCGTACAACACAACCCACGCAATATTTGGACAATACAACAGAACCTTAACCAAAAGTCTGGAACCTCGATATTCGAATGTTGCTCATTCAACGACTACAGTAGAAGAATCTTGCACCTTCATTTCGTTATGGGAAGACGGCGACGGCTTAAGCGGGTTTATTTTTGGTTGGAACAAGACTGGTTCATGGACTAACGAAACATGGACTGCTTTTAGTGGAAACTTGGCGGCAGAAGTAGAAACTCTTCCTGCGGCGAGCGGGATAGTTCTCGGCTACAAATTTTATGCAAACGATACAGATAATAAATGGACAACTACGACGATATATACGTTTATGACTACTCTTCCGACTTCCGAGGGAGGAGGCGAAGATGAACCTGAACCTGAGTTTACACCCACAGACACGACGACTAAAGTTACGCCCAAGGCAGAGGATAGATTACTGAAAATAATCCTTATACTGGGAGTTATTGTAATAGCAGTTATTGCAGTCGTGAGTTTGAGGCCTAAATATTGAAGAAACAAATCGTATTGGGATTAGCCGCGGCGTTGATGCTTGCTTCGGCGTTTCTACTGTCTAATCAGGTGACGATCCTCTTTGTCTACGGGATTGGGAACCCTGACAGTTATGGCAACGTGATAGTGTGGATGACGGTTGAACAGTGGGATGGCGATAGTTGGGAGATCCTGCTGAATCAAACGACAGCTACGAGTTGGAGCCAGAGAGTCGTTGATAATCAGCCTGTGAGGTTCCAGGTGAAGTGGCGATTGAACAATACATTGGCGACAAGTACGAGTCAGGCAGTGAGCTACACGAAGGTTCTAATGAATATTACCAGTTCTTGGACGAATGTTGAATTGAACAATACCAGCTCGAGTAGTGATGCTTCCTGGTATTATGGCGTGGAGTTGGGAACGTGGAATCAGACGGGAAAGCCAGCGGCAGGCGTCACTTACAATGTTGCCACACGCTACGAAGCTTACTATTAAATGCGCGCTTATCATTCTCTTTTGGCTCATCTTCATGATTATTGGACCAGCTTATGCCACTTCTGAAACTCGCTACATGACAGCGAATATATCAACAGTCAATACATTGTACGCCTATAATCTGGAAACCTCGCAATCCTCGAATCATTTAACAACGAGTTACACGAGGACGGGCTCAACTTCTTACGTGTGCTATTGGGGAATCAGAGTTTGGAAAATAGCAAGTGACGGTACAGAAACAGAGATTACTTCGGGAACCCCGGTAGCTGTAGTGTCCAGATCGACTAATGGACAGGGCATTCAAAGCGCCACATGGAATGCGCCTCAAACAGCCCTTGCATCAACGGATGCAATAGTCATTCGAATTTATAGAAAAGTTGGAGACGATGGACCATGGGCACTTTACGCTAATCCCTACGGTGTTTATCATACTGAGCAGTTGGGAGCATCTCAACTAGACGCGGCAACTTGGACAGTTTATTTGTACACTCAACGCAGCACAGCCAGTGGACCCAGCAGAACCAGCTCGACTTTCCATTGGGGAGACTCAACATACAACAGCAGAATCGAAAACTTCACCTGGTCGATCATCAGCAAATCCTGGAATCTAGTTGAAATCTGGACAGGGAATATAATTACACGAACGTGGCGAAGCGTCGAAACCTGGACAGGACAGCTAATCACTAGACTGTGGAGGCTGGTTGAAGCGTGGAGTGGACAATTGCTCACACGAATCTGGCACCTAGTAGAAACCTGGACAGGCGAGATCATTACGAAGGCTTGGAACCTGGTTGAAACGTGGACTGGAAGTCTAGTCACTATGGGTTGGAAGTTTGTTGAGGCATGGACTGGAAGTTTATTGACGCGAGCCTGGACGTTTGTAGAGACCTGGATCGGAGAGCTGATCGGCAAGGCTTGGCAGCTCGTAGACCTATGGGAAGGAATCTTTCCAGGACCGTTAGGACCTGGAGGAAGCGACGAAACAGGAATCATACGGCCTGGACCCTTGAGAGAGGCAGTCAGCGGATTACTACGACTATTAGGAGATGTGGGAAGGGCGGTGTGGAGTTTCTTCAGCGGAATCTACACCGCATACTTAGAGAAGCCCGTGGGCATAGTGTCGAGTATTTTAATAAACGTAAAGAACATTGTCGTAGGGAAAGTAATAGACTTCATCAATTGGGTGCGATGGACGAACCAGGGAAAAGGCTTCATAATCATCCTAGTCTGGGTTTTCATCGCGGCTGCTATATGGAAAATTGCCAGGGAAAAGAAAAAACATCTGCGCTACCGAGACTACGTATGGTTCTAGACTATATATAGTCGTAGTAAGTTTATTTCCTGCGACGGTGGAAATTCTCAACCATCAACTTGACGGCGCCACCAAAAGCAAAACCAATAGCAAGATAAGATGAAGAAATAAAAATCAGTGCAGAAATTCCGCCGGTATCTCTAAAAAACCCTAATGGGTTGTTAGCCATCTCAATGCTCAGATAGGCAACGAAACCAAAAATCACCGCCAGAATGAAATAATCTTCAAGCTCCATGTGTTTTCCACCCCCTCTTACGAAGTAATTCTTGGACTTCTGGCAACTCCAATGCGAATTGAACATGACGACAATCATTCGTTTCATCATATTCGCAGAGCACCCTGTCAGGCTTGAAATAGACTTGAATGATTCGATCTAAACTGCGGTCTAGAATCAGCACACCTTTCTCATTAAGATTATAATGTTCTAACTGGGGAGTAGTCAATGCCTTTAGGTCTTCAAGCCTTTGGCGAGCAGCATCCTCCATGAATTGTGAAATACTGCGATAACCATACTGAGGGTTTTTCTTAATGTATTGCTCGATAAAATCAGCGAGTTCAGTTTTGACGCTGATACTTCGATATTTCTCGATCAAAGAACCTCCTCCCATAAAAATAACGTAGTTTTGCAGTATTTATGCGTTATTATAGGTTATTGCCTAATTGTTCAAGCATTTTTACCGCAAATTTTAAATATAAATAGGGCACTTCTGCTTTAATATTGAGGCAATATCTGGTGAAAAAATGGTTGAGAAAGCCGAATTCAAAAGCATAAGCATCAAAGCAGACCTTGTAGGTGAAATTGAAGAATTCATCAACAAAAGCAAGCGTTACAGAAGCATAGCGGAATTTTTCAGTGAAGCTGCTCGCCTCCGCCTTGAACAATTAATGAAGGAGAAAACGTTATGACAAAGCAAAAAATCTTAAGACTTCCTGATGCTCTTGCTGATGCTTTTGAAACAGAAGCTCGAAACCAAAAAGGTAAGTCAGAAAATGACCTTTTCATTGAAGCCCTGGAGCATTTTCTTTCATGCAAGAAAGAAGACGTTTCCGCTGCCATGAAACTGATCGTGCTCAAGTACCCTGGCAAGTGTCTGAAACATGGCGGTGAAGTTCCAGCTGGCACCTGGGCTTGGTACGGACGCGGCGTAGGCATCATCTGCCTCGACTGTTTCGTCCAACGCATAGGCGATAAGGCTGTTGTAGCCAAGTACCTGAAGAAACGAGAGTACGAGCAGGTCATTAAGGCGTTGAAGGCTGAAGCTGACAATCTAGCCGACAAAGTAGAGAAGGGACAGCTAATAGAGAAGGTCGAGCGCCTCTACAATTCTTATCAGCAGTTGTACGAGATGGTCACGAAGTACCTTAAGGAAGGCATAGGCACAACTGAAGAAAAACAACGCCTAGAAGATATGAGCAGATTAGGCGAAGAAGTCAAGGGGCTCGTCAAGGAAATATCAGAATTCCTCTACATGAAGAAGCAGGCGCGGAAGCGAAAGAGCACAGAAAAATACGCAGAGGAGGCTTAAGGAGGCTGGGCAAAAATGAGCCAGTTGGCAGAATTTCAAAGCTTCATCGAAGAGAAAGCTAGAAGCAACGGCTCGGGCGGACGCCCCAGCTTCATCTCCATCCTGGCAAAAACCCATCCAGACTTAACAGAGGTATTATTGACTATCTGTGAGGCAGCCTGGATCAAGGAAAAGCCGCCGAGGCTCATAGCGCCACAATACCACACTAGCTATTTAACGATCTATCGGCTCCTTCAGGACTTGGAGCCGTTCAAAGAAAAAATAGTCGAGTACCTGAAGACTGAGCCCAGACGCAAAAGATTCTATAATAAGGAATTAGACACCAGCGACTATCTAACAGTGCAAAACTACATTATTCGAGCAAAACGAGACGGATTGAAAACCTACAAGGCGGCAATTCTCAACGCCCAAGTGATATGGCGAATGCTCAATTATAAGGACCCTGCAAACTGGACAATCGACGAAGTTTTAGAGGCGATGCAGAAGTTAAGCCCTGGCTACCGCTTCAACATGGCTATCTGCATACGACGAATTGCACCACAACTAGCCCAAAAAGGCAGCTTGAATGAGCTCAAAGTCGGCAGATTCAGCATCCATCTGAAACAACGCAAGAAAGATATCTTCGCTAAGGAGCTCAACCTCATCCGGGAAGCATTAATCGGCAAGAAAATGAGTTATCACCTGGTCATTTTTCTGCTTCATGTTGCAACCGGCGCAAGAGAAGGATGCTACCAAACAGCAGACAAGAGAAGCGGCCTCTGCGGGTTTACCTGGGATAGGTTCAAGGACCATTTCACAAAAGTGGACTTGTTTGAGAGCAAGGTGAAGGGCGGGATCTGGTCACGCGACTGTCCTCTCGGACTATTGTTCAAAGATCTGCCGTCTATGCTGGAAGCGCTGTGGAAGGAAAGAGGCAAGCCAATCGACACGAAAGTGATTCCCGATGGATACGGTGAATTGCTGCATATTTACCGTGACATCAATGCTGCTGTTGCCGAATACTTTGAGGGAAAGTTGGAACCCGGACTCTACAAGGAATTGACTACGTTGCAGCCGCATTCAGCCGATAAAATACACTGCAACCTGCTCTGGGAAGCTGGCGTGCCCTTAGAAGTCGTGGCTGGCCGGTACCTTGGAGGGACAGAAGCTATAGGGCTAGTGGGCAGGATCTGGCTGAACATCGAGACCATCAAGAAGCATTATCTGGCTTTGACGGCGAGGAGCCAACGCTTCCAGAAGATTCTCGCCAGAGTGCAAGAGTACAGCAAAAACTTTGACGCAGGACAGGCGCCGGTACAGGAGGTTGCGATCGCATGACAACTAATAGACTTGGTTGTGCCAAGAGCCTAGTATCCTGCTTCAACTGCGGCATGAGGAAGGACTGCCTGATCCTCGTAGCCTACACGACGGCGAAGAAGGCACTAGAATACGCAAGGCAACGATCCACAACTGAAACAGCTTTGGAAGAGGCACGGCGGATTGTCAAGGAGGCACAGTAGCCTCTTGTGCCACGCGCCTATGCGCAACTGCCAGCCACAGAGTTACGATCAGAGGACAAAAGAAGTTCGCGACAAGCCGCCAGCGAACCTTTCGTTGAAACAACGTCTAGTCTTGAAGGTTTTTGGCAAAGTCTACCTGCGCCATGAAAAAAGACAGGGATGGAAGCATGCTTTACCAATCTACTTGACCAAGTGCCCGATTCACGGGTATTTCGAGGATTATCCGCATGGATGGGAAGGCTACTTTCAATGTCCACAGTGTTGGAAGATAATCAGGGTTGAGGGTTGATGCCTAAAAGTGACTTGGAGGCGGTTTTCCATGTGTTTCCGCCTTTTGCCCCATTCGTTTCGCCTTCGTCTCTTCTCCCTTTCCCAGACTTCAGGAAGAGGCACAACTTAGTATCCAAGCCAATTGGGCAAAAGATGAAACCCTATTCAACCCCTTAAAGGAGCTGAAAAAGAAAAATGCCGCTGCTGAGAACAATCGTGGTCGTGAAGTGCCCCAGCCAGCAGAAAGACGTTAACGTGAAAGAAACTTGCCTGGCTGGCTGCAGCCACTTTATGCACCTCAGTTACGTCAGCGGCTTGCCCCTAGTCAGCTGTATCCATCCAACAGATAAGACAAAAGCCCTCACTCAGGCTGAAGTGACGGGCAAGCCGATAGGGGAAATTACACGTCAGGCATCTAGGGGAAGTAGTTATCGTTTCATTTCTCAGTTTTTATGTTGGTTAGGTACTGCGTTTTTGCATTGTTTAAATCAATTTTACACGATTCATAGGTGATGCGTTGAGTCCAATAGAAAAGACGGAGAAAATTCGGGGTTTCGAGGGCGTAAAGATAGAGAAGATTGGGCTGTTAGAATGGTTGCCAGTGCGGAAGCACAGCAGGACCAGTGTTCTGAAGTTGCGGGAGGAAGACGTGATTATTTATGACATTCAAGCTGGCGACCAGGTACAGGTAGAGTTGAGGTTGATTAGGAGACTGGTGAGGACGCCGCCAGAAGAGGAGGCTTCTAAATGACAAGCACGTGTCCGTACTGCGGCAAAACCTACCAGGACCTCGAGGACCTATCGGGTGAAAGAAGGCTTCGAGCCCATATTTCTGCAGTGCACGGCAAAAAGAAGGAGGCTATCGCCCAGTGAAGTTACCTTCTTGCGTGTGGGTTGTCTACCAAAATCTTGGACCTTACGAATACTCGTTTAGCGGCAAGGAGAAACAGTTCAGGGCGCATTTGAGTGGGAAACATTGCGTTCGAGGTGACGTTTTCAGAAAAGCCTACGAAAGCGCCAAAAGAACGGAGGCAAAGTGATGAGGAAAACTAAAGTTCGTATTGTCGGCGACCCAGAAATCTGCGAGCAAGTGGCTGAAGTCATAGCCAATCATTTTGTCATAGCGCCTATTCAACGCTTCGACACCACGCCTTATCGATACGCCAAATCTCCAGGCAAAAGCATCTACATCACGGTAACTCGAAAAAAGGAGGGTGCACACTGAAACTCCGTTTGAGTGAAAACTATGTCATCGACACCGATGATTATCGTAAAGAAGGTTTGCGAATTGGCGTTTTGGCTGCTTCTGGTGCGGGTAAATCTAACGCTGCTGCGGACATCGTTGAGGATGTTTTAGATCAGAAAGGTCAGACTATTATCATTGAGCCAATTAGTGAGTGGCATACGCTCAAAGCCCGCTATAACAACGTTGTCACGGTTGGCGGAGAATTTCAGGACCTCCCTCTTGAGCTTGATTTTGCCAAGGAGTATGTACACAGCAGCCTTGAGAGCGGCATCAATTTAGTCGTGAATATTAGCGATCTGGAAGAGGAAGCCGACCAGCGCAAATTTGTCTCTGATTTTCTGTGGAATCTCTATCGCACTGAACAGAAGTATCGCCGCGTCATTTTCCTGGTGATTGAGGAAGCTGACACCTGGGCTCCTCAATCATGGGATCAGACAAGTAAACAGAGTCTCGCCAGGGTAAGCCTGATCGCTAAGCATGGTCGCAAAATCGGAATCTTTCCCATCTTCATTACACAGCGGCCTGCAGATTTTCACAAGTCGCCTCTAACCCAATGCAATGTTATTTTGTTTGGCAAATTCGCTCCTGGCGCTGACCTTGACCCGAAAACAGGCGTCATGTACGTGGTGAAGAAACTCCATATTCCCATCACAGAGGAGGACATAATCAAGCAGGATGTAGGCGACTTTATTGTTTGGGACAAATTTGGCGTGCACAGGATCAAGGCAAGGAAGCGCAGCTGTCCTCACGGTGCAGATACTCCGTTGGTGGCACCTGTTCCCTTCGCTGCCGGCGTGAATCAAACGTTGGGTTCGTTGAAGGAATCTATTGAGAAGGCTTTGGCAGCCAAAAAGCGTGAAAAATCAGAGATTGAGCGACTGCAAGTTGAGGTTGAAGCTGCTAAGCGTGAGAATGAAGAGTTGAGGAAGAAGGCTGATATCAAAATCGCTATAT
>Ga0315314_1003944_pt1 | contig 11364 bp, 6 predicted proteins | sample TDP9_MG_FD_203631 | JGI IMG/M metagenome (GOLD analysis project Ga0315314, IMG submission 203631) | Freshwater sediment microbial communities from Lake Towuti, South Sulawesi, Indonesia - TDP9 | ecosystem: Environmental > Aquatic > Freshwater > Lake > Sediment | place: Indonesia: South Sulawesi...
GAGCAGACCAGCATAGAGATATGTACCGTCCACAGCAAGAGATGTTACGTAATCTTCGCCTGACGCCAATTCGAGGACTGCTGTCTGGCTGAAGGTGGACAGATCTATTTTGACAATCCGCCCTGGGGTCATGTTCAATCCAGCGTACACGTAGGTACCGCTCACAGCTAAAGCAGTGGTTGGAAGGGTTGGGGCAACCTTAACCGACCTACTCACGTACTGTAGGACCGAACTGCCCCAACCGAATCTGAGGTCAAAGCCATAAAGGTTCGAAGGGTTCGTAATGTTTACCTTCACAGTGAACGTCGAGCCGAGTGATGCAGTTTTATTGGTAGGGTCTACATATACGACTGGCGAGCTAGACATCGGCAAAGTCTCCAGAGATGCCCGAGTCTCCTCGTTTGCAAGCGAGAACATAGATACTCCGAATGTTAAGCTGGTTATCAAGAACATCAATGAAGCCTGCTTCAGTACTCTCCTATTCATCTCTCTTCTCTCTCCTAGATACGATGCTCTTGGAATAATATTATCAAGCTACATATTTAAGAATTTCCCGTACGGAGGCTCATCTTTTGGCTTTGGGCGCGCTTCTGTGTCGTATTGGTCTTATACTCAATCTTAGCAAACGGCTCTTTGAATCTTACATGCGTGAATAACTTAACCATAGAACAATGTTCCAAAAGCTTAAAAAGTTAGTAGGTGAAGTATAATGGTGAAAGAAGGAGAAAGGAGAGATTCCAGCAATGAGTATTAGGTATAAGATGATATACTGTACATTGTTTTCAGTGCTTCTCTTGGCTTTACCAGCGCTTACGACGATAGGCATGAACGTGTATGCTCCTGAATATCCTCCACTTCCTGCACTGGAAGTCAGAAGTCAGATGGTAGCTAGCGGAACGCTGCGAATTGACATTTGGGTGTTAGGGGCAGACGGATTAGGGCTTGACCCATACTGGGACCTAGAGTCATTTGCCCTTGACTTGCATTTCAACACAAACGCGTTGGTGGCTCTTGAGGTTTCCCATGACCCTGATGGATCGTGGGGGGCCGGGCCTCCCGAGGGGTTCTACTACGGCATCAGAACGGATCTCATTCCAGAATGGGAATGGATTGACAATGTCCTAGGCGTAGTAAGAGCACATTATGCAGGGATCGCTGACCAACGCGTTGTCCCAACGCATACACCACCTTCAGGTGAAGTACGCGTGGTTTCAGTTCTCTTCAGTGTTTTGGACCAGTCGTGTGTTTCCGGATTAGACCTCGAATCCAATGTAGTATCCTTCCCGCATCCCGAGCGTGGAGAACCTCCTTGGAGAGGTCTTCAGACACCGCCTCCAGTCGATCATGTTGTCCGCTTTGCGCCACTGGCATTGTTCACAATTTCAACCCAAACACCAAGCAGCTACGATGAAGTCATCTTTGATGCGTCGCTCAGCTGTGATCGCGACGGCAGCATCGTCGACTATCATTGGATCTTCGGCGACGGCTCAGAGGCTTCGGGCGTAACAGTCAGCCACAGTTATGGTCTAGCAGGTTTCTACATAGTAACGCTGCGTGTAACCGATGACACAGGTCTTATAGGCACGTTATCGGCTAGAATGGCAGTACACGTATTCCAATATGCGGGAGTGGAAAGACGATTGTATAGCGTGTCCAGCGACCCAGAAGCAGACGGCACCAACACGTTGTACGGGATCTTCAGAAACTACGGCACAGCAAGCGGAATGGTAGCAATGAAATTCACTGTGATGGACAGAAAAACCAATACTGAACTTGGCTCGCTTGAAAATTCTGGCACATTGAATGTTGGAGACAAAGATGTCGCTCTGGAAGTCGAATTCGACCCAATGATGTTCGGATGGGACGGGATGACCGAAGCCAAATACGATTTGCCCACGCAATGGTTCTTCTATGACGAATTCATGGGCCAATGGATTCCAGCGCCGCACATGTTCCATCTAGTCTTTAAAGTCAGACCATAAAACAACTCTATGCCGACGCTCAGCATTCGCGAATGCGCGCAAATCCTCTTTTTTTATTTACGTTGGGTATAAGATGTCTCATAGAAGTGAACTTAATGAACAGCCGAAACCTGCAAGCAATTGCATTAATCTCATTGATCTGGCTAACTACGATTCCGACGTTAAGTTACGCAGAAAGTGCATCAATTGACATGAGGCTAACTTGGAGTGCCGCAAATGACTCCATGCCTTCTTTCTTGAGAACGAATGATGGAAGAATCTGGGTTTTCTGGCATTCGCACAGAACCGGCGACGACGAGATTTTCTATAAGATTTACAACGGTTCTAATGTGCATCCTTGGTCGCCTGAAATTAGACTAACGTATAGTTCAGGCATTGATGGAACACCGCACGCTATGCAATCACAAGACGGCAAAATATGGGTAGCTTGGCTCAGAGTTGTGGCTGGAAACTTTGAAATCTTCTACAAGGTTTATAACGGATCCTCGTGGTCGACGGACACAAGATTAACCATTAGCGCCGCTCGAGACGAGCTTCCTTGGATATTGCAGACTAGTGATGGAAAGATCTGGGTTTTTTGGGACTCGAACGTTAACGGAAACTTTGACATATTCTATAGGACCACGGTCGATAACGGAGCAAACTGGACGCTTGCCACATTAATGCCTAGGTCGTCGACAAGAGATGATGACTGGGACCCGACGGTAATACAAGACTTCAGCGGCAATCTCTGGGTTTCTTGGGTAAGAAACGATGACGTTTACTATAGCATTTTTGATGGGTTTTCTTGGTCGCCTGAAATAAAACTGACTTCTGGAGGACTAGATAATTGGCATCCAAGCCTTATGCAAGCAGACGACGGCAGGATTTGGTTACTTTGGGATCAGGGTCGAGTAGAACCTCCCGTTCAGACCGATATCTATTACATGATTTATGAAGGGTCTTGGTCTCCTGCCACTCAACTAACTAACCATACAGCCGAGGACGTAGGTCCCTCCATTGTTCAGGACACAAATGGAACCATTTGGACAATTTGGAGTTCGACCAGACCAGACTCCTTCTATGACCTCTACTACCGAACCGTCTACACGCCACCAGAACACGATGTAGAAATATTCAGCGTCCTCACGGACAAAGCCGTTGTCTATCGAGGCGACATAGTTCAAGTAGAAGTTGTGGCCAGAAATCTTGGGAGAAATCCAGAGACAATTCAAGTAAAGTCTTACGCAAATCTCACCCAAATAGGAACCAAAACGATTTCAAACTTGGCCCCAGGCCAACTTTACCCGTTTAATGTCACATGGCCCACATCGAGTTTTGCATTAGGCAACTACACGGTAAAAGCAACTGCCACTCCAGTTGCCGGAGAAACAAACACCGCCGATAACACATACATAGATAGCATGGTCAAGATAACCGCGCCTGACATCACAGTAACCAATGTTACCGCCTCGCAAAACATCGGAATTCAAGGCTTCATAACCGACATAAATGTAACCGTCAAAAACAAAGGAATTCGTACACACACTTTTGATCTAGATACTTACTACAGCTCCGTTTTCATTGAGCGGAAAAGTGTAACTCTTGAAAGCGGAAAATCCAGCAACGTCATATTCACATGGAATACGACAAATGCCGAAAAGGGCAATCATACAGTAAGCGCTAAAGCCATCCCTCTGCCGGGCGAAGTCAACACCGCCGACAACACCTGTTTCGACGGAGTGGTCCATGTGAAAGCTGCTTATGACGTGGTGGTGACAGGGCTTGCTCCCTCACACAATGAAGTTGTCCTAGGAGAGAGCGTCTCGTTTAACGTCACTGTTGCAAACCAAGGATATATGAACCGAACAGAGACGTTCACAGTCACTTTTTACGCTGATAGCATGTTTACGGACTCGCAAGTTGTGACCTTGGATCCATGGACATATGCAACTCTAACGTTTGTTTGGAATACCTCATATTACTTGAGCGGTTACTATGGTTTGTATGCTACTGCAAGTGTCGTCGCAGGTGAAATTGACACCATTGATAACAACTACTTTGATGGCGTAGTATGGGTCAAACCCGTTGATGTCGCTGTTATTGCAGTCACACCGCTTAAGACTAAGTTCTATCAAGGAGAGGTTGTCTCCATCAACGTTACAGTTACTAACGAAGGATTCCGTGCCGAATCTTTCATGGTCACTTGCTACGCTAACTCAACCTTCGCAGGTTCTCAGACGGTGATGTTATTAAATCCAGGAGAGACCGCTAACGTAATCGTACTCTGGGACACCACAGGTTTTTCACGAGGTAACTATAGTATTGCTGCAAATGCCACAGCAGTTCTCTACGAAACCGAAACTGAAGACAATGGCTTCAGCGATGGCGTTGTTCGAGTCAAATTTTCTGGCGACATAGATGACAACGGAAGCGTAGAATATCCTGATTTGTCAATCTTGGTAAGCGCTTACGGAAGCAACGTAGGCATGCCAATTTGGAACCAAGACGCAGACTTGAACGGAGACGACCTTGTGGGTAGTCTTGACCTCTTCCTACTCGGCAACTACTATGGGAAAACCGCTCCATAGCTTGAACAGCCCGTATCTCATCGATGGGCACAAACCTTAAAAGATATCGGAAACATCAGACTTCCATGGCGATGTCAATGAGCAATTACCGCAGCGAGACATTCTTCATTATGCTGCTTCTTACGAGCAGTATTGGCTTTGGCGCACTTGGCTCTCCTGTCGACAGTTCAATCACTACATCAAGTCTTCCAAGTGCTTCAGAACCAATTGTTCGCGTGGAACCAGCAAATCATACAGCCTCTGTGGGGTCAACTTTTAGCGTAAACGTTACGATTTCTGATGTTGTAGATCTATACGGCCTAGATATTAGATTAGGATGGGGACCAACTGTCTTGAGCTATGTTAGCAAGTCAGTCCGGATTCCAGTCGAAGATAGGCCAGGCGGGGTTCTTCATAAGCCAGTCGTGCCCATTAAGGATACAGTGGACAGAACGGCTGGAACGTACCAAGTTGCTTATGCGTCTTTGGCCCCTGCGTCCTCATTTAATGGGAGCGGAACAGTTGTCACTATAACATTTAAAGTATTGGTCGAAGGCGAGTGTGAGCTGTACTTTTTGTCGACGTCTCTGGTGGACAAGGCGGCTGCACTCATCACTCACAGCGTGCAGGAAGGCTACTTCTACTGGCCGGGCAAGGGCAGGGTGCCCACAGCCGACTTCACGTATTCACCCGACCCAGCTGTGATAAATAAGACAGCCACCTTCAACGCCGGAGCCAGCAACGATCCAGACGGCGCAGGCATAGCCAAGTACATCTGGGACTTTGGAGACGGAACCAAACAAAACACAACAACACCAACAACAACCCACATCTACAATCAATCTGGACTCGGACCCTGGGCGTTCACAGCCCGACTAAGCGTAGTGGACAACGAAGGCAGCCAGAGCAGACTCAAAGAAAAAGCAGTCAACGCCGTCCACCCAAGACCAGTAGCCAAATTCACCATCACCCCCAAAAATTATGCGGTTTTGAACAAGGCTGTAACATTCAACGGAACTGACAGCTACGACCCAGACCCAGCAGGCGGCATCACCCTCTACATGTGGGACTTCGGAGACGGAACCAAACAAAACACAACAACACCAACAACAACCCACGTGTACGCCCTTAGCGATACCTACAACCCATCGCTAATTGTTATTGACATTGAAAGCTTACAATCGGCGAGAGAAACTGTCCCCTTTGACGTGGTAACTATTGCAGGAGACGCTGAAGGCGACGGAGATGTGGACGTGTACGACCTGAACGATTTCGGTCGAGCTTTCGGCTCTATTCCGCAATCACCCAACTGGAACGGACGATGCGACTTCAACGATGATAGCACAGTGAATGATCTAGATCTAGACCTACTGGTTCCAAACTACGGAAAAACAGTCTAAGCTTTTTCTTTTTCACTTCAACTACAAATGCAAACCCTTTGCAGAAATGTTGTTGATTGGAGTCAAAAAAGCGTAGTCTCTGTTTAATTATAGAAGTGTCCTCTAGATTAGGAAGTCCGCAAAAGGTATATTCATGGAGAACATAAACACGTATGGTAGAATGGGACATGCTCAAGAAAACAACTCTTCTGTTTTGTGTCTTGATGGCACAGGTATTGGTTCTGCCCAATCGAAGCTCAGCCACAACGTTCCCAACAGTCAAACCCCTCGTCTATGTGGACTCAGAAATCACTGAAGCAATTATGAACGAAACATTCACAGTTAGCGCGAAAATTTTCAACCTTACAAATAATGAGTTACCTGATCCTGTTATTCCCGGTAGAAACATTCCTCTGGGCAACCTTTACGGTTTAGACATTGAGTTTACTTGGAATGCGACCATCCTTGAGTACTTAGGACACACAACCACTATTCCTGTAGAATCTTATCCCGATGTTCCTGGCATTCTACATGAGCCAGTGATACCAGTTAGAGACGAAGCTATCCCCGATGCTGGAATTTTGAACGTTGCATACGCTTCACGGGCGCCAGCCCCGTTTTTCAACAACCCGAACGCATCTAACACAGTTTTTCAAGCCACATTCAAAGTCAAGATGGAGCAGACAAGCGAGCTAAAACTGACAACCGTCAAGCTTTCAGGCTTCTTGGAAAGTGAGGGAGTCATCCGAGAAATTGCCAGTGAAGTTAGGAATGGGTTGGTTTCGGCCCCACCCGTAGCTTCATTCACATTTTCACCATCAAATCCGCTTCCGAATGACATAATTGAATTCGATGCCACTGCCAGTCGAGACCCTGACGGTACAATCATCAGCTACGATTGGGACTTCGGAGATAACATCACGGGAAATGGACCAGTTGTGACTCATCAATATGTAGATGCCGGGGTATATGCAGTAAAGCTAAGTGTCACTGATAATCTCGGTCTCACCAACAGCACAACAACACCGGTCGGTGTAGGAACCACGCCCCCCATGGCTTTGTTCACGTACTCTCCCGATTCTCCAATTGAGAACGAAGAAGCAACGTTTGACGCGTCAAGTAGCTACTCACCACAAAGAGCTAGAATAGTCAGTTTCCGTTGGAACTTTGGCGATGGCAGCATACTTATCTCTGAAAAACCCACAACGACACACACATACCAAAACGCGGGAACGTTCAGAGTCAACCTAACCATAACAGATGAGATTGACTTAACCAACAGTACCGTGGGCTTTGTTGTCATATCCCGAGGATTTGCTGCCTTCACCATAGAAGCTGACGTGGGCTCAATATACTTCCGTGGCGAAAAGGCTGAATTTTACATTCTGACAAAATTTCTGGGTCAGCCTACTAGCGTCACAAAAGTAAGTGCCAAAGTATACGAACCGGACGGCAAAGTTGTTTATTACCAGTACCCACAAAACATCAGCCTTCCTAACACAGGGCTTTACAGAACACTTCACATAGTACCAGCCGACACTTTGACAAACGGCACATACACATTAGTCGTCCAAGCAGAATACAACATGCTCAAAGCATCGACGCTCAAAAGCTTCTTAGTAAGTCCAACACTGACTGGATGGAATGCATGGCTCAACGGAATTGATGACAACATAGCGACAATAATAATACCAAGCCTTAAGCAAATCAAGGTCAACCTCACCGATATCAAAGCCCAGCTGCTCAGGATCGAAGGCAACGTCGGAATCATCAACTCCACCGTTGGATTGATAAAGACCAACCTCGCTCTCATCAATGCCACAATCGTCGACATTATCATTGACAACCAAGGTCAAATGCTCGCAAGACTTGACTACTACCTTGGCACAGCAGGAACAATCACTGCCAAATTGAGTGACATCAACGCCCAAGTAGAGCCCGAAGCAACTCCGACGCCGCTATATGTGACCGCAGTATTCTCGGCAATAGCTGCGGTAGTTGCATTGGCTATCCTGCTGATGCTGAGGAAGAAAACTCCATAAGCAAACTACACAATCCTTTTTTTGGACCATGCATAGAACTCACGCTGAACAGGAAAAACCAAAGAAAAAGCGACGAGCTTGAAGTACGAGTCCACAAAAGAATAGTAGGCGCTTCGTTTAGGATGGCTTGGAGTCTTGCAGAGGAGTCCGTATAAACACGGTAGCATCGATATTATTCGCCCTCAAATACACATACCTCGCCTTCCTTTCTCAGCGCCATTACCAAACTGGCTTCGATATAGGACAGTTTCTACTGATTCCTTCAATATTGAGCGGTGCTCTAGGCATATCACCTAGAAAGACTATACACCGCCCTCCATGAACAAGCCTGAGAGACACCTGTTCCTGACAGATAACAAACCGCAAGATAAGGCGCGCATAAAGTCATAAATCTTAAGTTCCTCTGTCGATCAATGTACAAAGAGTGGAATTGTGATGAATAGAAAGATATTGGAGAATCTCAGGTTATTATCGTTCGCCCTCTGTCTATTCGCTTTGTCTCTCCCTATTCCTTTAGTCCTTGCATCCTCGGAAACATCTCAATCTAGTTCAACAAGCATATTTCAAATCAACATAGAAGTAGCTGACATGGTCGCCCTCTACGGATTTGATATTAGACTGAGTTACGACCCATCCACCTTGAAGTTGGTCAAGGCCACACCTACACTACCATGGAAGCCAAACCTGCTTATCAGAAATGAGATAGACAGTCTGGACGGCGAGTACTGGCTCGCCGCAGCTGCGGTTTCGCCGGCGCCAGCGTTTGACGGCAGCACGACAGTAGCAACACTTGCGTTCGAGCCAACAGGAGGCGACGAAAGCGCTGTGAATATCGCTCGAACTAGCCTAGTTAGACGGGATGGTTCACTGCTCCAACATAACGTCGAAGGATTTGTTCTCAGGGGAATTCACATTCATGACGTAGCAATCACTAGGATTATCGGGCACCCACGAGGTGCATATCAGGGTGATCCAATATACTTTGATGTCTCAGTCAAAAATGAGGGAACATTCACCGAAACTTTCAATGTTGTGGTATACGCTGACAAAGATGAAACAACAATCGGGGACGAGCTTATTGTTGGAGAACTAACGGTTCTTGACCTACCCGCAATAACATCACGAACCCTAAACTTTGTCTGGGACACTACGGACACATCCTATGGAAGCTATTTCATTAGCGCTCAAGCCAGCGTTGTTCAGGAGGAATTCGACACTCAAGACAATTCTCTGAATTCTGGAGACTGGATCGGCGGCATATATCCTCCACCGCATGTGCGACGAACTGCCGACCTACTGGCGCAAGTGATCTCGATTCTTGCCACGGTAATAGTGGGATTTGCCGGAGTATTCTTTGTCAAAAATTACTGGTTTCCTTGACCCGATAGATATCCTAGACATCTCAAATTCCTCCTTTTTTGTTCCGACTCACACTGATATGAAGCAGCAAGCTAGAGAACTCGCTATCGGCCCAGATCAACATGTGCTCTTGGGCTTCTTTTAAGAGACAAGACAAAAGCGCAAAACACGACAAACAGAGGCAATATTGGCGCGGCTCGAAGAAGGATGCTATAGTGTTCTCTTACCAGCTTTCGTTTTTTCCAAAGAATAAAAGCTGCAAATACTCCGCCTAATACTCCAAGAGCTAAGCCAACCACCCAAATTGGAAAGTCTTCCTTGGAAAGAACGGTTACAATTGTTGAATCGATAGCGGAGTTACCTGCGATGTCTTTCACCGTTAAAGCCACTATATATTTTCCCGGAATTATGAAAGTATGGTTGACTGTAATGCCCATTTCTGTAGCTCCGTCCCCAAAGTCCCAGTCATAGCTGGAGATACCCATATTGTCTTCAGAGCCGCTGGCGTCAAAACCTACCGTATCCCCTATGTATACTGTTTGATCCGCCCCCGCATCTGCTCTCGGAGGTTCAACATCGAGGATCTCAAGCACAAATGCTGTGCTTGAATGGGCGAGGATTTCAGTCCCGTTATACAGAGCCTTGAATCGATAGGCGCCAAGTTCGAACAATGGCGAATAGCTTATTGCGGCAATTCCGCTTGCATTAGTTTTGCCTGACCCCACAGCTTCCCATCTTTCTCGGAGTAAATAGACGCCTATTGCTGCATTTGTCACAGGATCATCTTTCTCGTCTTTCACGCCTACCTTTATGGTGACTTGTGCTACCCAATCAATGGTTGATGGTGAGACAACCACTAAAGTTGTTTTCACTTTCCTCACAGAAATAGCCCTGGAAGTTATACTCTCTGTTTCTCTATTGTCCTTAATCTTTAGGGTCACAATATAAGTTCCAGCATCGGCGTATGTGTGAGTGAGGTTCCGATCATTAGAGCTCTTGCCGTCTCCTAATTCCCAAAGCCAAGAAATAAGGAATCCATCGGAATCAATCGACATATCTGTGAAGTTGACAGTATCGTATGGTGTAGGTTCCTCGGGTGAATAGGTGAAGTCTGCTTGGGGAGGAATATTCGGAATCTCGGCGACTTTTATTCGAACTCTTTTCGTGCTGTGCGCGTAAGTGAAATGAAGAGACGTGTGAGTTGAGTTTTCTCCACTGGCGAAAGGTGTGTAGGCGCCGTTTAGAGCGACTGTCCAAATGCTTGGGTACGACGCATAAAGGAGATTCCTTGGAATTGTCACATTGCAATAACCAAGAGTCCCCGGGGAACCTGTCACATTAAAGCCTATTTCTGCGAGTATTTGATCGTATCTAAAACCTGCTATCGTGGACTCACTCAGGATTGTGACAATTTCTCCATGGGTTGTAAACGTTCTTAGGAGACTTCTAGGTTCAATAAGTGGATATGAATCCAATCCCAAATGAGGGATGTTTGTATCTCCAATGCCATCTCCATTTGAATCTTCGCCCGTATAATCGCTCCAATAGTTGCCTTCTGCACCATTGTCCCACTTGTTCGTCGACCCTAAATTATGCACTTGCCCTTGCTCATTCAGTCCATTGTGGAATAGGTTGTTGCAATAGAAGACATTGTTAGAAGATGATTCTAAGTAAATTCCAACATAAGCATTATTGGATATAGTATTTTCAGCGATTCTATTGTTGGGCGATTCGACCAAGTACATTCCCGCCCAGCCATTGGCCAATACAGTATTGGCGGTTATAGCATTATGCATAGAGTCAAACAACTCGATGCCGTTGTCATAGTCGTTCCTACAGATATCATTCCTAGAAATAAGGTTCTCAGAAGAAGACCACAAGATGACACTGCGACCAACGTTTGTTGAAATATTATTGAAAGAGAGAACGTTGCCAGTTGAGGCGTGGAAAAAGATGCCTTGATAATTATCCATTACAATGTTGTTGCTAATGTTGCCATCTGCGGAACCAAACTCAAGAAGAATGCCGCTATCTGTCCAAGAGCTTGCGCCGC
>Ga0315314_1003945_pt1 | contig 11362 bp, 15 predicted proteins | sample TDP9_MG_FD_203631 | JGI IMG/M metagenome (GOLD analysis project Ga0315314, IMG submission 203631) | Freshwater sediment microbial communities from Lake Towuti, South Sulawesi, Indonesia - TDP9 | ecosystem: Environmental > Aquatic > Freshwater > Lake > Sediment | place: Indonesia: South Sulawesi...
GTTCTGCTCTACGTTTGGCTGGTTTCGATGGGTGTGCGAGCCATCAAGAATGGTCAACGGCGTCTGGTAGATCGGGCTGACCGACGAGACTTGAGCATCTTTCAGATCGGTCTTCGGTTGGCTGACAGATACCTGACCAATGCTCTGAGTTTCTCCATCCGCTTATGCCCTGTGTATGGCTGCAAAGTGTCAGGTAGCTAGAGGAAATATCAACCGCAACAGTCCCATCACCAAAGAGGGGAGAAAGCTCCATGGATACTCATCGTCTTCAGTATGCCCTTTTTGCGCGCGTTCTCCAGCACCTCCGGCCAGACGGCGCGATGGTAGGCCTTGTATCGCTCGATGACCTCTGGACCATCCTTCAAGTTGATGTCAAGCCAAAACACTTCATTATCTCGACCCTAACCACGGAGCGGCGCATAGCCCCTCTCCTCAAGGACGTCCAAAATCGCCATGAGGCTGGTCTACCATCGAATCGTAAATAACGAATCGAGAGCTATAATCGTTGTTTCAGAGCCATTACCTCTCGGGCCGCCGCTGCAATGTGGCCGGCCGTCAGCCTGTATTTCTCCAGCAGCGCTTCGTTGGGGCCAGATTCACTAAAAACATCACGGAGGCCGATCCGCCGCATGGGGGCAGGGCATTGTTCGGCCAACGTTTCGGCTACCGCGCCGCCCAACCCGCCACTGATCGAATGGTCCTCGCTGGTAACGACGCAGCCGGTGCGTCGGACGGCTTCAACTATGGCCGCCTCGTCTAGCGGCTTGATGGTTGGCAGATGGAGCAGGTAAACGCTCACTCCCTCAGCGGCCAGCATATCAGCCGCTTCTAAGGTGCGGATCGTCTGTACCCCGGTGCTGATGAAAGCTGCATCATCTCCCTGGCGCAGCACCACTCCTGTGCCAATCTCAAATCTGTAATCCTCGCCAAAGATGACCGGGGTGGGGTCGCGAGTCAGGCGAATGTACATCGGCCCGGTGTATTCGGCGGCGGCGCGGATGACCTGGCGAGTCTCAACCGCATCGCCGGGGGCGAGAACGACCATATTAGGCATAGCTCTGAAGACGGCTATGTCTTCCACGGACTGATGCGTCTTGCCGGTTCGCCCGGTCAAGATGCCACTGTATCCGCCGCAGATTTTGACATTCAGCTTGGGTTGGGCGACGACGACGCGCACCTGGTCCAGATCCCGTGTGGCGGCAAAGGCAGCGAAGGTGGAGACAAAGGGAATAAGGCCGACCGCCGCCAGCCCGGCAGCTACGCCTATCATATTCTGCTCAGCGATGCCCATTTCCAAGAAGCGGCCAAGGTGAGCATCGGCAAAGATGTCAACACGGGTGGAATTCGCCAAGTCGCCATCGAGGACGACGACATTCTTGTTTTGATGTCCCAGCTCCGCTAGCGCATTGCCAAAGGCATCGCGTAGGGCTATTTCTTCAGTCATTGTTAAATCCTTGAGTCTTGCGCAAGGTCAATTCGGGCTTTCGCCTCGGCTGAGAATTAGGTAAAATGGCCATCGCTGCATGGTTACCCATCCAACTCGGCCAAGGCCATCGCTAACTGCTCGTTGGTGATGGCCCTGGAATGCCACAGATAGTTGCCTTCCATAAAGGAGACGCCCTTGCCTTTCACCGTGTGCGCGATGAGGATGGTTGGCTTGCCCTTGATACCTTGGGCTTCTTGCAGGGCCATCATGATGGCCCCGATATTGTGCCCGTCGAGCTCAATGGTATGCCAGCCAAAGGCCTGCCATTTGGGAGCAGGGGTTTCATCGGGCGTTTGGCGAACCTGATCGTCGTCGCCTGGAGTGTGCCAGCCGTATTGTTGCAGGCGGTTCCAATCGAGTATGGCAGTTAGGTTATCTAGTTTGTAGCGAGCGGCCACAAAAGCGGCCTCCCAGACCTGTCCCTCCTGGCACTCGCCATCGCCCAGCATAACGTAGGTGTGAAAACTCTTGCCAAGCAATTTTGCCCCCAGGACCATCCCCACCCCAGTTGACAGCCCCTGCCCCAGTGAGCCAGAAGACATGTCTATGCCAGGGGTGGCGGTCATATCGGGGTGTCCCTGAAGCCGGGAGTTGACTTCGTCGAAGGTAGCCAGTTCTTCCAAAGGGAAATATCCCCGCTCGGCCATTACGGCGTAGAGGGCAAGGCAAGCGTGTCCCTTAGAGAGGATAAATCGGTCACGGTCTTCCCAGTCGGGCCGAGCCGGATCAATGCGCATGGTATGAAAGTAGAGCACCGTCAGAATATCGGTAGCTGACAATGCCCCACCAAGGTGGCCCACGCCCACCCTGTGAACCGTCTGTACTACGTGGCGGCGCACACGGTTGGCAATGCGCTCTAGATCACGTATTGATAGCATAACAAAGACCTGACATTTCGGCCAAAAAGTGGGACCATAGGTTAACTCCAATGTAAGCCCTCATAAAGTAATACCCCTTGCACCTTCACAATTTCATGCCCCCTAGCGACCAAGGGGCTTGATGTCGGGCCGGTTTCTTCGATGCCCTCTTTCCCGCACAATACTTGTGGAAAAGAGGGCCATACGATGAGCCAAAGAAAACGACCGTGGCCGAGAGGAGCCAATTCATCGACCGCAAACTGACTGGCCACACTCTCAAAGAGGTGGCAGAAGAGACGGGATGGTCTTTTGAGTGTATTCGCTCGAGCAACGCCTGCCCTTATCGCGCCAGCAACGGCAGTGTACCATCGTACTTAGTGATGCTGACATCGGCACAGATGCCAACACCAACTCGTTGCTGTGGCGTGGCTATCAGGTCCTGATGAACGGCTTCAGTCACACCCAGGTGGCCTCTTAAACTCAAAGGATTGCCTCGGATGCCTGGATTCCTGATCCAGACCAAGAGCACTGGATCGCTATGTCTGCCGCCCTGCCACATTTCAGCCGGCGGGCGGACGTGTACGTGTTACGCTGGTCCGCTCAGCAGAGTCTGCGGCATAGCACCCTCATTAGCACAGTGCCGCGATTGTCGCTCCTGAGCACCTGGCGCTTGTGTGATGGCCGCGGCGCGGCTGAAATCGAAATCCGGGCCGACAAGCAGGGCCTCAAATTGCCCAAACGGCGCAAACGCGAGATGGCGGCACAGATGATCCTGATCCTGCTGACCGATATCGCTCACACAACTTGCTGGCTTGGCTGCATGCCGCTACCATGGCTGACGGCCATTACGCCCACTTCGGCACCTTGCGCATAGTCGAAGATCTGCTCACCATCCCTGATCGTCTCGAATTCAAGGGTCCCACGCTACACAAGGTAGCTTTGCTCGAAACGCACCCTTTCGCTGATCACATGTGCATAGCATTGGACAAACTATTGACAAAGTCTACAATCCCGTGACGGTCACCCAACATCAGGGGGAGTTGACAAGTGCACCCCTCTGATTTTGGGCAAGAAGAAGGTTACACTGAGTTTACGCTAAGCCTGGCTATCGAATTGGGTAAACGCCCAGTTCCCGTACCGCTTCGCTCATGGCAAGGATATTGCGGGGTGGAACGTCGGGCTGGATGTTGTGTACCGCGGCAGCAACGTAGCCACCGCCAGGGCCAAACTGGCAGATGCGAAGTCTGACCTCTTCGCGGACCTCTCCCGGCGTTCCGTAAGGCAGCACTCGCTGGGTGTCAATTCCGCCCCAGAAGGTCAATCTGTCTCCATAGTTGGCCTTCAGATCCTCAAGGTCGTCCATTGCTGATACCTGCACGGGGTTAAGCGCCTCAAAACCCGCGTCGATCAAATCACCCACCAAGCGGGTAACATTTCCGCAAGAGTGGTAGAAGATCTTCGCATCCGTGTACTGTTTGATCACCTCGTTGAATCGCTTCTGATATGGTTTGATCATCTTGCGGTAGGTCGCAGGCGACATCATAAGAGTGTCCTGGACACCCAAATCGTCCGAAGTTCGAACGACTGCCAGATACGGCCCAGTAATCTCCAGAAATCGCTTCGTGACAGCAACGTTGAGTTCAAACAGCTTTTCCATCAAGGCGTGCATAAACTCTTGGTTCTGCACTAAATCCATGAGCCCTTGCTCAAAGCCGCGCAGCATGTACGCTGGCTCCCAGAATCCCTTGAACCCGCTGTCGCCCATCAGCGCATAGGGCGTATTGTAGTAGAGGTACGGAGCTTCCTCAGCCAATCCTTCATAGCGTCCTGGATCGCCCGGGTCCGGCCAGAGATAAGAATCCAGATCAGAGATCGTCGCGTTAGCCAACGGAGACTCTGCGAGTTCCCAGTAGTAGCCTTCGGCATATGGAGTCTGACGCCACTTGATCCCCCACTCGTCAATGAAGGTGCCGGGCTCCGACAGTGGGGGCGTCCAGTTCTTGGGCGGTTTTAGCCTTACAGGGCGCAGGTCACTGCCCAGCCTTACCATGACCCCTTCGTCCAGCCAAGCAACTCGGAAGACCTTGTGTGCAATGCGCGTGGGAGCCGATATACCTATGTATTCCTTTAGGTTCTCATAAGTCTCCACCAGTAGGCTGGTGGTGTTACCTCCTCCAATGTCCAGTGGCACATGGTCTGGTTCTTCGTGGCGTAGGGCGGCCATCACCCGCTCGCGTGAGGTCATCTCTGCCATCGTAATGCCTCCTCAACCCAAAAAACACTTCTGAAATATCTTTCGTTCTCCTCGTCTCGTACGGGACTGCAGGAGTCGCTACTGACCAGCGGGTGTAGGAGGGACCGGCGTCGTGCCGTCGGACTCTGGCAGCTTGCTCCGTAGCTCCACCACCCACCCAAGGAGATCAATTGTGTCGAGATGCACCCAATTGGTTCCGGGTCGGAGCCCGGTGCCGCCCATTTTCACGCCGATGCCCATCTCGGCGAACGTGGCGACCGCCGCATCGAAATCAGGCACCTCGAACAGCAGGTGATGCAACCCTTCACCCCTCTCGGCCAGAGCATCCGCATACCCGTTCTCTCCCTCAATAGGCTCAGCCAACTCCATTTCTATGTTCCCGAGATTTGCGAAGGCCAGACGCATGCGCCAGTGCCCCGGTTTGCCGTTATAAAAGGCTACCCTCATGTCCGGACGATCCGGGGGAGGCCACTCGACGAACTGGAATGGCCCGATGCCGAATAAGGACCAAAGCAGTTCGGCGGTGCGGTGCGCGTCCTTGACCACCAAACCGATCTGCACAGGCTTGCCAAGCATGATCTTTGGTGTCGTTTGCTGATCCATCACATTCTCCTCTCAGTGATTGAACCCCAATTCAGGTTGGCCAGCATAGCTGCCCTGTTGCACCCGGTAGAGTGTCCCGGCTGCCCTTCCCATGACCGAACTCCCTCAACCTCCTGGCTCTCTCACTCGGCCGAATTGATGGTTGCCAGGTCCACGTAGCTCAGGTTGACCTGCTATCAGTGTTGCTTCGGGATACTCGCAGCAAGGCTGACTTTGATCCGAGCCATCTCCACACCAATCACATAGATTCCCGCTCCCTTTGCTCCAGGATCTTGATGACCGACGACCTCTCGGCCAACCATCCAGGTCGAGCCAAAGTGCAGCCAAGAGACACCGCTCCTACAGCTGAATACGTCCCCCTTTTGGCCATTTGATTCCATAGGCCAGTTCGGCACCCCCGCTGACGATCAACTCGATCCCCGTTATAAAACTGGCTCTATCAGTTGCCAAGAATAGACAAGCGTAGCCTACCTCTTCAATTGTGCCTATGCGGCCCATCCACTGCCAACTATCAATGAAATCCTGGACTTCCTGGGGATTCTCCTTAGACTCAACAAAACTCTTGTGCAATGGCGTGGAGATTACGCCGGGCAAGACGGCGTTTACACGCACCCCATTTCGGGCTTCATCGACCGCCAGCGCTTTGGTCATCGCCGTTATTGCACCCTTGGTGGTCACGTACGTGGTGGCCCATTCCTGACCTATATTCCCGACCAAGCTACTTATATTGATAATACTGCCGTGGGTTTTCCGCAGATAAGGCAGAGCATACTTACAGGCGGCAAAATAGCCGACTAGGTTTAACTGAAGCAAATCCTTGAAGTCTTCGATAGAGAAATCATCTATGGGGCGGTGATCCGGGTGCCAGCCGGCGTTATTGATCAGACAATCCAATCGGCCGTACAATTCCACCGTCTTCTCAATCAGTCGCTTGATGTCTTCCGGCTTGGTGACGTCACACGGTTCAAAATGGCAAGTCCCTGGACCTTTGGCGGTCAGCTCTGCCGCCAATGCTTCGCCTGCTTCCTTTCCTCGCGCGCAGATAACGACAGGCGCCCCGGCTTCCACAAACACACGCGCGCACCCCTCACCGATACCCCTACTGCCGCCAGTGATGATCGTGACCTTGTCAAAATTGCCCATGGTAGGCAAGTATTTGCCTGTCATTTTGTATACTCCTTTTCGCGTTGTCTTTCCAGTACCACAGGTCAGTCCAGAGCCAGGCGCCCGATGCCCATCTAGGGTTGTTCCCAGCTCGACAGCTAGCCATCACGTTGCGGCTAGCAACGAATAGTACTAGGCAATCCTATAGAATCTTCTGGCATTCTCACCCAGAATCATAGCTTTTTCGCCCTCGCTCAGGTTAGCTAGGCATTCCTGCAAAGCGTCAAATACCTGAGCATACGACCCAGCCAGCAGACAAACCGGCCAATCACTGCCGTACATCACCCGGTCCACCCCAAACAATTCGATAACTGTATCCACGTAGGGCTTCAAATCGGCCAGTTTCCAGTTATGCCAATCCGCTTCGGTAATCATGCCAGATAACTTGCAAAACATCTGGGGGAAGTCGACCGCCTTGGTCATAGCGAGCACCCAATCATCGAATTGCCTGACACGGATTTGGGGCTTGGCGATATGATCAATAACAAGGGGCAAATCCGGCACGGCCTCGGCCACCTTAGGAATATATTCCCAATTCGGTGGCTTGGCGAGCAAATCATACGGAATCCCGCGTCTTGCGAGCTCTTGAAGCCCTCTGAGAACGTCATCGCGCATGATCCAGGCAGGGTCCGGCTCATCTTCCCATTGATGGCGTATACCCTTGAACTTGGGATGTTCCTGTAGAGCGTCAAGCACTTCACCCACCCTGGGGTCTGCCAGATCCACCCAGCCAACTACCCCGCCAATCCAATCATTTGCCTCGGCGATCTCAAGGAACTCGTAGGTGTTCCTGAGAGAGGAATGGGTCTGAACCAGAACTGTCTGATGCACCCCCACCTCGTCCATCAGTGGCTTGAGGCCCTCTGGTTGGTAGTCGTTGACCAGGATTCCCATTTCGGGTGGGATCTTGCGTGTGGCGAACAGTTCTTTCTTCCAAAAATGTTGGTGGGCGTCAGTGATCTTCATTCTGTCCCTCTCCTTGTACTCAGACTTGATTCACCAGCCTGAAACTAGTCCCCCAGGTCCGACGCCGTTCATCGTAGACCGTATTGACCCCTTCGACGAGTTGGCCAGGCATGACGGTTATTAATTCCAGGTCCTCAGTTCCGGTGTTATCAAGGGAATGCGCGGTTCCACTGGGAATAAACGCTACTGTGTCTGGCTCTAGCTCAAATACCTCTGGCGGGTCCCCTAATCGTAGGAGGCCGCGTCCACGCAGCACATAGTAGACCTCGTCATAAGGGTCGGGATGGCGTCCTCCTGGTTCGGTCCTCTTGCCCGGCTTCAGGGCAAAGTAATTCACAACCAGCGAGGTTGAACCAACACTCTCTTTGTCGATCAGCAGCTTGGACACATAGGAATCCTCTGCCCCACGGGGCGAGAAACCTGCGACATCTCTTGTTCTAAACACCAACTTATGTGACACTTCTTTCACTCCTTTGCCAGTTATTCCGCCAGGCGCGCTCAGGCAAGAACTTCGCGAACTCCGTCGAGAATGTCGTCCTCGTAGACTAGCGCTTTCTTTTCCAGTTCGACGTTGTACGGCGCCGGCGTGTCTAGCCCGGCCACACGTTTGATCGGAGCATCGAGGTAATCGAACGCTTGCTCTTGGATTTGTGCGACGATTTCCGCGCCTACGCCCCCTGTCTTCGGAGCCTGGTGCGCAACCACTACGTGAGATGTTTTCCGAACACTCTCGATGATGGTATCTATATCCAGGGGAACGAGCGTCCGCGGGTCGATCACTTCTACATCAATGCCATCCCGCGCGAGGAGCCGCGCCGCGTTGAGCGCCCGTCGCACGGTGATGCCCGTAGCCACGACTGTCACGTCTTCGCCCCGACGTTTGATGTCGGCTTGCCCGAATGGGATGGTGTACTCTTCCTCAGGAACCTCCCCTTGGGTAAAGTAGATTGTCTTTTCTTCAATAAACACAACGGGGTTGTTATCCCGAATAGCTGTTTTCAGCAGCCCCTTGGCGTCATAAGGCGTCGAAGGCATTACTACCAGCAGGCCGGGAGTGTGCATAAACCACGCCTCAAAATTCTGCGTATGCTGCGCGCCGTTGCCTCCTTTCGCTCCAAGCGGGCCACGCAAGACCAGCGGAACAAGGATCTGTCCACCTGACATCAGGTGTAGCTTGGCCGCCAGGTTGACCAGGGCATCTATATAAGGCAGAAACTCCAGGTATTGCATTTCGACGACAGGCCGCATGCTTGCTATGGCCGCACCGACCGCCGCCCCCATGATCGCCGCTTCGGAGATGGGAGTGTCGCGCACACGTTCAGCACCAAACTCCTCCCACAGCCCAGCGGTAGCGCCAAAGCTCCCGCCACTGTAGCCAATGTCCTCTCCCATAAGGAAGACGGCCTCGTCGCGTCGCATTTCTTCTCTTTGCGCTTCAACGAGAGCCTGCGCAAAACTGATCATTCGCATTGGCCAGTACTCCCCTTCAAATCATGCGTATCATATGTAGACGTACTTGATGGCTTCTTCCTTAGTCAAAGGCGGAGCCGGGCTCTCCTCGGCGAAGCGGACCGCTTCTTCCATAATAGCTCTCATTTCCGCATCAATTGACTCAATCTCCTCTACCGTGAGGACCTTCTCCTCGATCAAGTATTTGCGATACCTGGGGAGTGGGTCTCGTGTCTGCATCTCCTCGAGCTCTGCCTCCGTAAGGTAGCGTCCTCTGTCCCAAGCGGCGTGCCCCTTCCAGCGTGGAACCATAGCTTCGATCAGAGATGGACCTTTCCCTCGCCGGGCACGTTCGACTGCCTCTGACACAGCGTCATACGATGCTAGTGGGTCAGTCCCATCCACGGTCCGCCCCGGGATGCCATAGGCTGTTGCCCTATCGGCTACGCGCTCCACGGATGTACTGTCTCGGAAGTGGGTAGTAACCGCCAGGCCATTGTTCTCACACACAAACACAGCCGGGAGATTCCATATCGCTGTCATGTTCAACCCCTCATGGAAAGCACCGGTGTTCGCCGCGCCATCGCCAAAAGCTGCCAGCGCTACCTCGTCGCTTCCACGGAGCTTGATCGCCAGGGCAGCCCCAACGGCAAGCGTGATGCTCGTTCCGACTATGCCAGATGGCAATACACGCCTACTCCAGTCCGTAACGTGCATCGATCCACCCCTGCCCTTGCAATAGCCGGTCGTCTTGCCCCAGAGTTCCGCCATGATCAACTTGGGGTCGAGCCCTTTGGTCAAGAGCTGACCGTGCGAACGGTGCGAACCGAAGAGATAATCCTTCTCCCTTAAAACGGCGCCAATGGCCGCCTCGATGGCCTCATGACCGATGCAGGGGTGGTGTGAACCGTGCCCTGGCTTTTGAAAATAGGGGAGGGATGCCTCTTCAAAAGCGCGGATCTCCATCATTTTTCGATAGAGCCAGATTTGAGTTTCTGAACTGATCAAGGTTATCTCCCTTCTCCCCTTACGTCAAATTCGAGCCACCATTTACGCGCAGCACCTGGCCGGTTATGTAGGTGCTATGATCCGTGACCAGGAACAATACCGCGTCAGCAATTTCTTTAGCCGAAGCGTGACGCTTGAGCAGCGTCCTTTGTTCGATGGAATCCCAGAAGTCACGGCCCAGACTGTGGGACAATGGCGTGTCAACCGGTCCGGGAGCGATAGCATTTGCCAGGATGCCATCAGCAGCGAAGCCTTTGGCAACCGACTTCATTAACGCCAGTATGCCTGCCTTGGTTACGCCGTAGGCGACATGGGCCACATAGCTGCCGACGAATGCGGCTTCTGACGAAATGTAGACAATACGCCCGTACCTTTGGGCCTTCATATAAGGAATTACTGCCCGTGTGCAGAGGAACATCCCTGTCAGGTTCACTGCCAGAATTCGGTTCCAGTTGTCTAGGGTGATATCTTCCCAGGCAACGATGGGACACAGGCTGGCGTTGTTAACCAGGATATCAATCCGACCGAATCTGGTCATGGTTGTCTGAACCATCGCCTCTACTTGCCCCGGGTCGGAGACATCCGTCGGTACGGCAAGAACCTGCCCCCCGTACGTCTCCATGATCTCCTGCGCGGCGGCCTCTGCCCTCCGAGACTGGACATCGGCGATTACTACCCCAAAAGCACCGGCCTTAACGAAACGCTCCACCGTCGCGCGGCCGATTCCCTGGGCTCCCCCGGTGACTATGGCGACTCTGCCAGTTAGATCCATGATCCCCTCCTAGCCAGACCTGTGGCCGTTTGCTGCCAAGGCATCACCTGTATCGCTGCTCTCATTACTGATCTTTGCAAAAGTTACTAAATAAAAGCCCTGCTCCAGCGAAGCAGCCGATGATAACGGCCGGCTTCTTGCGCAGCCGCTCGATCGCCCGCCTCAACTCGCCACGCAGGTGCAATATGTCATCACAGGCCAAGTTCTTGAGCTCAACACACTTCAATTGTGCCCATACACCCTCATCAGGGTTGAGGTCTGGCGCATAGGCCGGCAAGCATTCAAGCCACAGCCGTTTGCCCATTTCACTGGCCAGCAACTCCTTAACTGGCCGGCTACGGTGAATTGGCGCCCCATCCCAGATCAGGAGGAGTGGGCCAAGAATGCGCGATAACAAATGCTTCAGAAACCCGGCAGCATCTTCCCCCTTCAGGGCATGGTCGTAGATTCGGGTGTATAGCCTCCCCTGTGGGGTGATGCCGCTCATGACCGCCAGGTGGTCACGAGAAGCGCTCTCTCGGATGATTGGCGTTTGACCACGCGGTGCGTAGGTGCGCTCTACATGAGGCAACAGATAAAACCCCGAGGCGTCTACAAAGACGATGGTGCGGCCTTCGGTTGCGGCTTTTTTTGAAGCTCTTCCCAGCGCTCATCTCGCCAATGGGCGATAGCTGCTTCGTCTCGCTGACGGGCACGTCGGATCGGCTTCTGTGGTGTCCAGCCAATCCTTTTCAACAAGCGGGAGACATGGGCGGGGTGGTACTTCACCTGGAATCTACGCTCAATGATGACAGCCACCCGCG
>Ga0315314_1003946_pt1 | contig 11356 bp, 11 predicted proteins | sample TDP9_MG_FD_203631 | JGI IMG/M metagenome (GOLD analysis project Ga0315314, IMG submission 203631) | Freshwater sediment microbial communities from Lake Towuti, South Sulawesi, Indonesia - TDP9 | ecosystem: Environmental > Aquatic > Freshwater > Lake > Sediment | place: Indonesia: South Sulawesi...
GCAAAGAGGCATTTCCACACACACTCAACTGCCCGGATCCTCAGGCAGGATTTCAGCGCTCTCTCGCTACTTCTCAACAGGGAGCGCCGGGTTTGCGCTCCAGTCCGCCCACGAACCGTCATAGACGCGGACACGCGGGTAGCCCAGGAGCCGCAGGGCAAAGTAAACTTCCGCGGCCCGCACGCCAACCTGGCAGTAGGTCACCACTAGCCGCGCGCGCGTGAGCTTGGCGTCGTGAAAGAGCTGCGCCAGTTCAGCCGCCGGAAGAAAAGTTTTGATCTCGCCCGCGCTCAGAACGCGCTGCCATTCGATGTTGACGGCGCCCGGGATATGGCCGGCCCCGACTCCCTGGTACTCTGCGGGCGAACGGGCATCCACGAACTTGACCTGGGGATCCTTCAGGTGGGCGGCAACCCACTCGGCTGTGGCAATCACGCGCGGATTAGGTGCCGGTTTGAAGCTTCCGGCGCGGACCGCGGGCGCCGCGGCAGTTGTGGGGCGTTCCTCGCCCACCCATTTCTTCCAGCCCCCGTTCAAGACGCGCACGCGCCGGTGGCCGAAGAATTCCAGCACGTAGAACACCCGCGCCGCCAAGCGCCCGCCGTGGTCGTCGTAGAGGATCACGCGCGAAGCGGCCTCGACCCCTGCTGCGCGAAAGAGTTCCTCGGCTCGCGCCGACGCGAGAGGATACCCCAGGCGATTGGCATCCAGGTCGTCGGTAGCAAGTGCCGGCAGGTTCACCGCGCCGGGGATGTGCCCTTGAGAGTATTCGCCCCCGGGCCGCACATCCAGAACGCGCACCCCCGGTGCGCTCAGGAGCCTCGCCAGTTCCGGCGTCTCAATCAAAAGCTGCGCGTTAGGGTAACCGGACGACAGTGCAAAAAGCCGCGCGTTCGCCAGAGCTGGAAGAGCAAGAAGAACCCAGAACCATTTGTTCGCCAGCATGCTTCCCCCCTTTGCGCCTGTGCTCTAACTCGCCTCAACTGGAGCGGCTTGGCCACCGCGCCGTGCAGAAAGATTGTGACCCTGTATGAAGACTCCTCCCGCGTGCGGCGGCTTTGCCGCTTCGCTGTGCGGAAAGCCTGCGGCTTTCCGCCGGCGGGCTCCATGAGATTTTCGTTTGAATAACACTACCGCATCCCGCGCCAGCATAAGGGAACTACCCACTCCCGGACAAGCCTCTCGTGCCGCCGCGGCCTTTCTTCGGGAAAATCCAACTGCCGCGGACCCGAAGGCCTGCGCTGCATCTTTTGATTGTTGCTCCCTGGTTTTCTCCTGCCGGGAGCCCAAAGGGCTCCGCTACCAAACAGACCGTGAAGGGTTCTCCCCTGCCAATCCAAAGTCACCCGCACCTTGTGATAGGATGTGGTCTTCGATTCCTCGCAGCAGCCTGGCGCGAAATCGAAAATCCAAAATCGGAAATCCAAAACTTATGATCCCACGTTATACCCGCCCGGAAATGGGCCGCATCTGGAGTGACGAAAACAAGTTTCAGAAATGGCTGGAAGTGGAAATTGCCACGGCGGAAGCGGAAGCCGAAATGGGGCTGATCCCGAAAAGCGCCGCGCGCGCCATCCGCCGCAAGGGCGCCTTTTCCGTCGAGCGCATCCTCGAGATCGAGAAGAAGGTGAAGCACGACGTGATCGCCTTCACGACCAACGTCGCCGAAAATGTGGGCCGCGAGGCGCGCTACCTGCATTACGGCCTCACCTCGAATGACGTCGTGGATACGGCGCAAGCGTTGCAAATCTGCGATGCGTCCGAGCTGCTGCTCAAGGGGCTTGCGCGGCTGGGAGAAGTGCTGAAGCAGCGCGCCTTCGAGTTCAAGGACACACCCATGATGGGCCGCACCCACGGCATCCACGCCGAGCCCATCACCTTCGGTTGCAAGCTGGCCATCTGGTACGCGGAGAACCAGCGGAACACCGAACGGCTGGCCTATGCGACCGAGCAGATGCGCGTGGGGAAGATTTCCGGCGCGGTGGGCATGTACGGGCACTCGACCCCGGCGCTGGAAAAGCGGATTTGCGACAAGCTCGGCCTGCGGCCCGCGCCGGTCTCCTCGCAAGTGATCCAGCGCGACCGGCACGCGTTCTACCTCTGCACGCTGGCGGTGATTGCCGCCTCGCTCGAGAAGATCGCGCTCGAAGTCCGCGGCCTGCAACGAACGGAGGTGCGGGAAGTGGAAGAGTATTTCTCGCCGGAGCAGAAGGGATCCTCGGCCATGCCGCATAAGCGCAATCCGGTGACCGCGGAGCAGATTTGCGGGCTGGCGCGCGTGGTGCGCTCGAACGCCCAGGCGGCGCTGGAAAACGTGGCGCTCTGGCACGAGCGAGATATTTCCCACTCGTCGGTTGAGCGCGTCATCCTGCCGGATTCAACCATCCTGGTGGATTATCTGCTCGCCAAGACTGCGAATCTCGTCGAGACCATGTTCGTCTATCCCGACCGCATGCGCGAGAACCTGGACCACCTGAAGGGTTTGATCTTTTCAGGACAGTTGCTGCTCGAGCTCGCCGCCAAGGGCGCCGCGCGCGAGGAAGCTTACCTCTGGGTGCAGCGCAACGCCATGCAGGTGTGGGAAACGCGCGAGGATTTCAAGACACTTCTCGAGCGTGACCCCGACATCCGGCAGTACCTGACGCCAAAAGAAATCGCCGAGGTCTTCAAGGTGGAGCGCTACCTCGGCCACGTGGACGGCATCTTCAAGCGCGTGTTTGGGAAGTAGCACCGACCGCAGCTACCGCGTTTCCCCGAAGGAGAAGGCGTCGGACTTCGCGCAGCAGCCGGCGGCCATCGGAGAGGTGTGCTGCCAGAATATAGATCTGCGTTACCTTACTTCAACTTGTTGCTCCGCGGCGAGAGGCCCGCCATCGTTCAACTAATTCTTGACTTACGCGAACAAAGGCAGCAAGTTCTCCTTCCCCCATCTGCTCCAGATTGCCGCAAGGGTAGTCCTCAGTGAGCGCCTTCTGTCTGTCGAATCCCGCCAGGGCAACAACCTTCTCACGGTACGCTCTTACTGCCTCCTGTGGTGCTCCTCGCTTTTTGACCCACTCGATGCGAGCTTGAATGTGGCCGGAGGGAAAAGTCCCGAATATCTTCTCATTCTCGCCCTCAATGTCCGCACGGAAGGACAGGACGGTTCTGCCTGGTACTACTTCGCCCCCGCCCTTTTGCCATTCGCTGACCAGGGACTCCACCTTGGCACGGACGGCAGGTTTCTGATATCCCGCGAGGCTCTCTTCCATCGATTTCTCGGGGCGAGGAGGTTTGATGTCGCGCTCCGACTCGCCGCCGTATGTTCGAGGCACGACAACCTCGGAGTCACCACCCACGTAAAGGGGCAGCTCGATCGCCCGAAGACGCAATTGCGGTCCTCGAGACGAAACAAATTTTATGATGCGCTTCAGATCTTCATTGATCTTATCCACAACGATCACGAGTTCAAAAGCTCCGTCAGAAAGGTGTTGCTTGACTTTATCGCGGAAGATTTCAACCGACCAACCTTCGGCCGCCTTTGAACCTATGAGATCCTCCAGCGGTGTCTTTTCCCGTCGCTCGAACAACGCGTTGAAGTCGTCGTAGGACATGTTCCAGAGGAAAGCAGCATATTCGAGGACCTGGCCCACTACTTTCCGCCTCACTTCGGGATTAGACGCAAGTTTGCACTCCACAATGTAGACGCCACCGTTGGTGTCCACGCCAACCAGGTCTGTGTTCCCCGAGCCGGGCAACCCGGCTTCGCGAATGAAAATCCGGGGAGAAGTGTCCTCTCCCATCGGAATCAGTTCGGGGGATTCATACAGCATTTTCTGCAGATGGGGTTCGTTAGCGTAGGGGGTTTCCTCTGCCCTTTCCCAGCTTTCGCCCTTTTTTCGAAAGAGAATTGTCATGTTACCCTCCGCCGCTTGACGCCGAGCTCATTGCGCTTGTGCTCGCCGTCTGCTCATCCCCTGCTCCAATAAGGCGCGACTCCCGACCCATCTTACAGTCGATTGATCACACTCGCCAGGTACCCTGCCCCGAAGCCGTTGTCGATATTCACGACGCAGACGTTGGGGGAGCAACTATTGAGCATGCCGAGCAGGGCGGCGAGGCCGCGAAAGCTCGCGCCGTACCCGACGCTGGTCGGAACGGCAATCACTGGCACGCCCACCAAGCCCGCCACCACGCTGGGCAGCGCGCCTTCCATTCCCGCCACGCAGACAATCACGCGCGCCTCGCGCAGGTGGCGGCTCTCGCCCAGCAGCCGGTGGATGCCCGCCACGCCGACGTCGTAGAGCGACTGCACGCGATTGCCCATCGTTTCAGCGGTTATCAGAGCCTCTTCCGCCACGGGCAGATCGGACGTCCCGGCCGAGACGACCAGGATTTTGCCCCTCCCGCGGATTTTCCGGTCGCGGCGAATGGCGATCGCACCCGAGAGCGCGTGGTATTCCGCCCCGGCGTCGAGTCTGCGGATACGCTCATATAACCCCTCGTCGCCGCGCGTGATGAGGATGTTGCGGTGACTGGCGAGCATGCGGCGCACCACGCTCTCCACTTGCTCGGGTGCCTTGCCACGCGCGAAAATCACCTCCGGAAAGCCCTGGCGCAGCGAGCGGTGGTGATCGATCTTGGCGTAGCCGAGATCTTCGTAGGGCAGGTTGCGCAGACGGTTGAGCGCATCCTCGACGCTCAGCCGTCCGCGCCTCACTTGGCGAAGCATTTTGGCGATTTCTTCGGCGGTCAATTCCGTTTCCTCCCCCCGGTAGGGGAGGGCCGTCCCGACCCGGTCGGGAAAAGTGCCGGCCTCCCCTACACATTTCCACGGGGCAGTATAGCAGGGATTGCGAGTCTCCTTGACTTCCTCGCGAGCCGTGGCTGACAATGCCCGCCATGTCATTGCGTTCTTCTCGCAAGAAAACCGTAGTCCTCGGGGTCACCGGGGCGAGCGGCGCGATCTTCGCGCGGCGAATACTTCAGATGCTGGAGGCCGATGCGCGGGTCGGCAAGATTCATCTGGTGATCTCCGATAGCGGGCTCAAGGTGCTGCGAGAGGAACTCGGCCTGAACGTTTCCCGGAGCGCGGCGATACCCTCGCTCCTCGCTGCTCGGCCGACGCGAAAGACGGCGTACTTGCTCGACTCCGACATAGACGCGAGCATCGCCAGCGGCTCCTATCCCGTCGATGGCATGGTGGTAATCCCGTGCAGCACGGGGTGTCTGGCGCAGATTGCCAACGGCATTGCGTCAACCCTCATTGAACGCGCCGCGGACGTTTGCTTGAAGGAGGATCGCAAGCTGCTCCTCGCCATCCGCGAGACGCCGTTCAGCCGCGTCCATCTGGAGAACATGCTGCGCGCCCAGGCGGCCGGGGCGGAAATCGTCCCCATTATTCCGTCTTTTTATCATCGGCCGAAAACGATCGATGACCTTGTCACCCAATTCTGCTGCCGCGTGCTCGCGCACTTCGGCCTCGAGCAAAAGCAGCAGTTTCGGTGGCAGAGAGTGCGGAGATTGTCAATCTTGAATTCTGAATTATGAATTCCGCCCCACCGCTGCAGAACCCTATCGGTAAACGGTTGAGAGTCGGGGCGCCCATTCACAATTCACAATTCACAATCGGGTTGCCGCATGATCGTTGCATTGATTGTCGCGCTGGCAGTGACGGGCCTCGTCATCTCGCTCTACTTCGCCCTCGCCTACTACGGCCGCGTGAAGAAGGCCCGCTGGGTACCGGAAATCCTCTGCGCGGGTGAAGGCTCGCGCTGCGTCGCCGTGGTTAGAACGCCGCACGCGCGTCTTTTCGGCGTGCCGAATTCCCTGCTGGGCAGTGTCTATTACGCCGCGATCCTAGGTTGGGTTGTGGATGACATCACCGGTTGGATATCTGACGAATGTCTCCGTTCCGTGGATTTGCGGCTTGGCACGCTGCAATTGCACTTCTCCGGCCCAGTTCATCTCGCTCTGGTTTTCGTCAGCCTCGGGGCTGTCGTTTTCGGTTTCTACTTGATTCATGCCCTGCGGCGAGTGCTGCGTGCCGATTGCCCGCTGTGTTACACTGCGCACGCGATTAACGTTGCCCTCTTCGTCCTGCTGTGCGTGAAGAGGTAAGCGAGGTGCCCCGGAGTCTCGTGCGTTAATTCCAACCTGAGGAATCGTCCATGAATCCCAAAGTGCTTGTCCGTCTCATGATTGTGTTCGTGACGCTGCTTGTTTCCATTGCCTTCTCGTTAGCGCAGGAACTCAAGCCCCTCGAACTTCCGCAGCCGCAGACGAGTGGCGGCAAGCCGTTGATGCAGGCGCTCAGGGACCGACACTCTTCACGCGAATTCAGCAGTGAGAAGCTGCCCTTGCAGGTCCTTTCCAATCTGCTTTGGGCCGCCTTCGGCGTCAATCGTCCGGAGTCAGGGAAGCGCACAGCGCCCTCGGCGATGAACCGCCAGGAGATTGATCTCTACGTCGCCACTGCCGATGGCCTTTATGTTTACGATGCGAAGGCAAACCGGCTAAGCCCGGTTCTGGCGGAGGACATCCGCGGGGCCACAGGCACTCAGGCCTACGTGAAGGAAGCGCCGGTCAACCTCGTGTACGTTGCCGACCTCGCCAAGATGGGAGACACGGGCGCTGAAGAGAGGGATCTGTACGCCGCCGCCGACACTGGTTTTGTCGCTCAGAACGTTTATCTGTACTGCGCCTCGGAAGGGCTGGCAGCGGTTGTGCGCGGAAGCGTTGATCGGCCCACCCTGGCGAAAGTGATGCGGCTGCGACCGGACCAGAAAATCATCCTCGCGCAGAGCGTGGGGTATCCAAAGAAGTAAGGAATGTAGCGGGCGTAGCTCGATTGTGCTCGGCCGTCGCAAGGAGGCTGCGCACTAGAGGCGCAGTGCCAGCCGGCAGCTCCGCCAGGCCCAGCGCGCCAGCAATGCCAGGCGGCAGATGCCGCTTGTCCTGTGGGCCTGGCAAGCGGTGCAGCCCCAGACTGATGAGCCTCCGGCTGCTTTCCCGAGAACCGCCGCTCCTTTGAAGCTCGGCGCTACAATTGCATCTGCCCATGAGTGAGAATTCCAGGGGGTTAATGCCTCTGCGGCCGAGTTCGGGCCCGGCAGCAAGCGGCCTGTTCGCCAAGTTCCGCCTCACGCTCGAGATGATCAAGTTCGAGCACTCGGTGTTCGCGCTGCCGTTTGCCCTGACAGGGGCGCTGCTCGCGCTGCGGGGCTTGCCGACCTGGCGCCAGCTCATCTGGATCGTGGTTGCCATGGTGGGCGCGCGCAGCGCGGCGATGACGTTCAACCGCATTGTCGATCGGAGACTCGACGCGCTGAACCCGCGGACGAAGGACCGCCCGCTCCCCGCGGGCCAACTCGGCCTGCGTTTTGCCGTCGCCTTCGCGCTGGCTTCCTGCGGGCTGCTCGCTCTGGCCGCTTACGAACTGAATCCCCTCGCCTTCACACTCTCTCCTGTCGCCATTGTGATCCTGTTCGGCTACTCCTTCACGAAGCGTTTTACGGTGCTTTCCCACCTTGTTCTCGGGCTCTGTCTCGGGATGTCACCGCCCGCAGCCTGGATCGCCTTGCGGGGCGAGCTGAGTGTGAGCGTTCTATTCCTGGGCGCGGCGGTTACACTCTGGGTTGCGGGCTTCGACATCATCTACGCCTGCCAGGACGCGGAGTTTGACCACGCCTTGGGTTTGCATTCCATCCCTCGACGCTACGGAGTAGCCGTAGCGCTCTATACATCCGCAACGCTGCACGGGGTGATGCTCGTACTGCTTATCGTGGTGGCGCGAATGGAGAATCTAGGCTCGATAGCTGCGCTGGGCTTGGTGGCGGTTGCTGCCTTGCTGGCTTACGAACACTCGCTCGTCAAGCCTTCCGACCTGTCGCGCGTGAATGCCGCGTTCTTCACAGTCAACGGCTACATCAGCTTGCTGTTCTTCTTCACTTGGGCCGCGGACTTATTGCTCCATTGAATCATCGGACCATCGATCCATCGAGTGATTGAACCGCCTTGAAGAACATCGGCTGGCGTTTTCCTGGCACGCCGGACAACTGGCCACAGACAACGGGCTGTCTTTGGAGATCACCCGATGGGCCGATGATCCGATGAGCCGATCACTGGATTCTTTCCGGAGTAGCCATCTCCTGGAAGACGAGGGAATCAAAGATGGCGAGAACGTGCTTGCGGTAGGTCAGCATGCGGCTGACTGTGAGCCGGTACCAGGGATCGCACATCGCCAGGCGCTGCCAGCGCTCGAGGACCTGCGGCGGGACGTCGATATCCTCGCGGAGCTTCTGCAGGGGATGGCCGCGCAAAAAGAGGCCGTAGAAAAAAGCTGCCTCCTGTTTGGGCTCGGTCAAGTTGGGATCGATCATCGCGGCCATGTCGCCTGGTGCGCTCCAAAGAAATTCTAGTGCGGTTTTCGGGTCGGAAAGAAAAATTTCACATCCGCCAGCGAAAAACGAGAGCACATATCAACCCGTTTGTCAAGCCCTGGAGGCAGTATCTATGCGGGTTGGGTGAACCTGGCGTCCTGCAAGAAGAGTGCCATACTGCCAGCGGATTGGCATTGACTCTTGGCGTCCCAATTGCCACGGGCCGACCCGCGGCGTAACATGAGGGTTAAGGCCGAGGTTACGGAATCGACACCGGGGAGCAAGAATGCTGAACTCGTGCCTGGAAGACCCTGCGCTTCAATCTCTTGCCGAGAAGGTGCTAGCGGGCGAGCGCTTGACGTCCGACGATGGCGTGGCGCTCTACCGGACACGCGACCTGCTCGCCCTCGGCTACTTGGCCAACCACGTGCGCGAGCGCCTACACGGCAAACGCACCTACTTCAATGTCAATCGCCACCTAAACCCTACCAACGTGTGCTTGGCCAGATGCAAGCTGTGTGCCTTCGGCCGCAAGCCCGACGCGCCCGGCGCTTACACCCTGGCCCTTGACGAAGCTTTCCGAATTGCCGGGCAGAGCTGGACCGAAGCCATCACCGAATTTCACATCGTTGGAGGGCTGCATCCCGACCTGCCGTTTCAGTATTACATTGACTTGCTGCGCGGACTCAAGAAGCGGTTTCCAAGAGTTCACCTGAAGGCCTTCACCGCCGTTGAGATCGGCTACTACACCCACCTCACCGGGCTCTCGATCCGGGAAGTCCTGCAAAGGCTGAAGGAAGCCGGGCTGGATTCGCTACCCGGCGGAGGCGCGGAGATCTTCGCGCCGCACGTGCGCCGCGTGATCTGCGACCACAAGATCGGCGCCTACACGTGGTTGAAGGTCCATCGCACGGCGCACGAGCTGGGTCTGCACTCGACTGCCACCATGCTCTACGGGCACATCGAGTCGGCGGAAGACCGCGTGGACCATCTGCTGCAACTCCGCCAACTCCAGGATGAGACGCACGGGTTCCTCGCCTTCGTGCCGCTGGCGTTCCACCCAGCTAATACCGCACTCTCGCACCTGCCGGAGACCACCGGGTTCATGGACCTCAAGAACATCGCCGTTTCGCGGCTGCTGCTGGACAACTTCCCGCACATCAAGGCCTACTGGCAATCGCTTACCCCGCGCGTGGCGCAAGTGGCGCTGCGCTTCGGCGCCGACGATCTGGATGGCACCGTTATGGAAGAGAAGATCTACCACGACGCTGGTTCCGCCAGCCCGCAGGCGATGACGCGGCAGCAAATCATCCGACTCATCCGCGAGGCTGGCCAGGAGCCCATCGAGCGCGACACGCTCTATCGCCCCGTCACCCGCACGGAAACGGCCAGCACTCTTCAGGTGTGACGCCGAAACACGAAACAAGAGATCCAGACCCCGCTCATGTCCCTGGTGTGTTGAGCTCCCGCTCCAAATCCGACCTCCTTCTCGCCAGCCTGATAAACGCTCATCTGGGTGCCAGTCTTCTGCGCAGGGCAAGAAGGCGATGAACGTGGTGCGTGACGGGAGCTGGGGAACCGATCGAAGCCAAGCACGAGGTCACACTGAGCCTGGCAGCCTAGCGTGGCGAGAAGAAGCGTCAAAAATTGCAGAACTAAGCCACCAACTTCTTGAAAGCAAAGAGCGAGACTAAAAAAGACGAGCCCAAACGGCCCCATTTCTCAAGTTGCTGTGTAGGTGAAAAGAACGAGACGGTGAAGAGGCAGAGCCGTGCTTCAGGCAGCGCAGCCGGGGCGAAGCCAAAGGCTGAGGCCTTGCGGAGAAGGAGGGGGAAACTCGAAGAGCGAATGCCGTCCGTGAGCAGTGAAATTTCAGCGAGGCGCCGCAACTCGGCAAGATGATGCCGGCTGAGGTCAGCCGGCCCTACTTCCGCAGAATTCTCTGGATGGCCAGCGCGCGGCCGGTTTCGGGGTCGGCTTCGATGACGACGGCCGAGAGGCGGACATCGCCTTTCGCCACTTCGAAGCGCGCGGGAATCTGATGCAGAAACTTCTGAATGATCGCCTGCTTGTCAACTCCGATGACCGAGTCGTAGGGCCCGGTCATCCCGAGGTCCGTGATGTAGGCGGTGCCCTGCGCCAAGACGCGTTCGTCGGCTGTAATTATGTGGGTATGAGTTCCGATCACCGCGGTCACGCGCCCGTCCAGGTACCACCCCATCGCTTGCTTCTCAGAGGTGGCCTCCGCGTGCATGTCCACAATGCGAATCCTGACCTCGGGAGGAATTTCTTCGAGCAGCGCGTCTGCGGTCCGGAACGGGCAGTCGATGGAAGGCATGAACACACGGCCCTGGAGACTCAGGACTGCATAACCAATGCCCGAGCGTGTCTTACCCACATAATGGCCCCGGCCAGGCGCCGGGCTTGGGTAATTGGCCGGGCGCAGCAGGCGGCCGTCGGCGTGCTCGGCCAGGTAAGGGAGGATTTCTTTCTTATCCCAGACGTGATTTCCGGAAGTCAGGACGTTAATTCCGAGGTCGAGTAACTCCTCAACCAGCGGCGGCGTGATGCCAAATCCCCCTGCCGCGTTCTCGCCGTTGGCCAGGATCAGTTCGGGCGAGTACTCCTTGACTAGCCCCGGCAGTACTTCCTTCGCGATTCGCCGGCCCGGCTGGCCGAAGATGTCGCCAATGAAGAGGATCTTTAACGAGTTGTTCACACCGCTCCTTCCGTCAGCTTCTCGCCTGCGGCGCGCCCCCGCGCGGGCCGAAAGCAGGGGCAGGGCTCGCGCCGCTAGCGTGCATAGTCCACGGCGCGCATCTCGCGGATCACCACAACCTTGATCTGTCCAGGATACTGCAATTCTGCCTCAACCTTGCGGGCGATATCGCGGCTGAGCCAGATGGCCTTCTCGTCGCTCATCTTTTCTGCATCCACGATGATCCGCACCTCTCGTCCGGCCTGCAGCGCGTAGGATTTCGTGACGCCCTCAAACG
>Ga0315314_1003947_pt1 | contig 11354 bp, 12 predicted proteins | sample TDP9_MG_FD_203631 | JGI IMG/M metagenome (GOLD analysis project Ga0315314, IMG submission 203631) | Freshwater sediment microbial communities from Lake Towuti, South Sulawesi, Indonesia - TDP9 | ecosystem: Environmental > Aquatic > Freshwater > Lake > Sediment | place: Indonesia: South Sulawesi...
ATGCATAAAGATGCCATAATATCGCTCAAGAATCAAAACTGTGCCCTTGCCAAGGATGTAATAGAGAGGGACGATGAGGTAGACAGATTCTACCACTTTTCTGTTAGGCAGTTGAAGATGGCTGTAGTAGATAGAACCATGATAGAAAGTATGGGCTTAAAGTCTGCTGTCGAATGCCTAGGCTATAGGATAATTGCAAAGAGCGTTGAAAGAATAGGAGACCACGCAACCAAAATCGCAAAATCTGTACTAAACCTTAACGAAATACCAAATGCCAATTCTCTCGATCAGATATCAAGAATCAGCGATCTTGTAACAGAGGTGTATGACGGTTCGCTCAAAGCACTGAACAAGATGGATGCCAAGATAGCCCATGAAAGTATAATAAAAGCCTCCTACGTAGTAAAGGCTGAGGAGGAAAGCACTCAGCAACTTTTAGAGTCAAAGCAGAGTACAAGAACTATCGTTGAGTTGAAACTCATATTAGAGAGTCTGAAGAGGATAGCCGATTATTCTGCCGATATTTCGGAAATAACTTTGAACATGATAGTGGCAACCGAGGCAAGAGAACATGAACAATCCTTAATATCATAAATTCTCCAAAAGTTCCTTTACCTTTATTTCTATCTTATCTCTTATCTCTCTGACCTTCTCTATCGGCTTTCCCTTCGGGCCTTCTATCCCCCAATTGATAGCTTTCTTCAATAAAGGGACTGGGCAAAATTCTTCCAAGTTACATCCCATGGCGATGATGATATCTGCCTTTTCGACCATCTTCAAATCCAAAAGCTTTGGCTTTTGTTTCGAAATGTCTATCCCCTTCTCAGCCATGACTTTAACAACAGTTGGATTTATCTCCCTGGCAATCTTTGTTCCAGCACTATAGGCCTTAACTTTTCCTTTTCCATAATACTTCGCAAAACCCTCAGCCATCTGACTTCTGGCTGAGTTCTCCACACAAACGAAAAGAATCTTCTTCATTCTCTCACTCATGCTCTATATGGAATTTGAATGATTAGAGATATAAAACATATCGGTCATTTACTCTTTTTCATTGATTTACTCCCTTAGATGTTCTTTTCTCTTAACGTATCGACAAATTATACATGTGGGACGTAGAGCACAGTCCTTATGTACAAAATGTCGATAGATTTATAATATAGATTTCTGCTCTATAGCACAGTTTCATTATCGTGACAAGATATGTCAAATGGTCTAAAATTAAAAGATAGATTGTTCATGAGAATTCTCTTGCCTGTATTGTTCGGTGGTATTCTATTGGGGCTTGCTTTTGAGATCGCTATTCAATGGCTCACTCAAACCACTCTGATTATGAATTTCTTGGATTTCATTTTATTGGCTTTTATAGGAATCTACCAAATAAAATTGGCAATCGATCGATGCAGTATTCACATAGAGAGAAAAGACTAAGACTATCGAACGCTCTCCGAACGAGTGAGGCAAGGTAGCTTAGAGAATATTTTACGAGCCTATCTCTAGGCTAAATAGGTATATGATAAGCTCTCAAAGTATTATAGTGGACCGGGTGGGATTCGAACCCACGACCTCCTCTATGCCAAAGAGGCATCACTACCAGGCTAGACGATTGGCTAAGCAGTATTTTCTTACTTGTATGCTCTCCGGCCCGTCTATACCTTCTTGGATATATCGCATACCCAACCAAAGATAGTCACCCAGTCCTATCTTACCTTTCAAGTGCATTCTATTAAAATTTTCTGAGAGAGTTGCCTTTATTAAGTTGGGCAGGGACCTCAAAGAATTATTAAAGAAATCAAACCATCTCTTTCAAGTGTAAGATCTCCACACCAACTATATCTTTATCCTCATAGAATAATATTGCAAGACCATCTTTCGTAGGCTCGCCTACTGGCTTCTCTACATACTTGAACCTGATGTAAAGGTCTCCCCTTTTACCATAATCTAAAGCTATGACTCTTCTTGGTAGCTTAATATGATACCTTTCTTCAATTCTTGATAATATCTTCTTAATGTTCAAGTCTAAAATTGTCTTAGGGATCGTAATTCTCTATACCTCCTTCTCTTTCTCTTATCATTAATCAAGTAAGCTGTCCTTATATAACCTTCCCTATCCTCCAACTCATATATCACTACAAAGAAATGCTCTTCATCTATTCTCTTTAATGCATGAATGCCTCCTCTCTTATTTTTGTATAATTCTTCGGGTTTAGCAACTATTTGTAATAATGCATTAGGATCTTCTCCAACTTCAGGATGTCTGAATCTGATATGAAGCCAATCATCTATGGTTAAAGTGATCTTCTTACCGTCGGGAGTAGTTATAGTCAGAGGATAGGATGGCAAACTCCTTAACTATTTCTTAGCTATGAAATAAATCTTACAGAAGTCTTCTTATAGCAATTTTAAATTCGCTATAACATTGCTTTAGTCATTAAAAATTTTTCCACCTTTATATCTTATTTGCTTAGATCACGTCAGAACTATTACACCACTCTCTGTTGGGGTTAAAGTATGCTCGAACTGAGCAACAACCTTTTTCGAAGCCTCTACAAGAACAGGATATGAGTGCAAAATCTTCATTTGGACTAGCTTATCCAACATCTCTTTTATTTCATTTTTATCAAAAATGTCTATTAGCCATCTTGTAGTGAAGGGCAAAGTCCTGAAGCGCTTCCATATTTGCTCGACCAAAAGGTCTAGACTCTTATCACCTATTCTCTTCCTTCCAATTAGTGCATAGATGTTTCTTCTCTTATCATCCACAACTAAACCTGCTCCATCTAGAGTGGTTAAGAAGGGCTCTATGGCATAAACTTCATAGGCTTTTAATGAAGGAGTACTTGCCACCCACACATTAGGTATGGATACTCCTCCATGAATTCTATACTGCTGTAAGAGATGACCGCTAAGGTTTGATATAGGTCGAAAGCCTCTTTTACTTGCACCATTTTCAATCAAGCGTCCTATATCTCCTGCTCTAACTCCTCCCCTTACTATGCTGATGGCTTCCTTTAATACATCTTCAGTGGCTCTTACCAATGAATCGTAATCAGGGTTAAAGGATAATGTAAAGGCGGTATCTACTATGTATCCATTCACATGAACCCCTAAGTCTATCTTGACAACATCCCCATTTTTTATAATGTTTTCATCATCTATCTCAGCGGTATAATGAGCGGTAATGCTATTTATTCCAACATTGCAAGGGAAGGCTGGCTCTCCTCCTAAATCTTTTATCATGCTCTCAACTTTATTGCATATACCAAGGACTTTGTCTCCAACAGAAATTCTTTTAGCCATTTCTTCACAGACTTTTGATGCTATCTTTCCAGCCTTGAAGTATTCTTGAGGAATGCTCAAAATCATTACCCAGAATTGATTATATTTATTAGATGCTTTTTTAAATGTGTCGATGATGTAAAATGAGTTTTAAGCATAAGAGAGTTGCGGTAGGAGGGACCTTTGATCATCTTCATATTGGGCATAAAGCCTTGTTGAAAACTGCTTTTGAATCTGGTGAATCCGTAGTGATAGGAGTATCTTCAGATGATTTTGCAAAGAAATTAGGCAAGGGCATAAAGCAAAAATTTAGCAATAGGGTTGAAAAATTGAAGAACTTCCTGAATTCTATCTTCCCTAATAGAAGATATGAAATACACACATTAAATGATCACTTTGGACCTATCATAATTGATAAAGATATAGATGCCATAGTAGTTAGTGAAGAGACTTTGAGCAAAGCAAAGGAGGCTAATGAATTGAGAAAGGCTAAGGGATTAAAGCTATTGAAGATAATATTAATTGATACAGTTATGGCAGAAGATGGATTGCAAGTATCATCTACTAGAATTAGGAATAAAGAGATAGATGAGGAAGGGCATAAAATCAGATGATAAAACGCCTCATAATAAAGGGTTATGATAATAATACAATGGACAAAACCATCAAATTCATAACAATAATCGACGATTCATTTTACTTGTAACAAAACTTAACAATTCTACTGTAAATCATCTATACAAAATATTTTAGAAACTGTTAAAACAAAGGAAAGTGAAGCTAAATCATGAATATGCAAAAACTCGCTAAAATCCTACTCATTCTTTTCATAATATTAACTATAGTTTCAGTCCTAAGCATTTACTACACTTATCAGCTTCCAACCAGTGAGACGCAAACAATTACCCTTTACACGTATGGACATACAGCAATATACAATTACACCGCTGATCTTGAACCAAATATTATTTATAACAAAACAACGCTAAAACCTAATGAGGGAACCCTTTACACAAACATAGTAGAATACTTAAACATAACCTTCAACTACACATTCACAAGCACGCCAGAACCAATAAACTTAACAATCCAGTATCAAACCGTGGTTCAAATAAAATCGTTTGGAAAATGGGAAAGAAACTTTACTGCAATAGAAGCACAGGAAATACTTCAACTAACAAACGACTTAAACTTCACACTTCAAATTAGTCCAAAAAAGATAGCAGAAATTGTAAATCAAATAGACAACGAAACAGGAATAAGCTCGCCAGGCTATAATATAAACATAAGACCTACAATCCATATAATAGCCAACACAACATCAGGTAATATAGACGATGTATTTGACCCATGGATAGCCGTAGCCTTCAAACAAGACTCTACTATAGGCAGATACATTGTAATAGAGCCTTTAACAACAACGAAGACAGAAAGAATCACAGAGACCAATCAAATCCCACAGCCATGGGTAGAAAGCCTGAGAACAGCTTCCATAATGTTTTCCATAGTCTCAGTATCAGGCCTGACCCTCACGACAAGGCTATACCTAAAAAACAAACCTGCAAAACCTAAAGAAAAACCCATAACAAAGATCATATCCCCATACAAAGAGATAATAGCAGAAACAACCCAAAAACCCCTAACTCTTACAACAATAAACGTGAAGACTTTAGAAGATATGGCCAAGATAGCGGAAAGCCTAGCTAAACCTATCTTATACCTAATGGAAGAGACAGAACATACCTTCTACATCATAGATGGTCAAATAACTTACCAATACAAAACCACAGCCCCACCAAGACCTAGCAAAAGAAGAATTTTCATAAATTGGAGATAATCTTTCTCGTCTCAAGCCATCTTGAATCACAATTTATTTAAAGAAAAAGCTGATAATAGTTAGTGAATAGATATGGCTAAAGCAGAGTATTTAAGGCTCAACTTAAAATATCTTAAAGAAGCTGAGAAGTTCTTGGCTAAGAAGGATTATCCCCAAGCATCAGAGAAGCTCTGGGGAGCATTTGTAGAAGCGGTAAAGGCTTTAGCATCTGAGAAGGGTATAAAATTAGGGACTCATAGAAGTATAGCAGAGTTTGTAACTAAGCTTCATAAGGAGCATCGTGAATGGGATTTAATGAGTGCGTTTGCCCACGCCGAAAGGCTTCACGTAAACTTCTACGAAGACCATCTACCAGAGGATCATATAGTTGAGAGCAAGAAGGTTATAGAAGATGCCTTAAAACTGATGCTTAAGGAACTGAGATAAGATGACAAAGAAGATTTCAATAATCAAGATTTTCCTTAAATGAATAATCGATCTTCATCCTTCAATCATCATTTCTCTTTAGAAAATTATTAAAAGGACGATAATACTCAGTAATGATACCTCAATCTGGAAGGATGAAAATGGCAAAAAATGAGAGAGAGTTCATAGTGACTCCTTGGGAAGTTAGAGGAGAAGTAGACTATGATAAGCTTATAAGAGAATTTGGTACTACGCCAATAACAGACGATCTTCTTGAGAGAATCAAGAAGCATACCAATGAATTACATCCTTTGTTAAAAAGAAAGATATTCTTCTCTCATAGAGATTTTGATTGGGTTTTAGATAAATATGAAAAAGATGAAAAATTCTTCTTGTATACTGGTAGAGGTCCATCCGGGCATACTCATTTAGGTCATCTCATACCATGGGTCTTCACAAAATACCTTCAAGACAAATTTGATGCTGAGCTATACTTTCAAATGACAGATGATGAAAAGTTCCTTCATAACCCTGAACTGAATCTTGATGAAACTATTAATTATGCTTATGATAATGCTTTGGATGTTATAGCGTGTGGCTTTGATCCTAAAAAGACCTTTATCTTCATAGATACTGAATACATGAAGACTCTTTATAAAATAGCTGCCCAATTTGCAAAGCATGTAACCTTCTCGACAGTTAAAGCTGCCTTTGGCTTCGATGTAAGCACAAATATTGGGTTGATATTCTTTCCTTCGATACAGGCTGCACCTTGCTTCTTCCCATCAGTCCTAAAAGGAAAGAACATTCCATGCTTGATACCTGCTGCCATAGATCAATCTGTATATTGGAGGGTTGCCAGAGATGTTGCTCCAAAGCTAGGCTTTTACAAACCAGCAGAGATTCACTCAAAGTTCTTCCCAAGCCTTATGAGAGGAGGTAAGATGAGTGCAAGTGAGCCAGAGACTGCAATATTCACCACAGATTCATTAGATTTGGCTGAGAGAAAGATAGAAAATGCCTTCACTGGAGGGCAAGCAACGATAAAGGAGCAAAAAGAGAAAGGTGGAAATCCAGACATATGCCCTGTATACTTTTATGAATATTTCTTGTTCAATTTGGATGATAAATCTCTTGCTGAGACTTATAAAAATTGTAAAGATGGTTGCTTGCTATGTGGTGAGCATAAGAAAAAATTGGCAAAAAGAGTCAAATCTTTTCTTGCTGAGCACCAAAGGAAAAGAGAAAAAGCGAAGAGCATTATAGAGAAATTCATCCTAAGAGATTAAAACTAAATACTCATCCCCATATGACCATACTACAATTTTTGCACCTATACATGGAGATGATTTTATCCTCGTCATTATCATAGTAAGGTAACAAATCTCCACCACAAGAGCATCTGAAAAATTAATCTTCGATCATACCGTTTCAAAAATTAAGGATAATATTTATTTTTTGCTTATCTCTATGCTTATTGATGACTCTAAGGCTCTAGCGACTTTACAAGAGTTTATTCTACATATGGCGTATCTACTACTCAGCATATCCGACTTTCTTCAGTATAGAGTTGTAAAGTAAAAAGCATCTTATAGTACGGTTTTATGCTTTTTAGTCGCTATGATTGCTATTGTGGCTGTCAGAAGAGCGATTAAGCCTAAGCCAATCCATGGAGCAAGTATATCAAACACATTTGCAAACATAGTAAAACCGCCTACTGGAGGTGTCACAATTTCTATGATTCCATTTTCTACAAATAATTGAGCGGAATAAGTGTCCTGATCACCCTTTGATGCAGTGCCTTTCCAAGTTATCGAGTCTATTAAGGTGCCTGTGGAGTCTAATGTATCAATTTGTAAGTTGTATTCCCCACTTGCGGTACCAAAGGCATCAACTCTATACAAGCCATCTAATGGGCTTGGAATAGTAATTGTCTGAGGTTCTGAACCTATTCCAGAGTAAGTTGCACCAGGAATCTCATTAATAACTGAATCTGTAACAGGGTCATATCCTACACGACGCCCAGTTGGATCTGTAACCAATATGTTTACCGGCGAATGAGCTGTTATTCTTATTGAGTCAGATTTCGAAGCTGGTGCATTAGCGCCAAGTATGAGCTGGTCCACATTCGCCACATATGTTTGATAGGCGTCATACATCTGAGGTTGCTGAGTATATGGCCAAATACCAAACCTTCCCTTTGCATAATTGAATGCTTCTTCCATAGATGTTATACCATCGTTATTACCATGGTAATCACCTAATGTGCCAAAGCCTTGGATAAGATAATGAGTGAAAGCCATTTCTTTCTCCCAAGGAAAGGCAATAAATGGCCAGTCCCTAGTATCGTCACGACCAGGATCACTAACCTCCCCACATGCTGTTAAAACAATCCTGCCATCAGCGGGGTTCCCATCTTTAAGAGCTAGATCCGAAAGCTGACCGTTATCTCTGATGAAGCCTCCGGCTAGACTGATATCAAGAATAACTATTAAACTTTTAGAGTTTATCTTGTTTATTTCAGTGGACAAGTCGTTATCGCTACAGCTGAAGTCATGCCACACTATATATTCAGGATCTACATCAGTTAGTTTTGTAGCTGATCCGCCATGGCCCGCATAGTAGAATATGACTATATCATTTGGTTTGGCTACACTCTTAAGCCAGTCCAGCATCTCAAAGAATACATCTGTAGTTATATCGTCCCCAGCAGAACCTATTCGGTCGGCAAGGACTCCCTTACCCTTGTTGATGTGATTTGGTGGAAAACCAAAGTCATTTACAAGGAGATTATAAAATTTCGTTGCACTGTTAGCTGGACCATTCATACTAGTAGCACCTGGTACAGTATATTCATCAACTCCCATTACTACGGCCCATTTTGAAACATACTCAAACCTTTTGATAATTATTTCTAGATTCTCCTTCTTTGCTTTCTCAGAAGGTTTATCGCCAATACCATCCTTCGGGTTTCTATCGCATAAGTACAAATTGATATGTACTTTCTCATTACCAGGTATCGGATTATCATCACCTACATAGGGCCATGATCTAATAATGTATGATGGATCGGGCGGTGAAGCATAATGTCCATGGAGACTCTGGAAGATTATTGTACTAGGCTCCCATACAAAACTATGGGTTGAGTAGTCCCCGGTCAACTCCATGTTAAATCTTTTCATGTTATCTGGTTGATCATAAGGCTGTACTACATATTGTGAATTGTCATTGGTTTCATTTCCCCATCTTGAAAATTCAATATCGATCTCTCGGTGGTTATATTCGGGTGCATCATCCCAAGTAAATAACCCAGCGACCACATTCTTATCCAATTGATCAACCCTACTAGCTACATAGAAAATATATTTCCCATATCCAAAAGATTGAGTTGTATAGACCTCTGCACAGTACCAATTTCCATCACCACCTTTGGTAATATTCAAATGCAATTGACCTTGTTCGTCAACCCAGACATTTTCGTTACTATCTGAAAAATAATTACCATCAGGACCCGTACGAATATTGCTGGATTTTACTATCCACTCATATCCTGAGAATTCAATGGTTCTGGTCATCATATAGATTGTATCTACAGGTTCACCATTTTCATTCACACCGCCAAAAACATAGATTCTGCCGTTATAGGCTATGGAAGCATGATGTGCTCTTTTTTCTGGTAGCGAGGGCTCTTCTGACCAGATACCTAAACTGCCATCAGGATTTATTTGAGCTGAATAAACATCGTTCAAATAAACTTCAGACCCATAATAATGTCCGCCAATAAGATAAATTCTCTCTCCGAGTACTGCAACTGAGTGCCCACCCATTTCGTAAGGCAAAGATGTAGTTAATGACCATCCTATAACCGTTCCATCAACAGCATCTATTTCACCATAATAGACTGTATTATGGAGTGTGCCAGAAGGATATTCTCCACCAAGCTGGTATATCACACCACAGTGCACTGCACCTGCCTGACGGCCCAACCTAGGTTCAGGAAGGGATGTGGTAGAACTCCAAGAAGATAAGGAACCGTCAACATTGATTTCCGCATAATAAACTGTATTCAGCGAGGTATACCCTGTCCAGCCCCCGATTACGTATATTCTCCCGTTCCACGCAACTGTTATGTGGTTGTTAATATGGTCGGGTAGCGATGTCGTGCTGATCCAGTCCCCTAAACTACCATCAGGATTTATGTTGGCATACCATACAGTATTCCTCTCAATCCGATCTGGAGGACGTGGACCTGCGCCCCCAACAACATATATCCTATTATTGTATGCTACAGCTCCTTGTCGACAACCCCAAGACCTTGCTTCTGGCAAAGAAGTGGTTGGATGCCATTCTCCTATTGTGCCATCATCAAGGATTGGTGCATAGTAAACATTTGCACTGAAAGGCTCTCCACCAATGATATATACCGTTCCTTCGTGAACGGCCATAGCAAATGATGGCAGTGGCGTTGGTAGAGTTCCAGCACTTTTCCATTCTGTAGGACTTTGGGCTTTAACTTGTATGTTAGGTACGAATATTGAGAAAGTTGAACTAACAATCAAAAAGATAATAATGAATGCCTGCATCTTAGGTTTTAGTTTCTTTTCCAACTAATACCTATCCCAAGCCTTCTCTATGGATAGAGACAATATTTAAATCCTTTCATATGACATGCCTTAATCGAATATGATAAGGAGATACCGTAATGAGAGAAAATATCGACAATAAAAAAATCTTGAACTACTTGATAAAGCAAGACTGGCCTGTAACAACAGAGATGATAGCAAAAGAGTTGAGCATATCTTGGAATACTGCTCAAATTCATCTATACAAACTCATGGCTGAAGGATTGATAAAAGGCAAGAGAGTTGGAAGGCAGAATCAGTGGATGATAACAGAGAAAGGAAAGATGGTTAAAAGGAGTTGAAACTTTCTATCCTATATCCCTTAGCATTCTTCTCAGCTGAGGAATCGAAGTAGAAGATGACCATTTCAATGCATCTCTGTTCTTCTTAGCTTAACTACTTCATCACTCATAATTCTCTGCTATCGCTTCTGCTATCTCTTCCTTTTCTTTGCTAAGAGGTATATAGGGTTGAGTCCCGACTAGCCTAAGAAGCCTTAAAGTTCTTGGAGTAAATTCCATTTTAGGATAAGATTCTTTCAACTCTTCTTTTAGCTTATTGATGCGCTTTTCTTCGGATTCCTTTCTCATCTTTTCTTCAATGAGATAAACTCTACGTTGCAATGCTCTAAGATGAGCTAGTTCCTTTTCTATCTCGCTCTTCATGTATCTCAATTCTTCAGACATTTTTACCACTACATACTATTCATTATAATCTCTTAAATAGTTTCATGCTCTTTTCTTGATCATAACTTCTCTTAATATTCTCTTCAAGTATCTTTCAGCATTTTTGCTCTCTATAAGATCGTTTAACAACCTTTAATCATATATGAGAGAAAAATCCTATCATCAAAAGATTTTCAAATATGAGTCCATTGATTTTTGATGCTCATTTCATCGACAATTTCCTATAGGAAAAAATTTTCTCGGTGATAAAGATATTAGTTATCTTTAATGCTATGATAAAGTATAAGCCATAATAACCCTTAAAAACTGTCTTAGCCAAATTTGAAGTTGTAAATTGAAGCCCCTGCATACATTGGAGAGAAGGCTCCTCTTATCACTGGCAAGAAATGGTGGAGGCCTACTTGAGGATTTAGCCTCTAGAGCGAATATGAATATGGATCAAGCTAGAAGGGCTGTAGAATGGCTAAGATCAAAAGAAATGATAAAAGTTGAAGAAGAAACTCGTCATAAGATCGAGGTTTTAGA
>Ga0315314_1003948_pt1 | contig 11350 bp, 13 predicted proteins | sample TDP9_MG_FD_203631 | JGI IMG/M metagenome (GOLD analysis project Ga0315314, IMG submission 203631) | Freshwater sediment microbial communities from Lake Towuti, South Sulawesi, Indonesia - TDP9 | ecosystem: Environmental > Aquatic > Freshwater > Lake > Sediment | place: Indonesia: South Sulawesi...
AGAATACTGGATAGGTGTCGATTTTCTAACAGAGCCTAAGGCTGCAAAGAAGGCGTTTCCACTGATAAAGGTTCAAGAAGACCTAACAGCGTGCCTAATCGAAGGGTCAAGCATCGTATTCAAGTTCTATTACGAAGCGGAAATCGAAGGAACATTGCCAAACAACGGAAAAATCGTAACACCTACTAGCATTGCAGACATCGTTGGAGCCCTAACCATGAAAGGTTTGGCTTTACCTCGACTGGTTGATAAGGATAGCTATGACATATACGCCATAAGTGGATTCTACGGCGGAAATCCCAATGAAGCCTCTGGAAGCTATGCTAATCGTGTCAAAGAAGCGAAACCAACAGCCAAAGAAAGAGGCATCATAAAACTTAGTATGAGCAGGATAAACCAAGCTTTCAGATCAGGAGATTCATACGGCATTTTCGCCGTTTCACGATTCGTCGGAGCAGACATCAACACTGACGTCTATTTGAGAGTGAGCACCTTTCTAAGAAATGTAAGCTCTGCCTTGTTCGCTAAGAACGAACATTAATATATTTCAGCGAACAACCACGAGGGTGACAATCGTAGGGGCAGGCATAACTAATGTAATGGTGGGGATAGGCTACTACGGAGAACATGGAATAGTTAGACGGTCATCATGAAGAAAATGGGCTGGGAACCTCTTTTCTGTTAGTAGACTGCTGGCGGGCTCCCAATAACTCTTCTAGGTGATCTATTAACTCTTGAAGATTCGAGATTATTCGGTCAGGCGCGAAATTTGTGTTAGTAAGTTGTTCCTCTGTCCGTCTGACAAGGACCGCTTTTGATCCCATTTTCTTTGCGCCCGTAATATCTTCGTCAAATGTGTCTCCGACCATCACTGCCTTCGAGGGCTCCACACCCAATTTTTCCAGCGCAGTCCTGAACATTGCTTCGTGCGGTTTGGCCCAACCGACATCTGAAGAGAAGACAATGGCATGAAAGAAATCTAAGATATCGAGCTGACGGAGGTCTCTTCGAGCATATACCGCTTGAGCATTTGAGACTATAGCCAGAATATAACCTCTATCCCTTAGCGCCGCAGAATAGGATTCTAAACCTTAAAAATCTAAAGAGCTAGTATTAGAAATGAAAGACAATTGAAAGTAGTTCGTCTCGAACAAACAAACGAAGAACAATTCATTAGTTTTCTTAGCGAAAACATTATTCTACATTTTTACACACTCTATGGAGTAAGACATTTTAGGGACAAAGTTCAGATTTGGGTCGCTCTAAATTGCAAGAAGATATCCGGTTATCTTGCGTATGGAGCTGGAATGGCACGAACACATGGTGCAACCAAAAGCATAACACGACTACTGGATTACATCGATTCAGACGAATTGGTTTTCGTAATAGAGCCTACCCATTTGGCAGCTGTCAAGAAGGTTTTCGAACCTGTTGGACCTACAGATCCTTCAAGCAGTGGGAAAATCACAACCTATCTAATCATGAAAGCAAATGCGGAGACCCTCAAGCCACGGGTCACACATAGAGTCAAGAAGTTGGAAGTAGAAGATTTGGGTTCAATCTCATCAGATTTGGGCGATGGATATAGAGAGCAGATTGAGAGTGCGATTCGCGTGGGCATTGCATTTGGTGCATATGAAGGAGGAAAGATAATCTCTGTCGCTTTTGCTTCAGAAGTCATCGAGGATCTTGCCATGATAAGAGGAGTGTACACTTTGCCTTCATTCAGAGGCCGAGGTTTCGCTACGTCAGTCTGTTCAGCTCTGGCTAAGGAATTGGCTAGGACGAATAAGAACCCGATTGTCTGGGTAGACGAACAAAATCCTTCTGCAAGGAAGGTCTACGAAAAGATAGGATTCAAAGATATGGGTCACGTCCTTCTAGGTTTCAAAGCCAAAAGACTGGTTAGATTACTGGACTAACTTAGCAATTCTCCGATTATTTCTTTGCGACAAACTCTTTCGGTAGTCGTAATTATTAAGAGGAAAGGACCTCAGTAGCGCGCACGCGCTATTTCTCAATTTGCTCTTGGGTTTTCACGGCTATATCACAGTTTTGTCCAAGAAGTCTTGAAAACAGGATGGAGTCTATGGATGTTTCCGCTATGCTGAATTTTCCTAGATCTGATCTTAGCTGCCTTTCTTCCTCTTCATTATTGAAGAGCAATATCCCTTCAATCTCACTGATCGTCGAAGATAGCGAAGAAGCTTTTCCTTCGAAGAATTCCTGTGGTTGAGTCTTGAAGAAGACAACCACAGGATTAAATTGACCAAGCACGTGTGTGATTCCATCAATTTCCTTAGAGCCTTTTTCGACTTTGATGAGAACTCGTTTGGTGCACTCAAATCTCGGTGTTACGTTCCAGAAGTAGAAGTTCTTTATGAAAACTGCTTCTTCCAGTCTGTTTTTTCTCAGCTACGGCTTGTTTAGTTATTCCAAGTCTTGTGCCCAGTTCATCCAAGGATAGATGGGGTTCCCTAATCAGGAGATTTACCATCTCGACATCTCGATTCGTGACTTGCCCCATATAACCTTTGCTCAAGCTCTGCACCGACGCTAAGTAGAGGCCCTGATCTTATTTCTGTTGAGGTTGACAGAGTCAGGTCATCGAATGCATAATGTGAAACAACTGACATAAACAAAAAAAGAAACGGGGTTAATCTCGAATTACCACATGTGCTCAGAGCTGGGTTTACTCATCACTTTTCAGCTTGACTTTATCTCATCATCGGGCACGGGGCAAAACAACTGATCGAAAGCCGCCCGATTGCAGGGCACAGTAGCTATGCCTTCATAATGATTCTTCTTTCAAGCTGGAACAATCAATACCCTCGCTCAAAGAATTCGCACCAACACTATTTATAGTTTTACATCTAATGAATGAATAGGAATCTAAGGCCGAGATAATTTCGTTTACTAGGAGCCTTGAAGATTGTTGTGGGGGAGTTGGTAACCTCCGAAGCCCTAAAATTCAGAATCTCAAGGGAAAATAGGAAGTTTTCTAAAAGTTGAATTGAAGATCGAAAAGTGTCAAACCTTTCTTCCATTGTTGCTTTGAAAAGTCGATGAAAAGTTCTATGTGACCAATGTTCCTGAACCCTTGCTTGTGAAAGATTCTTATAGCTTTCACATTTCTCGCTACAGGTCTCACGCTCAGAAACCTTACGCCCATTTTTTGAGCTTCGGAGATGGCAGTTTCTGTCAACCTTCTTCCTATCCCCTTATTGCGGTAAGCTTGGCTTACTATCACGGGCTCTATTGTAGCTTCTTCCTTATTGACTATTAATCCTATAAGTCCAACCACTTTTGAGTCTAGAGTGGATACCCATAGATGATCAGCTCCAACCTTTTCTAGATGCTTGTCGAAATAGTCCTCGGGGTTAGATCCGCCTATAGTAGGATCTTGATAGATTTGTCGATGCCACTCAACAAGCTCTCTCCATAAATTACGACAACTATCCTTGTCAGTGGGCAAGTAATTACGGATTGTAAGCCCATTCAAGCGCATTAACGCCTCAGTTTTAACTTATAATTTGTAGGAGTCTATAAAAGAATTAATGGTTACATTGACAAAACCCTGTTTTTGGCCCAAAAGCGGGCGAAACTTTTCTAGGTCTGCATGAACATCTGCATCCAATTGTGAAGACGATGCTCAGTTGGGAAAGTCAGAACCGATAAGCCCTTTAGTATGCGAATGGCAAATAGAGCGTAGAAGGTCATGGTGAGGCAATCACGTGGTGAATGTGATCTCGGATGCCTCTCTCTTTTGAGGAGTCTCTATGAGGAACCTGCGATACCAAGAGGAGTTTACTTGGAGGTTGTACAGAGAGGTTTTGGTTTTCCAGGCTCTTTGGAAACGGAAAAAACTATGGAAGAAGACTGGCTGAAAGTGAGAAGTGTATCGAATAAAGCTGGAGTTATGGATTTGATGCGTAGGTATGGGATAAGTCTGAGAAACGCGGAGACCGTTCAATTAGCCCTTGAAGACAAGGCTGAACTTGCCCTCGCAGACGAGGCTGAGGTGAGAGACATACTCGAAGAATACGGCGTTAAGGTTAGAGGGCGTATAGGTGTGTTGATAGAAGCTGCTAAGAGAGGCAAAATCAGCCCGAAAGAGGCTGGAAAGGCTATGAGAAGGCTTGTTGAGACTGGATACAGAGTTAGCGATAACGTTTTAAATGAGGCTTACCGGTTATTGGGTGAAGAGCAATGACCATCAGCATTCCAAAGGAGATTAAGGAGCAATTTTTAGGGCAAATTCTCAGCCTATATTCTAAAGGCGAACTCTTTGCCGGCAGAGCATCTGAAATGTTGGGTATCTCCAGAGCGGAATTCTACGAAATCCTCAGCCAACAGAAGATTCCCTTACCGGGAAAACTGAATGAAAGCATACTGAAAGAACTAAGTGCATTCAAATAACCCTGAATTCATCTTCCTTTGGCGAGCAGTTTGTCCAGGCAAATCAGGAAAATGCATAAGAACTCTCAATCTCTTGTTTATGCGGTCTTCAAGTGCATGTTCTTGGAATCTAGTAGTTTGTTCCTGGAATCTGGTAGTTAGGCTCGATCTACTATTGTTGTGGGTGATAAGAAATGGCGAGAACAAAGGTCACAAGTAAGTTTCAACTCACAATTCCGAAGGGCATCCGTGAAAAGGTTGATCTGAGGCCCGGAGAGGTTGTTGATGTACAGGTTGATGAGGAAGGGGAGATTTTCATTAGAAGGTTCAGAAGAGTTGGAGATCCATTGAGCATACTGATCGGGAGAACGGCTTATCCACGGCCTGTAAGCGTAGAAGAACTTGAAGAGAAGGCTGAGACGAGGTAGACCTTTGGAAACATACTTTGTTGACAGCAACATCTTCTTCTACGCAAAGGCTATGGACAAAGAATATGGAGAAGCCTGTGCCACGATTCTGGAGACGATTGGGAGGGGCGAATTCAAAGCAGTAACTTCATCATTAGCATTAGTAGAACTTGCCAACGCCTTACGAAAATACGGCTTGAGCGATGAGGCTGCAGAAGTCGTTGACGCTATCTTCTCCTTCAATATCCAAATCCTCCAGGTTGATCCCATAGACGTTAGAAACGCCATAGAAATCTTCGATGAGTTCAAGATAAGCCCGTATGACTGCGTCCACGCAGCCATTATGAAAAAAGCGGAAACAGACAGGATAATATCTGCGGACAGAGACTTCGAGAAGATAGAATAGACAAAAAGAATAGACCCGAAGAATTTATGAGTCAGCCTACTTCCGAAGAAAGAATTTTTCGGCGGTCTGCGAGAGAATACGTGTGAATGAAGATGTTGCTGTTGTTCTCGCAGACCAGTGATTTCTCCTTATCCCCATGGTCTTCGAAGTATGTCTAATTGTTATTCAAAAGGCTTTTTTCTCCTTTCTAAGTCAGTAGCTCAATAAGAAGTGAGGAGCGGGATTGGTCAGCAATCTGACGATCAAGGTCCTAAAGGCGATCTCGAATCCGGTGAGGAAGTCGATAGTTCAATCTCTCGGCGAAAGTAGCCTAAGCTTCTCGGGACTAATGCGATCTTGCGGCTTGAACCCAAACCACGACACGGGACCTTTCGGGTATCACCTCTCAATACTTGTCAACCTCAACATCATAGAGAAGATAGAAGATGGATATGGACTGACAGAGTTTGGCAGAAGGATCACTAGATTCATGTCTACTGTTGAGAAAGAAAGTCTGCTCCTACTTCAAACAACTTTGAGAGATGAAGCAAAAATGAAGGAAAAAGAAGCAAAGAAATTTGCGCTTAAAGATGGGAGACACGTCATTATCAGGTCACTGAAAGAAGATGAACTTGAAAACACGAGACAGCTGTGTTTTCAAACATTCCGCGAAGACAGATACACGATGTCTGTAATGCAGGAAAAATATCAAAGACATCCCTCTCTCTTCATCGGCTGCTTTGATGAAAGAGAATTCTTGGGAACAATCTTCGGATGGCCCGACTACCCAGAATACCCCGACATTATCGTCGTAAAAGCGATAATCGTGAATGAAACCTACCGAAGAAAGGGAATAGGCACAAGACTTCTCAAAGAGTTTGAAAAAACTGCTGAAACCGAAGGTTTTCAAAGTATCGTTCTAGGCGCTGAGTGGGAAGCTGCACCATTCTACATTGCCTACGGCTTAGAATGTTTCGCCAATATTCAAATGACATTGGATAATATTCCGTGGAACACGATGTCTGAACTCAAGTCAAAACATAACGTCACGGGCGCCGCGGTTTTTGGGCCCTCCATACCAATAAGTCTAGTCTCAAGGTTAAACCAAGAATTCGGGGTTCAAACCAAATCAGTAGCAGCTGACTTCGAATCTCTTTCGATACAAGTAAAGCCACAAACAATCACGAGAGAAATGCTTACGCAGATTAAGAGAGACTTCAACGCCTACTCGGTGCAATTCGCCTTCAGAAAAGAACTGTCAAACTAGCTTTGTACTAGGGTCTGTCTAGTACCGGGACCGATCTTAGCGTTCTTATGATATAGAAGATCGATCAGTTCTTTCCATGTTTTGCAGTGCAGTTTTGCTTTGAGTTCGACAAGCTTCCAGTAACTCTCTTCAGGTATGCTTATCTTCTTCACGGTTCATGCTCCATATGCTCTGTTTACCGCATAATGTTTATTAGCATCCATTATTTATCCGTTCTGATGGAGGTACGAAGTATGCCAGAAATCAGGGTGGTGGTCTCTGATGAACTGGACAGATATATGGATACCGTGGTTCAGAAAGGCATGTTCGGGAGCAAAGCGGAGTTAATACGAGCGGCTTTAATTAGATACTTTGAGACGCTTCCATTAAGAGTGCCCACCGGCTATGATGATACAACTGTATTTTCGCCGGATGGCAGAATCTTTCAAGTAGAATACGCTTTGGAATGCGCTGCAAGAGGTTCAATAACGGTTGGACTACGGTATCGTGATGGAGTCATACTGGCAAAGCAGAGAACAGGGCTTGAATACACTTTATCTAGCCCTTGGGAGGACTTCAAGATTGATCAACATATCGGAGCAGCAGTATCAGGCATAGCCTCAGACTTCATTTTGCTCAAAGATAAGGCGATAAAAGAAACAGAGATGTACAGAAAGGAAACGGGAGAACCAATCGGCGTTGAAGAACTCGTCAAGAAACTAGCTCTCTTTATGCAGTCTTACACAATGAAGAAGGACGTAAGGCCTTTAGGCTGCATCATCTTCATAGGAGGAGTAGACGGAACCGGACCCCATCTCCTCGTGTTAGATCCAAGCGGCTCTTACAGTGAGGTCATATACAAAGTCATCGGTTGGCAAGGTGCAGAAACGGAAAAAACATTGAAAGAAAACTATAAACCAGATTTGTCACTGCAAGAGGCTTTGGGCTTAGTTGTCAAAGCCGTCCTGAAAGAAGAGACGAGAAGACCTGAGGAACTGGTCGCAGCTGTGATCGAGACGGACACGAAGGAAATTAGGAAGATAACCATTGAGGAAATTGCAGATGCTTGGAAAACAGCATTCAAGAAAAAGGAAGAGTGATCTCTCAGAATCCTCTTCTTTTTTGCATAATTGAAGTTCTTTTAACTTGTGTTCCAACAATCGCGGTTATTAGAATTCGGCTGTCTTGTCATTAACATTCACAGAGCGCGCGCTAAACTATTATCAACTGACTATTGCCCGTAGTGGTATGAAAGCCCATCTCTTATCCAATCAGCCTTATTTCCGATAACTCCGAATTACTAGTACGTTCCTTGGGCACTTTGCTGAGCGACAAACAAAATCAAAAATATGAGGCGTATGAATATACCTGGGGAGTCTGCTCCTTGAACATGATAGGAAAAAGCCCTAGAACGCATTTTCACGTTTCACCCTCTTTGAACTTGTACTGCAGTTTGGAGGTATCGACAGGTACCGTCATAGAAGTATACGACGAAGATTACGCCAAGCAAATGAAGGAAGTATTTCCTAGAAGAATTCTGGACAAGTTCAAAGAACTGCACGATGGACAAAGATTCTCATGGAGGGCAAAGTCCTCCTTGTTTGAAGGAATCTCAGAAAAGAGGTTACAGGAATCAATGTTTTTGCTGGCAAACGAATTCAACGATCTTCTTAATGAAGCATTCTCACATTATCAAACGCATTGGAAGAAGATTAGCCCTAATCTTATGTATGCGAGAGAAGCGCTAGAAGAACAAAAAGGAGAACTAGAAGCGCTCCTAGCCGCGATTTCAGACCTATTGAGATTTCCATGGAAGGTTGAAGAACTTCACGTTCAACTGGTTGACCCATTCACTGGAGAGCCAATAGGAAAGGACATGATAGCTCTCGGAATAGGCTCCATCACGTCTTTGCCATCAGCAGATCTTGCTACGGTCTGCTACTTCTTCGTCTTGCACGAAGCTACACACATCCTGGTGTGGGACACTATCCGCAAAATACCAGCTGGATGCACAACTGAAGAACATGCGGAATATATCGATGAAGCAGTGATGAATCTGATTACAGGCACAGTAATGAAACGAAGTGGATTTTGGGAGAGATTCTTGAAAGCCATGGAAGAAGCTGCAAAACTGAAGTTTCCACCCACTTCGCGCATTGAAAAACCTAGTACACAAGAAGGAGAGATCTGCAAGGCTCGTCATGAAAAAAGAGACCGCTACATAACGCACTACAGGAAACTCCTCCAGGCCGATTGGGAGGAACTACTAGTGAGAAAAGAGCCTTTTTCAAAGATTATAGAGAATCTTCTTAAGGCAAACATGCCGAAGATGGGCGGAGGGATCGAAGGTTTTCAGTGAGAAAAACATATGGTGGCATGTCTCGGGGGCATTTCCGATTGTGAATAACGGGAATATGCCCTAGACACTGTTGACCTAAATGATCTCTACTCAAAAATAAGCAATTATGAAATTGACTACATGGGGGAGGTTCCGACTCCCAAACGTGTTTTTGTGAGGACAAGGTTTTCAGATAACCTGCTTAACCATGTGCTTATCAGTTGTGGGATAAATTACATCTCAGGTTTTCCTGTCAACTTGTTAAAGGGTGTAAGCGAGGAAGATAAGAAAAAAGTTGACGAGTCAAAAGTAGCAGTCAAGTTTTTCCTTGAACACGACTTCAGAATTGTCAAACTCGGGGATACGGGTTACACGATGCAATATGCTTTTGAGAAAAACGGAGTCTGCTGCACAATCCGTCCCTATTCGGATAGAGATTTTGAAGAGTACGCTGAAACTCTCTTGCAGACTTGGCCCTGCGATAGTATTCAGGAGGCAAGGGAAAATGTCACGCAGGCAGTCAAGAGAGTGGAAAGGAACGAGAACGAAGAGATTTGGGTAGCCGAAGTTGAGGGAAAAGCTGTAGGCTTCATACTGATTGGATTTACTGAGGTTTGGGGGCATAGGGGTGAGTCCTTTGGAAATGAGGCGGTCGGTGTCGATTGGTTCGATGTCCATCCTAAATTTCAGCGAAGAGGGATTGGCAAGGATCTCCTTCAAAAGGCTGAAGAAAGAGGAAGAGAGAAAGGGCTTCACCATCTTTTCATGCATACCTCCGCCAAGAACCTGTCTATGATAAACTTCGCTTCGATGAATGGTTTCAGGTTTGAGAAGTATCTCGAAGAGTTCTGGGGAAAAGGAACTGGAGATGCCTTTCTATTGGTCAAACAAATATGAGTTTGTTTAGTTTCTTCGCAAAACGCTACTATTTCCACTAAATCTATCATAGTCTGAGAAGAGCATGAAAAAAGAAAGCGATTCACACACAGAAGATGCTGTTGAGATCTTGCAGACTTTTGGAAACCCTATACGATCTCAACAGCCCATCCAATCTTCCGAATTGAGTTCTTTCTACAATTGAGACTTCAATAATTTGACCTTTTCTGGTATTCTGAAATGTGATTCCAGCAATTTCTGATAACGCTCATTGCCAGAACAAGGTTACTTGGAGTTATCTGGAGCTATGGATATCGTATCATAAAGAGTTCTTTCTGCCTTTCCTCGAACCCAAGTGATTCAAACAGGCTTTTGTATTGCTCCGTAGTTCTAATCACGGCTCCGTGTTTCCCGTTCTTAATTATCCATTGCATTCCAAGCGAAAGCATGAATTTGATGTTGTCTACATTCGTGTATTCTGGATGCATTAGGATTGTGAGTCGACTCTGTTCGGGAAAGAATGGCGCGATAAGAAGATAACCTATTGTCATTTCTTGTTTGACCGCGACGAAAGAGTCTCCTTCTCCTTCCTCTCTAGCTTCCAAAGCGAGTGCAATCTCCCTCTCCAAAACGTAGGATGGAAGCGATACAACATTCATCCTTCTGACCTCTGCAAAATTCTCGATGTTAGTGGATCTCACGTTGTACTTCGACCTAGACTCGATATTCTTGGCTTTACAGGACATCCTGTCGAACCTAAACCACACTTCGTAACCATTCTTCTTGTAGAAATTGTAAACGAGGCCATCGATATCCTCGGGAGTTGTGACCATTGCGTTATAGCCTGCTTTTGAAGCCTTTGCAGACATCTTATTCAGCAACAAAGACCCGATTCCACAATGTCGAAAATCCCTATGCGTCACTATGCAGACTAGAAAGATGAAATCACCGATCCCTCTGTTCCAGCTTGGAAATCCTCTTGCCTCTCCTGCAAGACGATTATCGAACTCGGCAACCAACCACCAATCTTTTCTGAACGATGGTTTGCGGATCATTCTCTCGAAAGATTCAACTTCCACCTCTTGGAATACTTTGGCCATCTCATGAAAACTACCTCCGAAATAGTCCAACTCATCTCTTGAGAAGTCGCTTCGATGAAAGGCAACCAAATCTGTAATATCGGACTCGTCTGCATCGCGAATGGTTGTGCTCCTCATTGCAATAACCCCTAGTCCACAACAGATTGAACCGACTTATCCGTAATCGGGTGTCTTACATAAAGCGCGAAGAGTACAATTGATGGTATGCCGAGGAGAATATTGACGTAGAAGGGCGTTCTTGCGGAAAAGTTCTCCCATAGGTATCCTCCCAGCACAGGTCCTGCAGACCCAAAAGCGCCGCTTAAGGTCCCCAAGGTCCCCATGATAGTGGCCCTCTGCTCATCTGGAGTGATCTCAGCAAGCAATGCAGAAAATGCAGGTCCTCCCAAAGCACCCACGGCCACATTTGCTGTGAAGAAAGAAGCTGCCTGGACAAAGTCTCCTGAGAAGAGGAAGAGAAAAGAAAGAGGTATGCTTGCTAGGTAACTGAACAGGATGCATGAGCGCCTCCCAAATTTGTCTGCAAGTTTCCCTGCTGGGATCGCTAGGACCATTGACACGGCGCTGAAAAGTGAAAAGATGTATCCTATCTCAGAGCTT
>Ga0315314_1003949_pt1 | contig 11348 bp, 11 predicted proteins | sample TDP9_MG_FD_203631 | JGI IMG/M metagenome (GOLD analysis project Ga0315314, IMG submission 203631) | Freshwater sediment microbial communities from Lake Towuti, South Sulawesi, Indonesia - TDP9 | ecosystem: Environmental > Aquatic > Freshwater > Lake > Sediment | place: Indonesia: South Sulawesi...
AGTCAGATCAAACTACGTAGTCGCCACTTCGAGATTTTTTGACGCCCTCGCTTATGTGAGTAAGGCGGAGGCAGGGTTAGATCCGACAAAGCGAAAAGAACTATACATTCTTGCGGAGAAACACCTCCAACAAGCAGCTAAACTTTTTGAAGACGGAGGTTTTATAGAAAAGAAAGACGAAGTGATAAGACACCTTGAGAGGGTCGAACAGGGCAAACAGCTTCTGTTGACTACAGGTGAAATGCTCTCCGGAGCAGCGACGATATCAAGTTCAGCCAACGTTTCTGCCCCCACTATGACACGAGACCATCCAATCGGTCTCGTTGAGTCTGAATACGCTAATGTTCAAGGCAGAATCAATGTCTACCCGAATAAGCTGAATGTGGGAGACTCTATGGAATTTTCGATAGAACTTATCAATGCTGGAAGAAGACCAGCCTTTCTCATAAAGACTGAACAAATAATTTCGGAAGGCTTTGAAATAAAGGAGAAGCCTGAGATCTTTCGGGTGCAAGACAGTCACCTCGATATGAAGGGAAAAAGGCTAGACCCTCTTAAAACCGAAGAAGTGAAGCTGGTCTTAAAAGCTCTCTCCAAGGGAACATTCACCCTAAAGCCTAGAATTCTCTACCTTGACGAAGTTGGAAAATGCAAATCCTATGAACCTGAACCAGCAACTGTTAAAGTGAAAGAGTTGGGAATCTCAGGTTGGTTGAAAGGACGATGAAATGGCAACATAAGGCCTGCTTTTATCCGTTAGCAACATGTGCCTATCATTACACCGAGTCCTGACGAACTCCGCAAGGCTTTTCCTATAAAATAACCAACAGAACTCTCTTTCTGACATAAAAAAACAAGTCTAAACTAAAACCTCAAACACTCATCCCACACTTGCAACCCAAACATATTAGGCTCCAAATAGACGGGCCCAACACTGTTGCACACACAAACACAAACACATCCAAACCCACACCACCACAGACGAAACCTTCATAAACCAGAAATGTCGATAAAACTGTGCATTTGAAAAGGGTGAAGGCTCATGTCCAAACCATTCTACGTAAAAATCGAAATCCCAAAAGAAATCGCAGATGCGGCCTATGAAGCCCTGCAAACAGCGTCAAAAACAGGCATAGTTAGAAAAGGCACAAACGAAACCACAAAAGCCATCGAAAGAGCCCAAGCGAAACTTGTGGTTATAGCTGAAGACGTCGACCCACCAGAAGTTGTGGCTCATCTGCCAATACTATGCGACGAAAGAAAAATTCCATACATATTTGTTCCAAGCAAAGAAAAACTAGGCAACGCCGTAGGCATAGACGTTCCAGCTGCTTCCGCATGCATAGCAAAGGAAGGAGACGCCGCCGGACTAGTTAAAGAAATAGTCACAAGAATTGGACAGCTAAAAAGAGAGTCAAAGTGATGAACAAAGAAGCAAAAGAGACAACTGCAGAAGAAGAACTTATCCCCGCAGAAGTAATTCAAATCATTGGACGCACAGGCGTAACTGGCGAAATCACACAGGTAAGAGTACGCATCTTAGGCGGAAAAGACAAAGGACGCATAATAACGCGCAATGTTAAAGGACCAGTACGAGCACAAGACATCTTAATGCTCAGGGAAACTGAAAGAGAAGCAAAGAAAATCACCAGATAAACCAAAAAACTCCAGAGGAATTTATCTTTGCCCAGACCAAGAAAATGTTCATTTTGCGGCGACGAATTTCCAGCCGGAACAGGCATGATATACGTTAAAAATGACGGGTCAATTTTTTGGTTCTGTTCAAGCAAATGTAGAAAAAGCTCACTGAAATTTGGAAGAGACGCACGCAAGCTCAAATGGACAACATACTTTGGTAAGGAAGAAAAAGGAAAGGCTTGAAAGTTTGCCCTTCTATTGCCTCCTATTTCCAACCGTTTTCTCCCACAAGGACTTATTGTGGATACACCCTATATCCGGTTTGTTCACATCCCCGTTGAAATAGCTGTAAGCTCTCGCTCGGCATCCTCCACAAATGTATTTATCAGGGCATCCTCCACAACCCACCCTTTTTCCATTCACAACATAGTCTTCGAGTGCTTCTCTTACACGTATTTTCCATAGAAATGGATGATTATCCCATATTTCTTCGAAGCTGTCTTTCAGCATGTTTCCGAGAACTGTGTCTTTGTTTGTTGGAAAGAAGACGCATGGTTTTATGTCTCCGTTTGGTTCAAGACAACAGTATAGACGCCCGGCTCCGCATCCGCCTAAGAAGTTTGCTATGTTTTCAATGCCTTTTTTTGCGACGTAATGGGCTTCGACCATGAATTTTTGTCCGAGCTTCTGGGAGAGTTCTTTTGTTACGCTTGCGTACTGTGGGCATGTGCTGAAGAACTTGCCCGCTTCAATACTTGATTTTCCATGTTTCAGTTCCTCTTCTTTTGCCTGCAGATATAGCTCGATTATTTCTTTTCCAATAGTTTCTAAAACATGCAATCTTTCTTCTGGAGTCAGGTCTAATTCAACATAGGCCTTCGCTCTTCCCGTTGGGATATAGTTGAAATGCATGAATCTAATGCCTAACTGCTTTCTCATCTCTATTAACTTGTCAAGTTCAGCTACATTATCACGATGCAAGACAGTTGCCATACAAGTGTCCAAGCCTTCTTCTACACAATTCTTAATGCCTTCCATAGTTTTTTCAAATGCTCCGGGCATCCCTCTAAAATCGTTGTGAACTTGCGGTGTCGCTCCATCAACACTTATTTCCACATAATCAACTCCAACATCTTTGATTCTTTTGGCGTTGTCCTTTGTAATGAGAGTTCCATTGGAGGCTATGCTCACAAAGCCTATACGTTTTTTAGCGTAAGCTACGAGTTCGAAGAAATCCCTTCTTACGAGAGGTTCGCCTCCGCTGAAGGACAATGTGGGCAAGCCAACGCTTGCCATATTTGAAAGACTATCTAGCACCTGTTTGGCTTCCTCTGTGGACAGTTCTGAACGTTTTTTGCCACCAGCGTTTTCGTAGCAATGTTTGCACTTCAAATTACATTGATAAGTGAAATTCCAAACAACTTCAAAAGGTCCAGCAGGAACAAAGGGTATCCGCACGCCATATTTTTCAATGCCCTTCAACATTAGCCCAAAGCCTCTGAACCACGCTTCCCCATACTGGCTTTTCAGAAACTGCCTACGCATGAAGTGTTTATCTGTCCGCAGAAAACGACTTCCAAACTCGTAGAAGGGTCTGGCTATTTTGCGGCTCACATGTTGGCATGTGGGACAGAGAGAAACAGGTTCCCCTAAAAAATCCTTTAGGGAGTTCAGAAGCAGACTTCCATCTCTGGGACATTCTTTGTCAAATCTGCTGATTACAGACTTAAGAATGGGATTCGCGGTAACGGAAAGCAAGGTATTTTCAATTGTGCTTACCTGCATAATAGTCATGTCTCTCTTTACGGTTTTTTGCATATTTATTTTCTGTTTCTCTGAGCTATATTATTTATCGATGCTTCTCAAGGCATAACCTCATTTCCAACATCAAGTTCAACGCTTTTACGTTTTAGGCTGGATGTATCGTTTTTTGATATATGGTAGCATTCGAAAGAACTGATTTATTAAGATATGCGACAATATCTTCAGAGGTCCCAAAAATGGTCGTAAACAACAAAAAGAAACTCAAAAAGATTAATCTGCTAGAAATGCATGACCCAGAAAGATTTAAGGTGCTAAGAGAAGTCAGAGAGGAACTTAGATTAAAAATTGCAGAAGCAAAACTGATGCAATCTTTGCTTGAGGTAGAAAATCTAACCGTTAACGGGAACATTGTTTACAAAGGAGACGCGCAACTGAACGGATTTTCCCTTCTAAAGTGAAATCTATTTTCACCTTTAATTTTTCCAACTTTAAGAAGGGTTCTGCACCACTGTTTTACCCGAATCGAGAGAAAAGTTGATGGTAGCGGGGGGTCGATTTGAACGACCGATCTCTGGGTTTCTTAGAGGCAAGTAGACCCTTATGAGCCCAGCGGGTTAATCCTGGCTACCCCACCCCGCTACTTTTATGCTGAATCAATGGCTTCTTAAATCCTTTTGGGAAATATTTTTTATCATCTACTAATGCGCATCGTCATAAAAACATTTTAGTATCCCGCACACATTACCGAGGATGGTGTAGTAAAATGGATAAGTCCTATTTCCTTGAGCTATCTAAGCCCGTTCTTGAGAATCCAATATTTGTGCAAGGGCTTCCTGGGTTTGGAAACGTAGGGAAGATAGCAGCTAATCTTTTGATGAAGTTTTGTGGCGCCAAACTTTTTGCTGAGTTGTATTCGCCTTCTTTTCCAGATTATGTATCTGTTGATTCAAAGGGGATTTGTCGTCTACCGCGATGTGAATTTTACCAGGCGCCTATGGATAAAAACGATTTTATAATAATGACTGGGGACACGCAGCCTTCTTTTGACGATGTTGTTGCGCACTACATGCTTTGTGGCGAAATACTGGATTTTGTTAAGAAACAGGGATGCAGCTTCATTGTAACAATTGGCGGAGTGCCCATTAAAGAAGAGAAAACTCAGGTGTATGTAGTTGCAACTTCTAGCAAACTTGCCACGGAGTTCATGGAAAAAGGCGCAGTAATATATAGTAAAGGTAGAATTGTAGGAGCCACGGGATTGATGCTTGGACTTGCAAAGGAACATGATTTAGAAGGTGTATGCCTATTAGGTGCAACACCAGGGTTTACGGCAGACCGCGGCGCAGGTTTCTCTGTTTTCAAGTTTCTTATGAAGGCGCTGGGCAATGAGGTAAAGGAAGGGTTATAAGAGAAAATACTGAATTTAAATCGTTATTGGGATGTGAGCATATGGCTGAGGAAAAGCAGAAAAGACTAGAGTCGAAATTCTTAAGAATATTTTTGGTTATTTTAGCGGCTTTTTTGACTTTTGCTGGGCCAACCTACGTGGTTTATGCGTTGTTAGAAATCCTTAACATTAATTATGCTGTTTCGATGATTTCTGGGTGTGTTCTTTTCATAGTTGGTTTAGCACTCGTATGGTATCTGATTAGGAATAAGATTATTTCCTAGGGTAAAGCGCTGTTTTTTTGCCTCAGATACCCCAGGGTGCATCATCTTCTCAGGTAAGCAAACTCTTCATCGGCAACTATAAAGGGAATATGCGATGTTAAAAAGTGTTCGGTTTCTGGATATTTGGTTAGCAAAGCATATAAGATATGCTGAAAGATATAGTAGCTATGCAGAGTGACAAGGAGAAAAAACTCGAAGAGATAATGCGGAAAAACGAAGAATCAGCCAAAAGAACAACGATAATTCTGGAAAAAGAAGAAAGAGAATTTATCGATTCCCTAATTCGAGAAGGAAAAGAACCAGGCATCAAACCCCTTATTTCTAAAATGCTTGACGTTTACAGAAGCATGATGATTTATGATTGGCGTTTTCCTGGCGAATATTATTGCGGCATAAGCCGCATAGCATTCGTAAACGTGGAACTACTTAACATCCTCATTCAACACGTTCCAGAAGAAAAATGGCGGGAAATCGGAAGAAAGATGGGTGAAGCTTCAAGGGTTTCGATGGAGGCAACCCTTGGCATCCAGCTTGCAAACCGTGAAAAATGGCAGGAGCTTTTCAAGCGTTTGAGAGTGCAGGGATTTGGTGACTTCTACGTAAAAGACAAATACATCCTTATTAAAACGCCATTTATCGGCGAGCCCGAAATTTGGGCGGGCTTATTGGAAGGCTTACTTGGCATAGAATTAGATGTTAAGACTTCCGCGGCACCATTAGTTTTTGAAATCAAAGAAAAATCTGAATCCGCAGCAAGCGAATAAGTCATATGCCTAGAAAGGCAAAGGTATACACAGAAGATTCAAACTTACAATTTGAAAGAGGGAATCGGATGTCATTGCATGAAGCTATGCTTTACGAAAAATTGGAGAACAAGAAAGTTAAGTGCAATCTATGTGCGAGAAAATGCTTCATCAATGACGGTGGGACAGGTTTTTGTTTGGTAAGAAAAAATGAAGGCGGAACACTTTTCTCGCTTGTTTACGCTAAGGCGATATCTGCGTGTGTAGACCCTATAGGTAAAAAGCCACTGTCACATTTTAATCCAGGCTCTTCAGTTATGTCAATCGCCACAGTCGGCTGCAACTTCCGCTGTCAATTTTGCGACAACTGGATGATAAGCCAAGAGAAAAAAATAGCTGGCAGACACTTCCCGCCAGAGGAGGTCGTTAAAACCACAAGAGAAAACAATTGTCAAGGAATAAGCTACACTTACACAGAACCAACCATATTCTTTGAATACGCTTATGATACGGCTAAGCTCGCGCGCCAAGTAGGGTTTTTCAACACTTTTGTGACAAACGGCTACATGACGCTGGAAGCAGTAAAAACAATAGCACCGTATTTGGATGCCGCAACCGTAGATTTCAAAGGCGGCGGAGACCCAGACTTCTACAAGACTTTTTCGTCAGTTCCATCAGTCGAACCAATCTACGAGTCTCTAAAGGAAATGAAAAGAAATGACATTCACATAGAAGTCACGAATCTAGTCGTGCCCAAGATGGGAGACTCCATTGAGCGAATTAAGGAGTTGGCAAATTGGATAAAGGATAATCTTGGTAAAGACACGCCCTTTCATTTACTGCGTTTTCATCCAGACTATCAGATGACAACTATCCCATCAACTTCCATTGAAACTTTGGAGAAGGTGTATTTTGTTGCTAAGGATGCTGGGTTAAACTATGTTTATATAGGGAATGTGCCGGGGCATCCCTCTGAAAACACTTATTGTCCAAGCTGTAATGAGTTGTTGATTAAGCGTTTGAGCTTTGAAATTACAAGGTGGGATTTAACAAAGGACATGCGTTGTCCAGTGTGCGGACAAGAGATTCCAATTAAGGGGAAGTTGCATGCAAGTGGATATGCTTATCCATACGCCTTGTTTTAGGATGTTTAGTCTAGTCGTGTGTGTGCAATTGTGCTAGGCCGGTCTATTTGGAGCCAAATATGTTTGGAGTTGCCTGTTGTTTGCTTTTTGGTGGGGTGTTCTTGACGAAAGGGAAAGTTGAAGCTGTTCCTCATTAAAAACTACTTTAACCCTATATTGATGAGCGATCTGAAAAACAAACATTCAAAGGCACGAGCGAAATCCAAAACAAAATCCAAACAGCTTGATTTCTTTATGTCTTGGCTGTATCCTTTTACTATTTTCTCGGTTCCGAAACGCATAAGTTTCATGAAGTTTTTTAATATGTCACGAGGGGATGTTGGATGAAAGATGAGTTCATACAGAAATGTCCTAATTGGCTGTTCGTTCCTTTAGCTAACACGTACTATCAACTGCTGAAAAAGGATAAGTTGAAGATTAAATCTGCAAATTGGCTTCTTCAGAAGGGTGATATAGAGCTTTTAAGCCCAACTCCAAAGTTTTTGGGCTTCGGAATGGGAGAGTTTGAGGCTCGGTTTGAACGTTTCTTCAAAATTGAACGTGGAGATACATGTCTAGACATTGGTGCGTGTATAGGTGACACAACAATTCCCATGCTACTCAAAACTGGTTCAAGCGGAAGCGTAATCGCAGTTGAACCTGATCCTACAAACATTCTCTATCTGAAGCTTAACTTGGCTAAGTTTCCGAATGCCCAAATAGTTGGAAAGGCTGTGTGGAAAACGAGTGGAACGATACGCTTTAACCTACACATCACGCCTACTGGACATTCGATAATGGAGGATGTGGAGCGCAAAAGCTTCATTGACGTTCCATGCGACACTCTGGACAATATACTAGAGGGCAAGCGAGTTGACTTCGCAAAAATAGATGTTCAAGGTGCAGAATCGGAAGTGCTTGAAGGTGCGAACAAGTTTCTTGGTAAGGTGCATAAGCTTGCAGTTGAAACCCACTGCCGTTATGACGCTGCCAAGCGAACCTATCCACAAGTGTTAGAAAAGCTATCGCACTACGATTTTAGCAATGTTCAGTTCTGCTTGGATAACGGCATGGTTTATGCATGGAGAAAATAACAGCATGAACGGTTTAATCGTATTATTTGCAATTAGCTTGGCTTATGTTTTGGCATTATCCCCACAGTTTTTGCCAAACACACTGCTTTCAGAATCACAAATCCGCACCCGTTAAACAACAGAAGATTTCTCCACAAATGTTATCTTTCCAATTCAACTATTCAGATTAGAGGAAGGGAAATTGTGGAAGAAGATAGCCTTTGGGATGATGTCAACATTGTTGTTAACAGCCATGTTTACTTCTACACTCCGAATCAGACTTGTGAAATCAAATCATGGAATCACTACTAGTGGATGGTTAGAGGGTTGGAACTATAGAAGGAGTCATTTGATTAATGGGACGACAAAGAATCTTGATAACTATCCAATTGAAATATTCGTCAATTATGCTAATGGAACTTCTTATGGAAAGAATGTATATTGCAATAACCATTGCAAACAAGATTTTGGCGATGTTAGATTTACCGCTGATGACGGTGTTACCCTCTTGGATTATTGGATGCGAGAGAAGACAGAAGAAAACTTCGCAATCTTTTGGGTTGAAATACCTCATATCCCAGCATATCCCAGTCTTACTGAAATCTACATTTACTATGGAAACCCTTCTGCAAATACAACCACTAATGGATTGGCAACGTTCCTTTATTTTGAAGATTGGGAGAACTTTGGCGGAGACTCGGATAATCCTAATTGGACTTATTGGCTCGAACTCGTTTGGACAGGTGGAATAAGAGCATCGAATGTTACCTATTTTGAGGGACATTATTCTGGTTGGAAAAGTGGCAATTCCGCGGTAAAGCGTTACGACTTAGATCTTCAGGATGTTATGGGAGAGGTTGAGATACTTATTGAGGATTATGGGTTGTCTGACTCTAGATCTTCCATGGCAGTGTCTTTGGAGAGAAATGGCTTCACAAGACTAGTTGGATATTGCGCTGAGGTGAGCACTACTAAGTACATTTACCGCCTAGATGGAGCGGAGCAGGTTTCATCTGTGAATTTAAAACCTGTCGGCGAATGGCACACATATAGAATAGCCAGCACAAGTTCAAGCTCAAAATTATGGGTCGACGAAGAGCTGATTTTCTCAAGTTCCGATGTAACGCACATAAATATAGCAGGTGTTGGCTCATTTTGCGGTCCTGATGGTTGCAAGGCTTTCTGGGATGCTTGGAGAATACGCAAATATGTAGACCCAGAACCGATCAGCCATTCTTGGAGCCCAGAGTTTCTATATGAGCTCCATGACATGGCGATTTTGAACATTACGCTTTCTAAAACTGTAGTGGGAGAAGGGTATTCTATGGACATTAACGTTACTGTTGAAAATCAAGCTAATTGCACAGAATGCTTCAGCCTGACTGTCTATACCAACGCAACCGTCATCGACACTGCTTCAAACATAACCCTCTTCGGTGGAGATCTGACGACTCTCACTTTTGCTTGGCGTCCCTGGCTCATTGCGAAAGGCAACTACACAATAAGTGCAAATGTCACTTTGGCGGAATATGAAATGGACACAGAAGATAATTATCTTGTAGGAGGCTGCGTTCTTGTCACTTTCCCGGGTGATGTTAACGGCGATTTCAGATGCGAGGGAAAGGATAATGCTGCTGTGGCAAAAGCCTACGACACTCGCCCTGGAGATCCAAAATGGAATCCCAACGCAGACATAAACGGAGACTACAGAGTGGAAGGAAAAGACAATGCAGTAATAGCCAAATACTACGACACGCCATGAACATAGAAATCTGCTATTGCCTTGAACACTCTCTCCTTCAGATCGCATATCAGAGCAGGGTTAAAGTAGTTTGGATTCAATGAAGAAATCAATGAAAAGAAGAGTGAAACATTATGCCCTTGTTGTCATTAAGTCAGGTCCTCTACCGATGATTCAATGAAGGACTTGTTCAAAGCAGTAAGTTCAAAAGGAATAGCCAAAGCGTTTAAAGGTCCTGATGCGCCTTGTTTTAATAATTCCTTAACCTAAATTTAAATTGAGAGAACATGTGGAGACTTCTCCGCTCAGACGCCGTGACAGTGTTAAACGATAAGATGGCAAGGAAAAGTTTAGGCAGATACTTCGCCGTTATGCAAGATGATAAGCCGGCAAAATTCATGATCGCCAAAAAACTTCAGGCAGAGTTCGGCGAAAATGATTCGATAGAGGTGCTTTGGCAAAAACACTCAAGAATGACGGAAGAATTTTACAAGATTGAAAGGGAAACAGACGCCGAAGAGAGAAAATTGAAGCAAATGGAATCTCCAGAAAAATCTTATCTAGATTTGAAAATTGAAATCGCAACCAGAATCCTTCAAAACTGCCATTTTTGCACCCGCAGGTGTGGAGCCAACAGATTGGAGGATGAGGTGGGCTATTGCAGGTGCGGTTCTGAAATAACGGTTTCAAGCATATTCGAGCACGTGGGCGAGGAACCGGAACTCGTACCTTCTGGAACAATTTTCACTATGGGCTGCACAATGCGTTGCCACCACTGTCAAAACTGGACAATCTCTCAATGGATAGAAAGGGGAGATATTTACAAAGTGGGAGATTTAGCCAAGGAGGTTGAGCACTTACGCGTGAACGGCTGCAGAAACGCAAACCTCGTGGGCGGAGAACCAACACCATGGCTTCAACAATGGCTTAAAACCTTCAAACACGTAAACACAAATATTCCAATCGTCTGGAACTCGAACACTTACTACAGCCCAGAAACAGCCCAGCTCCTAGCCGGATTCGCCGATGTCTATTTATTAGATTTTAAGTATGGACCTAGCGAATGTGCGGAAAAAATTTCTGACGCGCCGAACTATTGGAAAGTTTGCACATATAATCATTTGGAAGCCAAAAAATACGGCGAACTAATAATACGCATACTTGTTTTGCCAAGTCATCTGGAATGCTGCTCAAAACCAATCATAAATTGGATAGCTGAAAATCTAGGAACTGAAACAAGGGTTAACGTCATGTTTCAATATAGACCAGAATGGCGAGCATACGAAATTCCAGAGCTACGTAGAAGACTTACTGAGGATGAGATGGAAAAGGCTATAAACTTGGCTCAAGAAGCAGGATTAGCTAATTTCATAACCTAAATACTCAAGTTTTGGAACAATAAAAGGATATAAGATTGGCATTCTCTTTAGAAAATATGAAATTGGCTGTCAAAGGACAGAAAGAGCCTTCGCTGGCGTTTGGCGGGCAAGCGGTAATAGAAGGAGTGATGATTCGCTCTAGGAAGCATATGGTCACTTGTGTTAGACAGCCTAATCATGATATAGTGACAAAAGTAGAGGAAATAGGATCATTA
>Ga0315314_1003950_pt1 | contig 11347 bp, 10 predicted proteins | sample TDP9_MG_FD_203631 | JGI IMG/M metagenome (GOLD analysis project Ga0315314, IMG submission 203631) | Freshwater sediment microbial communities from Lake Towuti, South Sulawesi, Indonesia - TDP9 | ecosystem: Environmental > Aquatic > Freshwater > Lake > Sediment | place: Indonesia: South Sulawesi...
TATGATCCAGCCTAGACTTAAAGACAATTCGGGAATCCCTAAAACTGGAGTGAATCGAATGATACCTGCTAAAGCGTTTAAAGCGGCGAATACTGAGATATAGGTTAGAACCAACGATTTGGGCGTATTCCTGTTTTCAATTGGCATTTAACCTTTGTCCTTTAGCTTTCTTTTGCTTAAAAAGACGCTCATGTACATGCAGTCTTCTTTTCCTATAACAACATCGTTGGGATCGTAATCGTCAGCAACTTCGACTGGTGCCCCCCGAATTATTGCTAGAGGGGTTCTCTCAGACGTTTCACCCATAACCAGGTGGGCGGCTGCGGCCAAGTCGTCGGCTATGTTCATCCTCGTGATGAGAAGCGGCCGATCATAGAGGTCTAACAATCCCCTGCAGTCCTTCACTGGCTTGATCCCAGCTATCCCGAGGGCGAAGCCTGTGGTGCCCACTCTCATAGGACTTACGTGGCTGTCGATCAGGATGAACCCAATCTTCTTCCCGGTCTTATTTGATAAAGACTTCCATATTCTTTCAGCCGTTTCATTCGGATTGACAGACCAGAGGCACGCTGAATTTTCAGGAGCATTCTTGTGATCTATGCCTGCATTAGCGATCAAAACATTATTCTTAAGGGTCAGCAGGGCTCTCGGCACTCCTCCGTAAATCTCATCTGCCTCCCTGAGAACAAGCTCTACGAAAGGCGGCTCAAGCGAATACTTTTCAGCTAACCTCTTTGCTCTTCTTGAAGGCTTCACAACGTCGTAATTGACAACCCGTCCTTCGCTGGTGGCCACGATCTTGTCAGCCGCAAGCAGGACATCTCCATCCTCGATTTTGACGCCAGCATTATCAATAGCTTCCAGAATGACCTTGATTATGTCGTCTCCAGATTGAACTAGAGGGGTTTTGATAGGCAAGACTTCCAAGAACTTCCACTGCTCCGCACATGCTATTTTAGATTTTCTGGCGTCTTCTGCCGTATTTTGCTTGGTCGTAGAAGGGCATTTCCACTATTTCAGCGTGGATCGGGGTCTTTCGGGCTTGAATGTCTACATGGGTTCCAGCCTGTGCATGTTCCGGAGGAACATATCCCATCCCTATGCCGTATTTGAGCAAAGGCGAGAATGTTCCACTCGTCAACAGGCCTGTCTCCTTTCCCTCAAGAGTTATTTGGCTTCCAGCTCGCGGTACCCCTCGTTCCAGGGCGCGAATCCCGACCCGCACTCGTTTAATCCCTTCAGCCTTCTGTTTCACGAGGGCTTCCTTGCCGATGAAGGCTTCCTTCTCGAACTGTATAACGAAGTCCAGCCGTGCTTCTAAGGGCGTCGTCTCTTCGTCTATGTCTTTGCCGTAGAGGCACATGCCCGCTTCGAGGCGAAGCGTATCACGGGCGCCCAGACCGCATGGTTTTATGCCGTGTTCTTGGCCTGCTTTTAGGATGGTCTGCCAGAGCCTCTCAGCCCTTTCAGACTCGGTTAGAGGGGTATCCCATAGAAAGATTTCGAAGCCGTCTTCGCCGGTGTATCCAGTCCTTGTGGCGAAGACTCTAAAGCCGCCTAGGGTTATCCAGTTTCCCCAGTAGAATCGTAGACCAGCGAGATCAGCCTCAGCAATAGATTGCAGGATGTCAACAGCTTTTGGACCTTGCACAGCGAACATGGCAGCCTCGTCTGATACGTCTCGAATTTGAACGTTAAAGTTTCTCGCGTGGTCGTTTATCCATGCATAATCCTTGTTTCTGTTGGGTGCGTTATACACTATTAGGAAGCGTTCCTCGCCAAGGCGGAAAACCGTCAAGTCGTCAACAATTCCGCCTTTCTCGTTACACATAACTGAGTATCGACCTTGACTGACACTCATGGAAGGCGCGTCTCTCGTAAGGATGCGGTTCAGAAAGACGGCTGAATCTTTGCCTTCCACTAGGCATCGACCCATGTGGGTCACATCGAAGATGCCCACAGCGTTTCTGACCGCTAAATGTTCCGGGATGATTCCTTCATACCAAAGGGGCATCTCGAATCCAGCGAACTCTGTGAGGTTTCCGTGTTTTTGATGATACTCGTATAGGTGAGTCCTCATCAATCCCATGAGCTGAACCTCCGGGTATGATAGTTAATTGTGACAGCTGCCTAGGTCTTTAATCTATCGTTTTTCCTTATCTGCTAAAAGATAAAAAATACTTTAAGAACCTGCTCTTTATTATTCAGAAGGGATTTGACGTGAAAGGCGCGAAAGAATGTTATGACAAAGTTTTCGGGTTGCTGGAGAAGCATCACGGATGGTTCCAACGGGCTATTCCCCTCATCGCGAGCGAAAACGTTCCAAGTCTCGCTGTTCGAGAGGCTTTGATCAGCGACTTCGGAAACAGATACGCCGAAGGCTGGCCTGGTGAAAGGATCTACGCCGGCTGCACCTATATCGACCAAGTGGAACTCCTATGCATAGACCTGGCGAAGAGGCTCTTCAAGGCGGAGTTCGTGGACGTCCGCCCGATCTCAGGGGTCGTCTCGAACCTCGTCGTTTACACAGCCTTCACAGAACCCGGAGACTGCATGCTCGCTTTGTCCATACCATCCGGCGGCCACATATCCATGGGCAAGAAGACATTAGGTGGAACAGCAGGAGCGGTGCGCGGACTAAACGTGGAATACCTGCCCCTAGACGAGAAGGAGTTGAACATAAACGTGGATGAGGCTGAGAAAAGGGCGGATGCCTTGGTAAAGGAAGGGCGACTCCCGAAGCTCGTGATGTTCGGCGGAAGCGTCTTACCTTTCCCTCATCCAGTGAAGGATCTGGAGGAACATTTTCATCGGCTCGGCGCGACTGTGGTGTACGATGCTGCTCACGTTGCTGGACTGATATCTGGAGGAATCTTTCAAGACCCTCTTAGGGAAGGAGCAGACGTCATGACCCTGAGTACGCATAAGACCCTGCCAGGACCCCAGCATGGCATGGTAGTCTCCTGGGAAAGGAATGCTGAAAAGATAAAGAGGGCAACTTTCCCCGGTCTCGTGAGCAACCATCACCTCCACAACGTGGCGGGCGTCGCCGTCGCCCTTGCTGAGATGCTGGAGTTCGGGAGAGAATACGCCGAGCAGATTGTACGCAACGCCAAAGCCTTGGGACAAGCCCTATACGAAAGGGGCTTCAAAGTCCTCGCTGAACATAAAGGCTTCACAAAGTCCCATGTACTTCTCATCGATATTACTAAGCAAGGCGACGGAGGCACCATTGAAGGGCAACTTGAAAAGGCTAACATCATAATCAACCGGAACCTCCTACCTTGGGATATACGGGAAGGAAGACATTTCATGCACCCAGGCGGAATCCGCTTAGGAACCTCTGAAGTGACAAGGCTGGGCATGAAAGAGAATGATATGAAGGAGACAGCGGACTTCATCAAACGTGTAGTCTTAGACAGGGAATCTCCAGAAAAAATTCGTGAAGAAGTCGCGGAGTTCAGGAAAAACTTTCAAACCATCCGCTACTGCTTCGAAAAGGAAACTGAAGCCCACTCCTACATCAAACTCTTGAGCAATCGATAAACGCCCAATTTTCCCTTTTCCAACTAACCAAAATCGTTGGAAAAGAAACTGAAAATCGAAACGACGCAACACTCATTTTAGACCGTATTTTCTTTGTGGTATTTCTTGTGCATTCTCCAGCTAAGGCACATGGTTTTCGGGTGGGAAGCTTTAACCTCGTCCACAAGCCCCTTAGAAGTGTTATGCGGCGCCTCTAACACATCCTTTGGGTTCGTGTAAGCTTCGTTCGAGATTGAGGTGAGGATGTCGGCAAACCGGTCTAGCTCTTCTACTGGTTCAGTTTCGGTCGGCTCAATCATCAGGGCTTCTTTGACTATTGGGGGAAAGTAAACTGTTGGGGCGTGGACGCCATAATCGAGTAGTCTCTTCGCAACGTTCTTCGCGGAGACTCCTGTTTCAGACTCTAGGCGGGAACAGCTAAGGACGAATTCGTGTTTCTTAGGTTTGTCTTTGCCGTAAGAAATGTCGAAGCCTTTGATCTTCGATAATTTATGCGCCAGATAGTTAGCGTTCAAAACAGCCATCTCAGTCGCCTTCTCTAATCCGTCATTTCCCATCGTGAGAATGTACGCAAATGCGCGGACGAGAACTCCGAAGTTCCCATAGAAGGCTCCAACCTTACCGATGGTGTGACGAACCTCATAATCCAGATAGTAGCGTTTTCCATCAAACCCGACGAGGGGAACTGGCAAAAAGTCTTTCAGGCGTTCTTTCACTCCGACGGGGCCTGCGCCTGGGCCCCCTCCCCCGTGCGGCGTTGAGAAGGTTTTGTGCAGGTTGAGGTGTACTATGTCGAAGCCCATGTCCCCGGGTCTTGCCTTTCCAAGTATCGCGTTCAGGTTGGCTCCATCGTAGTAGAGGAGCCCACCTGCTTCGTGGACGATCTTCTCGATCTCGGATATCCTTTCTTCGAAGATTCCCAACGTATTCGGGTTCGTTAACATGAGCCCCGCGGTTCTTGAGGACGCAGCTTCCTTCAGGGCTTCAATATCTATGCAGCCGTCATCGCCGGTAGGTACGATGACGACCTTAAACCCAGCCATGGAGGCGCTTGCGGGATTCGTCCCGTGGGCCGAGTCGGGGACTATGATCTCGTTCCTACGCGCCAATTCTCCGTTGAGTTTGTGGTAAGCTCTGATGATTAATGTGCCTGTTAGTTCTCCGTGCGCCCCAGCGGCGGGCTGAAGCGAGACCCTGCTTGTTCCTGTAATCTCGGCAAGCCAAGCCGCGAGCTTGTACATGACCTCTAACGTACCTTGCATAGTATCTTCAGGCTGATGAGGATGTATCCAACGCACTTTATCTGATGCCGCTATGGAATCGTTTATCTTCGGATTATACTTCATGGTACAGCTTCCCAAGGGATAGAAGCCTTCATCTACGCCGAAGTTCATCTGGGAAAGCCTGATGAAATGTCTCACAACCTCAACCTCGGAGAGTTCAGGTAAATCAGGCTCCCCTTTCCTTTTCATGTCTTCAGGTATAGCGCCTAGGTCGAGTGTTGATCTCAGATTTTCATCCGAAGCATGGAGACTGTAGCCTCTTCTTCCTCGGTTTCCAATCTCAAAGATTGAGGGTTCAGACCATTTGGCTTGTCGAAATTCTTTCATACGTTATTCCCCCAGAACCTCCTCGACGCCTTTTCGCAGCCTTTCAATCTCTTCGGGAGTGTGCATCTCCGTGACGCAGAAGAGAGACGTTTGACCGAGTTCAGGAAACTCGTGATCTAAGGGTTTACCGCCTAAGATTTCCCGTTCCAACAGTCCACGATTAACCTCTGGAACGGATTTCGAGCTCAGATCAAAATTCACCGTGAACTCTTTAAAGTGATAAGCTTTGAAGAGGGGCACCTGGACTCCTTCAATTTCAGAAAGCCTCCCAATGGCGTAGCTAGTCTTGGATAAGATAACTTCGCCGAGTTCTTTGAATCCTCTCCTGCCCAGAAGAGCCATATAGACGGCTGCTCTTAAGGCGCATAATGCTTCATTGGTACATATGTTAGAGGTTGCTTTATGGCGGCGGATATGTTGCTCCCGAGTTTGCAGAACCATAGTGAAAGCCTTATCCTTCCCATCTTGCGTCATAGTCATCCCTATGATTCTGCCGGGCATCTGCCTCACTAGGGATTCCTCATCTTTACAGGCAAAGATGCCGAGGAACGGTCCTCCACCGTTCATGTAGTTACCTAAGGGCTGTCCCTCGCCTACAACGATGTCCGCTCCGTAATCGCCAGGAGACCTCAAGACGCCAAGAGAGATAGGGTCAACTCCAACGATAAACAATCCCCTTGCGTCGTGGACGATCTCAGAGATAACCTGAGGAGAATCGATTAGGAAACCTAGGTAAGAGGGATTCTCAATGTAAACTCCCGCCGTGTCTTTCGAGATCTTCCCCTTCAAGTCTTCTAAGTCGATCTGACCGTCCGAAGTCTGTTTCATCTCTAACACTTTAACCTCAGCGGGCTCTGCGTAGGCTTTGAGGACCGCCATCCTCTCAGGGCTGATGTAGTGTGGAACCAGAAACTCGTTTCGCTGGGTAACACGGGCTGCCATACGGGCCGCTTCGCCTAGAGAGGACGCCCAGTCGTACATGGAGGAGTTGGCAACATCAACATCTAAGAGCTCGCAGATCATGCTCTGATACTCGAAGAGCGCTTGGAGAATCCCCTGACTGATCTCTGGCTGATACGGAGTGTAGCTCGTTAAGAATTCGCTCCTCGAAGAAATCTCGTCCACCACCGCAGGCACAAAGTGAGGCCATGCTCCCGCCCCAAGAAAGGAGGCGAGTTCCTTGACTGTACGGTTCCTTCCCAGAATCTTCTCCATCTCTCGTTTAACTTCCAACTCGGAAAGAGGCTCCGGTATGGCGAGGGGCTTTCTCAAGCGGATATCTCCAGGTATATCGGAAAAGAGATCCTCTGTCCCTTGGACGCCGATGGACTTTTTAAGTCTCTCCATGATCTCCTCAGTGTCGTTCGGGATGTACCGATTTGACATTTCAAGCGCCTCAACCATCTTTAGAATGCTTAGACTCTATCTGCAATCTTCCTTTTTTATAGCTTATCCTTAGGCTTCGAGGAATAAAAGCTGTAACAGACTCAGATAGATAGAGGGGAAGGCTGTAGATCTTTAAAGACACTTGAATTGAGCACAGATAAGTAGGTTTTGATTACTTTTAAAAGCAGGGATTGCAAATCACCTTAAGATGTACAGAAGAGATTAAATGCGATGGTAAAATGTTTTTATTCATCGAATGATTATGGTTCTACGGAAACGAACCCCTGAGGACGAGGAATAAGCGTTGTCTTATAAGCAACGTTCGATAACCTGCCCTAAATGTAGTTACGAGTTCGACCTACTTTATGCAAGAGCGATCTCCTGTCAAGGATGTCAAAGGTTAACCTCTTCACTGAGCTGTGAACTGGTTCGATGTCCAAATTGTGACTACGAGTTTCCAGTTCCCCAGAGTGCAGTGAAAGCTGTTCAAGCCCTAAGGAGATGGCGGCCTAGACACCCAACCTATCCATTCTGTTAATGTTTTTCTTCCGGAAGGGCGCTTCCACTGCGATCGAATTGCGCGGCGCGGTTTCTTCCTTTTATAAACCTTTTATTGTCGGATATATGAAACCTATGATTGGAGATGAAGTGATAATCGGCTTTGGCTGCTGATCGGTTTTCCCATCAGATGTTGCGAGAGATCTATGAAGAACCAAAGGTAGCGGATGCTACGTTAAGTCAGATTTCGAAGACTGTCGGCGGAATCGTTGATGGGATTCGATCTAAAGGATATGATATGATATATATTACTGGCAGCGGAACTAGTTATCACGCGGGATTAGCGTGTCAATACGCGTTTTTCAACCTCGGGATGCCTGTAACGAGCTTGATCCCCGCCTCAGAGTTTCCCTCGTGGATTCCTTCAGTCATCAGTCAAAAGGTTCTCCTCATAGCCATATCTCAGTCTGGGGAAAGCTCAGACATCTTGGCTGCTGCGAACACAGCCTTAAGCAGGGGCATGGATGTCCTCGCTGTAACGAACACGGAGAATAGTTCACTTATGAAGGCGGCACATTACACTCTATTGACCCGAGCTGGACAGGAGGTAGCTGTCACAGCGACAAAGAGCTACATAGCGCAGCTAGCAGCCCTCTTCCTCTTTGCAACCGAGTTGGCTGAAAAGGAGAGAACCGACGACGATCTTCTTCATCTAAAACAGAAGTTGTTTGTGGCGCCTAAATTGATTGAAGAAGTCATAGAAACTTCTAATGATTTGATGTTGCGTCTGGCTGAAAAATACAGTGACAGAAACTTCTTCTTCACCTTGGGTAGTGGATCTAACTATACCACGGCCCTTGAAACGGCGTTGAAACTGAAGGAGGCGTGTAACATATTCGCCGAAGGGTTCGCCACAAGGGAATTTCTTCATGGTCCAATTCAGCTGATTAACGATAGGACGCCTGCAATATTTATTCTCTCATCTGATGAGATAAGGGATCTTCGAAGTTCGCTGAGTAGTGTCAAGCGGTTTGGGGCTCCTGTGATTTCGGTTTGTGACGGTGAAGATGGTTTAGGCGAGATTTCAACAGAAACAATCCTCGTTCCTCAGGGTTTTCCTAAGATATTTTCTCCTATTCTTTATATAGTGCCTCTTCAGTTGTTTGCATATTACAGTTCTGTTGTTAGGGGTTTGAACCCTGATAAACCGGAGAAACTGTCTAAGGTGGTGAAGGGATGAAGATGAGGTGCGTCCTCTTTAACATAAACGATACACTTTATGACTCCTCTCTTCAGACTACTACAGCGCGCATGAATGCGATAAGGGCTATGATCGAAACCGGGCTGCCGACAGATATCGAGACGACCTATCGTGTCTTAGAGGATATCGTTAAGGAATATGGTCCAAACTACCCCAAGCATTTTGACGAGCTTCTGAAGAGGCTTGGGCTGAGATGGGATCCGAGGGTTATCGCGTCAGGCGTCATCACCTACAGAGAGACCAGCGCAGCATACTTGAAGCCTTATCCAGACGCTGTTCCAACATTGCTGAAACTTCGGGACTCAGGTTACAAGCTAGGCGTGGTCTCCGAGGGAATCGCCGTCAAACAGTGGCAGAAACTGGTTCAGCTAGGCGTCCAGCACCTCTTCCACTTCGTGATAATATCGGAGGAGAGAGGACATGAAACCTTAGATGAAACTCTTTTCAAAGTTGCCTTAGGGAAGCTAGCCGCCCGACCTGAAGAGGCGATCTTCGTCGGAAGTCGGCTTGAACCTGACATAATATCCGCAAATATGGCGGGCGTCGTCTCTGTAAGGATCAGAAGGGGCGAGCATCGATTAGAAAGCCCGAAAAAGACTGAAGCAACCCCGAGATATGAGATAAATAGCCTATCAGAAATATTCGATGTGATCAGGAAGATTGAATCCGAAGAATAAACGAGAACCGCCTCCTTAAAGTAAATACGAGAAAGGACTGAATGAACCAACACAATGCATCACTCCTCGATTGTAAATTCAGAAACTTATATATCTCGAAAAATGAGAAAATGAATTAGGAAACGGGGCTGTAGTCTAGCAACAGCTTATCAATCCGATAAGCCGCTGGAACGGTATGACGACAGTTAGACATGTGATCTAGCCGCTAAGGGCTCCAGAAGCATAGAATGGGTTTGCGGACCAGAATGGGATGAAGAAGTTCTGGAGCTTTGAAGAAACCCGTAGGAACGGGAAAGATGAAAGCCAGTTCCGGGGAAAGGTCGCCGGTTCAAATCCGGCCAGCCCCACTATAAAGGGCTCAAGTAGATTTGTCGGAAAGGAAATCTTCAATGTCGGACAAATGGAGAATCCTTAGCATGGAAACGACTTAGTGACGTTTATGATCTATCGAGAGGTTATTTCATTTGCGTTTGTTCCTCTCTTTAATCTGATTGGTTCTTGTTCTCGTCTTCTCTGTGAAGAATTAGGAATCCCCTGTCCAATAGCCTTCTTATTGAAGGAATTAATTCTTCACTTGCTATGCTTGTTAGAAAGTCATCCAAAGGGTCTGCACTTCTGCCTACCGTAATGGTTTTTTGCATGTATATGTCTATGGCATCTCTGACAGTTCTCCGTCCATTAAAAAGGTCAAGCAGTTCCTTCATCGGATGAGGAACCTCGATTAGGTCTCGATTGCCAAGCAAAAATATCAGGGTCTCCTTAGGAATGTCATAGTTCCTCACAATTACATTTGCTGACAATTTCGGCCTCAAATCTAGAACCTCTTCGTCCGAAAACTCCTGAGGCCAGTTCCCTAACTCCATACATTTAGCTATAGAAAATCCTATACAGCCTCCTTGACATAGGCTTTCCCTTGCATATCGACACTCGTAACACTCTTTCATAGGGAAAATCTTGAACTGATACGGTCGGAACATCCTTTCAAAATACTCATAGACTTCGGAGAGAGACTTAAATTCTTCCAGTCTCATGTTAAAAAGCCCCGAAGTTCCGAAGCATCGCCACAAAGAAAGATCAGGCCCAATATCAACAGCTGGAAAACACGTCAGGTTCCTGCGTGGTTCTATTACTCCTTTTAAGAGGAGTTCGGCCAGTTCATCTTTAGAGAACATGCAGATAGGCACCGTATTATCCATTCGCACCTCAGTACCTAAAGTCTCAGCTTTCCTCACAAAATCCACGACGAAAGGCGTTAGAGCCTTGTATTCTTCAATTGGCAAGTAGACATTTTTGACTTTATCAAAGACCACAGGCATAGAGAAACTAAGCCTCAGGTTCGTGAAGCCATGCTTCGATGCCAGATCGAATATGTACTCGCATCTAGGTTCTCTTTCAAATATGTTGAAGCTGAGAGTGACATTTCCCCTGTCTTCTAGGGCGAGAAGGTTCTCTTCGATCCGGGCCCATTCGGTTGGCCTATATGTGTCCGGATGATCTATGTTCAATAAAAAGCCGAGTTTCACGGGAGAAATCTTTGAGAAGAGTTCATTCTTTTCAGGATTCCATAAGGCATTGCTTAATAGGTTGACGTTCATGTCTCGCCTCAATATTCGGATCAATATCTCATCGAATTCAGGATGTATTGTGGGCTCTCCTCCAGCCAGCTGAAGGGAATCGCAGCCGCTTCTGGCAAGAAAGTCTAATGCTTTATCTAGATCATGAAGCGTGATATCCCTGTGATGGGCTAACCCTGAATATGAATGTATCTTTTCCTTGGCAAAACAATAACTACATGAACGGTTACATCTCATCGTTATTAATAGATTAACCATGACTTTTCTCTGCCAAAAAAAGTAGGGGTAGGAGATGCCTTCAGCGGATTAATCTCTCTCGCAAAAGCCCTCGGCGAAGGAGCCATTCAGGACCGGGATAGTAGACGAAGTATCTCAGCACTCTTCTGACTTCATCTATTTTCCATCTGATCAGAATTGGATCTATAGGATAGACGATGGGACCAGGTGGCAACCTAAGGACGTTAAGCGACTCTACGAAGGCGGCTGTCTCCTTGATCTTTTCGATCTGTTCTCCCGTCAGGGATACTCCGAACTTTTTGCTTACACCTGCAGGATCCATAAGAAATTGTTCTCGAAAGTCTGTGTTTCTCGTAGCTTTTATCAGAAGGTCTCTCAATTTCCCTTTTTCTTCTTTACGTTCCAAATGGTTTCCTCCCTCGCCTTTATTACTTGACTTGAGAATATAAGCTTTGTGAGATTCTCTGCGAAATAGATAGTTATTTCGATACGTTTTCAAAGCTCTCATAGGAACAGAAATTTGATGATACTTTTACAGAACAAGTTACAGAGAGACGA
>Ga0315314_1003953_pt1 | contig 11344 bp, 15 predicted proteins | sample TDP9_MG_FD_203631 | JGI IMG/M metagenome (GOLD analysis project Ga0315314, IMG submission 203631) | Freshwater sediment microbial communities from Lake Towuti, South Sulawesi, Indonesia - TDP9 | ecosystem: Environmental > Aquatic > Freshwater > Lake > Sediment | place: Indonesia: South Sulawesi...
GCTCGCCAGATATGGGCAATCCTCTCTCTCCCTTTTTGGTATTGTCTGTGATGAGATTTAAAGCTTGTAGGGTTGTTCTCAGAGTCGTTAGATGTGCTTCAAAAGGCAGCCTGAAATGACTCTGGATTCCGCTAAGAGGTTCCTGCAATACAGTTTCTCGCCTGCTCTCGCATGAATCTACGCCTGTCAACGGGCTTCATCTGCAAGCGAATCACGCAGGAGAGGCCTACCTAAGGAAAGGCACGATCTTCAAACTCTACAGTCCTTGGGCCGAACGGTAAAAAAAGGGGAGTTATAGGGAGGAGGATACCGGCATCGCGTCAGTCGACACTGTTCTCCAAGATTATGATATCATAGGGAGGACAACGTAAGCGATATACACCGCTATCACATAACTCCTTGAGAAGAGACTTTAGCTCCACTATCTGGCTTTTCATTTCCGAGAGAGTCTTGTTCAGCCCTTGGTGATTCAGGCTTTTTCTGGACATAAACTGACCCCCTAAGCTAGGCCCGGATCCTTCGTTACTTATGTTTTTAGGTTGATGTCCGACTCAGACTCCAAGTCAGATTTTTAAGTATCTCATGTCCTTCTATAGAAGATTTCCCTCCGAGGTGAAAGAGATGAGGAACCCTGTAGAAGAACTGCGCGTAAGGATCGTCAAAGATCTTCTGGATGCATTTGTCCTGGCAACTCTGAAGAACAAAGGGATTCCCATAAGTGGATACGACGTTATCCACTCTGTCCGTAGAGAGTTCGACATAATAATCAGTTCGGGGACCGTTTACACTCTGCTATATTCCATGGAGAGAGAAAATCTGATAAAAGGTGAGAAGAAAGGGGGAAGGAGAGTCTACACATTGACCAAGAAAGGAGATAGGATCATTGAGACAGTCCTAGCAGAAAATCGCAAGATCGCTATTCTAGTAGAGAAACTCTTAACTGGAAGGAGATAGAGTTTAGGCTGCCCCAACTTCGACCTTTATGACTTTTTCCATCCATAGGATTTTGGCTGGGTATCTAGAAAGGTCGCCGAATATCTCTTTTTCCAGTTCCTGATCAGACTTCACGTTAGCCTTTTCGATTAGAAGGAGCTCAACCACCGCTTTTTTCCGCACGTCCCGTCCCCAGCACAATGATTCACACCAGCGCTTACTTATGCATTATGAAGAATATTGACTTGATTTCTGATTCAGAATAACTCTATGGCTTTCCTATCGTACGGGACCTACTCTGGCTCGAAAGCCTATGCAAGTTGCTGCTTTCATGATTCTGTCTGCTGCTTTGCGCGGTTCCTCGTCTCCCGTTACTATGATAGCTTCTCTATTCTTAGTCACAATGAGGCGTGGAACATCGTAGAACATCAATGATTCCTCTTGTGCTACCCTTAATGTGTGGCAAAAATCCGTCTTAGCTATGGCCACTAGTTGAATAAGGCCTTTCATCGTGAGGTCTCAAAGCGCAAAGCCCGGAAAACACATCCAATACCAACGTATGGCGAACGCGCTTCGCGTGAAGAAAAGAGGGATCGCGGGAGTCTTCCGCTTGGTCACGAGCCCAAACCTCATTCCCCGCATCGTCAGTAACACCAGGGTCTGAACGTTGACCAGACTTGAGTTTGTGGTAGCCCGGGAGAGATGACTGCCCACTTTTAGATTACTCGTTTCCGCGGGAACAACTCCACCTTTACCAGAACACCGCAACAGAGAAACTCCCAGTTTCTGCATACACTGGCTCCGTGAACGATCAAGTCTTCCGCGCTCTCTAGGGCAAACCTTTTTATGCTTCGGGACGCGGAACACGGTGAGGAAGTATGCTATGGCAGATCAATCCAGATCATCTGGTGAGCCGACCCGAGTGATTCTGGAGGGGGTGCCGCGGATTCATTTTTATGAAGGTGGAAAGCGATGTCCAGAAGACTTCACGTTCCCCTCATCACTAAGAGCCTGCCTCGAGTATATGGGTGAAAGCTACGGTTGCGAACATCTAGTAGAACCTCAACCAACCACGCACCTCTGCTGTACCTATGCATACATCATGAGCGCATGCGGCTACGCCTTCTCATTCGCATGGAGGCCCGGCTGGCATATGGATAACAACTCGATCCTGTTGTTGTCCTCTGACCCGAATGAACCGTTCCGCCGAGCTTTCCAAGCCGTCGGCCACGGATACGAGATCATATCTAAGCAAGAAAGTCGTAATAATGGCGCGGTCTACTTCCGACGCGGTATCATCGAGAGCATCCTTGGCAAACGCCGTCCAGTCCTCGGCTTTGGCATTGTCGGGCCACCTGAATGCTGCATCATCACAGGTTACGATGAAGACGGGGATGTTCTCACCGGCTGGAGCTTCTTCCAGAACTTCCCCGAATTCAACGCAGGTATAGAGTTCGAGCCCTCAGGCTACTTCCGGAAAAGAGGTTGGTTCAAGGACGCCCACAGCCTCCTCATCATCGGAGATAAGCAGGAAGGGCCGCCAAGAGGCGAGCTGTACCGCGGAATCCTGAATTGGGCGCTAGAGGTAGCCCGGACGCCCGTGGTGAATGGCCGGAGCAGCGGTATAGCAGCTTACCAGGCCTGGGCTGAACAGCTGCTGCGTGATGAGGATTTCCCAGTCGAGGATAGGGATGTGCTCCGCGAACGCCATATGGTTCACGACGATGCCGTGGGTATGGTGGCGGAAGCCCGATGGTACGCATCACTATTCCTCCCACAGATTGCGCGGCATGAGCCGGGGATGGCAGAGGATCTTCTCGCCGCCGCCTCCTGCTATGCTGCTGAGCACGACTTGATGTGGAGAATCTGGGGTCTTGTAGGAGGGATCGGCCGTGAAGAACCAAAGGTCATGAAGCTGGCTGACCCCAGCGTTCGCCGGAAGATCGTCTCAGTCATAATCCAAGCTCGGGATAAGGATGTGGAAGCTGCCGACCACATAGCGCGAGCCTTAGCTAAGTAGACAGATCGCTTTCCGCGCAAGATGATAGATGACCACAGTTTCTGCATTTGGCGGCTAAGACACTGGTTTCTTCCTGTTACCCTCTTCAGGGACTTCAATAAAGGACCATTAATCGGGGTTCACATCAACAGCCACTTTCTCTAACTCCATCTCCCCAAACGATCACTGATCTTAAGAAGCTGCAATCAAGGCAACGATACAAGCATATGTGAGAAACATGGAGCATAAGATACAGTTTCAAACCATAGGCAGAACAAGATCAGAATTTTCGGATTTTCCCCAAAACCAACCCCATAATGATTCCTATCTGGTAGCCCGGGACAGGTTCAAATATCGGTTCAAAATATCGGCGTTAAGAACCCATTCTTTCTTATTTCTGGAAAATATTCGCAAATTGAACTCTAAATAAGATTTTAAATCAATATCTAGCCTAATGAGCAGGAGATAGAACTTATTATCGCTTCGCAGATACGGAGAACGACCGTGAATGACCTCAAAAGCAGTTGGGGTAGATGTTAAGAAGGCAATAGGCTATGTCAAACAGTATGGCGGAGAGGTGGAGATTATTCGACTTCAGTATTTCCTCGGCGAGATGAACCTTTTGGAAGCAGAGAAGATATTGTCTAAGCATCAGTTTCCAAATGGCGGATGGTACCACGAGGATGATCCTACAGAAACCGTCTCTATCGGGGCAAGCAACATCTGGCTTAGGGTTCTGTTGGAGTTGGAATCAAATAATACATTTATCCTTGAGCGAACAGCCGCATTTCTTATAGAGCATCAGGATCCTGACGGTTCATGGTATGAACTGAAAGAGAAACTTGAGAAGTCTCCGCAAGCTTGGTTGAACGCAGACACCATGGACAACAGACTTTGGTTCACAATCTCGCTAACAGTTTTCTTGATGGCTTCCGGCTTCGAGTCTCACCCTGCCAAAAAAAGAAGTGGCAATTATTTGCTAAAATGGTGGGATGAGCACAAACGGTTCCGCGTTACATGGTGGCCATACTGGGCCGGCATGGCTTTTTTTGCCAACACGAGAGGAACAGAGTCTGAAGCATTTTCTGTCTGTCACCCCTATACACAAAGAAGCGCTTAGATCAATATGACAGTTTTCATCTCGGTTGGATATTGGACATATGCAAACTGGGTAATCTTCCAGCATCGGACATGCTTGTTAAAGCTTCTGTCGACCGACTGGAGCTCTTACAAGGACCTGATGGCGCGTGAGCAGCAAACATGGAAATGCCCACTGCACTCTTCTTGCGTTGAGTTCGCTGCGACACTATGGACGAGTAAACTAGACTTTTCTAACTTTCAAATATTCTAGAACGGTGGTAGCTACCTTTACTCTTTCAGAATTCCTCATCCACGTCTTAAGTGTATTCTGGATTTCAGGGTGTCGGCGAGCCAAGTAAAGTAACGCTGAGGCCGCTGATCGCCATACATACCGCCTTTTGTCTGACGCGAGCATCGCCAAGATCTCCAAACCTTCTTGCCAATTTCTGTTACCTCCATAAGATGCAAAAGCCATGGCCACGTTCCAGCGTGTACCTTCATCTCTTCTGCAAGCCCATCTGCGCAAATGTTTCAAAGTAGAATCCGGATAGCAGCGAAGTAAGCCATCGCCTATAGCATAAGGTCCCAAGTTCTTCCTAACATAGGCAGTCTTGTCAGAAAGAAGAGGCTCAAGCAGTTGAACAAGAGGTTCCGCCCATTCCTCCTTTCTCAAATTTCCGGCATCACGCACTGCAATTGCCACGCATCTTCTAAGGTTGGCTGAAGAATGTGAACTCCAAATTCGCAGTAGTGGAAAGACTTCCTGAAAATGCTTCTTTAGAAGCTCTCCCCAGACTCCATGCGCATACTCACGCACAAGCCAGTGCTCGTCATCAGCCAGATTTGCGAGGATTTTCTCGACTCTGTTCTTGTCTTTTTCCCATAGTTTAAATAGGATTTGCGTGGCATATCTTCGGGTAAATGGGTTTCCGTCGCATGAAAGTTTGGTGGCCCAAATCCATAACCTATCGTCTGCATCGTCCAGAACTTGCAGTAACAACTGTGAGGCCGACCAAGAAGGCTTTCCCCACTTAAGGGAAGACGCCAACCTGCTGAATCCATCCACATTGTCTTGAGAGATGGCTTCTCGCAAATTATGCTCCATATCAGATGTTAGGTAGAGCTTCATGAGGCTTTACTAGTTGGAGGCGGATAGTAAGTTTTTCGGCGTCAATTCTCCAATACAGAATTTCAGAATTGGCAAAGTTAATTATCTTTCAACCTCTCTATAAGAGGGTAATCAAAGGTGTGTTGCCATGGAAAAGAATCTGCGAAGGATTTTGAGTAGTTGGCGCGTCTATCGAAGCCACACGCTGGATTTCCTTGAGATTCTAACAGACGAGGAAATTTGTTACAAGTTTCCTCGCCCCGGCCTTGATACCTTCGGAAAGCACTTCCTGGAAATGGCTGAAGTGCAGAGGTCCTACATTAAGGCCTTAGAAACTGGCAAAATTGATTTTTCCGTGGGAAATTATGATCAACCCGACATATATAAGAAAAAAGCGAAACTTAGAGCACATTTCAAGAGAATGGACGACTACATGGTCAAGGTTCTAAAAAGTATAAAAGATGTTAATAAGGAAATAGACTGGGGATTAGGAAAGGAAAACCCAAACATATTGGAGCATCTACAATTCTTGATTCACCATGAGATTCTGCATCATGGGCAGTTAGTAGCTTTTGCTTATGTGTTCAGTCTACCAATACCAGAAAGCATGGTCAAAACTTGGGCGTTTCCACTCAACGAGACACAGGAAATGCACTCAAAAAGCAGGACAAATCCGTCAAGATAGGGTCTAGATACGGTCCAGATAGGGTTCTAGTATTGTTGGTAGCTAGATTACGCTGGTTGCAGCGCTATCGCCTTTTTCCCAGCAGACAAGAAGGCTTATTACGCTTCTCATTCTTTAGACCCCCTACAAAGCAGTCTCAAAACATAAGGAAAGGAACAGTCATGTCTGGCAATAAGAAAAGCTCTCCGCTACTAGGAATTTGTGGGGTTTATTGTGGAGCATGCAGTACTTACCGTGCCTACAATGACAATGATGAGGCTAAATTCGACTGGGTCACAAAAATGGGGATGCCTTCTGATCAGGTCTTTTGCAAGGGTTGCGGTTCAGACCTAGTCAATGAGTGGTGTAGCAACTGCAAGTTCAGAAAATGCACGAAAGATAAGGGAGTAACATACCGCTTTGAATGCGATGGTTTTCCATGCCAGATGCTTATTGACTTCAGCAAGACAAGGCCGCATCGAACTCTGGGCCTCAGGAACCTAGAGAGACTCAGAAATGGAACCAGTATTCAAGAATGGCTGAAACAACAAGAGAAACGTTGGACATGTTCTCAATGCGGGAAGAAACTGCACTGGTACAGCGAAAAGTGTCCAAACTGTGGAAAGAGTTTCGCAAATGCAACTCAAGAAGCCACTTCATCGTCACATGTCGGCTTGACAACTTTTTCAATTGTGGCTCACTGTCAACGAACTGGCGAGTTGGGTATCGCTGTTTCCACTGCTATCCCCGCAGTAGGAGCGATTAACCCTTTTGCCAAGGCTCGTGTTGGGGCAATCGCAACTCAGGCGTGGTCGAATCCTTACCTAGGCATTGATGGATTGAATCTGCTTGAGAGGGGTTTGTCACCGGCTGAAGTGCTAAAGGAATTGCTTAGGGTTGACGTAAACAGAGAAAAACGCCAGCTCAGCATTGTTGATGCACGCGGTAATGTTGCAGCTTTTACCGGAAAAGAGGTTGAACCCGTTAATGGTTACTATGAAGGAAAAGGCTATGTAGTGGCTGGAAATCTGCTTGTTAACCAAGAAACGATACGAACAATGGCTGAAGCTTTTGAGAGAACAAAGGGTCCACTTGCTGAGAGACTTCTTATTGCACTGGAGGCCGGGCAAGCCATTGGTGGAGATCGTCGCGGCAAGGTATCAGCTGCCCTTTTGATCGTCAAAGACGAAGAATATCCGTACATTGACCTGAGAGTAGACGAACACCAACAACCTGTGGCTGAGTTAAGACGGATCTTCAATACTTATAAAGCGCTTCCCTATTTAGATGACTTGCATCCAAAACGTACATGGCAGAGAGTCTAAACGTTGACCTAATGTAGGTTTGTTGGTAGGCCAGAATACTTCCAATATTCTTCACGTCCATTTCTCAGAAATATGCTGGAAAAGCCTAAGGAAATCCTATGGTAGCACGGGAGAGATTCAGATTCCCGTCAGAGGCTCCGGAGACCCCAATTGTTGACCGCTACACGACTGGGCTTTATCTGGTCTGAGCAGGGGTCACAGCCTTTTACTTGCTATTCTCTCTTTTCTGCTTAGTTTTCTCGTGTCATATGCGAAGGCTGGGTCTCAGCAGTCACGTTCTTGATAACCTGTTTTCAAGGTCTGTGTAGGTTATCGTTTTCACGACTCTAAACGCCGCTTTCAACAGTTCCTCGTCTTCTGTTACCAGAATCGCTCCTGTGTTCTTTGCCGCTACGATATACGACGCATCATAGAATGTCAGCCTGCCTTCGTATGCTCTCTTAAGTGCACTGGGGAAATCTAGTTTGGCGAAACTTGTTAGTTGAATGAGACCTCTCACTACCAAATCCTTGAGTGTAGCGCTAACATCCAAAGCGTCTTCCAAAGAGATGGACTTCAGTAATGTCGCGAGTTTCCAGAGGCTGTTGCAGGCTTCATATAGCGCGAGGTCTGTTGTGGCCAGATTCTCCTTTGAGGCCTCGACTATCAAGCGTTTGCCCCGTCGAATGACCAGTGGAAGAAGCGCCGATGCGTCTAGAAGATACTTCATCTTGCCGCTCTGTCCTCTCGCACAAGTTTGGCTACCAGTTTCGGATCTATCTTGCCACTCAGGCGGTCCTTTAACGACTCGAGCCTTTCGCTAAGATCCCTCAGCTCCAATTCTGACAGGTACTTGTCAAGCAATTCTCTAACGGTTTCGCTGATGTTGATGTTGTATCTTTCGAGTTTTTCCTTGATTTCTCTCGCAACTCTGATGGTGATGACGCTCATCCAATCGCCGTAATACATGTTGTAATACGCTCTTATAAGACTTGTCTTTGTTTTTCAGGAAATCCAAGTGCTGCGCTTCGAAGGCGGTTCCAGAGATAGGCATAATAAGTGAACGATCCTACTTGAGTCTCTCGCTTCTCAAAGTGCGGTCCCGGATTGTTGATAGCTCATGGAGAACATAACTTATCAGCTTGAACAGGCTTTGTTGCGGCTGGAGTGGCCCTTGCCACTGAACGGCTTATTCTAAGCAGTTAGCATAAATCTAATAACATCTCGGTGACTAATCATCAGGCGAAAGCAAGGGAGAGGATTACGGTGAAGGGTAGCCACATCCGAAGGATACCATACATCAGAATCGGTGTGTCTGACCTCGGAAAGTCAATATCTTTTCACCAGGATATTCTTGGTCTAGAGAAGATAAGCGAATGGCACACTGGTGCAATTTTCGACATAGGCGGTGTAGAACTTGGCTTGGAGCTGAAGGCGAAACTTGGAATCTTTCTGCTCGTTGACAATGTTGACAAAGCCTATCAAAGCCTCAAAGATGAGGGGGTGGAGTTTGTTGACGAGCCGAAAGATCAGCCTTGGGGTGGTCGAACTGCTACCTTTGTCGATCCTGATGGAATCACGTTCACCATTGAGTCGTTCGAATGTAAAGTCTGCGGCAAGTCCTGCCAGAGCTACCGCGAACTTCTCGAAGAACACTTGAGAAAGCATAAGTGATATTTCGGCGGTTTCCACATGAAAAGTTTAAGCCCTGTAACTTGGCTTGATGGTAGCCCGGGAGAGATTCGAACTCTTGTCAGAAGCTCCAGAGGCCGTGGTGCTTCTCTTTGACTTAGCGATACAGGTTTCTGTAGCTCACGGAGTTGAGGACTTTATTACGCGCTAGCGAAGATGGAGAGGAATATCAGAGTTCCTCCCAATGCGTTACTCTTTAGCTTGCTTTAGACAGGCCAAAGAGCACGAAAATAATACATGCAGATAGAAGAATGAATGCAAGCGAGGAGAAGAGACCTGCGTATCGTAGATTTGTTGCTAGTATCAATCCACTAATTATGGGTCCAGACGTTTGTCCAACATCCATTGATGTGTCGATGAATCCCATAGCCGCGCCGATATGTTCTTTGGGCACAAGTTCGCTAACAAGGGCTGATGTTGAAGCCGTCACTGTTGCAAAGCCGAATCCATAGACCATAACAAGAGAAAGAAGAACCGGAAAATTAGCAACGAAAGGAATCACCAGCAAAGGAAGACCGCAGACTATGCATCCCAGAATTACAGGAATGGACCTTCCAATCCTATCTGAAACTCTGCCCATAAACGGTCTCGCGAATATAGCAACGCCTACTATGCTTGTAATAACAATGCCAGTCAAGAACTTGTCCAAGTGAACAACCTCTGGTAGATAACCGGCTAGATAGAATTCCACTGAACCATAAGCATAGTACACGCAGGCTTGGATAATACATATGACCAGAACCCCACGGTTTCTGATGATGATTCCCCATCCAGTAAGCAGTCTTCTAAAAGTTTCCTCGGCATCTATCTGATCAGCGACCATGGAATGCTTTCTTTGAACCAAGAAAGGCAAAGCCATGATCAACGACGTTACTCCTGCCACTGCCACTGCCAGATAAAGGATGTGAAAATTATCTGCTGTGACAAGCAATATATATCCGCCCAAAGTTGGGGCAATTACCCTCCCGACGTACGTTGCTGAAGAGAAAAGTGAAACGCGTTCTCCCCGTCGGGCTGGAAACAACTCGACTATCGAAGCCTCAGCGACTGGCACAAAAATCGCAGTTGCAAATCCATGGTAAAACCTAACAAGAATGAGTTGCCACCACACAGCTATCAGAAGGTAAAGGAAAGGAGCAGAACCGAAGATAGAGCCAGCTATCAACAGAAATCTCTTCCTGCCCACAATGTCCGAAAGCGAAGCAGCTGGCAAGCTAATCAAAATGCCTGGGACGGTTGAGGCGGCGGCGACAACACCTGTCCATTCCGTTGGAGTTCCGAGACTTAGCGAGAAGGGCTTAAGAACTGGACTCTTCGACATTGTTGAGCTTAGGATGGCGAAGAAACCCATAATGCAAAGTGTCCAAAATGTGCTGCGTGTAACATTCTTCTGCTGATAAGCCATTGCAAACCGCTCACTTGGTTAAATCATAGAGTTGATGGGAGTCGTGAATGAGTTGTGAACTATTTCTCTTCATAGATGCCCATACGACAGCTCTTTGGAAGAAACGCATAGAGTCTCTGTCTTTTCCTGTCGAACGTGAACGTGTGCGCGCCCTCTTCGGTCGTTACTTTCTCATCTGCAATCAGTTTCTCAGTGTCTATGACTTCAATGACTCCTGGCTTTCCGATGGCACAGTAGAGGCGTTGTCTGTCAGCGTTGAGCCAGATTACGTCTGGTCCTCCTCCGATTGGAACAGCGGCTTCTTGATGACCTGTGGTGATGTTCAAAACAACCACTGCTCCGCCGTCACACGCAACATATGCTTTGTCTTTCGTTTCATCAATGTCTAGACCATGGGGTCCAGAGACTGAAATTGGCATGAACGATTTCTGTGCTCCGTTTTCAGGTGCAAGTATTGCTAATCCTGGTGGTTCGAGGACGTTTACCAAGAAGGCGTTCTTTTTGTTTGAGTAAGCGCACCATCGGGGTCTTCCAGGTAGTTTTGTGGCTGAGACAACTTTTCTCGAGTATGGGTCAACAAGCCTCGCATGATTGTCTTCGACATCTGCGACCAATAGTTGTTTGAGATTGCTGTCCCATGCGAGCCCGTTGGGCATTGAGCCTGCTAGTACTTCCTGCAAGACCTGATTGGTTAGAGCGTCTATCACAAGGATTCTGCCGTTTCCTCTGGCGGCGGCGAATACAAGATTTTCATTTTGGGCACAGATAATCCCGCTTGCTTCTACGCATCCTGTTAGTGTTGTTAAATGTTTAGCCTGCTCACCATCTATTACTTCTACGGTTCCAGTCGCGGTGTGAGCGACGTAAACACGACCGCTTTTGAGATGAACATCGGCATGATCAAAGCCTCCTGGCTGGTGAGGTGGAAGATCAGTGAATTGAAGAAAGAACAATGTCGTGTGGATTCACCTAAAAAAGAAAAAAGGTTGTTAGGTAGTCTCCACCAGTTTCTTCTTCAGAAATTCTCTTCGGTCTTTTCTCTCCAGTTTTTCTATTTCGGTCTTGTATTTCTCGCGGATCAGTTTCAGTTTACAGTTGGTGTAGAATGCGTCGTATACTGGATTCGTTTTGGCAATGGTCTCGTGATCGCCTTTTGATA
>Ga0315314_1003954_pt1 | contig 11343 bp, 10 predicted proteins | sample TDP9_MG_FD_203631 | JGI IMG/M metagenome (GOLD analysis project Ga0315314, IMG submission 203631) | Freshwater sediment microbial communities from Lake Towuti, South Sulawesi, Indonesia - TDP9 | ecosystem: Environmental > Aquatic > Freshwater > Lake > Sediment | place: Indonesia: South Sulawesi...
ACCGCTTGCTGACGCGCGCGGCTCGGCACCTCCAGCGGGTTACCGAGCCGCGACCGTGAGGGAGCGGATTCCGGATGGCCGGCAAGACACTCGCGCAACCCAGGAGCGGACGGCGGGCGCCCGAAACGTGTTACCCTTTGCTGTTGTCGGCTGCCGGGGCGCCTGGACCCCCGGCGCCCGCGGGGCGGTGATGCGCGCCTTAAGGGCATTCTGGCGAAACACCTTCGACATCAGGGAGGGCGAGCGTCTTCGCACGGCGTTCCTGGCCCTCTACCTCCTGCTTGTCCTGTTCGCTCACTACATCCTCAAGCCGATCTCGCGCGGGATGTTCCTCGAGAGATTCGACATCGACAGGCTGCCCTCCCTGTACCTCCTGCTGGCGGCGGTCGGGGGCCTGCTGGCCACGCTCTACACGCGGGCCGCGCTGCGCGCTTCCTTGCAGGCCGCGGTGGGCTGGGCGACGGGTGTTTCGGTCCTTTCGTTCGTGGCCTTCTGGTGGGCCTTCCAGCACAACTGGAAGTGGCTGTTGTACGTGTTCAACCTCTGGGCAAACCTGTTCGGCGTGGTGGTGGTGGCGCAGGGCTGGCTGGTGGCGGCCAACCTGTTCACCTCGCGCGAAGCCAAGCGGGTGTACGGCGTCGTCGGCCTGGGAGCGGTGGCGGGCGCCCTGGCTGGCAGCATCTTCACCAGCCTGCTGGTGAAGAGGGTGGGACCGCGGCCGCTGGTGTTGGTCTGCGCCCTGCTGGTAATCGTCGCTTACCTCGCGTTTCGGCTGGCGGCCGCCCAGAAGAGCGGATCGCTCGCGAAAGTCCGGGCCGCCGAGGCGGAGGAGGCCCAGGCGCACGTGCGCGACATCGTCGCGGCCATCAGCCGGCACCGCCACCTCCAGGTCATCATCGCGATCATGACCCTGATCTTTATCGTGGACGTGCTGGTGGACTACCAGTACAACTACATGGCTGACCGCTACCGCAGCGGCGAGATCAGCGCATTCCTGGCCGGCTTCAATCTCTACGCCAACCTGCTGACGCTCTTGCTGCAATTCTTCGTGACGGCGTCGGTGGTGAGCCGCATCGGGGTGGGCGGCACGTTGCAGATCATGCCGGTGACCATGGCGGTGGCGTCCGTGCCGGTTTTCCTTGCCCCGGGACTGCTGCTCACCGTGATCGCCGCGCTGGCCGAGAAGGCCTCGCGGTACTCCTTGAACCGAACGGGCATGGAACTGCTCTACATGCCCTTGCCGGCCGATCTGCGGAATCGGACCAAGGCGTTTGTGGACATCGCGATGGACCGCATGGGCCGCGGCCTGGCAGCGGTGCTGCTGCTGGTGCTGGGCGGCTTCGGTATCCATCATCCGAAGCAGATCTCGCTGGTTGTCGTGGGACTGGCGGCGCTCTGGATGGCGCTGTCGCGGCGGGCGCAGAAGGAGTACATCCTCACCGTGCGCAACAGGCTGGAGGCGCGGCGGCTGGATCTGGAGAGCGTCCGCGTGGCCGTCTCCGATCCGGCGACCCTGGCATTGCTGGAGCAGGCGGCGAGCGGTCCCAATCCGCGGCAGGCCTGCTATGCGCTCTCGCTGCTCGCCGAGGCGTCTGGCTACGACCTGCTGCCCCTGCTTCTCAGGCTCGCCGCCAGCCCGTCGGCGGAGGTTCGCGGCAAGGTCTATGAGCTGGCCCGCTCGCTGAACTTTACGGAGGTGCTGGAGGCGGCGACGGCGGAGATCCGCTCGTCGCGCCCCGAGGACGAGGCGGCGATCCGCCCCGCGGTGATCTACCTGTTGTCGGCCTCGCCCGGCGCGTTGGAGCTGGTGGGCGAATTCCTGGATCACCCGAACACGGTGGTGGGCGAGGCCGCCCTGGAAGCCATCGCCACGTCAGGAGAGCGGGCCCGCGAGCTGATCACTCACGAATGGATCCAGGAGAACTCGGCCAGCAGCGATCCGCGGCGGCGACGGCTGGCCGCGCTGGCGGTCGCGGTTCACGGAGACCAGGGGACCGAATCGCTGCACCGCCTGCTGGTGGACCGCGATCCCGGAGTGGTAACGGCCGCCTGCCGTGCGGCCAGCATCCTGAAGAACCGGGCGTACCTCCACGGCATCGTCCGCTGCCTCTCCGACGCCTGGTTGCGCGGCGCGGCGATCGAAGCGCTGGCGGCTTACGGCGCCCGCATCTCGGGCTCGCTGGGCGACCTGCTCGAGGACGACACGGTCCCGGTCGGCATCCGCCGGCAGATTCCGCGGGTCTTGCGCAGCGTGCCGGACCAGCGCAGCGTGAACGTGCTGCTGCGCTCGATCGGCGCCCCGGATCTCTCGATCCGTGCGGCCGTGCTGAAGGCGCTGAACCGGCTCCGCGAGGCGGCGCCGCAACTGGACTACGGCGCCACGTTCGTCACCCGGCAGATCCTCAGCGAGGCCCGCGAATACTGTGAGCTGCACGCGGCGCTGGAGCCGCTCCGCACCCGGCGGGAAGCGCGGAGCGCCTGCGCCCTGCTGGCCCGCACCATCGAGGAGCGCCTCACGCAGACGATCGAACGGCAGTTCCGCCTGCTCGGCCTGCGTTATCCGCCGAAGGAAATCTACGCGGCCTACCTGGCGCTCAAGCATCGCCGCGCCGACGAGCTCTCGGCCGCCCTGGAGTTTCTCGACAACGTGCTGGATCGCGAGCTGAAGCGCACGCTGCTGCCTCTGCTCGACTCGCCCGCCCACCTTGCCGAGCGCAGGCGTGAGCTGTTCGGCATCGAGGTGAGGACGGCAGAATCGGCGATCCGGGGTCTGATCGGTTCCGGCGATCCCTGGTTGGCGGTTTGTGCCATGGCGGCCACCGCTGAACTGAAGCTCCGCACACTGGCACCGGACATCAGCCGGGCGGCGGAACAGGCCGGTACGGAAGTTTCCCGGGTGGCTCGCTCGGCGCTGGCCGCGCTGGCCTGATGGGAACGAATATGCCCGATCTGAACATCGTCGAAAAGGTGATCGCGCTGGAGGGCGTAGAATTGCTGAACAACCTCACGCCCGAGCAGCTCGTGCGAATCGCCTCCGTTGCCCAGGAAGTGCGCTATCCACTCAGGAAAGTCATCGCTCAGCCGGGCGAGCCGATGGATGCCCTCTACGTGATCCTGGAGGGGGCCGTGGAAATCAGCCGCGACCGCGAAGTGCTTCATGTGGCCAGGGAAAACGAGGTGCTGGGGACCTGGGCCCTGTTCGACGAGGCGCCTATGCCCGTCGCCGCCGCCACGGCGGAAGACACGAGGCTGCTGCGCATCCGCCGCGACGATTTCTATGACCTGCTCTCCGACAACGTGGAGATCATGGCCGCCATCTTCTCGACCCTGGCCAAGCGCTTTCGCAAGCTGGTTGAGCAATAATGGTGCGGGGCGCTCACGCGCGATGGCAAACGGCGAACCGACAGCCCAGGACGAAGTCGCCCGGTTGCGAACCGAGCTGGAGGAGGCGAACCGCAAGCTCGCCGAATCCTACAAGCTGGCCTCGCTCGGCCGGCTGATTGCCGGCATCGCGCACGAGATGAACACCCCGATCGGCTCGATCCGCTCCAACAACGCGGTCGTGCTGCGGTCGCTGGAGGCGCTCGAACAGATCCTGGCTGCCTGCCTGGGCACGGCCGTGCCGGAGATGGCCAGGGCGCGGGAGATCCTGGAAGTGTTGCACAGCCTGGCGACGGTGGACAAGATCGCCTGCGAGCGCATCTCGTCGGTGATCCCCGGCTTGAAAGCGTTCGCCCGCGTCGAGGAGGCCGACCTGCGCAAAGTGGACCTGAACGAGATACTCCGGAGCACGGTCGTGCTGGTTCACAGCGGCTTCCGGCCTCGGGTGTCCGTCGAGACCGATTTCGGCGACCTGCCTCAGGTCGAGTGCTATCCGCAGTCCCTCTACCAGGTCTTCCTCAACGTGCTCATCAACGCCGGCCAGGCGATCGACGGCGAGGGGAAAGTGACCGTGCGCACCCGCCTGGAAGGCGACCGCGTTCACATCGCGATTTCGGACACCGGCCGCGGTATTCCGCCCGAGCACGCGCCGCATATCTTCCGCCGCGGTTTCACGACCAAGCCGGTGGGTGTGGGCACCGGTTTGGGTCTGGCGATGTCGAAGCAAATCGTGGAGAGACACGGCGGCGCGATCGATTTCGAAAGCCAGCCGGGAGTGGGCACCACGTTCCACATCCGAATTCCGGTAAGCCAAGGCGGTGGAAAGGAGCCTCAAGAGTGCAAATGAACGGCAACCCGTCTGTACTCATCGTGGATGACGAGGAAATGGTCATCACCAGCATCCGCGCTTTTCTCAAGCTCGATACGAACTACAACATTCACGGCTTCACCGATCCCGAAGAGGCGGTCAAGTTTCTGGAGAGAAACACGCTGGATGTGGCCGTCGCCGATTACGTCATGCCGAGGATGAACGGCATCCAGTTCCTCGCCAGGGCCAAGCAGATCCAGCCGGAGGCCACCCGGATTCTGCTGACCGGCTATGCCGACAAGCAGAGCGCGATCCAGGCCATCAACGAGCTGGCGCTGTTCCACTACCTGGAGAAGCCCTGGGAGAACGCCGAGCTGCTGCTGGTCATCCAGAATGGCATCGAGAGGGCCCAACTGATCCGCCAGCTTCGGGACAAGGTCGCCGAACTGGACACGGCCCACACGAATCTGAAAGGAGTTCAGACCCGGCTGCTGCGGGCCTTCATGTAGCCATGAACCCTTCCGCGCGCCGGCAGTTTCTCTCCTCCTTGGGATTGGGCGCGGCGGGACCACCGCTGCTGGGTCAGGCTTGCGCGCCCGCGGCGATAATCACCAGCGCCACGATCATGATGGCGATCCCGACGCCCAGGAAGCGCAGCGCCCGCGGCCCGGCGCTCTTCCATTCGCCCGTCGCAATGCCCCAGAAGTTCGCCACCAGCACCATCACCGTCATGAAGATCGGCCAGCCCAGGATCGATCCGTAGCTGCCCATCCACGTCGCGCCGAAGCCGTAAAAGAAGAAGCCCAGCAGCCACAGCGCGCCCATCGCCGCGGCATAGAGCCCGTTGCGCGGGCGGTCTTCACGCCGACCTTTCCCCCACGTGCCGTTCCTCTTCAGCAGGTACAAGCAGTATCCGGCGTTGACCAGGAAGCCGGACGAGACGGCGATGGCGAAGATCGCGAACGACGCGTTCGCCGCGCTGGCGCCCAGCCGGACTGCTTCGGCCGAAATCGGCGTGCCGAAGGCAAAGCTGAAGTTCATCATCGGCGAGGTGATACCGGAGGCGATGCAGATCGCCAGGCCGCGCGAGAAACTTCCGCCGGAGGGGGCCGCATCCCCCTTCCGGCTGGCCGCTTCCTTCAGCGCACCTGCCTTCGAACAGAAAGCCACGCCCGTAATCACCGCTGCCAGGCCGAGCATCAGCAGGCCACCCCGTGTGGAAATGACCTGGTCCGGATGCAGAACCGCCAAGGGTACCAACGACCCCACGGCTGCCGTGAGCGAGATGATGATCGCGAACGCCAGCGCCACTCCCACTCGCGCAATCCCCAGGCCAAACAGGACCGAGCCGATCCCCCATCCCGCCCCGAACAGCGCCGTCCGCCCGAGCACCTCGATGCCGGTCACGGAATAGGCCCCAAGCGCCTGTGGAATCAAAGCCGTCACCAGCAGCCAGGGAAAGAGGATCATCCCGGTCACGGAATACAGCAGCCACATCTTCTCCCACGCCCAACCACGGATGAACTTCTGTGGCACGGCAAAACTGCCCTGCATGGCCGCGCCGCCCGCCACTGCCAGCAATCCCGGCCAGAACAAATCCATACGTTCCCTCTCAGCTCGCCTTCTTGACTTCTTGTTTCCTCACCTCACCAGCTCATTGATCTCCCGCACCGCCTTCGCGTCGAACTTCGGCTTGCGGTCGTACGTCAGCAGGCCGTTGATCTCCTGCTCCACGTCGGTCAACTGCGTGTAGCACAAGCCGGCGAGAGCCTGAATCTTCCCGATGGCCTCGTAGAGCCCTCGCAGCCTTGCCAGCGCGGCTTCGGGCGTCTTCTCCACGCCGGAGTAGCCCCAGGCTTCCTTGGGGACCTGGTGGCCGGGCGGGATGTACGCGATGCCGCCGAACTCGGTGAGCGCAAACGGCGAGCCGTTGTAACTGTAACCGGGAATCAGGTAGCCGCGCCCGCCGCGGGGAAACGCCGCCCCCGGCTTGCCCAGGTCCTTGTGCCGCTCGTAGAGCAGCTCGCCGTTCCGGGCATAGTCGTGGATCGCGAACAGGTCCGTCATGTCGGTGTGCTGCCAGCCTTCGTTGTCGATCACCAGCCGCGTCGCATCGAGCGACCTGGTGAGGGTGTACAGCGATTTGAGGTGGCTTTGCTGCCGCGCGTCGCGCAGGTTGGGCGTCCCCCAGCTCTCGTTGATCGGCGCCCAGAGGATGATCGACGGGTGACTGTAGTCGCGCTCGACGACGTCGATCCATTCCCTGGTGAAGCGCGCGACGTAGTCCTCGTCGAAGACGTAGGCGTTGGCCATCTCGCCGGAGACCAGCAGCCCCATCCGGTCGGCCCAGTAGAGATAGCGCGGGTCCTCCACCTTCTGGTGCTTGCGCGCGCCGTTGAAGCCCATCTCCCTGGTCATGCGGATGTCGTACTGGATGGCTTCATCGGAGGGCGGCGTCAGATTGCTCTCCGGCCAGTAGCCCTGGTCGAGCACCATCTTCAGGAACAGCGGGCGGCCGTTGAGCAGCACGCGGCCGTTCTCGGCGCTGACGGAGCGAAAACCGAAATAGGAATTGACCCGGTCCAGAACCGCGCCGCCCCGCCGCAGCTCCAGCGCCACGTCGTACAGGTTCGGCGCGGCCGGCGACCAGAGCCTCGGGTCCGACACGCCGGTCACCACTCTGGCGGGCGAGCTTTCAGCCAGCGCCATGCCGGAGGCGACGATCTGGGCCCCGGAGCGCACGGTGACATGGAATTCCAGGCCGGGCTGCGGCGCGGCGATCCGGCCCTCGAACCGCACCGTCCCCTCGTTGTCGGGCGTGATTCGCACCCACTCCAGGTGCGTCTCCTCGACTGGTTCCAGCCAGACCGTCTGCCAGATCCCGCTGGTGCGCGAGTAGAAGATGCCGCGCGGCTTGGGCTCCCAGTACTGCTTTCCCCGCGGGATCGACCGGTCCGTCGGAGGGTCCTCGGCCCGCACCGTCACCACGTTCGGGCCGGCTCTCATCAACGGCGTGACGTCGAACGTGAACGCTGTGCTGCCGCCTTCGTGCCCGCCCGCGTACTGCCCGTTGATCCACACCAGGGCGCGGTAATCCACTGCGCCAAAGTGGAGCAGCACCCGCTTCCCTTCCCAGCCCTCAGGGATGGTGAAGGTCCGGCGGTACCAGACCCAGGGATGGAACGATGGATCACCGATTCCGCTCCGCGGGCTCTCGAAACAGAATGGCACGGCAATGTTCCGGCTGAAGCGGCGGTTGCCGGCGGCCCAGCTCTCCTTCAGTCCGGCGTTGCCGTCGTCGAATTCGAACTCCCACTGGCCGTTCAGGTTCAGCCACTGCTCCCGTTGAAACTGCGGCTGGGGGTGCTCGGGTCGCGGGATCTGCCCGGCGGCTCCCGAGCCACAAGCCAGCGCCGCCCACAGAATTGCCTGCCTCATAAGGTGCAAGCTTAACAGAACCCCATCGCCGGCGGCTCCTGGTTTGACTTTCCCGCCGGTACTTTTATAGACTTGCGCTGCGGAGGTGCCACGCGTGTCCGACTGGCTCTCCCAACTGTCGGCGTTTAGCATCTTCCTGGCGATCGCCGGGGTGGGCTTCGTCTTCCTGCTGTTGTCGCTGATCTTCGGCGAGATTTTCGAGCACTTCGGAGACGGCGGATTCGATCACGACCTGGACCACGGCGGCCCCGGCATTTTCAGCACGCGCATCCTCAGCGTCTTCATCACGGCGTTCGGCGGCTTCGGCGCCATCGGGACACATTACGGCCTGGCGCCGCTGCCGGCCTCGGGCCTGGGCTTCCTGAGCGGCGTCTTCTTCGCGTCCATCATCTTCGGCTTTGCGCGCTTCCTCTGGAGCCAACAGGCGACCACCGAAGTTCGCACCAGCGACCTGGTCGGGCAGAACGCCCGCGTCGTGGTGGGCATCCCGAAAGGCGGGGTCGGCCAGGTGCGCTGCCGTCTGGGAGAGGAGCTCGTCGATAAGATCGCGCGATCACGGACCGATGAGCCCATCCCCGAAAACGCCGTGGTGCGCATTGAAGAGGTGCTGGGCGAGACGGTCATCGTCCGGCGCCAATAGATCGGAGGCAAACCTATGTTCGTTGAGCTTTCCCGGATGTTCCTTCCCGTGATTGTTCTGCTGGTCGTCCTGGGGCTGTTCATCGCCGCCTGGCTGTTCAGCCGGAACTACCTGAAGGTTTCCCCGAACATCGTGGCCGTCCTGAGCGGGCGCAGGCGCAAGCTGCCGGACGGCCGCACGGTCGGCTACCGGATGGTGAAGGGCGGCGCCGCGCTGAAGTTCCCGCTGCTGGAGAAGGTCGAGTACCTCTCGCTGAACGTCATCACCATCCCGCTCGAGATCAAGCGTGCCTACACGCTCAAGGGCGTCCCCGTCTCGGTGAAGGCCGTCGCCAACGTCAAGATCCGCAGCGACGACACCTCGCTCCAGGCCGCCGCCGAGCGTTTCCTCGGGATGACCCACGACCAGATCCAGAGGGTCATTTTCCAGACGCTGGAAGGTCACCTGCGGTCCATCCTCGGCACCCTGACCGTCGAGGAGGTCAACAGCGACCGCCAGAGCTTCGCCCAGAAACTCACCAGCGAGGCGGCTGCCGACCTGGAGAAGATGGGCCTCGGCGTGGACGTCCTCACCATCCAGGAGATCAGCGATGAGGAAGGCTACCTGGACGCCCTCGGCAAACGCCGCACCGCCGAGGTCAAGCGGGACGCCACCATCGGCGAGGCCGAGGCGCAGCGCGACGCGAAGATCAAGTCCGCCCAGGCTCTCCAGGAAGGCGAGCGCGCCAAGTTCGCTGCCGACGCAGAAATCGCCCAGGCGCAGCGCGATTTCATGATCCGCCAGGCCCAGTATCAGGCCGAGATCGAAACACAGAAGGCGCGTGCCGAGCAGGCCGGTCCGCTCTCCAACGCCCAGGCCCGCCAGTCCGTTGTGGCCGAAGAGGTCAAGATTGACCGCACCCGCACCCAGGAAATGATCGCGGTGCAGGAGCAGGAGGTCCTGCGCAAGCAGAAGGAGCTGGAAGCCACCGTCATCAAGCCCGCCGACGCCGACCGCCAGGCGGCCATCGTCCGCGCCGAAGCCGCCAAGCAGTCGGCCATCCTGGAAGCCGAGGGCAGGCGCTCGGCCGTCATCGCTACGGCCGAGGCCGAGCAGGAAAAACTGCGCAAGGAGGGCATCGGGCGGGCGGCCGCCGTCGAAGCCGAAGGCAGGGCCGAGGCCGCCAAGATCGAAGCCGTTGGCCTGGCGCAGGCCAAGGCCATCGAGGCCCAGGGGGTCGCCGAGGCCGCCGCCATCCTGCGCAAGGCCGAGGCCTGGAAACAGTTCAACGAGGCCGCCAAGCTGCAAACCGTGCTGGAAAAGCTCCCCGCGATCTTGCAGGCCTCCACCGGCGTCTTCGGAGCGGTGGCCGCGCCGCTCGGCAATATCGACAAGCTGGTGGTCATCGACCAGGGAAGCGGCGGCGACAGCGCGAGCGCCGGCCTGGGCCGCCTCGCAAAAACCGCCCCGGCCGTCGTCTTCAGCCTGCTCCAGCAGCTTGAAGCCCTCGGCCTCGACCTGCCGGCGGTCCTCGAGCAGCTCGGCGTCAACAGGCAGAAAGCCGACGGCCAGCAGGTCGAGGTCGAGCCGGAGACCAAGAAGGCAAGCGCATGAGAGCCAGCCGGGCCGGAGAGCCGGCGGGTCCCGGCACCGTCGTCATTCATTGCAGTGACCCGCGCTTCCAGCCTCACTTCCAGGACTTCTTGCGCGGCGAACTCGGCCTGCGGCACTATGGCCTCATCGCCGTCCCCGGCGGGGCGCAGTTCCTCACCCTGGTGGACTACCTGCCGAAGTTCGCCTGGGCGGGCTGGCGCTGGGTGAAATTCATGGTGGATCTCAGCAGCCCGGAGCGCGTAATTCTCATCGCGCACGAGGACTGCCGCTGGTACCTGGACATGCGCTTCGGCGCGGCGCCCCGCGACCTGCGCGAGAAACAGGTGCGGGACTTGCAGCATGTGCGCGCCGGCCTCTCCGAGCGCTTCACGAACACAAAGGTCGAACTGTTCTACGCCCGCTTCGAAAACGGTCGCGTGGTCTTTGACCGGCTGTAGCGGCAGTGACGAACGAGCAAGGAGGCAGAAGGGACCACAGGGGACCAAACTACCGGATGTACCGGAAGTGCCTCGAGAGTACCTGAAGTACGGCTGAAGTACGCCAATATCTTTGCAATTGAAGTCCCGTTTTATCAACGGCTTGGGTTCTATGCCCGGATGACGGATGCGGAAGGTGAATACAAATTCACGGTTCGTATAGTGTATCTTGGAGAGGAGGAACAGATTGTCGGTGGTCTGGAGACGGAGGGGGTAACCGCATCGGACCGTCTGGGTGTCTTAAATCTGGCACTGAACTTGCCCCCAGTGCAGTTTCCGCAATTTGGCCGATATGAGTTCCAGTTGTTCGCCAACAACGTCTATATCGGGCGGGCAGTGATCAATGCAGTGAAGCTAGAGGCGAAGTAGTCATGCAAGTGACCATTTCAGAAGTCACAACGCGCGGTTTGGAAATCCAAACAGCGGAAACGAAGCTGCTGTCTCCGGTTGTTCGGCTTGATACGCCGACACCGCCGGCTAAGGTTCCGGAACTCTTGAAGGCCAGCACAACCGCTGAGAAATTGCTTTTTGCCCTCAACCCTGACGGTCGCCTCAAGGTCACCAGGCCGTTTGTGGTCACCGTTGCGCGGCAGGAAGGTGTTGTGACCGCGCATGTTGAGGAGATCGACGAGTTCGGCTACGGCTCCAAGAGCGGTGAGGCTCTCCACGATCTCGCGAAGACGCTGAGCGAGTTGTACTTCTCCCTTAGGGACAACGCCGACCGACTGTCTGCTGAGCTCAGCGCTATCTGGCTGAAACTAAACGAGCATATCGAACTTCGCTAAGCATGAAGATCCACGAGTTCGAGCGGCTCGAGTCCAAACTGAGGCTGAAAACGCGGAACGCGGCTGACAGACTGGCGTGGTTCGAGTACGAGGGGAAAGTGATCACGCGAACCAAGCGCTCACACGGAAATAAGGATCTTCCCGCCCATCTTATTCGGCAGCAGCTCAAGCTGAACGAGGCGGAGCTTTCAGGCGTTATCACCTGCTCGCTGGAATTTGACG
>Ga0315314_1003956_pt1 | contig 11341 bp, 10 predicted proteins | sample TDP9_MG_FD_203631 | JGI IMG/M metagenome (GOLD analysis project Ga0315314, IMG submission 203631) | Freshwater sediment microbial communities from Lake Towuti, South Sulawesi, Indonesia - TDP9 | ecosystem: Environmental > Aquatic > Freshwater > Lake > Sediment | place: Indonesia: South Sulawesi...
CTAGCTCGATGCCGCAATCGGGACACTCCAGAATCTCGCCCAAGATCAGGTCATCCTTCAGCGCTATCTCTGCAGCGCACTCAGGGCACTCGACGACGTTCATTTCCCTCCCCCTTCATCCTGTGGGCTCATCCCACGTACGTTGGCGGTTGAGATTGATCTTGTCCAGAATGGCCTGCGCGAGGTCAATGTCGGCCAGATAGGCCAATTGCAGCAGATACAGGGCCACATCGGCCAGCTCCCCGGCCAGCGCTGCGGAATCCGCACGCTCTCCCCACTGGAAATGCTCGAGCACCTCCGCGGCCTCGATCACCAATGACATGGCGATGTTGCGCGGCGTCTGCGGAGCCTGGCTGTCACCATTGTACCAGCCCTTGTCGGTCACCATCTGGTTCATGGCCCGGGTGAGTTCCTGGATGCTCCACTCTTCAGCGGCGGACATCTATGTCTCTCCGGGAAAGTGTCGGTGCTGGCGGAAGTAGTTCACGGTCCCACCCGCGGCCCACACTTGGCGCACGAACTCGGGCGGCGAAGGCAGTCGGAACTCGCGCTCACCAGTTCGAAGCACTCCCTCTTCCACGTCCAGCTCTGCCTCGGCACCATCTTCGACCTGGCTGGCGATATCCGCCTCGAAAAGGGGAAGCCCCAGGTTGAGCGCATTGCGGTAGAAGATGCGGGCGAAGTCCCGGGCGATGATGGCCGCCACGCCGCACTTCTGAAGCGCGCGAGGAGCGTACTCCCGCGAGGAGCCGCAGCCGAAGTTCTTCCCCGCCACAATGACATCGCCTTCCTGAGCGCAGCCCGAGAAATCAGGCCGATGCTCGATGAACGCGTACCGGCCTAGTTCCGACTCGCTGGTCATGTAGGGGGCATAGCGCCCGGGCAGGATCTGATCCGTGTCAATGTCATCACCGAATTTCCAGATGCGGGGCACGTCAGGACTTCTCCCTCCGATGATGCTAAAGCAAGTCGTGCGCGAGCAGGATCCGCTCTACCTCGGCCAGGAACTGGAAAAGCGGTCGAGATGATACACCTTCGAGCATAGGCTCATGTCGAGAGGGGGCTTGGTAGGGATGACAGTGCCATTGCCCGTGCTCTCGGTCCCAACCATAAAGGCGCTGTCCCTCCTGGATCAGGGCTAGACTGAACCGTCCTGTGGTTTCGCTGAAGAAGACCTGCACAAACAGCCCAGCACGAATCCCCAGACGAGTTCTCAGCGCGTCGTCCGTCTGCTCTAGCTCGGTGATCTGCTGAATGAACCACAGACGACATTCTGCTGCGTCCAACTCCACAGCGAGATCACTGACCCTCATCGGATTCCTTGCCCCGGAGCTGCATGAGCTTACGCCGCATTGTGCGAGTACCGCTCATGGCCAGATCCCACTCCATGGCGTCGGATTCCACTTCCCAGGAATAGCTTCGCTCCCGGACGACGTACTGACGCTCGAACTCCTCGAAGGTCATGCCATACTTGTCTCTAAGCCGCTGATCAGTCGCGCCATAGCGTGTCAGTCGCCGCCGGTATTCTGCTTCCAACAGGGCGCGGAGCTTGTCCTCGACATCGTCTCCGCCAAGTGCCAGACTGTCCAGATGACGAGCAATCTCGTCAGATACTGTGATTGTAGTGCTCATCTCCTCACCCCCTCTTCACCCTTCGCTGCTGATCAACGGCCGCGGATCACTGATACGGCCCGTGAGCGCCGTGGCCGCAGCGACGGCTGGCGACCCTAGATAGATCCGGGACTGAGGCGAGCCCATGCGACCCCGGAAGTTGCGATTACCGGTGGAGAGGCACACCTCTCCTGCTCCCAACACCCCCATATGGCGCCCGATGCAGGGCCCGCAGCCTGGCGTGCCCAGCGTGGCACCTGCCTTCAGAAGTGTGGCCATCGTGCCATCACTGATGGACTCCACCAGAACCCGACGCGAAGCGGGAACGATGATCATTCGTATACCCGATGCGATCTCTCGCCCGTGGAGGAGCCGCGCGGCCATTCGCAGATCCTCCAGCCGGCCATTGGTGCAGGTCCCAATGAAGACCTGGTTCACCTCCACAGAGTCGAGTTCCGAGATGGGCACTACCTGGTCTACTGCGTGAGGGCATGCGACTTGAGGCTCCAAAGCCGAGAGATCTGCTGTAATCTCCCCAATGTAAAGAGCATCTTCGTCCGGATAGCACCAGTCGGGTACTTCGTAGAGACTCCGTGTCAGCTCATCGGGCACCACCATCCCTGCCTTCGCTCCCATCTCGGTGGTCATGGAACACAGGCTCATCCGCGAAGGCAAGCTGAGTTCCTGCGCTCCGTGGAACTCAATGGCCTGGTAGGTGGCGCCGTCTATCCCCAGCTCACCGATGAGCTTGAGAGCCAGGTCCTTGGCCATCACCCCGTCAGAGAGAGCCCCGCGGAGGTGGATTCGGATCGTCGGGGGCACCTTCAGCCAGGTCTGTCCTGTGGCGAAGGCCAGTGCAATATCAGTTGCACCCATTCCCGTGCCAAAGCAGCCGATGGCCCCATAGAGTGTGCAATGCGAATCAGAGCCTACGACAATCTCCCCTGGCTGGGCCAGCCCTTCCTCGACCATCAGTTGATGGCAGATCCCTTGCCCAACGTCAAAGAAGTGCTTGATGCTCTGATCGTGCGCGAAGCAGCGGACTGTCACCTGCCCATCGGCAGTGGACACGTTGCAGGCTGGTGCCACGTGGTCTACGAAGAGCGCTACCCGCCGCGCATCAAACACACGCTCCGCCCCCAGATCCTCTCTCATAATCCTGATCACACTGGGAGCGATGGAGTCAATGCTCATGGCCGTGGAGACCTGGACCACCGTAAGCTCACCGGCGTGGACCTCGCGTCCGCTGGCCCGGGAGATGATCTTCTCGGCCAGGGTCTGGCCCATCACTCCTCCTCCCCCCCACCATTCACCCAGCGGTGCAGAATGGCATCTACGTCCGATAAGCTCAGCGCTCTCTGGTCGGCGAGGGCCTTGATGCGGCGGGTCACCTCCTGAATCTGACCATCACTCAAGTCCAGCCCCAGTTGCTCAGACCGGTGCTTCACCGCGTTCCAACCCGTTAGCCGATGGGCGATGCTGATATAGCGGGTCAGGCCGAAGTCTTGGGGATCCAGGATCTCGTAAGTTCGAGGGTTGTTGAGCAGGGCCTTGGCATGGATGCCGGCCTTGTGGGTGAAGGCTGTGGCTCCGGTGATATAGTTGTTAAAAGGGATGCTCACCCCCACAATGTCCGCCACCAGTTGTTCGATGTATCGCAGGCTAGGGAGATCATACTTGGCGCGCACAAGCTCAGGGTTGAGGGCGTACATGCGGGCGATAAAGCCACCCAGGGGAGTGATGCCCACGCGTTCGCCGATGCCCAGCACGCTGGTGTCAATATGAGTCGCGCCGGCCTCCAAGGCGCTGACGCAGTTAGCGATAGCGCACCCAGTGTCGTTGTGGCCATGGAACTCAATATCTGCTTTGAGCGACTGCTTCAGCTTGCGCACCAGATGGTACACCTGAAGCGGCGTGGCCAACCCCACTGTATCGGCGATACCCACCCGATCCACCCCCAGGTCGTCCACCACGCGGTACACCGCCATCAAGTCCTTCTCCTCGCTGCGGAAAGAGTCCTCAGAGGAGAAGCGGACCTCAAGTCCTTGCTGCTTTATGTATGAGACCACCTCGGTAGCGGCGTCAATGATCTCGGGGATGGATTTGCCGTGACTGAACTCTCTGAGCAAGGAGGAGGTGCCGAAGAGAACATCAATGCCATCCACTCCTGTGTCCACCGCCAGCTTCGCGTCATCGATGCGACAACGAACGTGAGTAAGCACCTTGCATCTCAGGTTCAAGCCCGCGATGCGTTTGCAGTCAGCGTGACTTTGCCTCGAGGCATAGGGTGACGTAAGCTCGATGTACTCCACCCCGAATTCATCCAATGCCTGGGCGATCTCCACCTTCTGCTCCGGGGTGAAATTGGCGCCCACAAACTGCTCCCCTTCGCGCAGGGTGGACTCGATGATGTGGAACTCATTGACTGGCACCTGCTACCTCCTCCGCGACAGCGCCGTTGGCCCTGGAGATCCTCTGAACTGAAAAGAGCTAGCCCTCCGAAGGGATCTGGAGAACTAGCTCGACTTGGACCCTCAAATACACACCCAACACGCCTATCCAGACCCCGGGTCTGGCCGCTTGACGAAAGGCCTATTGCGCTTGCGGGACACGAAAGCGCCTCCGGCGAGAAGCATGCGGCCCGCCATTCTCAAATCCATCCCCTCTTTGCTGAGTCCTCCCTGACCTGAATCAGCCGAAGTATATCACGGAAGCTGACCTCTGTCAAACTGAGGCCCGACGCCCCCGACCTGCCTTGCCAAAAGGCAGCAAAGAACGTACAATAGGCGTCCGCTACCATCTAGCAGTGCCCCGGAAGCCAGCCAGACAAAGTGACAGGGAGGGCGCATGGAAGAGGTGCGTCCCTACGCCGAGCGGATCATCGAGAACGTCGAGCGGGTCATCGTAGGCAAGAGGAGGCCCATTGAACTGATGATTGTAGCCCTCCTATGCGAGGGCCATGTGCTCATCGAGGATGTGCCAGGGGTGGGCAAGACCATGTTGGCCCGGGCTATTGCCATCTCCCTGGGGAGCACCTTCAAGCGACTACAGTGCACGCCGGATCTTCTGCCCAATGATGTGACCGGTGTCTCCGTCTTTAACCAGAAGACAGGCGATTTCGAGTTCCGCCCCGGCCCAGCCTTCGTCAACATCTTGCTCGCCGACGAGATCAACCGGGCCACTCCTCGCACTCAGTCAGCCCTGCTGGAGTGCATGGGGGAGCACCAGGTGACTGTTGACGGCGTGACCCATATCCTTGGTCGTCCCTTCCTCGTGTTGGCTACACAGAATCCCATCGAATATGAGGGCACCTTTCCTCTGCCAGAGGCGCAACTCGACCGCTTTCTTATGCGGGTGCAGGTCGGCTATCCCGGTTTCGAGGATGAGGGGCAGATGCTGCTCAACCTGCAGCGGGTCCACCCCATTGATACCATTGGGCAGGTGGTGGATGGGACCCGGCTGCCCCACATGCAGCGGCAGGTGTGGGAGGTGCACCTCGATGACACGGTGCGCAACTACATCGTGCGGCTGGTTCAGGCTACCCGCACTCACCCTGACTTAGCGCTGGGCGCCAGTCCTCGCGGTAGCATTGCTCTGTTCAAATGCGCCCAGGCCTGGGCGGCCCTCAACGGCCGATCCTTCGTTCTGCCCGATGATGTCAAGGCCCTGGCTGTGACCACTCTGGCGCATCGGCTCATCATACGGCCTGAGAGCGCACTGCGCAATCGTACGAGCCAACAGGTCATGGAGCAACTGCTGGAGGAGGTGGAGTTGGAGATGGGCGGGTTGTAGCCCCTCGGCCGGTCGTTTCGCTAACCGGCTGGTAAGAGGGGTCAAGTGGCAGAGTCTGCAACTGGCCAGGGCTACACTCCTGTGACGATGGCCTTCGATCTGGCAACTGCCCACCTTCAAAGCCATGTTCCATCAAGTCCCACTATCTGCGGTCCGGGGCGCGCTGTCCAGCCGTTGTCCGTAGGGCAGCGAGGAGGAATCTCGCTGGTAGTCGCCTGCCTTGTTCACTTGCGCCGTAGGTAAGACATGCCCGGCCTTTTTGTCTTCATATTCGCCCTCTTCATAGCTGCGGCGTTCATGAACCTGGATTTCATCTTCTACATTCTCTACATCTTCTTCGGCATCTACCTGCTGGGGAAGCTGTGGAGCCGCCAGGCGATGCGGGCTATCCGGCACCGCCGCGCCCTGCCCAGCAACCGAGCCTTCCTGGGTGAGGTACTGCAAGCGGAGCTGGAGATTGTGAACGCCGGTGGGGTTCCCCTGCCCTGGGTGCGCGTGCGGGACACCCTTCCGGCGGAGCTACACCTTTCCAGTTCCTACCATCGGGTGATGAGTCTGCTGTCTCACGAGCGCATCACCCTTGGCTATCAACTCCACTGCCGCCGTCGAGGCTATTACCAACTTGGCCCCCTCTTCGTGTGGGCCGGGGACCTCTTCGGCGTAGCGCAGGAGATGAAACGGCAAGAGGAACTTGAACCCCTCACAGTCTACCCCAAGATTGTCTCTCTACGCCATATCGCCCTCCCCTCTCAGTCCCCCTTCGGAGAGCTACGCAGCCGGCAGCGCATCTTCGAAGATCCCACGCGGGTGATCGGCGTGCGGGACTATACCAGTGGCGACAGCCTGCGCCACATCAACTGGAAGACCAGCGCCAATGTGGGTCGCCTGCAGGTCAAGAAGTACGAGCCAGCCATCTCCCTGGAGACAGCCCTCTTCCTCAACCTCAACGGCGAGGAATATGACATCCGCACTAAGGCCGACGCCAGCGAATTGGCCATCGTGATCGCCAGCTCTATCGCCAACCATCTGATAGAGAAGCGGCAGGCTGTGGCACTAGCCACCAATGGACTCGACCCGCTGGCTCAGGAAGTGAGGGCCGTATCGCTGCCCCCGCGCAAGGGGCGTGGTCACCTGATGAAGGTGCTTGAGGTATTGGCTCGCGTAGAGGCCCGTCCCACCTTTCCTTTCACGGAGCTACTGCGCCGCGAGAGTGTGATCCTCTCCTGGGGGACGACGGCCATCGTCATCACACCCCGCGAAACGGAGGAGCTCTTCACTGCTCTGCTTCAGCTCCGACGGCAGGGCTTCCACGTGGTGTTGATCATCTTGGAGATGGGGAGCGACTTCGGCCAGACGCGCCGGCGTGCCGCTCAGATCGGAATCCCAGCCTACCACATGTGGCGGGAGTCGGACCTCGATATGTGGCGCTGAGGGGTGGGTGCACCCGGTGCCCTCAACCACTGCTGGTGAATAGCAGCGTGCGCAGAGTCTGATCTGTCAAAGCCACATGGTGCGTTACTCGCCATGGAGCTAGCTAGGGAGGAACAGGTGAAAGCGGAAGTTGTTCTCACTGTCGCCGAGTCAAAGAGACTGATCGCCAAGGGTGCGGCCCAACTGCAGATAGTGCGAGACCGTCTTCACAAAGGGGTGATCATGGTCTCCAGCGGCACCACCAACGCCTATCTCGTGGAGGAGCTGCTGGGGGTACCAATGGACAAGCGCAGCTACGTGACAGGGCGCGTCAAGCCCGCGGGCAAGCGGCTCGGCTGGCCCACGCTGCGACACGATGTAGTCCTCCGAGACAGGCAGCTCGATCCCTCGCTGGACCGCTTCAATGCCGTCGAGGTGATGGAGGCCGGAGATATCTTCGTGAAGGGGGCAAACGCTCTCAACTACCAGAAGGGGGTGGCCGGGGTTCTGGTCGGGGACCGCAAAGGCGGCACAATCGGTGGGGTGATAGGTCCCATCATCGCCCGTAAGATCTGCCTGCTGATCCCGGTGGGGCTGGAGAAGGAGGTGGCCTTCGACATCGAGGAGGTAGCAGGCCGGATCCGGGAGTCCGAGGACACGCGAGGCAAGGTCACATCGCTCTTTCCGATGCGAGGCCTGATCTTCACCGAGATCGAGGCCCTGCGCACACTGTGCGGCGTAGCAGCGGTACAGGCAGCCGCAGGGGGCATATCCGGGGCCGAGGGAGCCGTTTGGCTGCTGCTACAGGGCACTGAGGATCAGGTATCCCAGGCACTGGAGCTTGTGCAGGCGGTCCAGGGGGAGCCCCCCTTCGACCCGGACTGATAGCTCCGCACTCAAAGTCTCTCTACTGGCAATCGGCGCACAAAGCTGAGCGCCTCCTCGCGTGTTTGCACCTGACCCAGGGCCTGGGCTTCGCGCAGCGCGGCCAGGAGCTCGCCAACTTGCGGCCCAGGCTGTAGGTTCAGTTCACGCATCACTGTATGCCCGTCCAACAGGGGCAATGGACTGATGACCTCTTCGTAGCAGCGGAAGTAGGCCTCCAGCAACTGGCCCGCACCTTCAACCAATCGCGCGCGCTTCTGGCTTTCGCTTTCCCAGGCCACGGCCAACAGAAGTGACTCGACTCCCGCGTCTTCTGCGTCGTGGAAGAAACGATATGCGAGACCTCGCGACATCTCCTGGCCTAGCAGTTGGTACACTTCTCCGCAGTGAGCAGTGATTATCTCGGCAGATCGCGCTTCATAGCCGCTGAAGCGCAGTTCCAACAGAGCGCGCCTCACCTCGTCGGGTGGGAGGGGGCAGAGAAGAGCTGCCATCCGCAGTACGTCCTCCCGGCATCGCTCCTCATTCGTCGGTTGCGACAGGTGTCCCAGCAACTCCTCCGCAAAGGGCGCGACCGCTTCCAGCCCAGCGAGGCCTGGTTCGCCCCCTCTTAGGCCAGTGATGAGCCGATGCGTCCGCTCAAATACCTTCATGCTCGGGCCGAAGTGGGGCTCCAGTTGGGGCACAATGCGAGCCAGGAGGCACGCCTCCACCAGAAAGCGCGCCCACTGAGGGGCCGCGGGTGTGCGCAGCACCTTGACCAGTTCGTAGCGTATGCGCTCCACGGCGGGCAGTGCAATGAGAGAGGCCTGCTCCCTCAGTAGTGCCTCGGTTTGGGACTCGATCGTGAATTCCAGCTCCGCTGCCAGCCGCACTGCCCGCAGGAGTCGCAGGGGGTCATCGGCGAAGGCGGAAGGAGTTACGGTCCGGATCAGCCGTCGGCTGACGTCCTCGCGGCCGCCATGAGGATCAATTAGGCGGGTTTCCTCCTCTCCCATACGATGGGCAATGGCGTTGACCGTGAAATCGCGACGCCTCAAGTCCTCGGCCAAGGTCTCGCCCTGAAGGAGAGTCACGTCCACGTAGATGGCCTGTGGCCCTTCATAACAGACCACCCGGGCAATGCCCCTTGTGCGATCCAGGGGAACAAAATGGCCCTTCAGGTGGTCAGCCAGGCCGCGGGCCAGCAGCAGGCTCTCCTCAGGGACGACGAAGTCTGCGTCGTGGCTGTCACGCCCCAGCAGCCAGTCGCGGATATGGCCTCCGACGAGGTATACCTCAGCCGTCCGCGCTGTGAGCCAGGATGCGGCGCGGGCGGCCACCGATCCCTTCGGGAGCAGAGGCGCTCTTCTGTCATCTTCCCAGCGGTCCTGGCCAGTCGTCATGCCTCCCTCTTCAGATTTGCTGCTGTGGCTGCTGACTCCTACGCAAGGCTATCACACGCTGCCACTATAACCTTGCGCACAACTTGCCGAGAGGACTGCATGGTTCCGTGCAGACAATGGCGAGGATTCCTGCGTCGTAAGGGAAGGCCCGCAGCCACAAGGATCGGCTGGCGCCGCGACTGTAGCCTACGCGACGATCGGCCTGTCGCGGCTAGTCGCAGACCCACCTGACCTGCACAACAGCCAGCTAATCGTGACGCGTGAGAGCTGGGATTGCGCGCGTGTGTCCCGCCTTCTGTTCAGCCATGGTCACAAGCTTCCGGATTTGCTGCCAGCGACGCGCCCTCTGCGCCGACGCCCTATCCTCCCTTGGGAGCGCAGTTCGAAGCCACAATCTCGTCAGCTCGCAGAATGACTCCTATCAGCCGGACCCGATAGCAGAGGAGGCGAGCTGTAGAGTTGCAGCTAACTCCGTACCCTCGCTTGTGTCGCTGATAGCGATGCTACTGTCGTCCAGTCGCCCCGTCTCGACGCGCGATGGGCAGGTGGAGGGTGCTCTGGCAGGCCATTATGCTGACATACCCGTCCGTGTGATCACCCAAGATCGAGACGCCCTCAACAGCCACATCGGTCTTCCGAGGAACTGCGAAGACGAAGGACAGCCGAGTCGCCACTGTCTCCGTCAAGGCCCTCAAAGGCACTAGGGCCAGGGTGATAGTGTCACTGGGGCGCTCTCCTGCCGAGACTTCCGCTGCGTAGTCAATCGTGCCCCGGCTGTTGTCGGCAACGTTTTGCAGCACCGTGTCCAGCGATGTGGTCACCTCCTTGATGGCGCCCACTTCAATTCCATCGGCGTTCACCACCCTCAGATAGACAGGATCAAAGTCAATATGGACCTCAGCACGGTCAATGGGTTGCTCGCCGGCATCCACCTCGATGGCCAGGGTGGAGATCCGCCCCAGGGGCACAGTCGTGGATACTGGCTTCATGGAGATGGATACCAGGGCTGGTTGAGCCTGCTCATACACAGCCGTCATAGTGTAGCCGTCAATCATAGTCACGCACACGTACGAGATGGACGCGTAGTCCATACCATTGATCTGCCATCTGTGGAAACGGTTGTGTCCCACCGTTGATGGCGCTTCCAGAGTGACCACGGCGTCGTGGTTGTAGATGCGTGTGAACGGCGTCACGCCGTCGGCTCGGCCCTGACCATCCTTCGGACTGACTTCGATAGGAACTCCACTATCCGGCTGGAGAGAATTGACCGTAAGTGTGTGGCAGAGACCTATTGCAGTATGAACGTTTGCTCTGATTGTGGGAAGCTGCGCGTACAACCTGTCGCCTGGACACGAAGTAAGGCCCACATCCCGATGCCCGGCAATTCTGTAGATGAACTTGTCCACGAGAGTCGCTTGCCCCAGGGGATCCAGATTGCGCCGACGAAACCCCCAAGCCAACAAGCTTTCCGTGCTGCGAAGCGCACTCGCTGTGGGCCAACCTGCCTGCGGGCACTCCGGCGGGGCGCACGGCGGATGGAATTGGCCCATTAGTGCCACGCCCATGCTGCCTGCATTGTAATCCGCAGCGTGCGCCCCGATGACGTCCTTCGTATCGGGTTCAGCATTGTAGCGTCCCTCGTAAATGTTGCCGAAGTGGTCAACCAGGAAGTTGTAGCCGATGTCTCCCCACCCTCTGTCATAGGCATGGTACATCCAGATACTACGGACGACCTGCGCAGGGTTCGGCGGATTGTTTTCGGTTACAGTGTGGTGAAGCAGGGCATGCGTGATGTCTCGGTAGGAAGGTGGCCACCGCGGGGAGTCTAGTTCGCCGGCAGGCAGGTCGCCCCACCACACGCTGCGAGGTATGACATAGAGGCCAAAAGGTCCGACGGCAGGATTTGTGGTCGCAAGCTGCTCTTCAACGGGTCTCTCCGTTAGGCCACTCAACTTCAGGCCGGCAGTCGTGTCAGCGACCGAGATCCGGACAAACGTAAGTGATACTTCGCCAGGGGCCCGCATCCTTACATCGAACTCAGTGTGTGCATCGAAGTCACTGGGTATGTACAAGCGGCTCCAGAAAAGGCGAGAGGGACTATCATCGGGACCAATGTCGCCCTGCGTCCGAACCCATTCTGTCCAAGGTGCCTTGTCCTTGCGCGTGCGGATTGCGATTCCGAAGCTCGCTGGATCAACATCACGCTCAGTGGCCAGCCAGCCAACTGACACGTGGGTGAAAGGGACGGGGCTGAAACC
>Ga0315314_1003957_pt1 | contig 11334 bp, 9 predicted proteins | sample TDP9_MG_FD_203631 | JGI IMG/M metagenome (GOLD analysis project Ga0315314, IMG submission 203631) | Freshwater sediment microbial communities from Lake Towuti, South Sulawesi, Indonesia - TDP9 | ecosystem: Environmental > Aquatic > Freshwater > Lake > Sediment | place: Indonesia: South Sulawesi...
TTCATCGGGTGTGCTAGATTGGAATCTCAAATGAAAATATTTGACAAAGATTTTGAGCTGAAACCTAACGAGGGCAAAAGCAAGTCCTGCCTCTAAACGAAGCCATACGCAACAACATCAAGTCAGACATGCACTTTTACTCTGCCTATCTCCCCTTCGCCATCGTTCACGAGGTTGTTCGCCAGTTTCATGGTCAAAACTCGAATTTCACGGTTAGTTGCTTAGGCGGCGTTGAAAACGTCAACATTCTAGTTGCAGCGAGACTCGTGAAGCGATTGATTGGAAGTTACGCAGAACTCATACTTCCAAGTCCAACGTTTCTGGAGTTGTACAGCGCGCATTCAAGAGGGAATGGCCATAAAAAACTAGTCGCTGCTTACGAGTTCTACACGAACTCCGATAAATGTAGACGAGGTTACCTGACGAACAAAACATAAATTGCATAGTTACTCATTCTACGTGCAGGGAGAGATCATGGAAACTGACGTTTATGAGAAACTGAGAGAGAAAATTAGTTCATGGCCAGTGCGAGTCCCAAAGACAAGAGAACTAACGGAAATGCTCAAGGTTCTATACACCCCCGAAGAAGCCGAGTTTTTGACGCATTTTACAGCGCCCTACCAAGACGGGCAAACAATTGAGCAAATTGTTGAGAAAACAGGAAAGCCAAGGGAAAAAGTCCAAGCAATTGTTGATCGATTGGTTTCCCGTGGCTTGCTCTTCAAGTTCACGAGTAGAAGAGACAACATGGTTCACTATACTTTGATGCCGCTAATACCAGGAATATTCGAATTCTACTTCTCTTCAGGTCGCGATTCAGATGAAAAGCGGAAAGTGGCAGAGCTTTTTGAGAGGTATTTTCTTAACGGTTTTGGCATGGAAATAGGCGCTTCTAACTACCCTACAATGCGAGTCATACCGAGCGAAAAAACGATAAAACTCGACAAGAAAATAAGCGCGGAACTCTTAATCTTACCTTTCGAAAAGATGTCTGAGTTCATCTCGACTTCCCAAAAGATAGCTGTCATAAACTGCGCCTGCAGAACAAAGAAGAAGTGCAGTCATCCACTGGAAACTTGCATTGTCTTTGACGCATCGGCGGAGTTTATGGTGGAACGTGGATTTGGGCGCTATCTAAGCGTCCAAGATACCTTGGAATTGTTGGAAACCACGGAGAAAGCAGGGCTGGTTCACTGCGCCATGAACACTCAGACGCGACCTCAGTTCATCTGTAACTGTTGCACTTGTGCATGCATTGGTCTTAGAACCCTCGTTGAGCTGAACAACCCGCGAGCGTTTGCGAAGTCAAACTTTCTCCCTGTCAGAGACGTCAAACTCTGCAATGTGTGTAGTCGGTGTGTGGATATCTGTCCCTTCAAGGCAAACATGTACCACGCTGCGCACGACAGTTACCTAGAGAAGGTCGTTTTCATAGAAGAGCGATGTGTTGGTTGTGGACTCTGCGCTTACCATTGTCCGAACGACGCAATCAAGTTGGTTAAAGTCAGAGATCAGGTTCCAGAAAAAACTCCAAAAGAGGCGTGGATGAGAGTAGAAGCGGAAAGAGTTCACTAAAAAACACTTGAATGCCAAGTAAGTAAATAATCGGCAGAATGATTTTCATAATCATCTAGATAAGTTTAATAACATTCACATTCAAACAGACAATTCTACAACATAATGTGGAGAGAAATTGAATGCGAGAAGCTGTTATTGTCGGTTACGTAAGATCACCAGTCGCGAGGGCCCACTCTGAGAAGGGCTTTTTCAAAAACATTCGCTCAGACGACCTTGCAGGAATGATAATCAGAGAATTGGTGAAACGAACTGGAGTCAAACCGGTAGATGTTGAAGACTGTATTATAGGTTGCTCGAATCAAACAGAAGAACAATGGCTGTGTGGCGGCAGAAAAATCACATGGATGGCTGACTTACCATTCGAAGTTACTGGTTTAGGGATTGACCGTCAATGCGCTTCCAGCATGTCTGCGGTTCATGTGGCTGCAATGGGAATCATGTGCGGCATTGGAGACGTTTACATCGCTGCAGGGATGGAAAGCATGCTGCATATACCAATGGGTCACAACGTGTCCATAAGCGACAGCTTATTGAATAACGCAAAATTTGACTTAAGCATAGCCATGAACATGGGCTTAACAGCCGAAAAACTGTTTGAAATGTGCAAGGATAAAATCTCCAAAGAAGACATGGATCGATGGTCGCTGCGAAGCCACGAAATGGCTGTAAAGGCTCGTACAGAAGGATTCTTCAAAGATGAAATAATACCGATAGAAGTTACACTTGACGGTGGAACGAAACAGGTTGTTGACTACGACCAAACTGTTCGAGTGCCCGGATCAGAAACTACTTTAGAGAAGATCGCCTCTCTGCCTCCAGCATTCAAAGAAGACGGCTTTATTACAGCTGGCAACTCCTCGCCCCTAAACGATGGTGCATCTGCTGTCATGATCATGTCAAAAGAGAAAGCTAAAGAATACGGATTGACTCCCTTGGCAACGGTAAAATCAATGGCGTGGGCTGGTGTCGACCCAACAATTATGGGAAAAGGGCCCATCCCCGCGTCCAGAAAAGCCCTAAAAAGAGCAGGATTGACCATCGGTGACATTGATTTCTGGGAGATCAACGAAGCCTTCGCAATAGTCACGCTCATGTGTATCAAGGAGTTAGGCATAGACCCGAATAAGGTTAACGTTAAGGGCGGCGCTATCGCAATTGGGCATCCACTAGGAATGAGTGGGGCAAGACTGGTTGGGACGCTAGCGCGCATATTAAACGTGGAGAAGGGCAGGTACGGATTGGCCACAGCATGCGTTGGCGGAGGCCAAGGAGCAGCGACAGTCTTAGAAAGAGAGCAATACTAGACAAGACATGCACGATTGAAACCCCAACCACAAAGATCAGTTTACGCATTTTCAAAATTTTTTTTATCTCATTTTCGCGTTCTGAAAGTCAGGTTACTTAGTTTGACATTTCTATTTTTTACTTTTGAGGCGTCGATTTTTCAAGGATTTAAAATAGGCATTTATATTTTCAAGAACAAACTATCCGCTAAGCAAGGAGAAGAAATCATGATAGAAAACAATTTTCTAAACACTGAGGATGAAATCAAGTTAAGAGAAGAGGTTAAGAATTTAGTAAAAAGCGTAGACCCAGAGCTTCTCAGAAAGATGGATAAAAACGAAATCGATTATCCCATCGAGTTCCTCCGAGAGGCTGCAAAAAGAAAACTTCTCGGGCTTCGCTTTCCAAAGCAATATGGTGGAAGGGCACTGACTTGGACCGCTGAGATGACCGCTCTAGAAGAGATAGGCGTGTTAGGCATGGGTTTGGGATGCAGCTATGCCATGGTAAGCATAGTGGGCGAGGCAATAAATCACTTCGGCACAAAGTGGCAAAAACAAAAGTTTCTTAAACCGATAATTAAGGGAGAAAAACTCTCGGCTGAAGGTTTAACAGAGCCTAGAGGTGGAAGCGATTTCTTTGGCACCACCTCTAGGGCTGTGAGAAAAGGAAACAGGTGGATAATAAACGGTGAAAAAAGATTCATCGCAGGCGGTAAGGCAGCCGACTTCTACTTTGTATACGCAAGAACCAACCCAAAGGGACCTGGGCATAAAGCATTAACCGCATTCTTAGTTGAGAAAGACATGGGCGTGAAAGTTGAGGAGGTCTACAGTCTTCTCGGCTTCCGAGGCATGGGAACTGCCAGAATAGTGTTCAAGAATGTGGAAGTGCCAGATGAGTATAGAGTAGGCGAAATAAACGGTGGAGAACTCATCTTCAACCACATGATGGTTCCAGAAAGGCTGACGTCGGCCGCAGGAGCAATAGGAACAGCTAGAACAGCCTTGGAAATAGCAATAAACTATTCAACGAAAAGAAAGGCGTTCGAAATGCCCATACGCAACTTCCAAGGCATCAACTTTAAGATTGCTGAAAGCGTGGCAAAACTCGATGCGGCCAGGGCTTTAGTCTATACGGCTGCAAGAGCCGCAGACGCAGCGAATAAAAGCCAAGCCATAGATCCACGGCGACTTGTAAGCGAAGCAAAATACTTCGCAACAGACACAGGCTGGGAAATTGTCAACATCGCTATGCAGATTTTGGGTGGAATAGGCTACACGCAGGTTTATCCTGTTGAGCGGCTTTTGAGAGACATGAGATTGGCGCCGATATGGACTGGCAGCAATGAAATAATGAAACTTCTCATACAACATGAAGTTTACAAGATGATGGAAATGCCTTCAAGAGACAGAGATGTGGAATTGGACGCATTGGGATGGAATAAGCAAGTTGAAAAAGTCTATGAATGAAAGCGAGGTATTATTTCTTTACCATATGTCTCCATCACTCGGCGTGGACTTGGACCCATATTTATGAGGACGAAGTGGTTGACCCCAACCTTCACGTACTCCTCTATCTTGTTTATGCAGTCCTGAGAGGTTCCAGCTATCGAAAATTCAACAGCTGCTTCTCGTGGAATAACGTCTCCATATTTTGCAAATAATTCTATCCATTCACCTGTCGGAAGCACATCTGTGTAGGCTAAAGTACGAATTTCTTTGGGAACCTCAACTTTGTATCCCGCCTCATGAAGGAGTTCAGGCGCGGTCACAATCATGGGCTTCATAGTATCAAGTTGCTTGTGGGCGTCCTCGGCTTGGTCAGCTAGAGCTGTGTATAAGTATAGTCCAGTGTCAATCTCACTAATGGATCTTCCAGCCTGCTGTGCGCCTTCTTCAATAAACCTCAAACGCTTCTTGTATAGTTCTGGGCTAAGCGGAGTTGGCAGCCAGCCATCGGCAATCTGCCCAGTCAGTCTGAGCATACGTGGGCTGTTGGCTCCAAGATATATTGGCAGCCGTGGTTGAATCGGCTGAATCTGTAAGAAGGCATCTTTCAGCTTCCAGAATTCCCCTTCATAGCTAAATGTTTCTCCCGACCACAACTTCCTCATGATTGAAACAGTCTCTATGAGCTTTGAGACAGGTTTGCGTCGTTCAATTCCGAAAGGCTGTAGATTCATAGCTTCGCCAGCGCCAAGCCCCAGTATCACTCGTCCTGCAGAGATCTGGTCAATTGTTGCAATTCTTTGAGCCAAAACAGCTGGGTGGTATCTGTGAACATCGGTAACGCAGGTCCCAAGCATCGCCTTCTTTGTAACCATTGCTATGGCGGTTAGAATTGTCCATGCTTCAGGAACCGTGCCTAGCGGCACAAACAAGAGGTGGTCAGCAGCCCAAATAGAGTCGAAGCCCGCTTCCTCATTAACTCTGGCAATTTCAATCAGCTTGGTCACAGGTGTCGTTGGGATTGGTATGAAGCTTCCAAACTTAATCTTCCTATCGAACATTTTTTAGCGCCTCATACATTATAGGATTACCCTTAGAAAGTGTTTATACTTTTTATCTTTGCAGGTTATTTTGCTTCTAAGATTTCCATGAAAGTGTCCAGCCGTTCCTTTGTCTGCGCGTCCACGTATGCTCGTTCATCCGTGTGATCAGCCTCTAAAATCACGCTTGGAGTCCCATATTTCTCTTTGAGAAACTTTTGAATCGCTATGTTTCCTATCGATGTTGCTTTGCAAGACCTACTGGAAAGCAGCACTAGTCCATTAACCTTGAAATCTTTGACGATTTTGACAACCCATTGTTCGCCCCACTTTGAAGGCATGTTCACTGGGTTGTAAAGAATTTTGTATGCCAAGCTTTCGAAAGGTTTGGCAAAGTCAAGCCCTGTGATGCCCCAGTTTGCTGTGTAGAGTTCATACACAAACACGGCGCCATACCTGTCTTCTAAATAATTGAATAAGTTCAAATGGTGCCAGAAGGGTATCCCGCTCAGCAAGAGCCTGAATTTTTCATCGTTTATAACTCCCACGCCTTCTCCAACTCTTTTAGAAACCTCGCCTAGCAGTTTTTCATAAAATTCTACCGTTTCCGTCGTGCCCGCCGAGATCACCATTGGAAACATTGCAGCAGACGAATCTGTGACTCCAATTGGACAAGGCTTAAACCTTCTGTAATCGAGGACTTTGCGCCACAATTCTGCGGCTTTATTGGAAAGTTTCACAGCTTCTTTCAGCTTCTCCTCATCAAGTTTTTTACTTGTAATTTTTTCCAGTTCCTTTACCAAGCTTTTTAGTTGATTGGCAACGTATTTTACATGAAATTCTTCTATGTGGTGGGTTATTCTTGGGCTGTCTATCACAAGCAACGGAAGGTTAAGAGCGTGGGCCATGGATTGCCACCATTTCAGGTAAGGTGTGCAAACGTTTTTGGTCGTTATCAGAACGTCAGGCTTTTCCATACCTCCAAACGGCGCCTCTGATCCGAGAACAGAACCCATAACACATCTTGCGTATGAACACAAATCTCTTGAAAAACCGTGTGCTTCTGACGTTTGGAACATTTCTTGTGTTGCTTTCATAACTGTGCTGACGCAGGCATAGTTTTCTGGGAAAAGAGGTTGAATACCCATTGCATAGAGTATTTCTGAGGGTGGAGCCACGGCTGTGCACCAGGCTACCCGTCTTCCTTCATCGTGGGCTTGAACGGCACTCATGTAGTGAGCTAAAATGAGGCTTGTTACTTCTTTAGCCGCCGAAATGGTTCGTCTTGTTGGTTTTGACATGTGGGTTTACCTCAACATTTCGATAAAGGCTTCAACTCGAGTTTTCAGAGACATCTTTGCAATCGGGTATTCGTATTCTATGTGTAGTGTTGGGACTCCTTCTTCTTTCATTGCTTCGTTCAATATTGGATAATCAAACAGATAGGGGTCGCAGAACTTCCTTGTAAGAAACACAACGCCGTCGACCTGAAACTCCTTGACCAAAGCAATGTGATGTTTTATTCGATCTTCAAAGCGAGACCTATAAGGTGATGGAAGGTTGAAGTATCGCTCGCTTATGGCTTCAATCGGATTTCGTGATTCGTTTACAAGAGATGAAAAATATCTTGTTCCACTGTCCAAGTCGTCTGAGACTATGAGTCCACCAGTCTCTTCTATTATTTTTAGAAGGCTTGGATCTTCTATGATGTGGCCTGAGACAAGCAGCCGCTCTTTGCCTTCTGGGTATGCCTTTCTCTCAGCTAGACCGTTCAAAAGTTCCTCCAGAAGTTGGTTGTGTTTGTCCTTGGGCATGGTCATGCTTGAAAGTACTATTTCAAGTGTCTCCACACCAGAGATAGGTGGAGACTCCTTTTTCTTTAACTCATATAGTCTCCGTAAAAGCCTCCTACTCTTGTTGTAAACGTCTATGGCTGTTTCCAAATCCCTTTCAAAAACAATTTTTCCAGTGAAAGCTTCAACAAAATTCTTGAACCTCGCAACTTCCTCGATAAAATATTCAAGCGCTTCCTTCGAATGTGCACTCGGATAGTGCAGAAGGTAGATGGGCAAATTCTCTGAGATCTGGGTCCATATGCCGTAAAATCCCCAGATCGAGTCACATAACGAAGGCAGCGTTATGATATCAAGGTATATGTATTTTTCTTCGAGCAGTTTCTCGAGAAAACCACGCATGTAAGAGCAGGCAAAGCTGGGTAGGTACATGTCTGCTTTGAGAAGGTTTTCGGTATTTCCAACCGCAATGACTGGCAAAACATCTGCTGCGTATAGGATTTCTTCTGGTATGTATGTTGATATGCACCCTGCAATCTTTTTTCCGCTGTTCTGCTTCCACTCAGTTGTGACAGCGTCTCTTGTTTCAAAAAGCTCTCGAAACTTTTCAACTCCAATGTTTTCTTTCATTCTTCTCGCCCTAAATTAAATAAAGAGCAGATGGTTTAGGTGAATTTTCTCGGAGCGTCATTTAAATAAACATTTACTTGAGGTTACTGATATAATGTATCCTATTCTGAACTCGTGTTGTTGGTTGCGAAAGTTTTATAGCTATAATCCATCACAGCGTGATTTTCTGGGAGGCTGAAGACAATGGAGATTAAAAATGTTGCTGTTATAGGTGCCGGAGCAATGGGTTCTGGCATAGCCTACGTTTGCGCAAACAAAGGCTACAATACCTCAATCAGAGAGATAAACGAAGACTTGCTTAAACGCGGAATGGGAAAAATCAGAGAACTTATCGCTGGTGGAGTGACGAAGGGAAAACTTACTCCAAAACAAGCAGAAGACATGATGAAAAAAATCAAGGGCACAACCGATCTTGCAGAGGCTGTGAAAGATGCAGACATTGCAATCGAAGCAGTGTTTGAAAACATGGACGTGAAGAAAGAGATCTTTAAGAAACTCGATGAGCTGTGTCCACCTCACACCATACTGGCTTCAAACACATCAACTTTAAGCATAACAGAGATGGGTTCGGTTACCAAACGACCTGAGAAAGTTATAGGTTTGCATTTCTTCAACCCAGCCTATACAATGAAGCTTATAGAAGTGATCAGTGGGAAACAAACAGTAGAAAATACGAGGAAAATTGCCAGCGATTTTGCGGTGTCATTGGGCAAAGAACCGGTTCAAGCAAAGGACTCTCCAGGGTTCATCGTAAACAGAATTCTTGGAGCAGCTATGAGTGAGGCTCTTTGGCTCTTGCAAGACGGAATCGCCACAGCCGAAGACATTGACAAGGCATGTGTTTTAGGGCTCAACTGGCCTGTTGGTCCAATAACACTCGCCGACTTTGTCGGACTGGACATTGTTTTAGAATCCGGCAAATCCGTAGCTCAGACTCTTGGAGAAGGCTATTTCCGAAGGCGTACACAAACCGTTCCAATATTAGAGGAGAAGGTTAAAGCAGGTCATCTAGGGGTGAAAACAAGAAAAGGCTTTTATCAATACTGAAAAAATAATGGTCCAAGGTGAAATGTGATGGAATACAAGCTCATAACCTACACGAAAAAAGCAAGTTTCCTAACACCAGAAGAAGAAAACATAGCGGTAATCACACTAAACAGACCCGAATCACTAAACGCTTTGAACAAAGAAATCTTAGAAGAACTAGATGCTGCATTGGAAGAGATTAGAAACGATGAAAAAATCAGAGCAGTTGTGATCACAGGAACTGGCAGAGCATTCAGCGTAGGAGCCGATCTGAGAGAAGCGGGACCAGCCGACGAACCAGTTGTGAGAGAGCGCATCGCATTTGGACAAAAGGTCTTCGACAAAATAGAGAACTTTGAAAAACCAGTCGTAGCCGCCATTAATGGTTTTGCCTTAGGCGGTGGATTAGAGTTATCATTAGCCTGCGACATGCGCATAGCGTCAGAAACCGCCAAGCTTGGAAGCCCAGAAGTGAACGTCGGCTTAGTGCCTTCCTGGGGTGGAACTGTACGATTGCCCAAGCTCATCGGAAGAGGAAGAGCAATGGAGCTCCTTCTTATGGGTAATCAAGTAGAAGCGAAAGACGCTGAAAAGATAGGATTGGTAAACAAAGTTGTTCCACCAGACGAGTTAGAATCAACAGCAATGTGGACCGCTGGAACTTTGGCAACGAAGGCACCTATAGCTGTGAAGTTAACGAAAAAGATAGCCACCAAAGCATCAGAAATCGGAATGGAAGAAGGAAACAAAATGATGGTTGACGCTGGCGTCATCTGCATAAATTCCGAAGACATAATCGAAGGCGTCACCGCACTGTTCGAAAAAAGAACACCCAAATTCAAGGGAAAGTAAACTTCACTTTCCTTTTTTGTGCGCTTCTATTGTATTCGAATCAAGCTAAACACGATGGTGATTAATCCCAACAGGAAAAATATTAAGAACGCGTTTGAGAAATTGCACATTTCTTTTGTGCCAGTGTGTCCCAACTGCACCCAAATAGGACTTCCATAGAAGAGCCACAAACAATGTAGGCAGCGTATAGTAAATCTCCAGCTTTTTTGCGCGCGCGCGCAGAAAAAGTGGCGGAACGAATAGAGTACCCAACTTAACGTTTGTCTAATCGAAGAATTCTCTTTAACTCGTAAGGTTCCGCTTCTTATGCCGGAACGTTAGCGGCGCTGAGCCTAACGGTTTTACAGGTTACCGGAATGAGTGGGAACCTAACCCCCTACTCATTGAAGATTACCTTATTGCTAGCGGCAGAGGCGTTTCTTTTGTCAGCCTTCTCCATATTTTTTTACAGCCTGTATCCATCTCGGAAGAAACTTTGGACATGCACGGCTTTATTGTTTCTCACTGGGCTGTTTTGTTCCATTGTATCGGTGTTTCTATTGTTCGTTATCTAAGTTTGGTAGGCGAGAAATTACAAAAACCTTTTCAAACCGTAAGCGATAACTAAATCATGGTTTTGGAGCAGACAAAAGGGCTTGCGATGGAGCAAACTCTGAATCAAGCAAGCGAACGTGAGAAAAATTATGATTGGCTGGGCGCGGTTAAGTTTTTTGAAAAAGCGCTAAGCTCGGTGCCTGAAGAGATTTTTGAAGTCGGGAGAGGTTCAGGAGAGAATCGGCTACGCCTTTTTTCGGGATTCAACGCAAGCAGAAAGCCTCGAAGAATTTAGAAAACGACCAAACAATAAAGCCAATATACCCACCCATCATGCCCTCTTCTCTTTGTTTTAAATCTCTCTCCAATGGGTCGAAACTGAAGTTTAGTAAAAGAAAGAGGATGCTATAATGTTATTTCAAACATTAGCCTTTCAACTAGTTCTTTGTAGCGATTTCTTATTGTGACCTCTGTAACTTGAGCGATTTCAGCGATTTCCCTTTGCGTTTTTCTCTCACCCGTCAAAACAGATGCGATGTAGCTAGCCGCAGCCGCTATCCCTGTCGGTCCCCTACCCGAAGTGAGTTTCAAGTATCGGGCAGTTATCAAAATCTTTTGGGCTATTTCCTCAACCTTCCCCTGTATGGTCAACTGATTAGAAAATTTGGTTATGTATTGACTGGGCTTTAATGGCGGAATAAAATAGTTCAGTTCTTTGACTAGGAAACGATAACTGCGCCCCACTTCCTTCTTATTAATGCTTGAAGCCTGTGCAATCTCCTCCAGCGTACGGGCGAGTCCACACTGGCGGCAAGCCACGTAAATGGCAGCTGAAGTAACCCCTTGTATCGACCTTCCCCGAATCAAATGTTCCTTGACAGCCTTTCGATAAATAACCGACGCTGTTTCCAAAATGTTTTTGGGCAAATTCAAGGTGTTGGCGATTTTGGTAATCTCGGAGAGGGCAAAGGCGAGATTGCGCTCTGTTGCATCTGAAACCCTGATGCGTCGCTGCCATTTTCTCAACCTGTAAATCTGAGCTTTCTGACCCGGCGACAATCTTTTTCCGTATATGTCGCGGTCATGCCAATCAATCATGGTTGAAAGCCCTTTGTCATGAATGGTGTAGGTTAATGGGGCACCAGC
>Ga0315314_1003958_pt1 | contig 11327 bp, 12 predicted proteins | sample TDP9_MG_FD_203631 | JGI IMG/M metagenome (GOLD analysis project Ga0315314, IMG submission 203631) | Freshwater sediment microbial communities from Lake Towuti, South Sulawesi, Indonesia - TDP9 | ecosystem: Environmental > Aquatic > Freshwater > Lake > Sediment | place: Indonesia: South Sulawesi...
TCGCTTCAAAGCCCTAGTCGTTGAAATCGTCAACGAAGCCTTCATTGTTAAGCCTAAAGCGTCGGATAACCCGACAGTTCACGAATCTTTAGACGCAGACGAGAAACTCCGACGGTTAGTACTCTCGCCAAAAGCACTTTCAGAAACAGACGGTGACGGACAGTGAAATTCGAAAAATTGGACGTTGACGCACAACAATCTAACGGGTTGAAGCCACTCTTAAAATTGAGCGAAGACAAAAACACTTTGAGAGTGCAGCAAAAATGCGAGTGCGGAAAATTGGGCGTTGCAGTAGATTTTCAACCGCTTACACCAGAGATTCAGTTGAATATGAGCGATGCGAGAGCCGAAGCCGAGCGGCGTGGCGTGCCCGCTCGAATTCCCATTGCAGTGACACGGAGCATCCGAGACAGTTGTCTCACTTGTAAAAGAGAAATTATAACCACGATTAACTTTACCCTACAGAGAAAATGGCTTCGAAGTTTTGCCAAAGAACACAACCAAGACATTGCGCAAACCACATATGGCAAAGTAATCAACATTAGCGCCGAAATCAAAGGCGGTTGGTTTGGGAATTTTAGGCGCATACCAGAACCACGTTACCTAATCAACGACGTTTCGTGTTGCTGTGGTGGTATGCTCGGCTTTCGAGAAATCACTGAAAAACTGTATCACCTCATTCGAGAAGTAGACGATTTTTTCGAAAAAGAAGGTGCGCCCACGCCTAAACCATTTGAGCATGAAGAGATGAGCAAGTGCCTTAATTGTTTGCGGAATGTGCGCCTAAAAATTAAGACAACTCTCAACCTTCCGCAAAACAAAGCGCCGATAACAGAAATAGTAGCGTTTTGGCGTGCGTGGGAAGGGCGCACACGCCCATAGTAAAACGACTGCAACCTGCGACAGAGCGCTCGGATGCGTCTATCAACCCTTCGTGTCCGAGCGCTCAAACGCTCAAAAAAATGGTGAAGATAAAATGCAACGCACAGAAACCGAAACAATGCTCGCAAAGTTCTTGAACCAAAAAGTATCCATAAAGTTGCTCTCAAACCGCACGCCGATAATTGGCGTTCTAAAAGGTGTTGATAAAAGCACACATGGCGCTTTTGGCAACTTAATCGTCGAAGACGCTTTAAACACAATGGTTTTGCGTGGCGACCACGTCATAGCGATTGCAATAATTAATGCGTGTCCATACATAAAAAATCACAATCCACACGGCTTCAGTTGCAGCTTAATGAGATTTGACGACGAATTCGAAGCGTGCGAATTCTCGGCGTACAAAAGCGTCGGGTATGAAAAAGAGTGCTTGACCTATCAGTTTCGACATCTTTACATGTCGGATAAACCGACGGTTGTGGTTTAAGTGAAAGCGCTCAAACTGACTAGTAGACAATATGCAAGTTTCATAAGTCAAGTGCTACATCCCGAACTTGGACTTGACTTAACTCTCAAAGTTGAAAAGCCAATCAGAAAAGAGTTTGCAGACGTGGAAGCAATAAGGGTTTACGCACCAGAACTAATGAAAGAAATTAACTCGTGCGTCGAACGAAGCGAGCATCCACGCCTTCTTGTAAAGAGTTACATACGAGAAAAAACGGGAACGCCCGAAATAACAATGGTGTTTTATGGTTCAACAAAAGACAGACACGTCGAAGATTTTACTTATTATGAAAAACCACTCGAAACATGGCAAACATGGGGCGAAATCATCCTTACAATGGAGCAAGCCAAAAGAATGATTCGATTTTTAGAAGATTTAATCAAAAGCGTAGAAACACATGATTGACATGCTTGCGCCCGTCATCAGCGACTTCGACAATCAGCAAACCGTTTTGTTCCGTGTGTGCTCTGTGTTCCGTGTACATGGGGTACTCCCTCTTTGTTCCGTTTGTGTCCATATATATAAAAAATCAATCGTAATCTCATATTCTCTATTCTCTAGCATCAATGCGTTGCTGCTGGGGCTGAGAGCCAGTCCCCCCAGTACTCGGAACACACGGAACACACGGAACAACTACGACGCCGTATTTGGCGAAGAGCCGTTGAAGCTCGGCTTTGTCAGTTACGATTTGGCGTCGTCACCTACTAAGAAGTGGTCAACGGCGTGCTTTGGAGCGAACAAACGTGTTTTCGCAAAACACATTCATTCAAGCACGTCGCCGACCACTCATAGAAAATAAGACACACAATGTCTTTATATAAACCACGCCTATGTTACTACGGAGCGAGCAAACGTGAGTGTGAAAATAAAGGTATTAGAAAACGGCGAAAACGTGCAACAGCGCCCGTTTTGGAGCCAAATAGGAACTCACTGTAGAAATCTAGGCAAAGCTCATAAACGAACAGTACAGTTCTGCGTGTTCAACTACTTCTGTTCACACATCACACCGGCGAAAGCAGTAGAAGAAGGCGCTAAGCGTTTGTTCCCTTCTTCTGAAATTTGTTCCCAGCCCCAAACGTCACTTTTGGCAACATCGAAAGTGGCTTACAACAACATTAAAAGTGCGCCAAACCCACATCAAACCCAGCCCAAAAGAAACCCCCAAACAAAAACAAACCCCAAAACACAAACAGAACAGCACTGAGTCTAACCTAAAAAAATTTTTTCAGCACTCATACAATAGTCCTCTACTTAGGCATCCTTGCAGAACTCACACAAACAGTCTAGTCTTGCGTGTTCAACAACTTCTTAACACACAACCCGCAAACCAGCACATCTGAGAGCCCAACCCAGTCTACACTGCCACAAGTGTATGAATGTTCTGCTTGTGTTCAACTTGTTGTACCATAGTGTTCAAAAGTGTTGCATTATATTCTGCGTTGCCCATTCCTCTGGAATTGGAGATGAGGGCGAAAACAAAAATGTCAAACAGCATACGTAACATCGGCATCTTCGCAGGCGTAGGCATACTAATAGCCGTCCTGATAATCGGCGGCATCGCATTCGCAGGCTTCACGTTCCCAGCGTTAAGGCTACCAAGCACAGTCTCAAATAAAGGCCAGCTAACAATAAAAATAACCGACAAACCTGTAGAACTGAAACATCTAAACATAACCATAGATAAACTCTCAATACAAAAATCCGATGGCAACACAGAATCATGGATCGATCTAGAACTGATCGGAGGCAAACCAGTCTACTTCGACCTACTAGTCCTACAAAACGTATCACTAACCCTCTCAAAAACCGAAATCCCGCCAGGCAACTACACCATGATAAAAATGCATGTCCTAGCAGCTAACGCAACATACCCAGACGGGTCAACCATCGAACTCAACAAAGTCCCCAGCGAAAACATCAAAGTCATACTGAAACCCCATCTGATCATGAAAGCCGGAGGAGCCATAACCATAACCATCGACCTCGAACCCGACACAGCACAGATAGCCATCAGCCACAGCCTAAACCTAAAACCTTCAATGAAAGCCATGGTCGGCGACTAGCAAAAAAAGCCAACTACAAAACACAATCCCTCCTTTTCTTTTTTTTATCCGAGAAAAACAATGCACAAATTAAAAGTCCAAAGCTCTTTTTAGGTAAGTCAAATCATACAAGGGCTGAAAACAGTAATGTTTCAGGAACGGTAATATTGGTTAAATCTTTTAAGCGTGGAAATACTACTCAAGACACAAGAAACCATATTACCGAGCCCTGAAAGGAGAAGACCACCCAAAATGAGCACCACGAGACAGTTGGAAGAGGAAATAACCCACATCCTAACCGACCCAAAACTGTCAGCCATCAAGGCTATGTTGGAGAAAGACCACGCCATTGACTGCCTATTCCTCCTACTCATGGAAAAAGGACGATGGAAAGAAGCCAAAGCATACATGAACAAGCACAAGCTAACCCTGAGCGACGGCACCTTCCGCGCCCGAATGATAGAAATCGAACACCTAGGCCTAGCCAAATCCACTCAGATCGATCCGTTAAAAAAATACTACACCATCACACCCGAAGGACAAAAAATCGCCACAATGGCACTCCAACTCCTAACCAAAATCCAATAACCATAATACCATAACAACACTCCCCAACAACGCCCTGCAACTACCTAACTACTCCGCTTTACTTTGGGGGTCATTGGTAAGACAATATGGTGTATTAAGACGTAAGATTTAAATCCCCAACCCGCATTATCTTTTACGTGAACTCCTAAAGGAGGGATTGTATAGAAAAATGTGGAAGATATTCAAGAGTCGAAAAGCGCTAAGCCCAGTCGTAGCGGCAATCATCCTCATCGCCGTAACCGTCGCTGTCAGCATCGCCGTCGCAGCATGGATGGGAGCCTTGACATTCACATTCATGAAAACAGAGGAACTCAAGGTCACCGGCGTCACATGGGGCACCAGCTACGCCGACCTTACTATGAGCAACACCGGAACCTCAGCCTTGACAATCTCAGGCGCAAAAGTAGATGATGTAGCCGCCACCAATGTCTATACTGGACCAAGTGGCAGCAACAACGGAACCGCCCTAGGCACTGGATACTCACTAGACAAGGGACAGAGTGTTACCGTAAGAATCTACAAACCATCCGGAAGCTGGACATCAGGCGTAAAATACAACTTCGAAATAGGCACCAAGAGCGGCAACCAGTACCCATACAGCGCCACTAGACCATAACGGGCCACAGACAAACCATACAATATCTCTTTGTTTGAGTTGGGGGTAGGAAAACTCCTTCACCCTCTTTATCTTCCCTTCGGAGGTAAACGAATGGTCGTTGAACTAAAAGAATACGAATCGGCTGCTGCGATAGCCAAAGCGCTAGACAGCGAAATCGTTCGAACCAAGAGTATGCTAGGAGAATACCTGCGCCGCCTAGACGAAATCCGAACACTAGCCGAACGCTCAAAAAAAGTGCGCGATGTAGTTTTTAAGCTAGCTGGCAAAAAGGCAGCCGCACAAACGCTTGGCGAAATCACCGTCGGCGATTTAAACGTTGTCTTAGACGCCACTCCCTTTCATGAGCTAACGGCTATTGAAGAGGCTGTGCGAAGTCAACAAGACCGACTTTTGGTCCTGCAGAAAGCACGAGAAGCCCTAAAATGGGTAGACCAAATTGAAGACACCGAGGGCCTCAAATACATAGTATTAGAAAACGATGGTGTACCAGGGAGAATCCTACTCAAGATTTCCTAGACAACGGAGTGACACTCATTGAACGAGGAAATCTATAATGTTGCGCTTAAGAACGCATTGATAGGAATCAAAAACTCCATCACAGATATTCGTTGGTCATTCATTCTAACAAACGACGGCACAGTCATTACTAGTGAGGAAAACGCTATTGATTCAAACATGGCGAAAGCCGCAAGTTCTTTTCAGAGCCTAGCTGAAAAAGCGACGGCAATCGGCGGCTTAGACAACATGCTAATAAACGGAGAGAAAAGCAAGGTCTACGTGTCCTGTGTTAACGACATGTACCTCGTAGCGGGATTAGCCAAGAACGCGGATTTGGTTTACTTTCGCACAATAACTTGCGCTGTTCTTCCTACGGTTTTGAAGGTTCTTGACAGCGTGACTTCTCCTTTGACTCCAACTCCTACCCCCTTCAAATCTACTCCCATTGTTCCCTCTCCTACTCCAAAGCCAATACCTGCAGCGAAGCCTGTTATATCCGAGTTGAAAATTGAAGAGGAGGACTTTGCTCAAAGAGAGGAGTTTGCAGAGACTGGAGAGACTGAGGAACCTCTAACGCAGGAGTTGGGTAAGCCCGAGGGAATGGAAACTCGCAAGCCTCTTGAAGAGTTGCCTTCGCAACAGCTTATTGTGGACAGGTTCAGCGGTTTGATGGTGAAGTCCGACACGGTTCAGCTTGATGTTGATATCTTGAAGCGTTGGAGTACTCTTCTGAACGTTGATGAGATATCTGAGGTTGACATTGAGACTTTCAGTGGGAAGACCGTTCGTTGTAAAGTTAAAGTAATAACTGATCAGAAGCTCGAGGGAAGAGGGCTCATTAGAATACCTGAAAAGACCTGTCAGTCACTTGAAGCTAGACGAGGAGAGCTCGTTAGAGTAAAACCTGTCATGCCTGAGGAAAGTGACTAGAATGCCTGTTCAAAAAAAGAAGCCTCTGCAGGTTGAAGCCGAGGAAGAGCAGGTTGATTGGGCACCGAGGATTGAAGAGAAGGCGCAGATTGCCGACTTGCGCGCGGCTTTGGAAGATATCAAGTCAAGAGAGGGTATAATCGGTTACATTATTAGAGGGCCTACCTCGGCTTCGGTTGATATAAAGGACCCGAGCAAGATTATTGATTACGCAGCCCTGTCCGCTGAGGCTATGGAGTCTGGTGAAAGCCTGTCGCAAACGTTTGAATTGGGGAAGATTGACTGCATTGTTTTAGAGGGTAAGAACGTTAAGGTATTGTCGTTGGTGAAGGGTGAACAGCAGCTCAGCATTTTCATGGATAGAAGCGTGGACCACGAGGCAATTTTTAAAGAAATAACCTAGCCTCGCCTCTTTTTTTCTGTTATGCTTATTTGGGGACAATGAGGTTTGAAAAGGAAGAGGTTTTTCAAGTTTACTTGAATTTGCCTGCTTCTCTTTTCAGCCTCATCCCTAGGCTCTGTTCTCTGTGTGTGAAAATTTTTTTGTGTGTGGGCGCTGATTTTCTGTTTGTGTTTTGGGGTTTTGTTTTGGTTTCTGTATGGTGTTTTGAACTCTGTTTGAGTTGGGTTTAGTGCGCTTTCGATGTTGTTTAGCGTGAAGTTGCAACATGGTTAGCGTGAAGATAAGAATGTTGCCAAAAGTGACGTTTAGGGCTGCTGGAAGAGTAATTTTAGAAGAAGAAGGGGCCAATTCCCTTTAGCCTTCTTCTACCTGATGCTCAGCTCTGAGTAAAGTTGAGTGCGTGGTGGTGGCGAATGCTTCTAGCGTCACCATCATCACGGTTTTTAGGGTAGGCGCTAGTGCTTAACGTCTTCTTTCTCTCAAGAGTTCTTGCACGTACAACTTGACGGTGTTTAAGAGTTCGTTAAGTTCAACGGCAGATAACGCACGGTAGGTTTAATAACCGAAAACCTCGAAACATAATTCTTATTAAGAATGCTTGGACTTTCCTGTTTTTTTCTCGGCGAAGGATTGCAAAAGCTTAAAAAGTCTAATACTGGCTTCCGGAGGCAGAACCGAGTGATTGGCGATTATGAAGAAAGTTCCGCCTAAATGCCCATGTTGCAAGAAACGGCTTTTCAAGGTGTTAGAAAATGACTATTCAACATATACGTTTGACCCAGAATCAGGTATGTACAAAAACTCTGATGGTTATCTCGAAATGTTTTGCCCATATTGTGATGCGAAGCTCTTTGATGTGTTTGAAGACGGAGCGTGCAATTACGTTTCTAAGTAGGCTGGTCAACGTCAGTATTGGAATTAAGGGTTTTAAGTGAGAATGTGCCCATTCATTAGAGCATTGAAAGCAATACTGGTGATGTCTTATTTCGGATGAGGCTTCGCGTTATTACACATTGCTCCGTGACCCAACTAGGCGGAAGATTATTGAGTTGTTGGGCGAGCAGAGTAAGATAGGCTTCAAAGAGTTACGCAATCATCTAGGCTTGGGTGTGGGCACGGTTTATTACCATCTAGACATGCTTTCTGATTTTATCGATCAGAACAAGAGCCGAAAATATAGTCTAAACGATCGCGGACAACTACTCTACCGCTCATTGAAGGACGGCAACACGTCGCCTGCGTTAAATGTTGGAAGCGAAGCCCTAAGCCACCGCCTGGGACGCTGGCTGTTTCTCTCGCCCATCTTCTCAAAATCCACCCGCTTAGACTTGTTCTTTCCCGTAGCCGTCGCCGTCTTGATCGTGGGCGCTGTAGGCTCAGCCCTAGCTGGTCTGGAACCTGTGTTCTTCTTCTATTTTTCCTCCAATCGCAGCTTCGAAAGCCTGATGCTCATGTTCCTCTTCTACTGGGTCGGCTTGTTCCTGTTAGCCGAAGCCATCATCTACGCTTTATTCAGACGAACAGCCGGCGACCTCCAACTATTCGCCTGTCTAGGGGTTGCGGCGCTGCCATTGGCGCTGTTTCCATACATAAACATGATGATTCCATCCGCCTTCTCTTGGACTTCCCGTTACATACTCCTAATCCTTCAAGTCTGGACCCTCCTGCTCACCTCATCAGCGTTCTCCTTTGGAAAAGGCCTCAGACTCGATCGCTCCATCATCGTCAGCCTCATAATACTCTACCTCAACATCATCTTGCTGATTCTACTGGGGCATCTAACGTAAGAGTCCATGTTCTCAAGTAGGGTTCGAGGATAAAGTTCGAGTTTTCTCGAAACGATTTGGCTAAAAGCCGCTCTCTCTAAGTATTTTTCGGTGAAAAACGTGAAATCGAACAAAAATTGGCTTGTGGCAATTCCGCTGACTATTCTGTTAGTGTCTTTGGCAACACCGTTAATTGCTCTGCCTATCTCAGCCCACGAAGGCGACGACGATGACGTGAGAATCATCCCAGGCACATGGTACAGGCTGGAATCCCCAATAATCACCGTGCTGTTTCCGAGAGAAGCAAAGAAACCAATGTTCCTATGGTGGTACACCGACGAGCCCGACCAAGTCTACGTGGTCAAGTTCCAAGGCTTGATAGAATGGTTCGCCTTCGACAACCCAATGCTGCCTCAAAACCCCGAATACTACAATCACATGCGCGAAGCTTGGGAAGAAACCTGGCGAGAAAGATTCGAGGACATGTACTTCAAGCCAGAGGAAGACCGATGGATGGGCATGGGCGACATGGGCATGCGAGACATGCTCCGCAGCATAATGTATCAAATAATGTGGCAGATGCAACTCCAATGGCACCGACCATTCCTACCCTTCGACGCTGGACGATGGAACCTGATCCCACCCGCCAACATCACAACGACCGACGGCAAAATAATCGGCGTATCATTCGGCTTCAGACTCGTAGACATTTGGTTACCACGATTCCAATTCGCTAAAGACAACATCCTGATTCGAGTGCGCTTCTATAACCAAACCGTTGAAGAAACCGTGCCCGGCACCAACTTCAAGTACACTGTGAACGCTGGCGAAATGAAGATGGACTTGGTAATCAACGAATGGAAGTGGAACATCGACGCCATCAAACAACTGATACTCCAACTGCAGCAGGCGGGATTCAACATACAGATTCCCGCGGTGAGGTCGAGACTAGCCCTGTGGGTTAACTTAGCATCGATCAACATAACCAGACTTCCCTTGGAGGATGTGCAGGACAGACCAGACGAAATTGAGGAACACCCCGAAGACTCAACCGTAACCCACATGGAAATCGAAGACATGCACACAGACATAAGCGAAAACAGAACAGCCAGACCCACGGAATACGAGCGCCCAATCGAGATTCCAAGACCCATCATCAAACTCAGGTTCGCCAACCAAACCAAGACCCTAGGCGGATTCTTCCGATTCGTCTCCTCAGCCAAGGTAACAGACTACCCCAACACAGGCGACGTTAACATGGTGCCCGTGAAAGCAGCCTACATAGCAGGCGGCGCCCACATGCGATTGTTCATAGGCTACCCATACTTTGGCAACGGCACTCTAGAGCATGACCCAAGCATAGGAGTCGACGTTGCAGGATTGGACACGACACCAAAATACTCGGTTCAGGTCCCCACAGGCTTGGAAGTAACACCCGCCGTGCTCGGTCAATACGTGTTTCCACTGTTCACCACAGAACTAATGATAGCCTTGATAGCCGTAGGCTCAACCGTCGCTCTCATACTGTACTTGGCTAAGTGGAAGCGCAAGACACCTGTCAACATGGTCGGCGTCGGCACAGCACCCACCGGGACCACAGGCTAAGGAGTTTCGCCCCTCCCAAACCCCCATTTTCTTTTTATTTTAAAACCCAACAATCAAAATGAAGTAGAGCCAAGCTGTCTGGTTGAGCCATCATGGACAACGAAAGGGTTGAAAGCGAACTCAAAGGCAACACTCTCAGGGTTTACTGGATGATTCTCAAGTCACCGACTGGCAACATAGGCGTCAGAGAGGTTCAACGAAGCCTGAAGTTTTCCAGCCCAGCGCTGGCTTCGTATCACCTGACCAAGCTTGAAGAGTTAGGTTTGGTCGAAAAGACCAATGGTGAATACCGCCTGAAAAAGGAGGTTAGGGTTGGCGTTTTGAAGCAGTTCACTAAGCTGGGAACGTTCATGCTGCCTCGCTACGCTTTTTACGCTGCTATGCTCACTACTCTGCTTGTGTTCTATTTGACCCAGTTTCGAGAGGTTAACTTCTACAGCGTCTTCGCCCTAATCTTTGGGCTGTTGAGCACAGGCATCTTGTGGTACGAGACTTTTAGGGTTTGGCGTCAAAAACCCTGACTAATCGAGCACGGATTTATGTGCCGAAGTTAAAAGTATTGTGACTTACGATAAATGTTACTTCTAGAGCCCAATACCGTATCCATTTATTTTCGAGTGAAAAACCAAATATACTTTGACCATTAAAACACCTAAGCCACGAAAGAGAGAAGATGAAAGATGAAAAGACCAATACTAAAACTAGTTGTGCCATTGTTGATTCTGGCTCTCGTCATATCGGCTGCAGCTGTTCTGCCAGCCACAAGTCAGAACAAAGAAGCAATAATAGACAAACTGGATGAACTCCACGATAAACTGGAAGGACAGAAGGCTCTGCAGAACAAGGTCAACGCTGTCATTCACCAAATCGAAGCTGGAGCCTTCCACGGCGCCATAAACAAACTGGAAAACGACGTCAAAAAATCCATCCTCGCCAGAGTTGAAAACCCCGAAGAACTAATCGCATTAGTGAACGAGATCATCAACCTCATCAAGGGAATAGAACCGCCTAAGCCAACCACTCCAGACTTTGAAATCACGGCAGAACCAGACGAACTTGAAATCATGCAGGGCAACTGGAAAACATCAACCATAACTATTACATCATTGAACAACTTTACCCAAATCGTTAACCTCACCGTTACATCTGCAAGTATTGAGAATGTGACAACCATTCTTACCCCGTCTCAAGTTGCGCCACCAGCAAATGCATCGGTCACTGCTTTGTTGAACGTGACAGTTGGCATGGAGGCTAAACCAGACGACTACATGATAACCGTAACCGGAACAAGCGACACGTTAAGCCACAGCGTAGATATCGAATTAGAGATCGAAGAATCACAATCAGAGAAGGATACAACTCCTCCGACGATCGTCAGCGTGCTGAGAAGCCCTGAAACGCCGGCTTACAACGAAACCGTGACTATAACAGCCTTCGTCTACGATACTGGAAGTGGTATCAAACAGGTCACTCTCAGCTATACTGGTGGTTC
>Ga0315314_1003959_pt1 | contig 11327 bp, 17 predicted proteins | sample TDP9_MG_FD_203631 | JGI IMG/M metagenome (GOLD analysis project Ga0315314, IMG submission 203631) | Freshwater sediment microbial communities from Lake Towuti, South Sulawesi, Indonesia - TDP9 | ecosystem: Environmental > Aquatic > Freshwater > Lake > Sediment | place: Indonesia: South Sulawesi...
CCAGTCTCCACGTAGTCACCGATCGTTACTGCTTCATAAATCACTGTACCCGAACGAATAACACAGCCTCTACCAACTTGAGCGCCCCTGCTGATCCGGTCGTATTCTCCAATATCAAAAGGCTCCGTAAAGCCAAACGCTTTGATGGATTTTCCCATGGGATATCCTACGATCACGTTTCTCCCTAGAAGAGAGCTCGCACCTATCACCGTGGGTCCCAAAATGATGTTCTCGCCTTCCAGATGTCCTTCAACCCGTGCTTTAGGCGAAACAAAACTCATTCTAATCATTTCTCCTTACAAATTAGGAAAGACAATAATGCTTTTCAAAATTGTGGTGAAAAACTCGTCAAGTTAAGAGATATCGAAGGCTAGGAATTCTTTGCAGGGTAACGAGGATCGGAACACCCACCAAAAAAGACACCACAACCACCAACACGTCTTCAATGTAAGAGTCGATTGCCCCTGTTACAAAAATCAAATACACCGCATCTGGAGGAAATCCAAATATCATGTATAATCCAGCTGGAACAAGCAAGAAAACTCGCGTCAAGGCATCAGTCACGGTACCAATGAAAGAAATGAGAACCAGAGAAACGGGTAGACGCTTAAGATTCTCCTTCAACAGGTTTCCAGTCATTTTCGCAACGGGGTAAATGAGTACAAAAGCGAGTAGGATATCGAGGATCGTCCAGAAGGGAAGCCACCTTCCAAACGGATGGGCAAAATAAGCGGCTAACATAATCGCGTGAATCGCCAAAACTGGCTTCCATCTTCCCTTGGCTAGAAAGCCGCAAGCTAAAACTCCTAAGGGCTCGGCGATTATTCCAAACATCCAAAAGTCGACGGGCTTAATCATTCTAGCGATAACACTGCCTATGAAGGCGGCGAAGAAACCTGCCCATGGACCCAATATGACGCCCTCAATAGGCTCCAAGTATATGGCCCAGTTGCGCCACAAACCGAAGGATAGAAAATACAGAGTCGCGTGAAGCGCCGCAAATGTCGCGATCAACCCGAGCTTTAAAGTTTTTTGCATAAATAAGTCACCAATCGAATAAATTTTTTACAACCCTTTATTCATCTCATCAGCACAGTGATATATAATTTTATGATGACAGACGATGTGTTGCAGGTCCTCACCTCTGTACCCGTCTCCGTCTGTAGGTATTCCCATGTGTACGCATACGAGCGTGACACATCAAAGCATGAGGTCAAGTACAGCGCTAAGCAGATGTTTAACGATAAACTCCTCGTCCACCAGCTTTCCGCCCGGGTTGTTTAAGCCTCTACAACACGGAATAAGCTTAAGCACGAAGGAGCTGGGACCAGTCCCTTCAAAATCGAAGGGATAAAGCTTACAAAGGGCTGGCCTAAACTCGTAAATCAAACATTCGTAAACGCCGTTCTCTTCATCAAACTTGAGGAAAACGCACGACCCGTCTTCCCTATTCTTCATGTTGCCACGTATGATTAGCAACCCCTTAAACTCGTTGTGGAACGTGGGCTCAAGAAACTCCTCCACCGAATAACCTGCCTGCTTTATTCGTTCCACATCCTTATCCATAAGCTTGGGTCCCCCTAACTTGCAGCAGAAGGTGGCGCACCGCCTACACCTGAATCGAGGACAATTTTGGTAGAGAGTTAGATTCATAATCTGTTTAGTTTCAGGATTTAAGACGACTTCTGCGAAGCTATCACCCAAATCCAAGGTGTGCATCCCCGTGTTTACGTATCTTCACAGTCCAGTGTTTAAGGTTGTGGTCTAGCTTTTTAACATTCTTGACCTAAATTAAAGAGTGACAAATAGTAGCGGGAGCAGCTCAAAACCTAACGTATATAAGCATTAATCGAGTTAGAAATTATTGGGGGAGGGCCTATGGCGAGGCGTTCGAAGGAGGAGGCTCAGAGGATGATTCGAGCCATCGCTGTCCTTCTTCGGAGTACAACTTGGAAGTGTGGAAAAGTGGAACGTCTCGTTGTGAACTACCTGCGAGAAAAGATTCGAAGGTGCGGACGCGCGCAAACCCCGATAAAAGAGATGTTGCAACACTTTAAACTGCATGGAAAACAAAAGAGTGAGTTTCTCGACGCGATAAAACGATTAGAAAAACGACGCATAATCAAAATCGAGGGAATCTGATCAGAAATCACTTGTAAGGAAAACGCTCCTGCGGAAGATATGCTTGTTAAGGGGCTTCTATGAGCTTCTTTGCTTCTTCAATCCATTTACCCGTTATCTTTGAGGAAGTCTTTGTCTTTGTTGCCAATTCTTCAGCTGACACTTTAGTTAAATCCTCGGCGGTGTGAATCCCTAAACTCCTTAGCTGCTCCGCCCTCTTAGGTCCGATTCCCTTCACCTTGGTAATTTCGATGGGTGGCTTAACAGTCGGTGGAGCTGGTGGAGGCGGTGCCGCTTCTTCTGGTTTAGCTCCGAAAAACTTCTTCAGCCTTTCGATAATTCCCAACCTACATCATCCTCGTGGGTTCCGTATGGCTAATATTTTGTTGTTATTATATTTAAGCTCTTAACCGTTTAGCAGTGGAGATATCCCCCGCAAATTCCCCTTTTTTCTATTTGATGTCAAGCCTTTCTAATTATTAGCGTATCCTCAGAGATCTCTATTGTGACTTTTCCCTCTTTCAGGGGGAAGCTGCTATCTTTAACGATATCTGCAGGAATGTATAGAAGTCCTGTTTTGCCTTTGTGGGAAAACTTGAAGGTTCCCTTATTCTTTAGGACCATCTGAATCGCCATATAATGTGTTTTACAATTTACCTTATAAAGGTTATTATGTTTTACCGTAAGATTTATATAGGAAATTATACCATATACTTTATGCGGTAAAACGTGAGGTGATTGAGATGGATGTTCTGTTTCGGAAGATGGGTGGTTTTCACCGCTACCACGATGTGTATGAGTGGAGCGTCAACGGTCAGCGCTGGTATGGGATCCACGGAGAGAACATCGTTGTCGACGGAGCCGCAGCGGTTCACAGAGAGATTATGAATAGGGTCCTGAGGGGCGCCACGATAAGGCTGAGAGCCTGCTATGTTAAGTCGCTGAGGGTACTGTGCCTCAGCCCAGGGAGAGGGATCAAGAATGACTGAACAAAAGTATGTTAGGATCCGCATCGATTCTGAGGTCGCTGAGGACCTCGCCCGGCTCGCGGAGAAGACGGGTAAAAGCGTTGACGAATTGGCTATGATGGCGGTGAAAAACTGGCAGAAACTAAAGAGGGGCGAAGGAGGATACCAGCTGATGGAGAGAGTAAGCGAATACGTTACCAGGTGTCCTTACTGTAGCAAAGAGATTCTCATCCCAACTTATAGGGCTGATCCGATAACGCTTGAGGATTTCAGGGAGCGAGTTCGCGAAGAATTAAAACGGATAAAGCAGCTCAACCGGGGGGAGAAGGATGAATGAGTCTCGGTGCCGAGGATATCCTCGGCTTGCTTGTTGTTGTTGAACATAGTAACTTTATTAAGTCAGAATATGCATATATCTGGAATTGGAGATGTCCATAGTATGCCATATTGGACCCCTGAACAAGAAATGGCCTTGATGGACATGGTAGAGGAAGGCAAGAGCCTTGAGGAACTCGCTGAGTACTTTCACCGCAGCCAGGAAGCCATAAGACTCAAGTTGAAGCGAATGGGCTTGCCAATTCCAGTGACTAAAAAGAATTCTTTTTCAGCCACAACAACAACGAGCATGGAAACGCTGCCTGCAATTACCCCAGCTGCTGAGCTCATAAGCATGCATGAAATGATGCAGATTCTGTTAGGAGCCTTAGATCAGCTACGCAACCGACAGAGCCTTTCATCCCTCGAGATCAAGCGGTTCAGGCTCATAGCCCACACGGCCCGCACCTACATGCACATGCTTGAACGCTACGAGAAGTGGGCTCAGCTCGAGCAACGCCTAGTCGACATGGAAGCGAGAACCCTTGAAATATACAAGCTGCAGCTCGTGAGAGAAACGGATCCAGTTAGAAAGGCTGAGGTTGAAGTCCAGATAAAGCAGCTGGAAGAGTCTCTGGCTCAAAGCAGCAAGTACTACAAACCCTTTGAAAAGAAGCTGAGTTTGATGGCGCCAACTAGGCCAGGAAAGGAGACTAGACAGAGATGACTAAGCAGGATTTGCTGAAAACAATTGATGCCAGCGTGAGGGGACAGTCATTTGACGATGATTGGATAGAAGCCTTGGTTGGCGGGAAAATCGTAGTTCACAGTCCACGTTCCCAGCGGGAAACGCTGATCTGGCAGAAGGTTGCCGAGGAGCAGAGAACGGATGATTCTCTGGAAACAGTGGGTTATACGCGATGGCTTGTCAATGAGCTTAGGCGAATAGGCAAGTTTGAGGCTGAAGTTCGCAGGTTAGCTGAGAAGTTTTTCCCCGAACAGAACTACAGATTTGAAGAGCATTTAACCTCGTGGAAACAAGAAGTAGCCGATTATCTAAGGAGCAAACTTGACACCATTATTGACGATCTGTTTGAGACAACACGCCTTTACAACAGCATTAAAAGAGGCGAAACCCGTCTAGGCGAGTTTGGAGGACGATTTTTCGGGGTTACTGAAAAAGTAGAAGTGGCCTTGCCAGTGGTTCCAGACCGCGAGCCATTGAAACGCGAAGGAGAAGCTTAGAGCCATGCCAGTTTCTCAAGTGGTTTCGTTGACGTGTAACCGTTGCGGTGGAAAGGAACAGGTGATTCTGGCTCCTGGAGCTGAGAAGCCACGCTATCACTTGTGTGAGTCGTGCAAACGCCAGTTAGAAGCGCAGCCTAAGGAACTCTTTCGCCATGTGGGGAAGAGTATTGAAGGCGAATATGGCCTCGGTAGTCAAGAATGATATTACGAGCATACGGGCTTCGCCATCTGGGATTGTTGAAAACAGTGAAAACTTGTGGAGACTGCACCCATAGAAAAACAAGTGTCCACTTGTCCAATCGGCGCTACTAACGTTCTTGCGCTATTAACGTTCTCCTCTTTTGCATCCTGGACCAGCTCGAGGAAATGAATAAGCAACTCCAGAAGTTGAATGAAACCCTTGGGAAAGCTTGAAAACGAGAGCTCAAGCCTGCTGGGGCCATTTTTAAATCGCCAAGTCATCGTCAAAACCGTTGACCGCCGTGTCACGGTGAAGGGTACACTGGTTCATGTCGACGCGAGCTTACATGGTCTTCTCGGCAACGTTTTTTTAGAGGATGAGAACGGCCGTCTCCTCTTGATCCGTGGTGACCGTGTCGCCGTCGTAGCAGTCAGCTAAGCTCCTTCGCAAACTATATGTACGTCGCAAAATCAGATCTCTAAGGCCCTCAACGACCGAACTGAGCCAACAATAGCTTCTCGCGTTCGTCGCATTTCTTAAGTTTCTTCATTATCGCAGCTTTTCTTTTCTCAAAAGACTCCTTTATGAACGCTTCAAGCACTGGGTTAGGTGTTCCCTTCAATACATGTTCAGGTACATCTTCTTGCAGACCATCAAAAAGCATATCAAAAAATAAGCGTACAAACGTTGGTTGCCATTGTTTCTTTTCCTTTTCTAACCAATATTTTAAAGAAGCCTCCACCAGAACTTCACTCTTTAGAACATACGTTGGAAGATGCAAATCCTCCTCTCCGAAAGCAGGAATGTTAAACCAACAAAGAGCTGCTGTCTCCAAGACATTGTATATGTAATCGCCAAAGGCTTCTTCAAAGAAGTCCCACTCAGAGAATATTTTAATTTCCGGATAACGCGCGCGCTGAAGAGTTATGGCCTTTCTTAAGTCTTTAATTATTCCTTGATTTGGTTTGTCGGATTTAGAAAACAGAGCAAGGGCCGTGATGAATCCTCTGAATGTTAACCTGAAAAACCGTTTGGGAGAAGGCCCCCTGCCTTTTTCTCGCCTCGTTTCCTCAATGAAACCAAAGGCTAGCAATTCCTTAATGGCTTGATGTATCGGGGCGTAGCTGAGTTTCACGGCCTCGGCATTGCTAATCTCGTATTGTGTTGCCTCCTCTTTATGAGCTAAGAAACAGATCACTTTTTCATATGTTTCTTTTAACATGTTTTTCCACCACATATTTTCCGCGATATGTTTTAAGACTCCATTATATTTTAGAAATAAAACATATATAAAACTTTTGTAAAACAACAGTTAGGTGAAAATACGTGCCTATAATCCGTAAAATCATAGAAGTTGGCAAAACCAGCAGAGCTGTGATTATCCCCAAAAGCTGGCTCGAATACTATGAAAAGGAACAGGGTAAGCCCATCGAAGCCGTAGCAATAGAGGTAAACAGAGTTCTTCAAATATCGCCGCTTCCAGCGAAGGAGGCTCCTAAGAGTGAAACTTAAGAGGCTTGTTGTTGGCAAGGGTCGAACCTCTAGGCCTGGCGAAGCCGAAGAATGGACCAAAGAATATTTTGAAATTGAAGTGCTTCTCGAGGATCCTGGCGAGCTTGAGGTTGCGAAAGCCAACTTGACGGGTCTCATCGACGGCTGGCTTTCCTCGTCTAAACCAGCAGCGGGACCTCCTTCGCAGCTGCCGCAGCTCGACCCAGATGAGTTGGCGAAGTTGCCCTGGAAAACTTACAAGACGAAGGAGCCGTGCAAGCCGGAAGATGCAGGCTGGATTTTCAGGAATACGCCGGGAGCAGAAGCCCTGGCCGATCTGATCGAGAAGCAGCAGGGGAAGGGCGTTCCGGTCCAGATAGGTTCTCACAAGTTTGACTGTAAGTTCAGCGGCAAAGAAAAGCAGTTCATAGGGCGCGCCCCCGTGAAAAATCAAGCTTAATGGCAGCAGCGGAAAGGAAGGGGCTAGGGTTGGACACCAGGCGCTGTTTTTTTGGGGCTGAACGTCTGTGTCTCGGGGCGCCCTAGCTCCTCCCCGCAACCGAGCTGGAGACTCGGCAAAATGAATAGGCAAGGCAACCATTATAAAACTTTTCATAACGGTTGCAAAGACAAAGAAATCCCCATCGTCAAGTCGCCCGGCAACACAGAGGAATATCATTTTTTCGAGCAGGTGGAGGGACCAGACGGTAGCGTAGGCTATGCGGAGTTTGACGACGCGGATAACGAGGTTCGCTTCACAGAAACTTTCATGGATCTCGAGGAGACAAAACAATATGAGCCTCTTGACCGTGTACTCTGGCCTTTACCTGCCATGGCTGAGCCCAGGATCCCAGCTGACTACCCCGCCGAGGCCATCTACGATGAAGTGAGAGAGTACATTTACACGCATCTTGACTTGCCGGATGACCGTCTCTACGATGTACTCAGCGCCTGGGTTTTGTCGACATGGACCCTGGAGAAATGGGAAAGCGTGCCCTATGTTTTCTTCCTTGGTCCAAGAGATAGCGGTAAGACAAGAGGCCTCGAGACGCTTCATCAGTTGAGTTATCGCGGGATCCTCTCTCCCAGCGCTTCGCCATCATCCATCTTTCGTCACATCGAGAAATATCACCCGGCCTTCTTCCTGGACGAAGCTCAAATCTATGGCCAGGAGGAGAAGAGAGAGGCCGTAGCACTTTTAAACGCTGGCTACCGACGAGGCCAGTATGTACTCCGCACCAGCACTGAGACCAACGAGGAGCAGTGCTTTGACGTCTTCGGCTTCAAGGCCCTGGCCTCAACCAGTCTCTTAGTTCTAACTTTAGAGAGCAGAGCCATCGTCATCAACATGGACCGCAACATTCGTGAGGTACGTCTCTTCTTGGACAGAGAGGAAGCTAAGCAGCTCCGCATGAAACTGCTGCTCTATCGCTTCCAAACGCTCAAAAGCCTCCAGCAATCTGTCATTTCTGTCGTTTCTGTCGTTTCTCCCGGGGTGTCTCTACCCCCTCAACTATCGTTCGGCAACGGACGCATAATAGAGCTCTTCTACCCCTTGGTCTCTGTGGCAAACCGAAATAGAGAAGTCATCATCAGCTACGCGAAGGACCTCCATCAAAGTCGACTAGAAGAGGAAAAGACAACTATAGAAGCTCAAATTGTCCAGGCTTTAGTGGAATGCGAGCAATTTGTGGAGCAAGGGCGGGTATCGACTGAGAAAGTGGCTGAAAAGTTTAATGAGGGAAGATCTGAGAAGGAACGATGGAAAACACGTTCTGTTGGCAAATGGCTGAAGAAGTTGGGGTTCAAAAGAGCGCGAATGCCAAGCGGTAATGTCCGGGGACAACGCTGGGATCCTGTTCTGGTTGAGCGATTACGAAGGCGATACCTACCCATAGACACTCCGGGGAAAACGACAGAAACGACAGAAACGACAGTGAAAGAGAGGCTTGCTCTGGGCAACTTACTTCCTAAGCTGAAGGATGAGTGGAAGAGGGGAACCAACGAAGAGTTTGAGGACCTGATCATGCGCCTAGCAGGCTACACCACAGAGGAGGCAAGTCGCCTACGAGAAAAGCTGCTGGAAGACGGATCCATGTTCTACGACAGAGATGGCTACCTGGTTTGGGTGTAAAGAGGCCAGATTATGGCTAAGCTTATTGACCAAATCAAGAGAATTATAGGACAGTACGACACGAGGTTGACGTTGCGTCAGATTTTTTATAGACTAGTCTCGGCTGGCGTTATTTCTAACACAGAGAATGAGTATAAGCGGCTTTCTAGGGTCCTGGTGCAAGCTAGGTTTCAGGGTCAGATTCCCTTCAGCGCTATAGAAGACAGATCTCGACGCTTTATAGGGCGTGACTACAGATATGTTGACACCAAGGACTACTTTGAAAGCATCCTCGATTATTTTCTTCATTGCGACGTACATTATAATGTACCTTTCTGGCTTGACCAACCAGAGTACGTAGAGGTTTGGCTTGAGAAAGAGGCCTTAAGCACGGTCTTCCACGAAATCACGAAAAACTTCAAAATTGTCCTAGCTCCCTGCAGGGGGTATTCCAGTCTCACCTATTTGTATGAAGCTGCACGGAGACTAGTCTCACTCAGGGACCGTGCGATATGGATCCTCTATTTCGGAGACTTTGACCCCTCCGGCCTAGACATTGAAAGGGACATCCAACAACGCTTGACTAAGCTAGGGGTCCATGCTAATGTACGCCGCATAGCTATCACGAAGGAGCAAATCGCCAGGTATGATATTCCGCCCATACCTACCAAGAAATCTGATCTGAGGACTGCGAAGCACATAGCCCAACATGGAGACATTGCAGTAGAGCTAGACGCCTTGGACCCGGCAATTTTGCAGAACCTCATACGTCAAGCTATCTGGGAACATCTCGACTCGTCTCTATTAGAGAAACGGAATACGCTCCTGGAAGAGAAAAGGCGCCTCATCAAAAATATGGTTGCAGAACACACGACATAGGGGGTCCTGGGAGTGGCTGCTTCCACAAGCGCTAATAAGCGCATACTTGGCAAAAAGTCGACGAACCAGCAGGAAGTCGGGCCTGCCAACAGCCCGGTCGACCAGCCCCCTATAGGGTCCCTCGCGAAGGAGGGTCCTGCCGAGGATATATTCAGTGCCGAGGATACTACGTATATCTATGGTCGTGGTAAAGAAACCCCCTCATGTCCAGGATGTATGTCGCAGAGAGTTTGGCGTGACGGGGTGCGAAGTACAAGCCATGGCGACGTACAAAGGTGGCTATGCCGAGGCTGCGGATATCGCTTCTCTGAACCTAAAGTACAAGTCGATGTCATGGGAAAGGTTGATGTGCTTCATTCTGGACCTAAGTTGCTCGAGAACCGGGTCGTTTCTGGGAAGCTCGCCTCTAAGGAACCTTTCAATAGCCTGCCTCTCTCTTTTAGTGAAAATGTAATGGCGAACCATAAACTTACAACTGTTGGAAAAGACTTAAATACTTTTGCTTACAATAGTTGTAATCGCCGAGTATGCGTCTTGGAAAGCGAGGCGAAAAACTTGGCCCAAGGAGAGTCCCGGATCCAGGAGAAGGCTGCGGGGGCCACAAAGCCGGACATAGAGACCATTAAGGGATTGGTTGCTCAATACGCTTACTGGCTGGAAAAGGAAGGCTACACTAAAAACTCGGAATACCCAGCGCTTATACGCTTGCTCGTTAAAAACGGCGCGGACCTGCTGGACCCTGAAAGCGTGAAGGCCATTATAGCTAAGCAACCTTGGAAGAATGGCACAAAGATGCTGGCGGTCTACGCTTACGACGTCATGGCTCAAATGCTGAAGATACAGTGGACCAAGCCGAGATATATCCAAGAAGAGGCATTGCCCTTCATACCTGAGGAACGCGAGCTTGATGCGCTGATCGCCGCATGCAAAAGCCGACGGATGGCGACGTACCTTCAAACCTTGAAGGAAACCTTCGCCGACCCCAGTGAAGCCTTAAGACTACGCTGGATAGATGTCGACTTCTCCGGCAACACCGTAACGATCAACAACCCGGTAAAGGGACATAGACCTCGTCAGCTTAAGGTTTCAGGGAAACTTCTCGCGATGCTTAACACTTTACCCAAGATCTCAGAGCGGATCTTCCCAACCACATACAAGTCGATACTCGCAACCTTTCTAAAGCTGAGGCAGAGAACCGCTCAAACTCTACAAAACCCAAGGCTTCTCAGCATATCCTTGACTACGTTTCGCCATTGGGGAGCCACCATGACCTACCACTACACCAAAAACATACTGCTGGTCCAGAACCTTCTAGGCCATAAGCACATCAAAAACACCATGAAGTACACGCAACTGGTCCACTTTAAAGACGACGAGTTCGACGTGGCAACAGCGACAACCCTAGAGGAAGCAAAAGAGCTTCTAGCAGTGGGCTTCGACTACGTGACTGAAATGAAGAGCGTAAAACTCTTCCGGCGGCCTAAAAGATTCGGATATTAGTGTTTAGATCCCAAACGCTAGAATTTAAGCTCTTATAAACCGACATCTGTTTCAATGAAATTAGCCACGTCGTGCATTTTGTCCAACTCCAAATGAAACGCTGTGTTTCAGACCTTTTCAAACTGGAAAATTCTTGATGTTCATTACGTATAATAACAGAAATAATATAAAGGCTGTTGAAGTTTTGCTAGGGATGGTTAGAGAAGTTGAGTCCTGCAACATTACGTAAAGTCGAGCATAGATTGGTGGAGTTAAAAGCTAAGGTAGACGACCTCGATCTTGTACGAAAGAAGTTAATCCAGTTGAAGGCTCGACATGTTGGAACTTTTCGGCAGACCGATGTTTATTTCGAGGTTCCAGAGGGAAGGCTAAAACTGCGGGAGGTGGAAGGCTACAACGAAGCAGAACTGGTATACTATGAAAGAGAAAACATTGCTGGGCCTAAAAGGAGCGACGTTTTCATTCTTAAAGTTCCAAGGCCAGCCCTTTTTAAAGCGTTGCTTGAAAAAGC
>Ga0315314_1003960_pt1 | contig 11323 bp, 16 predicted proteins | sample TDP9_MG_FD_203631 | JGI IMG/M metagenome (GOLD analysis project Ga0315314, IMG submission 203631) | Freshwater sediment microbial communities from Lake Towuti, South Sulawesi, Indonesia - TDP9 | ecosystem: Environmental > Aquatic > Freshwater > Lake > Sediment | place: Indonesia: South Sulawesi...
GAAAAGGCACATTGTAAGGCAAACTCGCTAACATATGCTTCAAAACCGTTTTTTCATCCGACGCAAAACTTGTTGCAAACACTTTATCGTCATCCAAGGCTACAGCATACCACAACCCATCCAACTCTTGACAATACACATAAATCACAGACTATTTCCCCACACCCTATAACAAAACAACACCTTAAAAACTACCCCAACCAACACTGAACAACACCATAACCCAACCTATTTGACCCCAAACACACAGACTATGTCAACTGAACGCACCAACTCATTTTAACTCAGCAAACAAAAAACACTTATTAAATACCCATTAAATCACCAAGAAATCACCTACAAAACACCCTAAACTCACATCAAACGCAACTTAAAACACAACCAGAATCAAAAACAAAACCCAAAACACCAACAACCAAAAACACAATGCGCACAAAAAATTTCGCAGACAGAAAATAACACCTTCATCTAATCAAAAAGGGATTTAGCAAAACCCTGGAACGAATGAAACCTCAGCCTATCAACCGTTGCTTGCAATAATTATGTCGAAGCTGAAGTTGGTTATTCCTTCGATATTTGGTAAAACTGAGAGCGTAATGATTACTTGGATAACTTCGCCCACAGTGAGGTTTTCAGGGAGTTTCTTTTTCTGTTTTGTGGATTTGTGTAGGTGTACTTGTTTTCAAAATGCAGACCTTCATGAATTATTCTTCTGGAAACATACAGCGCAACAATCTAGGGCAGCCGAAACATTCGTCGGGGACAGAAGTGTTCTTGGGGAGATTTTTCAGATAGCCAAAATGATGAACACATTTTTCAAAGGTCATGGTTGACTGTGCAGTGGAAGCTTTTGTTTGGACATCCTTACTAGGTTTTTTAGGTTTCTCTAAGGGTTTTTCTTGATGTGAATGAGGTAACCCTGATCTGGTTGTAGATTGATTCTTTCTTACACGAAGAAAAAGAAGCAGTAGCATGATCACGGCTATCGCGAGAACGATGTCGATAACGGACAGTTCGAAAGAAAGCATGAGTTCCACTAATAGTTTCAATTGTTAGACACATGCATTTAGACTTGATGAATTTCACCTAATTACTATCACTAAGTGTTTTCCATTTGTTTCAAAGCCAAGTTATAGTTTAAATAATCTATTGTACATCTACAATTGGCTTTGTGAGGGATCGCGCACGTTTGCGGTTGGCCACCTGGCCATAGGATATTTAACAGGCAAAACCTCTGCAAGGTTTCTAAACGTCAACATAAACATTCCTCTAGTTATTACGCTTTCAATTCTTCCAGACATCGACCTTTTAGTACCAGTGCTGCTTCAACATGGCGGACCCACCCACTCCATCATCCTATATTTAGCAGTAGCCTTTCCTGCAATTCTTGTTGGGAAAAAGCAAACCATCCCATACCTGATGGCTATAATCTCACACCCACTTCTCGGCGACTACCTTACACGTTCGAGCAGAGCCCAAGGCGTGCAACTGTTCCTTCCTCTGACTTCAAGCTGGTTCGCGGCTGGCTCCCATGCAGCAGTGCTCGCATACATTTATTTAGAGTTAGTTCTCTTCGCGGTTTTCTTGATGCTAATGCTGAGGACCAAAGACATAAAGATACTGATGGAACATCACCATTCCAATTTGCTGCTTACAATACCCATATCAACGGCTTTGCTTCCTGTTTTCATGCAATTTCCTATTCCTGTGCCCCTCGAACTCATCGCCCCTCACCTTATCCTCATAGTTCTTCTCGCCTTTCCTGTTTTCTTAGATTTCAAAGCCCTCTTAATGAAAACTTGACTATAACTTAAAGGATAGCGAGAGAACCTTCCAACGAATGTATCATCAGTCATTCTGCTGAGCGTCTGAAATCTCGGCGGCTGGTGATACCTAGCGCAAACTCTTAAAATTGATTTTTCTATCATTGCATAGTTTGGAAACTCAAAGCAGCGTAGGAGGATAAAAGAGAAGAAACCTTTAGCTGAGCTATGGCTCAAGTGCATAGGACTTTTTGATTATTAACTCGATGTTTTTGTGGTGCTTCTTCTCGTCTTCGGCGATGTGCGTGAGCAAAACTTTGAGCGCTTCATCATCGGTCTCGTTGATTTCTTTCTCCACATCCCGTAACATGTCCGACTCGATTTTTATGTGCCTCTCTAACTCCTTCTTAACCACCTGCATGTCCACATAGCCTTCGATTCTTGCGTCCCACAGTCTTGCGGGCGGAGGCGCCTTTCCAAGCACCTTCAATATTTCTGTCAGTATGTCCTCGTGTTTTTTCGAGTCAAGCCGCATCTCGGCTAACAGCAGCTTCGAGGCGGCTGAGTACACCCTTTCCTCTAGCTCAGCGCAGACTGCAGCCATGTTTGCCTCAGCCTGCTTGTGGGTTTGAAGCATCTTGATAAATGCGGTTTTGGATTTCATTTTTGTTTTTCTCCTTAATTGAGATTAAGCCATGGTATTGTTAAAAATAAAAGTCTTGTGTAGAAAGGCGCGGGTATTCTTGCCACTTCTTGCATTTTGTCTCGGATATGCAAAATGAATGATTTTGAAGGTATGGTTGTTGTCTTGGCTTATTATTATTGCGTTGTTTCAGCCCATTTTGAACCCTAGGAAAAACCCCAAACCGAAGGAGCCTGCAAAGGGCAGATGCGCAATGATGGGTGCGAGCCATGCCGTTGCTTGACTGGCGCCCCCTAACGCGTTTGTGACAGCCTCACCGAGTTTGCAATAATTTATTGTGAGTATGCCGCTGTAGCCAAGATAGATTAGCGCCAGAACGAACAAGCCTATCACAATCGCGACAATCTTAGTAACTTTCTTGAGTGCGTAGCCTGCGATGAATCCGCCGACTGCGCCGATGCCCAACTGATAGACGATTGGTGTTACAACTTCACTCATGTTTTCAAAGCCTCCCTCTTAGATGGAAGTCCACAATTTTTATGTCTTGTGGATGCCCGCACCAAAAAATGGCTGAGAGACAATCAACTATAAATTTTCATTCAGTGTTCAATCATAAAACATGGCAGAACCAGCGAAAAGAGGGTGAAAAAATGTTTGGGTTGTTTGAAATCTATCTGCTAAACCTTGCGGTGACTGTTGGAATGTTTGTGGTACTCGTCTTCCGTGCATGGCTGGAGCTTAAACACTTTCATATTCTATGGAAAGAGGCGGAGTGGAAGAAAACATACGAAGTAGTGGGCAGAATCCTGAAGGCAGAGAAAGACCTGTTCACTGGCGTCGAGGGCGGCGACGAACTCTACAAAATACTAAGCGAAATGTTCAGGGTTGAAGAAAAAAGCTAGGGAGAATGCCAATCCAAAATCATTTTCTTCGGTCCGCCCTTCTTCTCCAGTCCGTAGCGGCTGAGGGGCTTCGTCAAGTGACGCTGAGAACGAGGAGAGGTAACATACAGCCTCTGCTTCAAGCCTCGCTTTGCTTCAATCTTCACCTTTCCAAGATTTCTTCCACGGAATCCACACTTCTCGCATCTGAAACCCTTGTTGGTGCCCATCGACTTCAGGCGTTTTCCACATTTGGGACAAAATGGATTTTGAAAAACAATTTTTGGTGCCAATCGGAGAACTCGAAACTTCTCAAGGTTCACTGTAACCAAACGTTTGGACGAGGCTGGACGAACGCCTCCGTAAGCCACCATGTGGTCGCCTATGATTAATTGTTTTGCGGCTTTCCGAAGGTCTCCGGTTGGCTCGTAGGCGGCGCAGTCTATTTGTTCCGTGTTGTCTCCGATTGCGAAAATAACGTGTCTTCGTGGAATGATTTTAGGTGTGTTGGCCACGGTGCCTTTCACAACTACAGGATGATAGGGACAAACGTCAGCGATTGAGTGTATTCTTTTTAAGTGCGCGTCTGTTCCGTGGTTGGTACGGAAAACTGCCCACCGTTCTATGGGTTCCAACGAGCGAATCATTTTGTGGGCGCGTTTCACAACGGCTGGCGTTTCTCCTCTGATGCCATATAAAATGGGGTCTGGACCATGAGGCGTAATGAGAATCCGTCCAGTTTCGAGGTCGACATTGTTGAAGGTTAATGGCGCCGTTCTTTCACCCATTTTCTTGACTGAAGCAATGCCCAGTCTGCGGGGTTTTCCACGGTTTTCTGGAGTCCGATAGGCTATCAGCTCGTAGGTGTGGTCTTGTTCTAGGGTTTCGCCAATTGCAGCCAAGGCGCCGATGATTCCGCGTCCAGACTTGAAGCCTACAGCCTCTGCCTTAAACGTTCGGATGAGTTTCAGAGCCTCACGCATCTTCACGATGCCCTGAATTGTTTGTTTGGCGAAGGTTGTCAACTCTTTCGGAACTTGATTGCCCGAGAAGAAGACGACTCCTGGTTCGGTGCCAGCGCAGCCCATGTCGCTGTTCTTTTCGACAACGTCAACAACTATAGCCTTGATTTCTTCTACAAGGTTTTCGTTGCAGTTGAAGCGCAAGCAGAGGGCGCCGTTGCCGCGGGTTTTCCATGGAACGTTGGGGTTCAACCGAACAAGGTTTGGGTAATCGATGAAGGATGCGCCTAATTCATGCAGTTCTTTCACGAGGAGCGCAGCAATGTAGGTTGTGCAGCCCATTCTGGGCGAGTCTGTGTCGTCTATTCCAACGTGCATGGTTATCATTTGGGCATCTACTCGGTCATGAGTCATGAATAATGAGGGCGGAGTGATAAGAACTTTCATCTTGTTTGTGTGTGCGCTCAGTTGGGTACGCCCCTCTATTTGGCTCCAAATAGAAAGAGGTTGTTGTTTCATTTTGTTGCGTGGAAACTTGTTATGGATGGAACAACGATGTCTGCGATTTTTTCAAGTTTTTCTCTTGAGGTTGGACCGGTTAAGACGCCGATGCAGAGTTTCACTTGTGCGTTTTTTCCCATTATCATGTCGCTACTTGAGTCGCCAACCATAACAGCATCCCGAGGTGAACACTTTGCCAGTTTGCACGCCTTCAAAATCATGTCGGGTGCGGGTTTACCTTTTTCAACGTCGTCTGCACCCAAGACAACATCGAAATAAGCGCCTATCTTCAACTCTTTCAGTGATTCTTGAGCGCGCCTGTGAGAATCGGTGGTCGCCAGAGCGGTTTTGAAGCCTTGAGCCTTTAACGTTCGAAGGGTTTCAAGCGTGCCGGGGAGAAGGACTGCTCCATAAGGAGGGGTCATTGTCTTATCAGCCTCTTCATAGGCTTTCTCAGCCCATTCTTTGGCGGTGTCCCAACTTACACGTCTGCATTGATATATTATTAACGCCACTACAAGAACCTCCTCGCGTGTGGGTGCCTTAGCTAGGGGACCTTCGCCGTCGATTTCTCCCGTTTGCAGATTGAAACCCACGGCTTCTGCCCATTTTTCCGCCACATGCTCGTCTAGTAGCCGTGTGAGACTGGTGCATCTGGCTTTGGCTAAGTAAAGCAACAGTGGTCTTTGGTCAACTATGGTTCCGTCTTTGTCGAAAATCAGAAGCTTACAGTTGATTTCTCTGTCGCCCACAAGCAGCGTGGGCATGTTTTCGCCTCCAAAGTGTTTGCGAGACAAGGGTCTTTGCGACAACTAATGAATTTTGTTGTGTGAAATGTGAGAAAAAGGGAGGCTGAGGCTGGTTATGGAGTTTCAACGACTATCATTGTGAGCGTGGAGCGAACCTTGTTCAGTCGGCGCACGTGCCAAGTGACCACATCCTTGAGCTTGTCCATCGTGTCTGCCCTTATTTTTGCGACCACGTCGTAGACTCCGTAGACCACGTAGGATTCGACCACGCCCTCGACCTTCTTTAGTTCTTTGAGAACCTCCTCCTCAGAGCCGATCTCGGCGTTGATTAACACGAAAGCCATAGGCATAGTCAACCATTTCCTCCTATCTTTTGGTTACACAGTTGTCGCCTATAACCTAAAATGTTTTTGCTATGAAACGACTACAACTAGAACGGAGAAATGAGCAATTTGTCGATAACCAGCAGAGAAATGCGCGCTTTGGAACTTAATTCTGAATACTTCGGCGTTTCCCGACTTCAACTCATGGAAAACGCTGGAAAAAGCCTAGCCGAAGAGGCTGCTAACCGATTTCAACCAGAAAAAACCAGAGTGGCAGTTTTTTGTGGCTTAGGTGGAAACGGAGGCGACGGCTTCGTTGCGGCTCGCCACCTCGCTTGCATGGGTTTCAAAGTAGAGGTTTTGTTGGCAGGCAAGCAAGAGGACATTTCAGATAAAGAGTCCAAGAAGAATTGGGATGCTCTCCAATCGCTGAAACACGCCTTAACAATACACGAGGTTTACGATTCGTCCCTAATTCCGACCTTGGAAGCAGATGTTATAGTTGATGCGCTACTAGGGATAGGGTTGAAGGGCGCTCCTCGTCCACCGATTCTTCAGATGATTAGGAAAATCAATGAGATGGACGGTTTCCGCGTGGCGGTGGATGTTCCAACGGGCATTGACTCTGACACAGGCAACGTGTTAGGCGAAGCTGTAAAAGCAGACTTGACGGTTACTTTTCACAAGCTGAAGCTCGGACTAGCAGCAGATAAAGAACACGTTGGCGAATTAATAGTCAAAAGCATTGGACTGCCTGTGGAATTTGAAAGGTTCGTGGGTCCAGGCGACGTTCAATTGGTTGTGAAACCTAGGCGACTGGAGGCGCACAAGGGGGAGTTCGGCAGACTCTTAGTTATAGGTGGCAGCGAGGTTTTTTCTGGCGCACCCATGCTTGTGGCTTCCGCTGCCCTTCGGGTAGGCGTTGACTTGGCTTACATTGCTGCTCCGCACAAAACAGCTTACGCCATATCGTCTATGTCTCCAGACCTAATCACCATAAAGTTGGATGGTGACCACCTGAACCCGCGTGACGTAGCCACGCTTCGTCCATACTTGGAAAGGTCCACCGCTGTGGCGATGGGTCCAGGCTTGGGACTGCACAAAGATACTAGAGATGCTGTAAAAGAAATCGTCAAAACTGTGGAAGAATTGAACGTCCCTTTGCTGTTGGACGCTGACGGACTCAAGGCATTCGCTGAATTCAAACATAGGGTGAAATCGCCCATGGTTTTCACCCCCCACGCAGGCGAATACCAGATATTAACTGGGAAAGAGCCGTCCCAAGAGTTGAGTGAAAAGGCTGCTGATGTGCAGAAAACCGCTGAAGAATTGGGTGCAGTAATACTGCTCAAAGGGCATGTAGACGTGATTTCAGACGGAAAAAGGGTGAAACTCAACTTCACGGGCAACCCGGGCATGACGGTGGGCGGAACGGGCGACGTGCTCTCGGGCATAGTTGCTGCCTTCATGGCGCAGGGTGCAGACCCGTTTGAGGCTGCCGTGGCTGGAGCCTTCGTCAACGGTGCTGCCGGAGACTTTGTTCAGGGCGAAAGAGGCTATCACATGGTTCCCTCAGACCTGCTCAACTGGATACCATGCGTTATAGACGACCCGATGTCTCACGTCAAGGTGCGAAGGACAACTTGACACTCGGCAACGTCAAAATCATTGTTTACCACGCTAGACAATGCGACCCAAGAAAGTGTTCGGCTTTAAAACTCAAGCGTCACAGTCTCGTTCGTGTCGTTTATAGGCTTCAACTGCTGCCCAAAGGAGCCATTGTTTTGAACCCTTTCTCTGAGAAAGCGTTTTCACTAGCAGACCGCGAGCGCATCGAAAAGAGAGGACTGGTCGCATTGGACTACAGTTGGAGGTGCACGGAAGGCGCCAAGCTGATTCCCTTGATTGGCGAGTCAAGAAGCCTGCCCTATCTTGTGGCTGCGAATCCCGTGAATTATGGGACGCCAACCAAACTGAGCACGGTTGAGGCTCTCACAGCCGCGCTCTACATCGTCGGCTACAAGGAGCAGGCGGAAAGGCTGCTCTCCATCTTCAAGTGGGGTCCAGAGTTCATGAGGCTGAATCAAAAGTTATTGGAAGCCTACGCCCAAGCCGAGAACAGCACAGAAGTTGTGGAGTTGCAGAAGAGGTTTATGGCTTGAGCCGCTTTTTTTACGGCACTCACTGATATCCTTATGAGTGTAAATGTGTAGATATGTTTGAGAGTTTATGCCAAAGGGGAGAGAGAAGGCTAGGAGGCGGATGCCTCCAAGCGCATATGTTACTATGCCACATTATTTTCCAACGGAACAGGTAGACATCGTGAAGAAAATCATGCGCAAGGGACGAAGAAAGAAAAAATAGTTTTTCTTTCTTGGGTATTGGTTTCTCAATGGTGGAGATGCTTTCTCTATGGGTTGGTGTGCTGGTCGTAACCCGCCTTTTGTTTAATTGACGGCATTCGGCTGAACGGGCTACCCGCGCCTTCACGCTGTTGTGTAGTTGCAGAGAAGGTTTATGGTTTAGAACCATTTTGTTTTGAGTTTCATTTGTTTAAAATGTTGGTCATCTGAGACTATGTGCTCTGCATGATGCACAAGAGTTGTTGCGCCTATGAGGATGTCGGCGATTGGAACGTCCCAATGCCTAAGAGCAAGCTTACCTGCTTCTATAGCGACTTTTTCGTCAATGGCTATAATAGTTGCCCTTCGTGTTGTGAGTTCTTTAAGAAATATGAGCGCCGCTTCTTCTCCAAGTCTCTTCCCCGCTAATTTAATGAATTCCGTGACAACAATGGACGGCACTAGAAGCCCGCGTCTCAATGATTCTTCCATCAAACTTACTATCCTTTGTTTTGTTTCCTTTGTGGGTGGAAATTTGAATGCTAGAAGGAGAAGCGTGTCAGCTACGACTGTCAATGCCACTTCCTTCTGGTTTCTTCGAGCTCTGTGATTATTTTTCGGTATTCTTCTGTCCCAACAACGCTTCCCGGCTCAAGCGCTCCAACAGGTCGGAGAAGCACTCCTTCTGGACGCTCATGCACTTCTAAAAGCGTTCCCTCTTCCACTTTATATTTTAACCTCAACTCAATAGGTAATGTTATCTGACCCTTTTGTCTAACCCTTACTCTAGTCATACCAATCAATAGTAGGAATAATCACTGGTGAGATTTAAATCTTGTCTAATCAAGAAAATGAGATTTAGGTTGATGATGCTGGTAGACTCCATGTAATCGTTTATCGAATCTACTTCAGCAGTCCTTTTTGCTTTCTTTGTTTATGATGGGTATTCGTATTCAATGAAGAAAAAAGTACGGTGTAGAGGTTTTGTGAATAAGATAGTCTTTCAGGTTGCATCAAAAATTTAATTCCCATGAACAGTATTTACACAACCTCATGCTTCTACTTGAATGCAAAATGTTATAAGTAAAAACTAGAGAGGTTAGAGAGGGATGAATATGGCTAAAGCTCTTTCTTTAGAGGAGAAGCTTGCAGGCGCTAGGTCTTTCGCCAACATGGGAATAATAAATGCCATAGCCTTCATCAGAAGCAATTACGGTGATGAAGGAGTCAAAAAATTCCTTGCTGTTTTTGCGGAGCCCTTGTCGGAGCAGTGGAAGAAAACGCCTGGAGAGGGAGCGCTAAAGGCTCTGAACAATGCTCGTGCATTATTTCAGATCGTAGGTAACGACATAAAAGTTCTCGAGGAGTCGCCCAAGAAGGTTGTTTATCAAGCAACCATATGTGGGCCATCAAAAATTGGCGTCAAAACACCATCGCCATTATGCGAATTCTGTGCTGCAGGAGTTGTGGAAACGGCAAAAGTGTTGGGATGGAAAGCAACGGCGAAAACAGGAAAAGTTCCATGTGAGTTTTCGATTACAACAACCTAACCAGCTACTCCCATATTTTTTCATGCTATAACAGTTCAGCATTTCTTACATCTAGAAACTTCTAGAGGTTGATACATAGGAATCATAACCTTAACCTTAGGCTCTAGAGAAAGTCTTCTAAGATTGCCTTTTTCGTCCTCTTTCTTCTTAGCCCAGAAGATTGCTGTTGGAGGCACTATCCATAGCCAGACATTGAATAGTCCCCAAATTTTATTCAAAGGAAATGGCAACATTCCTAAGCCTACTCGGACGACTATGAAACCAGCCAAGACATTAACTACTATAGTCGCTATTTTCCTCGCTTCCATTCTCCCATTTTCTCCTTTCTCTAACGGAAAAATGAGGATGATCCTTAATGGAATTAATTCCTACATAATGAATGTTTCCAAATTCTCAATATTGGCATTATAGACAATGTAAGAGTCAGGAAGAAAAAACAATTGAGTCACTCTGTGAATGCTGACCACTATTCTCTTTCGACTACTATTTTTTCACATTTTTCATACTTGATAGGCTTTTCACTTTTCTCTCCGATATTCAACCTTTCCTTCTATGATTCTAATCAGTTCTTTTGGCTCTGCTATTACTTCCTCATAAGATTCCTTTTTCTAATTTCGGTCTGAACGTCTTTAACAAGTCTTTTGCTGAATCCTAATCGTTTGAGCAGTCTCAATAGTTCCTTTGCATTTAGCATTCTACCGCATTTAGGACAGACCATTACTGTAGCTCTATGTACAGCTGAATTCACCTTATCTTTAGGACATTTCATCATCTTTAAATTCCCAAATTTTATTATTTCCTTTCAACTTGCATTAATAATTTAAAGAGAAATGTTCTATACGCAAGGAATGCATTCATAAAGGAGAGAACTTATGTCCCTTGTACCAGAATTTGAGTTAGGCTTATGGAATGCTTGGATTATCACAGTTCTGTTTTATGTCGCTACACTTACGCCTCTTCTGATTGGCAAGGAAAAGGCAAACAAGAGGGGGGAGGGAGAACCCGCATGGTGGAGGGGGGTTAGTAAGACTATGACGATGGTATTTTTGATTACTCATGTCGTAATCATGCCTTTCACTATTGGCTACAGCATCTTCCTCCCGCTGAAGCTAGGCACGGAATGGTTCTATGTAAGTATTCTCATTAGTATTCTTGGCACAGTTATGAGCTTCATGGCTGGAGTCTCCTTTGCTACCGCCCCACTTGATGAACCGATGACTCAGGGGGTCTACAGCATTTCAAGAAACCCTATGTACTTTGGCATGTTCTTGATGTACATTGGCATAGGCATAGCCTGCGCTTCCTGGATTTTTCTGCTATGTGCGGTGGTATGGATAATCTCGTGGCACATTGGGGTAGTTAACGAAGAACGCATTCTTCTCGAGAAGTATGGGAGTGCATATCGAGAATACATGGATAGGACTCCAAGATGGATAGGGATACCGAAATCGAGGAAAAAATGATTAATATGCTCCATGCATAGGTTCTTTTGGTTCTGCTATAACTTTTCCACATTTCTCACATTTAGAAATTTCCACGGTTCAGCGCGCATGCAAGCACAGTTCAACATAACACTCAGAAACCAAACATACTTGAAGCCTAGTTGACG
>Ga0315314_1003961_pt1 | contig 11321 bp, 11 predicted proteins | sample TDP9_MG_FD_203631 | JGI IMG/M metagenome (GOLD analysis project Ga0315314, IMG submission 203631) | Freshwater sediment microbial communities from Lake Towuti, South Sulawesi, Indonesia - TDP9 | ecosystem: Environmental > Aquatic > Freshwater > Lake > Sediment | place: Indonesia: South Sulawesi...
AAGTCCTCATTGTACACCGCTTCGTCTACGCTGGAGTAGATCACCGCCTCGGAATGGCCTAACGGGTTAAGGGCAGAAATCACTTGGAGGGTGAACTTCCTGCGTCCTCGACCGATGCCTATGTTGCCCAATTCTTTGAAGGCGATGATGAAGTAGGGAAGGTAGTTGATCGCCTTGCCGACGAGGATGAGGCCAAAGTCAAGGGCCCCACCTGGTTCGTAGGTCGTCTTGGTATCCAACGGGGGCTCGATGACAAAAGGGCGGGGAACGTCACGATAGGTGCGTAAGACCTCAGCATCTGCGGGAACGGGCGTCTCAAAGATGTAGGAGTAGGCGCATGTTTCTTTGAGGAGGCAAGTGGAGCACACCTGTCCTTTCAGGGAGCAAGCCATTCGTTTGAAAGCCGAACCGAACCCTCCCCGCAGGGTGCTACCCTTGTAAGTAGGTAACTGCAGTCTCTCAATGGGGTACAAGGTAAAACGATACTTAGCTATTTTAAGTTTTTCCAGCATTTATGCTCAACTCGAAGATGAAGCAGTCCCCTATTCGTCGGGTCTTGGTTTGAAACTCCTCCGTCCACGTGCCCGTTTGGATGGTGCAAGTGTCCTTTCAGTCCCCTATTCGTCGGGTCTTGGGTTGTAACACCAGAACTCGCACAGCGTAGAGTGCCAGAAATCGCACTTTCAGTCCCCTATTCGTCGGGTCTTGGGTTGTAACGGTGGTGGCCCACGCCGACCGCTTCTCCAAGATACCCTTTCAGTCCCCTATTCGTCGGGTCTTGGGTTGTAACGCGAACCATATCGCGTACATCAGGCCGACGTCCCACACTTTCAGTCCCCTATTCGTCGGGTCTTGGGTTGTAACCCGCCATGTAACACAGCAAAACTGACCCCCAAATGACTTAACCGGTCGCCGAAAGTCTTCCAAAGCTTCTATAGTGAACATTATCTTTTTCCCGATGCCTAGCAAGCAGGCTTGCACCGCAAATCGATTTTTGTCGAAAAGTGGCAGCGATTTGCGAAAACCATAGGGCAAACGTCCTAAGACACAAAATTGAAAATGGTGCCCTCTCGGATGATCACCTCCTTGGCGTTCCAGTACGGCGGCCTGGAACCGCAGCCGAACTCCACCATCAGGTTGGTCAAGGCAACCTTCGTCTTGGAGTTCATCACTGCGCTGTAAGGGATGGGACGTAAAAGGACATACTGTCCGTTAGGCCTGATGAAAACCTCTTTCTCAGCGACGAAATCGTTATTCGATTGGATGCAATAGCCCACCACCTTCCCAAAGCCAGCGCTGCGCTTCTTGCCCATCCCTTGAAACTTCAGGACCTCCAGCAACTCCCTCAGGAGCCCTTCGTCAAGCACCTGAGCGTACCAGACGTAGTCAAAGACGGTCCAGGTGGTGATTCTGTTGTCTATTGCTTTAAGCCCACCCCGCTTCGTGTCTATCTCCTCGCGGGGCACGATGCCGGTCTTGGTGATGGGCTGGATGCCCAAAGACATGAGGCGCATCGGATCTACCCGCTTTCTGATGGGTTGGATATCATACTTCAAATCGAGAAGCGTGCCCGTCTCCAACTCCACGTAGCGAGCGCCAACCTTGAAGAACGCCCTGCCTTTCTGGACAGGGAAGCCAGAGGAAACCAGGTAGACCTCATTGGTGATGGACTCATCGCCCAGAATGCCACCCACCGTCGTCTTGGCAAGAACCCTGCTCAGCTCAGGGTAGACGACCTGTTCCAAGAGGTCACCGTTCAGACTGCCGTTTGTCGGCGTAAGCTGCATTGACCCCTGCTGGAAAGCGTGCCTCCAATAGATGGCGTAGGCGAGCGCCCCGTCCAACGGCATCGGGGAATGGACAAAGCACTCATCCCTGGTGATAGAGCTGATGTAAGGCGTGGCAAAGGAGATGTATATGGCAGTGTTCATATTCTATTTGATCAACTCCTTGAGGTCAACGTCTTGCCGAACCATCTCTGCCAGTTCGCTGGTGTATGCCTCGTAAGCAGCGATGGACGGCTGCAGAGCGGGATCGACGGACAGGACGTTGCCAAGCTGAAGTTGGTAAACCTTCCTCTCCGCCTCTGGCGTCTCAGAAACCTCAAGGGTGTAATTCCAGTTCATCCTGCCAAAGCCCTTGCTGGCCAAGCCGCCGCAGGAACGCCCACTGGAGAGGGTGAGGATCTTCAGGAGAGCGCCAAACTCCAGCTCGCTCAAGGGATATAGGCTGCGGAACCCATGCACGAAGTTGGTGTTGGGCACGATGTACTCCACGTGGTAGATCATCTGAGCGCCTCGTTCCGGTGCCTCCGCCTCCAGCAGGTGCAATTCCAATAGAGCAGCCTTGTCCTCATCCTCCTTAGCGGTGAGCATCGTCATCGCTGCGATTTCGCTGGCTTCCAGGTCGGTTGAGGGGCAGGCCAGATCAGGGTAGACCGCTTTGGCGTAGCCCAATGTCTCTTTGGTGAGGGGCACTGCAAAGTCAACCCCCACCTTGGAAGGGAACATCGTATTGCCAAAGGAGAATCCCATGAGCCGTAACGAAGGGAAAGTAGTGTAAAGCTTGTCGCCCAGGCCCTTTTTGAACTCAGGCGTCAAGAGCCCTCCGCTAAAAAACACGCCGAAGAGCTCTTTGGAAAGCTCCGCCACCCTTAGCGTTTGCATCAGGTCAATCGCTGCGAGGTCCCGCCACATCCCTCGGAAGCTATTGCCGGACACCGCAGGGGTGGACACGATTCCCTCACCGGATTTGATGCTCAGCCGCCTGACGAACGCCTTATTGCCCACCACATCTTCGGAGTGAGCAAGCGGTGTCAGGTTTGTGCCGATCCCATAGGCGTTGACTAAGAATCGCTTACGTTCGATCTTTTCGGTCATTCTTCCTCTCCCTCCGGTAGCTCTGGCTGTTGCCTTACCCTATCGTTAAGCTGAGGCATGTAGGAGAGCGTGCCGTATCTCTTGAGATTCTTGAAAAGGGCAGCAAAGTCAGCTTGCGAGGGCAAGGGATAGCCGTAGTCTACCGTAAAATTCAGCTCGATGGCCCTCTCCAAAAACCTGAGAAAGTCATCCACACTGTTTGACCTGTTACAGGCTACGGTGATCGCCTCGTAGAAATAGGTGAGATGCGACTTTCGTTTCGTCCTCCCCGCCATATCTTTAAGGCTTCTCCTAGCAACCTGATACAGGAACCAAAGAGCTTCAAAAGAGTTACCAGCCATCTCACTACCTCCAGAGCTCAAAGGTTAAAGGGTTTTGGTGGACCATCACGCTAAGATCTCCGAGATAATCAATTGGGTTCTGCCCTGGTGCAAGTTTTGCCAGTTGCTCAAGGACTGTCTCAGCATTGTACCCACCAATTCCAATCATCAAGTTAACAAACTCGTTTGGGCCACTAGCCAGGGCTGCCACTTTCATCCGATCGGTCACGCCTTTGGCGCGTAACCCTTGCAATAGGGCTCCTACTTCCCTTATCGCCTCCAGGCTTTCCCTATTGATGAAGTGGTAACCCTCGCAAACCACGGGCAGCATTCCCGTCTTGTTGCTGACGACCAGGGGCTTAAACTTCAACTCGTAATGCCTACCTTGGGCGTTGCCCATGATGCAGATAAGAGTGTGAAAGGGAACCTCTATCCCCATTTTCAAGATGGGATCGAGCACCGTCACTGGGCGACTTAACACCTGGTACATGGCCGTTAGCAAGCTGCTGATCTCACGCTTCGACCGCCTCTTGCCGATCTCGCCAACAAAAGTGAAAGGGTCTGCTCCAGGGATTCCTTGCAGCCATAGCTCCCGTTCGCCGTCGCCGCCTATCTCTGCCAAGCGCACGCTGGAATGCAGGAAGAGCGCTCCGATGAGGTTCAACGTTACCAGCGACTCCAACGAACTGATCACCAGCCGCGGCTCAATGCTGGCCTCGAAGAAAGGCAACACTGAAGCTATGGGGATCCCCTCCAAGCGATTCTCATAGTCGCTGGCGTTAGGGGTGGTGATGGCAAAGTACACCAACTTCTTTTGCTTGACTAGCTTATGTGCAGCTTGAAGTTCAGGCGGCACTTTGAAATTGGAGATAGCGCAGAGCAGGCAAGTGCTTGCAATGTTTCCCTGGTGCCAGTCAGTGTAACGACCGGAGTTCCAGCCCAGGTCGGTTTCCGGTGAACAGAGGAAAGCCTCCGGCACTGCTGAGCCACATAAGCCACAAACCTCACCAGGAGCTAACGCCGCTCGTGCCGCCTGCACGCTGGTAAAATCACCGTCTGCAATAGCAACAGTGTCCTCCGGATGGTTGAGAATATCCACCTTTTTCTGATCCCAACGCTTCCCTGCACTAGGAACAGAGTTCAGCAAGCCTGTAAACTTCTGCCTAAAGCTTGTCTTCACCCCATCTACAAAGGCTTTGTTGGGCAATTCGCTGGGCAAAGATGGTACGGGGAAGATGATTGACGTGGGGTCTTCATGGATGGTCAGCAATAACCAGAAGGGCAATCTAATGTGGGTCTGCTCGCCTGGGGCTACAGGGGAGTAAGCACCGATGAAGGTCTCAATGCGTAGCTTCTTGTCGTCGAGGATGACATTGCTCTTCTGGCATAGCTCATCGACATTGCTCTGAGTGTTGCTGGAGACTTGCCCCGGGTTAATGAACTCGTAGCAGTAAGCAATTTCATTAAGCCTTTGGAAAACCGAGGCATACTCGTTCTTGAGCGCTTCCACGTAAGCTTCGATGAACAGGCTTTTAATGTGGGCGATGGCGAAGATATTCGAGAGAGCTGGTTGCAATTTGACGTGTAAGCCAATTGTCTGTGGATTAACCAACCACCTGTCTTTAGGTGGTGCCAAAGCTTTCTCGTGCCAAGTCGCCTCTCTCAACCGAACAATCCCTTTCGTGCGGTGCTCCTTACGGCGATGATGTTCCGTCATGACTCGGTAGCTTGTATCGAAGCTTTGAAACAGTTTGCTTCTGCGAAGGCTAGCCCCAATGCCATCGAACATCGTCTCTGCATGATACCAATGCCTCTTGTCTGGTTCCGGAGATACGAAACGCAAAAGAGATTTGAACATGTCGTGCAAGAGGTAAACCACGAAAGCATCGAAGGTGGAAGTATGATTCGCATCTGCCAGCCATTTGGAGAACGTAATTGCATTGAAGAAACCGTGCACGGGGATCGGATCAAGATGTATTATGTTGTTGTCGTTCTCATCGCCGATCCTCGCCGTAGGCGGCAGCATGAATTCAAGACTTGGCCGGTTTTTGAATGGCTCAAATTCTATGCAATTGTCACTCATCAAGATAGTGAATTCCAACATCCAAGACCTCGATAACAAAAAAGCCATGCCCCCTATTCTGGGTAGCCATCGAGGGCTAGCTATTGCCCTGCCCGCTAGCAAACAAAAAACGCCCATCTAGCACAGCTTTGACTAGATGAGCGCGTCGAAGGATTCCGTGGCTGGGCTTAATCCCACCTAGCCAGCCCGCTATTTTAATTATAACACATCTCACCCCATGTGTCAACAATTTTTGTGTTGTCACGTTAGCGCCAAAAACATGACACTCCTGGTGTTTATCATTGCCATGCTATCTCCACCCCTCACCATAGTCAACCGGGGGCGGCCCTCCCCGTCCAGGAGGACGATGTCGGCGTCGCATCCTGGGGCGAGGCGTCCTTTGAATAACAAAGACCACGAAGGTCACCTTTCCGGTTTCAGGATCTTTACTTCAACTTCGCAAAGATCGCGGAACTTCTCGGCATCCTGGCGTGACCCCACGGTTGTCCCCCAGTGCATAGGTATCGCCACTTTCGGCTTTATCTTGTTGGCTGCTTGGGCTGCCTCGACAGCGTCCATGGTATATGTGCCCCCGACCGGCAGTAACGCCACATCTGCCTTCACTTGATCCATCTCCGGAATAAGATCGGTGTCGCCGGTGTGATAGATACGGGTCCCCTCGACTGTGGTAACGACGTAGCCAACCCCGCCCGCTTCCTTGGGGTGAAACGGCTTGTCCAGGTTGTAGGCTGGCACCACCTCGATGGTCACCCCCTTTATGGTCAAAGTATCACCTGATTTCACTGCTCTAACATCACCCTTGAACTTGGCCGCACAGCCCTCCGGGGCCACGATGATAGTGGCCCCCTTGCGCAGCCACTTGACATCATCAGGGGAACAGTGATCAGGATGATCGTGGGTGATAAGGATGATGTCCCCCACCTCGGGGAACCTAAATTGATAAGGATCGATGTAGATCACCTGGCTCCCCGTGATCATGAAACCAGCGTGTCCCAGCCAATGTATATCCTTCAATATAGACGATATAGACCTGGACAAGAGACCCGCCTCCTGCCTACCGGCCACTCTACTCGCTGACTAATGTTGCTCCATGCACAGAGGTACTGATTATTCTCGCTGGCTGGTACCAACCAAGTCACAAATGCCGATTGCCAGCTAGCGCTTTGCGTTCGGAATAGTCTTAACCTATACCAGCCCTGAAGACAACCTCGCCCTTAACCATCGTCAGGTGTATCTGCATCTTCTCATCGATCACGACCAGATCAGCATCCTTCCCGGGCTCTATACTGCCCTTGTAGCCGTCTACGCCAACGATGGTAGCTGGAGTAAGAGTGGCCATCCTAATGACATTGGGAAGGGATCCCCCTACTAGGTCAATCAAGTTATAGATGTTGTGGTTCAAGGGCCACTCGCTCCCAGCCATGGTGCCATCTATGTCGGGAGTGGAGCCCTCCAGCCGACTGATACCATCCTTCTTGACGATCCTTTGACCAAACATCTCGTAGACACCATCGGGCAGCCCAGCCAAGGGGACGTTGTCAGTTATGAGGGCTACTTTATCGACACCCTTGCAACGTATCAGGATATCCATGGCCACAGGAGATACGTGATAGCCATCGGCAATTAACTCCGCCGTCACTTGGTCGCAGGTAAGCACTCCCCCGACCACCCCTGGCCTTCGATGGTGCATCCCAGTCATAACATTATACATGTGGGTAACGTGTCTAACGCCTGCTTCTACAGCCCTCATGAATTGCTCATAGGTAGCCTTTGTGTGTGCCACTGCTGGCACCACGCCGACCCGCCGCATCTCGCGGATGAGCTCCAGCGCCCCATCCAGCTCCGGGGCAACCCCCATCAGCTTAAGATGGCCCTCGGCTGCCTCTACGAACTGCATGAACTCCTTAATGGACGGGCTTCGCAGACCCTTATCCTCAACCTCAAACCCCGGTATGGCCTTTGGAGCCAGGAAAGGCCCTTCCATGTGGATGCCGATTATATCAGCGCCACCGGTTCCTTCCTCTTTTGCAGCCGCGATGCCCTTAAGGCTTTCTAAGGTGTTATCGGTTGGCAGCCAAACGGTCGGCAGCCAACCCGTGGTGCCCGTTTTGACCAGATACTGGCCTATCTTTTTCACAGCCTCCACACCCTCAGCCGCGAGAGCTCCAACTGCGCCATGGTGGTGCAGGTCAACGAACCCCGGCGCTACTATCTTGTCACCTACATCTATCACCTTGGCACCATCGGGCACGGGGATGTTATCCTGTCGGCCAACAGACGCAATCTTCTCTCCGTCAATCAAGACCACTGCATCTCGCAGGTCTTGCAGAGGGGTGATGAGTCTGTGTGTCTTAATAGCAAGCCCTTCGAAATTCATTAATCTACGCCTCCTTTGAATGGCTTGTCTTCTTATCAATCGCCTTGCAAGGTTTACTTGCTCTCTTTCAATGCGATGGAGGGAGCGATCACTTACTTCCTTCTTCCTTGCTATCAATCAGCTTTAGAAGCTCGTCAGGCGACGAGGCCCGCTTTAGACCTTCCAATTTGGCCGAATCGCCAAGCAGCTTCGCCAACTCGGCAAGGGCCTCAATGTGGGCTTTCTTGTCCGTAGTTCCAAAAGCAACTACAAGTTGGACTGGGTCATTATACTCGTTCCCGAAGTTTACTGGGGGACTTAAGGTCACCAAGCTCATACAAGCTTTCTTGACACCATCCTCTGGGCGAGCGTGTGGCAAAGCAACGCCAGGGGCAATCACAATATAGGGCCCTATTTCCCGAACCATTTGGACCATGGCTTCAACATAACGCGGCTCTACCCCTCCAGTCCTCACCAACAGGCTTCCGGCCTCTCGCACGGCTTGCTGCCAGTCGCGCACATTCAGTCCTAGCGTTATTGTCTCCTCGGTGAGCATCTCTGATAGGGCTGACGCTTCTGCCTCTCGCCCTTGCATGGGATCATCCATCTCACATATGCCTCATCTGGCCCCTGAACTTCTCCCTGATCTTACCCAATACCTTCTCGTTGAATTCCCGTCCCCCTTCGAGATTGCCACTGAAAGCCACCGGCGGGATTTCCCCGCGGTCCAGCAGGTTCTTGGCCACCTGCACCACGACAGCGTTGAGGATCAGCGCACCTATCACCGTGGAGCCAGGACCCACCCGTGGGGGCAGTCCTTCTAGCTTCACTAGCGCGTCCCCGGCCACACAGCCGGTGTCTAACACTAGGTCCGCCACCTCAAAGAGACGCTTGCCAGAGGGATCACTGGAGGAAACGCTCGTCGAATGCGGCAAGGATGTAAGGGCGATGACCGCGGCTCCCCTCTTCTTGCCCTCCAGTGCCATCTCCACGGGCGCTGGGTTCCTGCCAGAATTCGAGATCACAATCATCACATCGCCAGGCTGAATGTCATAGTCCTGGATTACAACCTCAGCATATCCGGGCAACCGCTCAAAGCCGCCTTGCCGGCGCGCCCCTGACCCAAAGTCTAGACCGTGATCCAAGATGGGCTGCATAGTTAGCAAGCCGCCAGCTCGATCAAAGCACTCACATGCCAAGAGATGAGAGTGCCCGGCGCCAAAGAGATACACCAAACGGTCTCTCATTATGGAGTCGGCAATCAGCTCCGCAGCACGCCGGATATTGCTCATCTGTGTTTTCTCAACCTTCTCAATGAGCTTCTTGATCTCCAAGACATACTGCTCTGCGCTCATGCGTATTCCCTCCTATCTTACATAGTGAGTGAGCTATCGCTTCCGAACTGCGATAGCTCACTCAAACTACGAACTCAGATCGTGGGATGCGCTGTCAGGGCTACCGCCCGACTAGCCCCGCGAGTTGGACGAGGATCCAGTTCGTGATGTGAACGTCCGGGTCATCAAGCGACGCGTAGAATGGAACCGTGGGCATGAGGGCGTGGCCGACAATGAGCTGCCCGAAGGCCAGCAAGGTCCCGCAGATAGCCCCGCCTAGCAAAGCGCCCTTCCACCCACCGGTGCTATTCCCGAACACGCCACCAGCCCCACCGGGGAAGAAGAGCATGATCATCGGCGGGATGACGACGCCCCATCCCAGTGCGCCAAATACGAACATCCACACCAGGAAGGCTGCGAAGGCGCCTACGAAGCCGACGAGGACGGCCGTGGGCGCGTAGGGGAAGACGATGGGGCAGTCCAGGGCGGGCTTAGCACCGGGCACCAGGCTCTTGGCGATACCCCTGAAGGCAGGCACGAGCTCGCCAATGATCATGCGCACGCCGTAAAGCATGACCGAGATGCCAGCGCCGAAGGTAAGGCCCTGCACCAAGGCCCAGATGATGTAGTTCCGGCCACCGCTCAGCTCGCCTGCCGCCGTAGCTCCTGCCACAAGGGCCACGATGACCGTGAACACCCCCAGCACAAAGCCCAAGGAGACAGTGGTATCCTTGAAGAACTCAAGCGCCTCCGGCATCTCGAGCCGCTCTGTGCTCTCCTCCGGCCTTCCTACGAACTTGCCTAGCTTGGCCGCCAACCAGCAGTTGAAGGACGAGGTGTGCCCGTAGGCCAGATCCTCGGTTCCCGTTACCCCACTCATGAGCTTCATCATGTAGGCCGGCTGAAGGGTCCAGTATACCCCACACAGGATTCCGGTGATCACTATCAGCAGCCCTGGGCTGATAGTCGGCCAGCCTGCAAGTATCGCCATGAAGGTGTTCTCGGCAAGGAAGATCATCAGGTGGCCGGTGAGGTAGATGTACTTGAATGGGGTGAAGCGCGCCAAGATCAGGTTGACGACGAAACCGAGGGCCACAGCTACCGTGGCGTAGCCACCCCACAGCTCCAGGAATTTGGGGTAGCCCATACCTCCCAGCTCAGCCGCCGGTGCCACAACACCAAACGCCTTCTCGATCAGGGGAGAAAGCGTTGCTGCCAGGACGCCGACGACCATGCCAGCGCCGCCAGTGATCATCAGATAGCCAACCGTGGTCTTGACGCCCCCGGCGAGAATAGTGGCGAAGGACTTCCTCTGAAGGATCAAGCCGATCGTAGCGATCAGCCCGACCAGTAGCGCTGGCTGGCCGACGATATCCTTCATTATCAGGTCGATCAAAGGTCTCAAGAAACCCATTGCTTTTGCCTCCTTGCTTGCATATTATCAATAAAGCACAGTGCACTAGGCACAGTCAGTTCTTATGCGCTCACCCCCTTTCTTCAACGGCTACCGACGGAGCAGGCTGCTCGCAAATCAGCAGCCGAAGTCGGCCATCCCTAGATGAATCCCTTTCGTTTTAGGAACCCGGTTAGGGCTTCCCTGATCTCATTTTTGTCTGTGAAGCTCTTGATGGGCATAACCTCAGCGCTGCCGCCCCGACAGACGACGGCAAATTCGGGGGCGCACATAACGATGTCCGCGTTGGTGCCCCGGGCCTCGCTTGCCTGACCTGCCGAGATCCTATAGGGAACCCCCAATTCCTCTAATACATCCTCAGTATACATGCGAAGAATAAGGCTGCTGCCGCTCCCCACGCCGCACACCGTGAGGATGTTTATCTTCTTCTTTGCCACTCTTCTTCCTCCCACGCTATCTTTTATAAACAGTCAATATGATTATATCATAATTGTCCCTAGCTGTCAAGAGCTCGCATTCATTCACGTAAAATGTTACCGAAGTGGTATCATTCCCTCAAATGATAATGTTACCGCAGGGAACGATGACCATGGAGGACAAAATGACCATTGACGAACGACGCAAGTATCTGCGCAGGATGAAAACGCGCTATGTCCGGGCCGACCGAAAGGAGCGGGAACGGCTCTTGGACGAGATGGAGGCCGTCACTGAACTCCACCGCAAGAGCCTGATCCGACTGATGAACGGAAGCCTGGAGCGCCAACCTCGCCGCCGACAACGGGGTCGCACCCTTCGACAGGCTCAGGGCAGGCTCTATGGGCCGGAGGTCGAGTATGCCTTAAGCGTCATTGCCGAGAGCTGGGACTACCTCTGACACGCTTGCTCGCCCAAGAGGAAAGATTCTACCCCTCGGGCTTGAGCCCTCAGGGCGAAGC
>Ga0315314_1003962_pt1 | contig 11321 bp, 10 predicted proteins | sample TDP9_MG_FD_203631 | JGI IMG/M metagenome (GOLD analysis project Ga0315314, IMG submission 203631) | Freshwater sediment microbial communities from Lake Towuti, South Sulawesi, Indonesia - TDP9 | ecosystem: Environmental > Aquatic > Freshwater > Lake > Sediment | place: Indonesia: South Sulawesi...
GCCATCTGGCTCTTTCGCTTGCCGTTCTATCGCGGCGGTGTGCTCGAGCAAAACATCACCCGCACCGCCGCTTCGGTGGGCGAGGCGCTGGTGGCCGGCGCTATCTTCACCATTCCCGCCTTCGTGCTGGTAGAAGTGGAGGGAAGAAGGCTTTGGACTGACTTCCGCAGTCACTTTTGGGAAGCAACGCTGATCCTGCTGGCTGGCGGCCTGCTGGGCGTCTTCTTCATCATCATTCTGCGTCGGCCCTTATGCGTGGAAGCAGACTTGCCCTTCCCCGAAAGCCGTGCCAGTGCCGAGATTGTCAAGGCGGGTCAGGCGCGTGGCAGCGCCGCCCCCAAATACATCTTCGGGGCTATGGGTGTAGGTGCGGGGCTCGAGTTTCTCAAGAACAGCCAAGGCCTGCAAATTTTCAAGGAGTACGTGGAGGGTTTCATCGCCTTCCCAAAATCGGTTATCTCGCATTTTGACTTTGCCAAGCGGCCGGTCGGCGACTTCACGCACGCCGGTGCTATCCCCTACGCTACCCCCGCGGCCTCGCCTGCCTTGCTTGCCATCGGCTACATCATCGGGCCTCGCTTGGCCACGATCAACTTTACCGGCGGCGTGATTGCTTGGTGGGTTTTGATTCCGCTCGTGCTCTTTGCCGACCCGGATCTGCCCGCGCGACTCGCTGCGGCTGCTGGCCACGCGGTCGGTCTGGACCTAGTCAGCTACACCGTGTGGTACAACATCGTGCGTCCGGTAGCGGTGGGCGCCATGCTCGTGGGCGCGCTCTATACCCTGTGGGGCATGCGTGGCTCCATCAAGCGGTCTCTCAGAGGTGCTCTGAGTGGACGCGCCGAAGCCGGAAGCGAGCTGGGCCTGACGCGGCTCGACCGCGACATCCCGCTCAAGTGGAACTTCGCCGCCAGCCTCGTCCTTATCGCCATTGTTGCTTTCGTCTACTACCGCTTCACGCAAGGCCTCGGCGCTACCTTGGTTGCTCTTATCGCTATGACCGCCACCGGGTTCTTGCTGGCTGCGGTTGGCGGCTACCTCGTGGGCTTGGTAGGGGTTTCAAATCAGCCGGTCTCCGGGTTGACCTTGACGGCACTGGTCGTGGCGGCCTTGCTGATGGTTACTATGGGAGTCCGCGGGCCGGCTGGGATGGCCGCCGTACTGGGTGTGGCGGCGGTGGTCTGCTGCGCCTGCTGCGTAGCCGGCAGTCTCATTCAGGATTTGAAGGCGGGCTATCTACTTGGTGGCACGCCCTGGAAGATGCAGGTCGCCGAAATCCTGAGCGTGGTTGTGCTCGCTTTCTTCCTGCTCTTTCCCATGGTGGCGTTGCACGAAGCCGACCTGGCCGCTGGCGGCATTGGCATCGGCGGCACAGCGCTGCCGGCGCCACAAGCTGGCTTGATGGCTGCGCTGGCCAAGGGCATTGTGGGCGGGAAGATGGCCTGGGGACTGATCGTAATGGGCATCCTCTTCGGCCTCGCTTTGGTAATGCTGAAAGCTCCCTCACCCATGCTGATTGCTGTCGGGATGTACCTTCCCCTCTCGACTACTTTTGCCATATTCGTCGGTGGTGTTCTCAAATGGGTTGCAGACAAAGTGGTGGCGGGCAGGAATTATTCCGCAGCAAAAAGGGAAGACGCCGAGCAGCGGGGCATCCTGGTGGCTTCAGGTTTTATCGCCGGCGAGGCCATCACCGGCATCCTGCTAGCCCTCGTCTATCTAGCCTCGGAGAAGTCTGTGACCCAGCTCCTCACCGGCAGCGACCAGCTCTCTTTCCTGCCTGCTTGGGGAGGTCCGCTATCATTGGTTGTCTTCGCGGTGATTGCCTATGGCCTGATCAAGATTCCCCTGAGAAACGGCGCCCGCGAAGTCAACTAGCCTACCTTTGCTTGCGACGCTTTCCCTTAGCCGGGCGTACACGTTTCTGCATGAATGGCAGGTTTTGTCGCCACACCGGGGGCAGGTGTACCTGAAAGTGGCCCCCAGCCGTGCCGGCCGAGATAAATTCTACTATGCGGTTTTTCCTCGCTACTGGTTTGCTTCGCTGTGGCGTAGTCTTTTTTCGCGCCATCGCTTACCTCTCGTCATATTCTATCTCGCCCACCCTGCTAGTAGTCGGCGCAATTCAGGATTGCGTCGCAGAAGCATGCTCCGAAGCACGCGCCAGATAGGAGGTGGAATCGAGAAGTTGCCCAGTTGGCCTTGAAAATTGCGCCGCAGCGCTGTCCAGTTAGCTAGGCGCGGCGCCGCGCGTAGCTCTTTGAGTTTGAGGGGCTTGCCCAGCGGTAGGCAAGGGTGGAAATTTGCCACCCACTTCCAGATGAGGTCGGGTCGTGCCCGCTCCTGCGCCCGCAGCACATAGCTAATATCGCTTGCTGGGCGTGTACGGTAAAGGAGCACCAGGTCACCGGGCCGCAACTCGCCCGGCACGCTCCACTCTAACACCGCGCCGTCGGTGGCAGCCTCTTCCAACTCGGCAAAATACTCGGGACGCGAGACTAGCAGCCAATACCTTCGCCCGTGCCGGGTCTGCTTAGAAGCCCTCTTCAATCAAGCGCTCCAAGGTCAGGCCACCGGAGGTGGCGCGGCGCAGGGTAGCTGGTGGCCGTTCTTCGAGTAGCTTCTCCACATACTTTGCCAGCACGTCGCATTCGATGTTTATCGGGTCGCCCCGTGCCAGTGTGCGCAGGTTGGTATTCTCGTAGGTGTAGGGAATAATCGCCACGCCCAGCTCCGTGCCCTGAATGGCGGCCACCGTCAAGCTGATGCCGTCCAGCGCCACTGAGCCCTTCTCCGCTAAGTAGCGTGTGAGCTGGCGTGGTACCTCTACGCGCAGCCACCAGTTCGGTGCCCCGGCTGGTGCTCCGCTGGTGTCTTCCACCGGCTCCAAAACAAGGAACGTCCCCATGCCGTCCACATGCCCCTGCACGATATGGCCGCCCAGTGGTGTCGAAGGGGTGAGGGGGAGTTCTAGATTGACCACGCGTCCGGGCTGCAAAATGCGGAAGCTGGTGCGTTCCAGCGTCTCCTTCGACAGGTCAAAGGCAAACGTATCTTCGATGCGTGTGGTGACTGTCAAGCAGACGCCATTGACAGCGATGCTGCTGCCGACGCTGAGCCGGTCGAGCACCTTACGTGCTCGGACGCACAGCTTGCCGCCCGTGGCGGTGGTCTCCAGCGCGACCACCGTGCCTACTTCTTCAATGATTCCCGAAAACATCGCGCAAATAACCCTCCAGAGCAAAGTCTGGGCCGAAGCGGTGCAACTGGTAGTGGCGCAGCGTGGCCGTCAGCCCACGGGCTGCTTCGCCGCCTAGCAGTGGCACTGCGTCGTCACCAGCGAGAAACTTGGGTGCGTAAAAGAGAAGGACTTTGTCCACTAGATTCATTTCCAGAGCATAGGCATTCAGGTGCGCGCCCGCTTCGAGCAGCACGCTAATGATCTCGCGCTCCGCCAACTCGCGCAGCACGGCCCGCAGACCCACTTCGCCGCCCACTTCTTTTACATATCGCACCTCGACCCCGTGCCTTTCCAATTCCCGGCGCTTCCCGGGAGAAGCGTCTTCGGCGGCGTAAACCAGCACGTCATCTTGTGCGGTGCGCACAAGTTGGCAGTCGAGCGGAATGCGCAGCCGGGTATCGAGCACCACGCGCAGCAACCGGCGTCGCCGCGGCCGCCCACTGCGGTCGGTTAGCAGTGGGTCATCGGCCAGCACTGTACCCACGCCGGTCAGCACCGCGTCGTGTTGGTGGCGCAGCAGTTGCACAAATGCCCGTGACTCCTCCGAGCTAATCCACCGCTGGCTGCCTGCGCTGACTGTGCTGGCTGCGGGGGCGATCTTGCCATCCAAGGTCAACGCTGCCTTCAGCGTCACGAGTGGGTAGCCACTGCGAATGTAGCGCGCGAAGGCCTCGTTCAATCGCTTGGCATCTTCTTCGCACACGCCTACGCTGACTTCTATCCCTGCGGCGCGAAACTGCGCGAAGCTCTTGCCGCTGACGGCCGGGTTTGGGTCTGCCATTGCCGCTACTACTCGCCTGACACCCGCTGCCAGGATACGCTCGGTGCAAGGTGGCGTGCGGCCATAGTGGCAGCAAGGTTCGAGATTTGTGTAGAGGGTCGTGCCGCGCGCGCCTTCGCCGGCCTGCTCGAGCGCCAGCACCTCAGCGTGCTTCAGCCCATCATAGGTGTGAAAGCCCCGGCCGACGATTTCGCCGCCCTGTACCACTAGCGCACCCACAAGTGGGTTAGGGCTGGCCAAGCCGTGGCCTTGCGCCGCCAGCGTCAGTGCCTGCTTCATCCAGTCGTTATCGGTACAAACCGGCATCGCTCACTTCCGCAGCGCGTTCTCATTCGGAGCCGCCAGCAGTGACTCCACAAAAACTTCGGGGTCGAATCCGACCAAATCGTCCAGTTGCTCGCCCGTGCCCACGTAGCGAATCGGCAAGCCTAGTTCACGTGCGATAGCTAGTATGATGCCGCCCTTAGCAGTGCCATCGAGTTTAGCCAGCAGAATGCCGGTCACGCCAATGCGGGCAGTGAACTGGCGCGCTTGCGCCAGTGCGTTCTGGCCAGTGGTGGCATCGAGTACAAGCAGAATCTCTTGGGGCGCTCCCACCACTAGCTTCTGTGCGCTCCGCTTCATCTTGTCCAGTTCCGCCATCAGGTTTGATTTCGTGTGCAGGCGGCCGGCGGTGTCCACCAGCACGGCATCCAGGGCGCGGGCCTTGGCCGCCTTGATGGCGTCATAGACCACCGCTGCAGGGTCGGCACCGGGCTGCTGGCGCAGTATTTGACACCCCAGGCGCTTTGCCCAGATTTCCAGTTGTTCGCTGGCAGCAGCGCGGAAGGTATCCGCAGCACACAACAGCACGCGCTGGCCTTGCAGTTGTCGCCGATACGCCAGCTTGGCCAAGCTGGTAGTCTTGCCGGTACCATTCACGCCCACAAAAAAGATGACTTCGGGGTGGGCTTTCTCAGTGCTGCTTTCGGCTGCGGTTACGGTCTGTTGAGCAGCGCGCAAAATGACAGTCAGTTCCTCGTGTAAGGCTGCGCGCAGGGCAGCGGCGTCGGGCAGCCGGTTTTGCTTGAGTTGCTGTTGCAGGTGGGCCAAGATTTCTCCACTGGTTTCGACGCCAACATCTGCGGCCAGCAGTAGCGCTTCTAGCTCATCGAGTTGCGCTGGGGTAATTGTCTTCGTGCCCCGGAGTAACTCATCAAGCCGAGTGGCGAAGTGCTCCCGTGCGCGTGCCACAGCTTGCTGTAAGCGCCCCACCCAGCCAGTTTCGGTTTTTGTTTCCGCTTCAGCCATGCTTGGGCACCCGAACCACTGCCCGCTATTTTAGCAGACATGCACTTTACGACTACGCGTGCGGTTCGACAAGCAGCCGCGCCTGCGCTATTCTTTTCCTCCTGGAAGTGGGGAAGTAGCACGGCTCAAGGGCATTTCCAGATGGGGGAGGTTATGAAGGCATCAGCAATTTCATTTCGTTGCTTTTTGGCTCTGGTTCTGGTGGTTCTTCTGCTCGCCGTGAGCGGGAGTGCGCTGGCGCAGGCGATTTCGCTCCCGCGGCCGCGATTGCAGAGTAAGGTCTCGGTTGAGGAGGCCATTCAAGCGCGCCGCAGCATCCGTGCCTTCGCGCGCGCCCCCTTGCAATTCTCTGAAGTGGCGCAAATCGTCTGGGCAGCGCAAGGTATCACTGAATCTGCGCAAGGCCGGCGGGCGGCGCCTTCGGCTGGGGCACTCTATCCGGTGGAAATTTACTTGGCAGTGACCAAGGGCGGGGTAGAGGGGCTGGAGGTGGGCGTCTATCGCTACGATGCCGCCAACCACGGCCTGCAGCGCGTCTCAGCCGAGAATCGCACCGAAAGAATCGTCCGGGCCGCCCGCAACCAAACCTGGGCGGGCCAGGCTGCGCTGATGGTCATCATTGCTGGCGAGTACGCGCGCACCGCGGTCAAATATGGCGAGCGGGCGCAGCGCTATGTACACATCGAAGTGGGCTGTGTGGCAGAGAACATCTTCTTGCAAGTGCAAGCCCTGGGCTTGCGTGCCGGTATCATCGGGGCCTTTGACGATGCCAGCTTGCAGGAGGCGGCCACGCTGCCGGCTGCGCATGAACCCTTGCTGATTATGCCTGTGGGGCGGCCACGGTAAAAGAGAGAGCTGCGAGGGTCAGACTTCGACCACCTGTGGGGTGATCTTCAAGCGTCCTTCCTGCACGGCCGTGCAGAGGGCGTCTACCGCCTGCGGGTCATATTTCTTCCCCACCAACGCCTGGATTTTTTCTATCGCTATTTCCAACTCCATGGCTGCCTGATAGGGGCGGTTGGTAGTGATGGCGTCCAGGGTATCGGCGATCATAATGATGCGCGCCACCATCGGAATCTCGTCTCCCCTGAGGCCATAGGGATAACCGTGCCCATCCAGGCTTTCGTGGTGGTACTCAATGCCCGGCAGCATCTCGCGCAACCGCGCCACCGGGCGGATGATATTGGCCCCCTTGATGGTATGCTGCTTCATCAATTCAAACTCTTCCATCGTCAGTCCCGCAGGCTTCTTCAGGACGCGGTCGTCAATGCCGATCTTGCCCACATCGTGCAGCATGGCGGAGATGCGGATCTTGTACACTTCTTCTTCCGGCAAACCCATGGTCTCCGCCAGGATTACCGAGTACTTGGCCACGCGCCCGGAATGGCCGCGGGTGTAGGGGTCTTTTTCGTCAATGGCGGCGGCCAGCGTGCGGATGGAACCAATGAACAACTCGTGGTTCTCTTGCGCGGCCTGCTTGAGGCGCTCGACGTACTGCTGCAGGTCACCGGTCATCAAGTTGAAGGTTTGGGCCAGCTCCCCGATCTCGGTGCGGCTAGTCAGCGTCACCCGTTGCGAAAAATCACCCTTGGCGATAGCGCGCGTAGTTTCCGCCAGCGTGTGAATAGGGGTAGTGATACGTCGGGCGGCGTAGTAGCCGATCCCGCCGCTGATCAGTACTGCAACCAGCGCCAGCAGGAGCGCCGAGCGTTGCATGGAGCTAGCGATGCGGAAGGCGTCCTGCGTAGGCCGCTGGGCAACGACTCCCCAATCTAACTCGGCTACGGGAGCATAGGTGCCCAGAATTTCGATCTTCTTCTTGTTCTCCTCGAGCAGGAAGGCGGTGGTTACGGTGGTCAAGCGGCCCCCCACCAAGAAGTCTTGCACAATCGGCACGCCGGTCATGTCTTGTCCTACCCGGAAGCGCTTAGTGTCCGGGTGTAGTACCAGCCGACCATTGCCATCTACTACGTAGGCAACTAGGCTCCAGCGATTTGCTTCTGCCAACCACTGGCTCGATTGCTCCAGGCGACGCAGAAGCGGTTCCAGCCGCACCAGGGCGGCGATCATCCCCTTGTACTCCCGCTGCCACAGCGGCACTCCCAGTAACATGACCGTCGCGGTCTCGTTCGCCCGCTGGACGACCATCGCGCCACCGTGATATTGCATTCCCTGGTGGGCGGCCTCAGCCGCGTTTTCCAGGCTGCGGCCAAGAAAAGGTTCTTCTTGGGGCAACGGACTGCCAGCTTGAATACCTTTCAGTTGCGGATTGACGATAGCGATGTAGAGGATGTTATCGGTGGAGCGGATGAAAGCTTCCGTAGCCTCGCGCAGGCTCTGCTGGCGTTGGGGACTCCCCACGTCTTCGATCGCCGCAGTCCTCTGCAGCATGCTTATTAAGCTGTCGATTTCGGTCGCGATGTTGCGCCGGTAGTCGCGAATCTCTTGCGCCAGCGAGCGGGTGATAGTGGTTTGCAGCACCCGTTCGTTTGTCTCCAGTGCCTTGCGGCTTTGCCCGCTGACATACCAGCCGTAAAAAAGTAGAGGCACTACGCTGAGCAGCAGCAGGCCGGCCAGGACTACGTAGAGGATGCGGATGCGCTTAGGCAGCAACCACTGCAGCCAACTCTTTACCCTGGCGCGTGCTTGTAGCAATCTTCCACGCATCGTTTAAGCAGAGTTACAGCATTCTAGCCGAAGCGATGGGTGCAATCAATGCTGCTAAGGAAGCGGGTCACTCTTGGCGGAGTTGCCGCTCCATCAAGTTGCGCACCGCCTCCTGCGGTGCTAGGCCTTCGAAAAGCATCTTGTGCATCTGCTCGGTGATGGGCATCTCCACGCCTAGCTTTTGCGCGAGTTGACGGGTGCCACGCGTGGTTTCCACCCCTTCGGCGACCATACGCATGGAAGCTAAAATTTCCGCCAAGCCTCGCCCGCGGGCTAACTCCACCCCCAGGCTGCGATTGCGGCTCAACGTCCCCGTGCAGGTCAGTACTAGATCACCCAGCCCAGCCAAGCCGCTCAGCGTCTCGCGCTGGGCACCACAGGCACAGGCTAGCCGCGTAATCTCCACCAGGCCACGGGTAATCAAGGCGGCGATGGCATTTGCCCCCAAGCCCAAGCCATCGCAGACTCCGGCAGCAATGGCGATGATGTTCTTCACTGCGCCCCCTAGCTCCACTCCGATGACGTCGTTGTTGGTGTAGAAGCGGAAGCGGGGATTGGCGAACGCGGCTTGTAACTCGCGTGCTAGAGCTAGGTCATGGGAGGCAAGCACGGCGGCGGCTGGTTTGTCGCTGGCCACCTCCTGGGCAAACGTGGGTCCGGAGAGCACGGCGAGGCGGGGAGCAAACTTTTCCCCGACGGTTTCTTCGATGACTTGCGAGATGCGCGCTAGCGAGGGATTCTCCAAGCCTTTGGTCGCACTCACGAAGGCCATGGTGGGCCGGAGGTGGGGGAGCATTTGGCCATAGAGGCCGCGCACAAATTGTGATGGCATAACGCTCAGCACAATCTCTGCTTCCGCCAGCGCCTCGGCTAACTGGTTCGTGACCAGTACTTCCGGGGGCAGGCGAAAGCCGGGTAAGTAGAGGTCATTCTCGCGGCTCTGGTGCATGCGGGCGGCCAGATCCGGCTCATAAACCCAGAGTCGTCGTCTGTGCTGAGTCCGCGTCCGGCCCAGCGCCAGCGCCAGGGCCGTGCCCCAACTTCCCCCGCCAATGATGGCGATACGTGCCATGCGCCTCAGCTCTTGCGGCGCACCTCGAACTTGCGCTCTGTGCCTGCCACCAGGCGCTGAATGTTGCCCGCGTGGCGAATGATGATCAGCGATGCTACTACTATGGCCGCCAAAGTCACCGGCAGTGGGGGTTGGTTGAGCGCATAGGCAAAGAGCGGGTAGGCGGCTGTGGCTAGAATCGAGCCCAGCGAGACGTAGCGCCACACGCTCACGATCAATACCCACAGCACTATCACCCCTGCTACTGCGCCGGGCGTGAAATAGGCAAAGACCCCCACTGCGGTAGCCACACCTTTGCCCCCACGAAGCCTCAAAAACACCGGGAACATATGCCCGAGAACTGCGGCTACCCCAGCCGCGGCTAGCCAACGCACTTCCTGGCCAGTCAGCACCGCGGCCAGCCAGACGCTAGCGTAACCCTTGGCCAGATCAAGCAGAAGCGTCAGCAGGCCGCCCAGGGCGCCCATCACCCGGCTGACATTGGTGGCTCCGATGCTGCCGCTGCCCGTGGCGCGGATGTCTTGGCCACGCCAGAGCTTGACTAGTAGGTAACCAAAGGGAATCGAACCCAGCAGATAAGCAACTATAACCGCCAGCAGAGCCATGGCACTCACCGCACTGTCTCTTTCTACGTGCGCACAAACGGAAACGAGGCCAGCTTTCTGTACTCCGCCCCTTTGGGTGAAAGCTTGCTCTGGTAGAGGTGGAACTCGTTAGCGGTCAGGTGACCGAATTTACGCTCGGTCAGCATGGCCATCCTCTCCCGCAACTGCCCCAGGCCGCGTGCGGTTTCGGGAGCTGGGCGAATGCGCCCCAGGGTCAGATGGGGCACGAAAGTGCGTTTCTCGCGGGGAATGCCGAGTGCGGCTAATGCCGTCTCCACCTGCGCCGCAAGCTCGGCTAGGTTAGGCGTGGCTGCAATCCCCACCCAGAAGACGCGTGGTTGGCGCTGGTTGGGGAAGAAGCCCACATCCCGAACCGCAATCTCCACCGGCGTGGCCGTATGTACCTGCTCCAGGCAGGCGCGAATAGCTCCCAGCTTTGCTTCAGGCATTTCGCCGATGAATTTCAGGGTCACGTGCATCCCTTCGGGCTTCACCCAGCGTACGGCAGCCGTCAGCGGGTGCAATTCGTCCATCAATTCTGCCAAGGCGGCGCGAATCTCCGGAGTTAAATCGATAGCCACGAACAGTCGCATGAGGTTACTTCATCAGCTTGCGTCGCACAAGGTCGAGCGCGGCCTGCGCGACCTGCCAGCGAATGCGCTCGCGGTCGCCGAGGAAACGGTGCTTTTCGCTCCATTCCCGGTGGGCTTTGGCCAGCGCGATAAAGGTGGTGCCGACAGGTTTATGAGGCATTCCTCCGCCGGGCCCGGCAATGCAAGTCACGCCTAAGCCCAGCGTGGCCCCCGTTTGTCGTCGGATTCCCCGGGCTAAGGCGGCGGTCACCTCTTCGCTGACCGCGCCTTTCTGCTTTAGCAGTTTCGCGGAGAGACCCACCAGCTTGACCTTCAGTTTGTTGCTGTAGCAGATCACGCCGCCGACGAAATAGTTAGAGCTACCGGGAACATCGGTGAGTCGCTGGGCAATCAATCCTCCGGTGCAGCTTTCGGCGACCGCCAAGGTGGCCCCGCGCATCATCAGGTACATGCCCACCACCTGCTCCAGCGTTTCGTTTCCGCGCGAGAAGATAAAATCCCCCAGCGCTTCTTCAATCTGGTCAGCTATCAGGTCGAGTTCCCGCTCGAGTTTTTCGCGGTTCTCCCCCACCGCTTTCAGATGCACCTGAATTTCGCCCGGGGTGGCCAGCAGCGTAGTGCTGGTATTGCTGTAGCGCTTATAAATGGGTGCGATCTTTTCTTCCGTCTCCGACTCCGTCAGGCCGGCGATCTTAAAGACGCGGCTAAGCATGAGCTGTTTGGGAGCGTGCTCTTTCAGCCGCCCCAGGCAATGCTGCTCGAACATGGGCTTCAACTCATGTGGCGGCCCGGGCAGCAGTATTATCTGCTTGCCCCTTTCCTCCAGCCACAGTCCCGGGGCCGTGCCATTGTCATTGTCGAGCACTATCGCCCCTTCTGGCACCATCGCTTGGCGCTCATGCACGGCCGCCATCTTCTTGCCGCGGGCGCGGAAGCGTTCTTCGATCTTGGTCAAGATATCGGCGTGGTGCTCAAGCTTTCGCCCCAGCAACTCGGCGACGGCTTCGCGGGTGACATCGTCTTCGGTGGGGCCCAAGCCGCCGATACCGATCACCAAATCGGCCCGCCTCAG
>Ga0315314_1003963_pt1 | contig 11318 bp, 12 predicted proteins | sample TDP9_MG_FD_203631 | JGI IMG/M metagenome (GOLD analysis project Ga0315314, IMG submission 203631) | Freshwater sediment microbial communities from Lake Towuti, South Sulawesi, Indonesia - TDP9 | ecosystem: Environmental > Aquatic > Freshwater > Lake > Sediment | place: Indonesia: South Sulawesi...
TCCTGCCTGACTTCTTCAACATAAACGAGAGATACGGCGTCCGCTTCGCCTGCTTCGCCGACATGCCGGTTGAGAGAGGCATCGCCAAACTGGCTGGCATGCACGTGGTTGATTTGCCGCCGCCCTCAAAAGACCTCAAGAAGGACAGCCTCGCCAGAGTTAAAAGATTGCTGGAAACAATACCTCATTATGATTGCTTTTACATTCACATCAAGGGTCCTGACGAGCCTGGACACGACGGCGATTTCCAACTCAAGACGCAGCTGATAGCCACTGTGGACAGGTTCTTCTTTGGAGAACTGCTGTCAAAGATTGATTTGAAAGAGCACATCGTATGCGTTGCTTCCGACCATGCCACACCGTGCAGGTTGAAGGCGCACAGCGACGACCCAGTGCCAGTGTTTATTGCAGGCAACAGAATCATAGGTGATGGCGTGGCTAAGTTTTCTGAGAAAGAATGTGAAAAGGGAAGCCTAGGGATTCTGAAGCATGGAACCCAACTGATACCCAAATTAATGGGGTTCCTTAAAGCTGCTTAGGATGTTGCAAAAAACCTTAAAACACTCCTCCTCTGTTTATTGTTCAGTTTGTTTGAGGAGACATGATTTGTTTGGCAGGCTTGATGTTAGTTAGAGACGCGATGACGAGGGAGCCGCGAGTTGTCAGACGGGACACGAGCGTTCAGGAAGTGGTAGCCACGATGAACAAGTTTGACATAAGCAGCATCATCGTGGTGGAAGAAAAACGCCCCATCGGCATGATAACCCACAAGGACATAATCTCGAAAATCCTTCAGCCACGCATACCGCCTGAAGCCGTTACAGCCAGAGAGGTGATGACTACACCAATCGTGACCATAGACGAGAACGCAAGCATAGACGAAGCAGCCCGCTTAATGGCGAAGAAGCGCATAAAGAAACTTGTCGTCATCACGGACAACCAACTCGTCGGCATAATAACTAGCAGTGACCTCGTCCGAGTGGCACCCAAACTCACCGAAACCCTAGAAACACTACTCAAAAAATGACCCTTAGAGAATAGCTAACTCAACCCTTGAAACCAAACAAACCTACAGAGAACGTGAAAGCCCAACTAAAACAACTATAAGAGTTTAGACTCGAGTGGAAGAGTTGGAGCGTAGGTGATGGCTGGTAGTTTGGTGTCGGTGAAGAGTTTTTGGAGTTCGTTGTCATCGACGTTTTCTAGGCGAGGTTTAGTTTTTGCAGTGTTGAATTTGGTTTATTTTGGCTCGATTTTGGTTACGGCTTTGGTTGCTCAGTTTCAAACTCCACAGCTGCCTCCTGCTGGAGAGCTTCCTCTTGAGGTTCCTGGAATCTTTTCTCTGGAAGCTGTTGGTTTTCCATGGCTGGTTGTGAGCATTTTTGTCTGGAACCTGGTTGTGTCTGCCTTTGTTGTGGTTACGGTGGTTGGAGTTGTGTTTTTCGCCTTGTCCATGGTTACGCTGGTGCTGAGAGCGGTTGTTTGGGGCACGCTTTTGGGTCAGTTGTCGACGCCTCAGTTCTTGGCTGTTCTCCCAACCCTTCTCTTTGAGGGCGAAGGATACGTTCTGGCTGCAGTAGTTGGAGTTGTTTTGGGCTTATCTTGGCTCAAGCCATCGCTGGTCTATGGAAGTGAACCGACTTCGCGGTTTGAGGCGCTGAAAAGAGCTGTCAGAGAGGCGGCTCGCCTGTACGTCGTTGTGGCGCTGCTCTTGTTCTTGGCTGCCTTAATCGAGGTGGCTACGATAGTATGGTTGTACTAGAAGATGGTTTCACAAGTTTTATTTTCTCAACAAATATTATATACAACTTGTTCAAAAATGAAAGAGGTTGTCTTTATGTCAAAGCCCACTACGCGTAAGTGGACTTCCATCATCCTCTTGTCAATAATCCTCCCAGTAAGCCTACTAACCACATTTCGACTCACAGGCGTGCTCCGAGAACCACAACTACCACAAACCATCACAACAGAAACAGTAGCATGGAACATGACCAAACCATCATATTTTCGCAACGTTGAAGGAAATATTACAAGTGCCTATTTGAACAGCACATTCTCAGGGATTTTAATTATTAATCCTTTGTCTTACTGGGAAAATGATGGGATGCTTGATTACAACGATGGCCTATGGCTTAAGATAAGTGTTACCGCAAACATCAGTCATGGTTTCATTTACTCAATTAATGTTAAATCCTCTGTAACAGATGAGTATGCGATTTTGGACATTGTCGATGACCCTGATTTTATGGAATTAACCAATTTGATGAAAAAGAAAGTTGCTAACGGCTTGCACTCGCATGGAGCGCTTTTTGAAACAATGGGCATTGGTGAACCCAAAGAATGCAGATTAACACTGAAGCCTGTCTGGAAGTTCCTTGACCCGAACAATGTGGATCATTGGATAACAATAACCCTTGAAACCACATACTTCAACGGAACAGTTTACCAAAAAATAATGACGCCCATACGACTTGAAGTGTTTGCTCCATGAAAGAAAGCGTGGTCAAACAACACAAGCCCCAAAATAGTTCTTGCACTAGCCAGATCCCCCAAAACCAAAATCAAACACAACCAGAAACCCCGTTCAGAAATCAAAACATAACCCAAAAATACAATTTGCAAGCATGATGATGAAACTAAGGCGCTATTCGTCATCGACACGCACACCGAAAGCGGACAAACAGTCTGCGATTCCGTGTTCAACTACTTCTGTTCACACACCACACAGCAACAGCAGTAGAAGAAGGCATAAGTGGTCTATCCCCTTCTTCTTTAAAAATTTAGTTCACCGCCTGAACGTCACGTTAGGCAACATTAAAAGTGGCTTTTGGCAACATCGAAAGTGCGCTAAACCCACATCAAACAGAACCCGAAACAAAACCCAACACAAAAACCCAGCCCAAACCACAAACAGAACACTCAGCCCACCAAACCAAAAATTTTTTCAGCGTTCATACTAAGCTTATCAGCCTACTTCAGAATCATCTCAGTAAACCGCTCAGGCTTAAACTCCTCCAAATCATCATACTTCTGACCAGTGCCGATAAACAAAACAGGCTTCTTAGTCACATAGGTTACACTCAAAGCCGAACCACCCTTAACATCAGCATCAGTCTTAGTCAAAATAGTCCCATCAACACCCACACTCCTATGAAACTCCTCAGCCTGCATAACAGCATCATTACCAGTCAAAGAATCAACAGTCAAAACAGTCAAATCAGGCTTAATCACCCGCTTAACCTTACTCAACTCAGCCATCAAATTCCTATCAGTCTGAATACGCCCCGCCGTATCAATCAAAACAACATTTATCCCATGCGCTCTAGCATGACTAATAGCATCATAAGCAACAGCCGCCGGGTCGGCACCATACGTGTGCTTAATCATCCGCACACCCAACCGTTTCGCATGCTCCTCCAACTGCTCAATCGAACCCGCCCGATAAGTATCAGCACAAGCCAACACAACCGAAAAACCACGCCTCATCAAAAGCCTCGCAACCTTAGCAATACTGGTCGTCTTACCAGTGCCGTTGATTCCAACAAAAACAACAACAAACGGCTCCTTCAACCCACGCTTCTGCTCAACCAACCCTAAAAAATCAACCTTTTCACTTGGGATCAATGTCTCAAGCAAGACCTTGCGCAGGTTGTCTTTCACCAGCTGCTTCTTGTCTTCCAATCGCTTGACCTGAACTCCTTCTAGTTGCTTCTCCAACTCAGCACTTATGTGGTCGGCAACCGAAAAAGCCACATCGTTTTCTACAAGGTTAAGCTTAAAATCCTGCAGAATGGGACGGATTTGCTCAGCCTTAAGCTGTGTCGTAGCTACTTTGTCAACGAGCCCTTTAAGACCTTCCCTCAGCCTCTGGAACATTGGCACTAGACCTTCTCTCCGCTTGGCTCAGCCTAACCGACAAGTCCTGAAGTTTATCCCTGTCCTCTTGAATTCTACCCACAACCTGCGCAAACTGCTGCTGAAGCGAAACCCTCGTCTTCTCAAGCTCACCCAAGCGGTTCTGAAGGGTTTGCTTGGCTTCGTCCAGAGTGCGTTCAATAGACACCCCGGCGCCGGCTCCCACAATAACCCTATCAGTGCTCTCTAACTTTGCCTTGATGAATGAGCCTCCACCGATGGGAACAAATAATAGGGCATCAACCTTTTCATTTCCCACGCCCTCCAACGTCATTCGCGCAATGTTCAACTCTGTCAAAGCGGCGTTGACTAGGTTAAGCCTTGCCTGAACAGTCTCAGCTGTTCCCTCCAAGATTTGAAGCTCCACCGCCAATCGTCGAAAGGCTTCTCTGTCGCTACTCGACACTCTCTCTTTCTCCTAGCGATAACTTCTTAATAATCGGATCAGTAACTTCCTCTACGCTGACTTCCTCAACCTTCAAAATTTTGATCTGAAACCGCTTGACTCTGTGTTTGCTTCCAATCTCTTTATACACTCTTTCAACAGCCTCCTCGGGCTTCAAGGCTCTCAGTTCTTTTCGAAAGTCTGTCTGATAATTAGGTTTAGTAATTCTACCCTCTACTCGAAAGATTTTGACTTCACTCATTATTTCACCATGTCTAATGCTTGTCCAATTATGAAGAGTTCTGGTCCCGTTGTGAAAAATCCAGCTAAGGCGCCGTGGCTGTTTGCGATGAGTCCTGTGCCCACGTAGGGAATTCCACGGTTAATTGTACCCACGTCAACGGAAACCTTCAACGCTTCTTTCAAACGCTGATTTTCCTCCTCGCTCAGCAAAGGATGCGCCAGCACACCCTTATTTGTTGCGGTAGCCAATGAGCCCACATAGGGCAAGCCCGCAATTTCTCCAGTGAGGACCTCAACGCCCAGCGTGTCCGAAATGTCGGCCAGGTCTTTTTCATTTAGCCTCGGGTCGGCGATGGCGCCCTTATCGTTCGCCAAAACTATGTTTCCGTAAGCGGTTCGCTTTGTCTCCATAACTTTCACGTTAATGCCAGGCGCCGCTGATTTGATTGCATTTATTTCTTCATCCTTAACGTAATGTGGTAATAATATTCCGTTTGAATTGCCACAGGCTAAGGCTCCTGCCAATACGGAAACGCCTACCGTGGTCTTTATCAACTTAACTTTTAGACACTCTTCTATCCTCTCTGCCTTGTTTTTTGAAACTCCGGGCGGAACAATCGCTAGGTTGTCGGTTGCGAGTGAGTACACTCCTAAGCTTGCGCTGCCAAAGAAGCCCATAAGGTCAATCGCCAAAACTAATCTCCTTCGGCCAGATACAGCGTGACAACGCCTTCTTTGTCCTTAACGGCACGAACCCGAATATTCCTAGGCGGTTTCTCAATTCCTTTACTCCAAAGCTTCTCGTTTACTTCACTGCTGATGACAAGCCGACCTTTCTCTTCTTCTTCCTCTTCGCCCGCCTCTGCCTTGGCTTCAACCTTCATGTGGCGCTGAATAAAACTCTTGACAATCCGCATAGCTCGTGGCGCACGCTTTTTGCGCGGAGCGATCCAAGCTCGGCGCAAGGGAATTGTATAAAGTCTTTCCTCCACGATGTCTTCTTCTTTAGCCTTTTCGGGTCTTTCCTTTTTCTCTTCTTTCTCCTCTTCTTCAGGCGCTGCAGCTTCGGCTTTTTCAGCCTCAGTAGCCTCTTTTGTCTCTTCGGCTTCTTCTTTCTGTGACGTTTCTTCAGTTAACTCTTCTTCAGCGGCTTGTTCAGCTGTGGGCTGCTCTTCCATGCCTTCGGTGGGCTCTTCGGTTTCCTCGGCTTCTTTCAGTTCGGACGTCTCTTCTGTTGGTTTTGTTTCTTCTAGGCTTTTATCTTCGCTCGTGTCCAGTGCCCCCTTTTTGGGTTGGTTCTTACGCGTCCACGGGTTCTGGCAATCACCCATGTTGGAACGGCTTGTCTCTGCTTGCCTACTTTTGCCAGTCTACGTTTTTTGGCTGTTGGTTTGTGGCGTGCCATTTTTTATCGTCTCGTGATTTTTATGTCTCTTCGTTGTGTCTGTAGTCTGATTAATATTTCTTTCAGTTGTGTGTCTGTGATGGGTGTTTGCACTTTTCCCGCTTGCACAAGCTGTATGAGTTGAAGTTCAAGTGCGTTGGCGAATTCGGGTTTGACCATTTTGAGGTTGTTGAGGCGCTGTCGGGCTTCGGATGTTAGTATGCGTCGGAGTATGGCTTGTTTCTGCATCTCGAGTTGTTGCTGCATTTGTGCTCGTTGTTGTTCCTGCGCTAGCTTCTGCTGTAGCTCGTACATTCGGCGTCGGCGCAGTTCTTCCAGCTCGGGCTCTTCTGATTCGTCGTCGCTCAATTTGCTTTTGCATCCGTTTTATGGATATTTTTTCAGTTCTGGCTGTGTTTTTTCGAGTTCTTCTTTGATTTCGGCTGCCAGTCTGTCTAGTGTGCGTCTTCCTTCTCTGGTTAGTGTTCGTCCTTTGTTTTTTGTGGTTTCTATGAGTCCTGCTGTTTCTAGTTGTTGGAGGATTTTTCTGATGTTGGAGCCGCTGCCTTTTCTGGCGTGTTCTCGGATGGCGCCTTTTCGGTGTCTTCCGCCGTATTCTGCTCTGAGTTTTTGTGTGCCTATTTGCCCGTGCGTGTATGTTTTTCTCAGTATGGACGCTGCTCTTGTGAACCACCAGTCTGGATCTTGGGGTTGGCGTTCTGTGTGTGAGCTTGTTTTGGCTATTGTTGCCCATGGTGGTGGTTGCACTTGGTCTATGTTGTCTTTTATGTGTTTGGCTAGGCGTTGTATGTAGATTTGAGCCGGTACGTCGTGTGGTGTGGGCAAGTTGGGTTTTGTCTCCATGCTTGTTGGTATGTTTGCTTGTGTATTCACATGGGCGTCTTATAAAAGTTGTTTGGGCTGGGCTTAGTAGGCTTAGTATGAACGCTGAAAAAATTTTTGTGTAGCGGGGCTGAGCGTTCTGTTTGTTTTTTGGGTTTTGTTTGGCTAGCGGTTGTTGTTTCGGGTTCTGTTTGAAGTTGTTTTAGCGCACTTTCTATGTTGTCAAAAGCTACGTTTAGGGCTGCTGGAAGAGTAATTTTTGAAGAAGAAGGGAAACAGCGCCTTTTGCCTTCTTCTATTGTGACTTGCGTGTAACATAGAGATATTACAAAGCTACGCGTAGACTCATGTGAGAGCTTGTAAAATGACGCATCATTGGGGATACGTGGGTGCGGTTTCTGCTGCGGTTCTGTTTGGGTTAAGCTCAACTTTCAATAAAATCGCTCTAGCGGAGGTTCACCCTTTGATTGTGGCGGGATTGATTTATTTTATTGCTGGCGTCTTTCTTTTTCTTGTTCGTCTCTCTCCGCTTCACGGACGAATTCTTGCTTTGTTTGAGACCCCTACTAAAACTGAACCAGCTATGGTGAGTAAGGATTACAGAGTGCTTGGACTTATCACTATTTTCGGTGCAGTTGTTGCTCCTTTTCTTTTTATTTATGGGCTCAGTCAAACAACGGCTGTCAATGCTTCTTTGCTCTTAAACTTGGAATCTCTGTTTACGGTTTTCATGGCGTTCATTTTCTTTAAGGAAAGAGGCGCCAAAAAAGACTATCTTGGCGTTTTCCTCTTAATTATAGGAGCAATATTTATCACCACAAAAGGCGAGTTTCAGAGTCTCATGCTGGTACAAGGGATTATTGGCAACTTGTTCATAGTATCCGCTTGTCTGTTTTGGGGTATAGACAACAATCTCAGCAAATTGCTGAGCAAAAAGCGAGACTTACCCCATGTGGTGGCGTTGAAATGTCTTGGAGGCGGAGCCATCCTCTTGTTGTCGGGGGCACTTCTCGGAGTTAATTTCAGAGTTACGCCGGTTTCTTTGCTCTACCTCTTTTCTGTTGGTGCCTTCAGCATTGGATTCTCCATTGTACTGTTTGTTTTTGCGCTTAGAGAAATAGGCTCGATGAGAACGGGAGTGATATACTCAACCTCATCGTTTTTTGGAGCTGTTCTTGCCTTTGTTGTGCTCAAGGAACTTTTTACGGTAATTCAGCTAATTGCTGGTTTGGTCATGTTTGTGGGTGTTTACGTCTTGTACAGAAAGACTTAGCGTTGGCATATATGAAAATAGACGAAATACGCCTCTTAAAAATAGAAAACAAAGGCAAAACCCAAAGAAGAATATACTTCGACACAAAATAGTTACAGATCAGCCCTAAGCGCAACTTACATTACCCGTAAGCCAGTTGTGTTCATTGGAACAGGCCAAACATGCGAAGGCCTGTAAGCTTCAAACCAGAACAAGTCACACAAATGACCCTAAAATAGAAAGGTTGACCAAAGTTTCTTCTCCCACCTCAATTTGAAAATTGTAACACTTTAAATCTTGAATTGAAAAAGTATCCGACAAAGGATGTTACTTAAGTTAGTTCAAATCCCAGAGAGTAGGCACATCTGAAACAAAAGGTAACTTAATCTTCGCCGAAGCTTAATTGTGACCCATCAAAAATCTCCTTCAGTTCCTGTCTTTCGATATTTACCAAAACCCTATCTATAATCACTGGGTGGCCGTCCTTATCTTTTGAATACATGTCTTTATCCAAGGTTGGATATCTTTCCTTCCTAGTTGCGAGATATTTGGACAGTGTAATTTGGCCTTTGGGAAATTGACCAAAATATTTTTGCATTCTGTCGAGCTTGCGTCTTACGTCCGCAAGAGTAGTTGCTTGTTCTTCTTTCATTAAAGATATCTTCAATTGACACTCTTGTTGCATGAATTGGATCAATTCAGAGCATGTGGCAAAATGAAAAGCTTGATCCTTTGCGCGGAATATGGGGCGAATAACTATTTCAGTCCAAGATCGGGTTTCATCTTCAAAGTGTATGTTGGGCAATTCGACATTCAAGTTATCAACGGTGAAGATTTTGGAGAGTGTATTATTCAGTTTTCTTACCCAAATCGACTGGTAAGAGTCGTCGTTCGAAATTAGAGATGTTAAAAACGCCTTGAAAGCGGTTTCAATGACATAAGAGAGAACCTTACCTTCAATAAATTTCTCCCAAGCGCCTTTTTGCAGAATCCACTTGATTTTGTCTACATACTCACAGTTGACGAATGGTAGCATACATGCTTCCCACGGAACATCAGTAGCTCCCTGATTTTCTTGATCGTTGCAACCTTTTTCTTGATTCAGACCTTGTTTTAGCCCCTTGAGGTACAGGTTCTTTAGTAGAGGAAGAGCTTTTTCAAATTTATAGGGCAAGCAAATTACTCTTCCCTCCAATTCAGAGGGGATGCCCTTCTCGTAGTTTCGTAGTCTTTTTTCATACACATTCTGAGCGCTAGGAGAAACAAGAATCAGGATAAGTTCCTTGTTTTTCTTTGCAGCGTTCCAAAATATTTGTCGTATTTGATTGTCTCTAAAGGAATAACCTACTACAAAAGCGAACTTTACTCGGCTGAGTTTTTCCTTTAAAATCATCAGTAAATCCATCAAAGGTACCGTATATTCCAGTTTCCTCATCGGATACAATATTAGAGTAGATGCTTTCTCTCCAGTTGTCAACTCAACTTGAGCTTCCTTGCTCTGTATTGGGAGCTTGACGTAGCTTCCCCTGTCAGTTTGGTACCAGATTATGGAACCATGGATCTTATGGAGTCTAACATCAACGTCTTGTCTTTTCAATGAGCTTGGCTCCCATTTGAGATAGAAACCATCTACATATTCTTTTTCAAAGGTTTCACAAAACTGCTCAATGCAAATGTCATAGTTTACGGAGAATATATCAAGAGGTTTGTGTGGTCGTTCTTCTATGAAGAGCAACAAATCCTTTAGATACTTGACGTCATCCTTGCCGACAAGCCCTGTTTTCTTTATGAAGTCTTGAAGTTTCTTCTTAAGATAGTTTGCATGAGATTTCATGTCCGATCCAAGGACGCATTCATTAACTCTAAAAAAACTTAGCGGAATGCACTCGTTAATGTTTTCAAGTTGGTCAAGTGCCTCCAAAAGTAGCTCAACATCAACTTTTCCATCCGATGCAAGTTCACTTTTTTCTAAAATCTCCAAAATTTTTTTGCACTGTTCAAGTTTCGATTTTTCTCGGTTTGTTGTTTCCAAATCTCTAAGAAAATCATTTACAAGATTGAAAGTGTCAGAAACACCAGCTGCGACCGAGGCTCCAGCACCTAGGAAAAAAAGAAATTCTGGTTCCGTGGTTTCACTCATTTTAGCATACCTATTTACGGAAGTCGTAGTTGAATAGTTAAATCTTACTCATATGTTAGGCGGATTCAATAGACTTGTTAAGTCGTCTGTTTGTGCGATGAAATAAACATTTTACTCAATAGTTTTAGAAGAATTCCCTTGGCAGATAATATGACCGCATCTGCATGATGAATATTGGGAGTGTTTAAAGAAAATCCAAGGGTCTACACCGAGAGAGATATTCGCTTAGTCTTATGTTTTGCCCAAGAGTTTTAGTAGTATTGCTTTTGCTGTGTGTAATCTGTTTTCGGCTTGGTGATAGATTATGGATTTTGGGCTTTCAATCATGTCATCGCTGATTTCATAGCCTCGGTGGATGGGCATGTCATGCATAATGAACGCTTTGCTGCCTTTCATTAGTTGCTTATTCATTTGGTAGGGCGTCATCAACTTGATTCTTTTCTCCTTTTCAGCCGCATATTTTGGGTCAGTGAAGAACTCCATGTCCACCCACGTGTCAGTGTAAACAAAATCAGCCGATTTGACCGCATCCTTCACGTCTAAAGTTGACGTGTACAAACCTGTTTTCTCTGCGGCTTTTAAGAGTTCTTTATCTATTGAAGCTTCATTCTTTAGAGGTGTGACCGTTGTTATTTTGACCCCTGTTTTAGTGCAGCCCGCGATTAATGAGTTGCAGACGTTGTTGTGCACACCTATGTAAACGAGTCTGGCGCCTTTCAGCTTGCCTTTCGTCTCTTTAATCGTCATCAAATCAGCCAAGCCTTGGCAGGGATGATATTTTTCGTCGCAGCCGTTGATAACTGGCACCTGAGAGGCTTCAGCCATGGCGCGCAGGTCAGCATGCTTCAAAAGCCGAGCCATTATGCAATCCACGTTCCGCGACAAATACTTGGTTTCATCTCGGACGTCAGCCAAGACAAGGTTAGTTGTCCTCCAATCCAAGTAGAGTGCGTGTCCGCCCAGCTGTGTCATTGCCACTTCAAAAGAAACCCTTGTCCGCGTGGAGGTCTTCTGAAAAATCATCGCCAACGACTTATCAGCCAGAGCCCTCCGATACTTCGCTGGGTTCTTCTTGACCTCAATGGACTTATTAACTACCTCTTCAATCTCTTTCGGTGCCCAGTCTCGAAGAGTAAGTAAATGTTTCATTTTACTT
>Ga0315314_1003964_pt1 | contig 11317 bp, 12 predicted proteins | sample TDP9_MG_FD_203631 | JGI IMG/M metagenome (GOLD analysis project Ga0315314, IMG submission 203631) | Freshwater sediment microbial communities from Lake Towuti, South Sulawesi, Indonesia - TDP9 | ecosystem: Environmental > Aquatic > Freshwater > Lake > Sediment | place: Indonesia: South Sulawesi...
GACGCCTTTACATGACCCATACGCCAACATTGTCTATTCGGCTCGTGGAAGCGACGTGGATACGGTTGTGGTGGATGGGAAACTTTTGATGGAAGAGGGGAAGGTCAAGACTCTTGATGAGGGGGAGGTTATGCGGAGAGCTCAAAAAACCGCTTTAGATTTGTTGGCGCGATAGTTGAAAGTTTGGTTTCACGTTATTTTCTTTTGAAGAAAAACTTTGTTGGTGGTGTGCTGAGAGAGTATTTTGTTCACCACCACCATGCTGAGCGTGACTGTGAAAAAAATTTTGGAATGGCCGAGAGGGGGATATGAAACGTTTTGGGTGGAACCTAAAATATGTTCGATGAAAAACTTTGTGTTTTTCTTCATGAGATGATTGTCACCTGTTCTTTGAGCACTCTCTCCCTTATAGCTGGGTGTATTGCTTTATAGGTGAGCACATCAACGCTTCTTCTCAAAGATTCTTCAAGTTCCAATTTCAACGCTACAAGGTCGAGTAAGCTTTTCTCTCCGTTGAACTCAATTAAAATATCAAGGTCGCTGTTTTCTTTCACTTTCCCCCTTGCAAAAGAGCCGAGAATTGATGCACGTGCAACATCGTGTCGCTTCAGTACACTAATGACTTTATGCTTAATCTCTTCAAGAGACATTCTCATTGTTGCACACCATTATCCATTTACCATATCGTGTAGCATCTCATAAAACGTTTTGCGGATGATGGTTAGGATGAGTTTTTCTTCCTGATTTGTATCGCACGGTATGCATGTCAATGAGGGCTCAGATAGATGGGTGGGAGATTGTCACATGGTTTCTAGGGTTCTTTCGGACGGGAGCAGGATGCTGTGGGGCACGGCTTCTTTCACGCCCGACTCGGTTAACACTGCCAGTTTCGCTTTTTTCCGCAGTTCTTGGATGGTTCTGGCGCCAGCGTATCCCATGGCGGCCCTAAGCCCTCCGATGAACTCTTGCGCGACGCTGGCTACGTCTCCTCTGTACGGGACCCATCCCTCCACCCCCTCCGGGGTGCCCTTAGCGGGCTGATATCGGTCGATGGCGTAGCGCTTCGCTCGGGCAGAGGGGCTTCCCATCCCTCGATACTGCTTGTAGTAGCGTCCTCCTATCGCCACGAGTTCTCCAGGAGCCTCCTTGCAGCCCGCGAAAACGTTTCCCATCATGGCGGTGGAGGCGCCAACAGCGAGCGCAACCGCCACATCGCCGGGGTTTCTCACCCCGCCATCAGCTATGATGGGTAAGTCGACACCGTAGTTCATCAATGCATCCGAGGCTTGGGCGGTTGCGTAGAGGGTTGGGGAGCCCGCCTTCGTTGTCTCCATGGTGGTGCAGGTGGATCCAGAACCTATTCCAACCCGAAGCCCAACGATCCCCTCCAGCTTTGTGATGGCGTCTTCCGTCGCCTCATAGGTTCCGATATTGCCAACAACCACGTCGGCTTTGACTTCCTTTAAGAGGGTCTTGGTTGCTGAGAAGCAGTTTTTGTTGTGAAAGTGTGCCACATCGATTACCAAGATGTCCACGTATTCATCGAGTCGCTTTGCCCGTTCGAGGTCGAAGGGAGAGGTTGCTGCTGCGCAAAGCAGTTGTCCCTTCTCGTCTCGGGCAGCGTCTGGAAACTTTCCCTTTAACATGATGTCCCTGACTGTGATCAGGCCAGATAGGGCTCCTTGATCATCCACGACGGGAAGTTTCTCGATTCGGTGTTGTTGTAAAATTCCCTTCGCCTCCTCGATGGTGATGCCCTCGCGAGCCACCACCACATCCTTGGTCATCACGTCCTTCACCTTCAGGCTCAAGTCGGAGAACCGAACATCTCTCCCCGTGACGATTCCGATCAGCTTTCCATCCTTGATCACTGGAAGGCCGGAGATGTTATGCTTTTTCATCAATTCGAGGGCGAAAGCCACGGTTTGGTCCGGCTCGATCGTGATCACGTCCCTGATGATGAAGGCCTCGGCTTTCTTCACTCGCTTAGCCATCTCCACTTCTTCCTCGATGGAGCAGTTCCTGTGAAGGACCCCCAACCCGCCTTGTCGAGCTAGGGATATCGCCATCTCGCTTTCGGTGACCGTGTCCATAGGAGACGAAATCAACGGGATGTTTAACCCATGGTTTACGGTTGCTCTAGTTCGCACATCCACCTCCCCCGGCTCCACCTCAGTCCAGCCGGGAAGAAGAATCACGTCTCGAAAAGTTAACGCAGCCTTAACCTTGGAAAGTTTGCTTCTGAAAAACGACTTAGACAAAACGTACCACCAAGTTTGTTAAAGTGACAAAGCCTATGGCGCTTATTTAAAGTTTGCCGGAAAGACGTAGACGATGAGTTGCGATATGTTTATCTGCATATCTTATCACTTTTTTGCCATCAAAACTTAAGATATGTCTGGTGTAGAGTTTGCCCATCATCCGCACCATCGATCTTACGAGGAGCTTTGGAAAGGTTACAGCTGTGGATCACTTGAACCTGGAGATTGAGGAGGGAGAAATCTTCGGCTTGCTGGGTCCAAACGGCGCTGGAAAAACCACGACTCTCCTCATGCTCACCACGGTCATCAAGCCCACGGAGGGCACCGCCATCGTCGGCGACTACAACATACGAAGCGAGCCGGATAAGGCTCGTCGATTGGTCGGAGTTGCCTTTCAAGAGCCGAAGCTCCTCTGGGTCAGCACACCATGGGATGTTTTGAACTGGCATGCGAAGATTTGTGGTCTCCCTACTCCAGAGCGAAAACGGCGAGTAAAGTGGATACTGGAAGAGTTCGACCTTTGGGAGGACAGACACAAGGCGGTTCACGCCCTTTCTGGAGGCATGAAGAAAAGGGTGGAGACCGCGAAGCTCCTGATACAGAGACCAAAAATAGCAATCATCGACGAGCCTACGTCGCAGATCGATGTGGTGGGCAAACACAAGATATGGAACATGATTAGAGCTTTAAGAAATGAGGGATCCACCATCATTTTAGCCACAAACGAACTTTACGAGGCGGACCAGCTCTCAGACCGCGTGGCGATCATGCACAAGGGTAAACTGCTGGTATGTGACACTCCCCGAAACCTCAAGGACAGTATACCGGGCGGAGACGTTATTGACATTCGATTGGAGAAGGAGGCGACGGAAGAAGCCCTGGAGGAGTTAAAGGGCGTGAGGGAAGTTGTAGATGTTATAACGGTTAAGCCGAGTCACTTAAAGGTCTATCTTAATCAAGCGGAGAAGGTTGTGCCCCAAATTATGAGGCTTTTCCTTGAAAGGGGATTATCGGTTTCTTCAGTCAACATGAGCGAGCCCTCTCTGGACGACGTGTTTGCGCATTTTACCGGTCTCACCATAGAGGAAGCGCAAGAAAAGCCGAGGGGAAGAAGACCGGAGGGGTGGCGCGTATGACCAAGGTGTGGCTGGTAGTCGAAAGAGACCTGAGAATGTTTCTTCAATATAAGTTTCTTTTAATCATGAGGGCGATATGGTTTGTAGCACAGATCTCCCTTTTCGGGCTGATCTCTTCTCGTATGGTAATTGTAGAGAATTACTTCGACTATTATGCCGCGGGAGTGGTGATCATGCTGCTTTATTCCACTGCCATGTTCATTGGGTATGATATCTACGAGGAGGCGGAACACGGAGTCGTGGAGTACCTGCTTAGTCTTCCCGTATCCAGAAAAGAGTTGGTGTTGGGAAGGTCCATTGGGGGAGGCATACGAAGCTTCGTGTACGTTGGACCTCTGCTGGGAGTGGTCCTCTTTCTAACAGGGATCACCAACGCCCTCAACTTCCTCGTGGCGTTTGCCTCGCTCTTCTTATTTGCCTTTGGAGTTTCTGGAATGAGCATCACGCTGGCGGTTGGCATCAAGTCCCACGACAAGTATGATATCCTACTGGGGATGCTGGACGCCCTCATCGTTCGATTAAGCACAACCCTCTATCCTAAGGCGTTCATGCCCCAGCTATACGCTGCCATCGCAGAAATTAACCCCTTAACTTTCGCATCAGACCTGTTCCGTTGGGGAGCTGGACTGGAATCCGCCTATCTCACCAACCCACTGACCGCCATCACCGGACTCTTCCTGTTCTTCTTCACCTTCACCTTCATCAGCGTCACCATCTATGAAAAACGACTGGAAGGAGGAGGATGGGAGTAGAGGCGAAAACCGATGAAGGAAATCCTATACATCTTGGAACACGACCTCAAGATGTTTCTACGCTATAAATGGTGGATCTTTGGGTTGATCTGCATGAACCTAGCCGACCTTTTCATCATGGCAATCGTGTTTACCAGAATGGTGAACCCTGCCATCGTCCTCGACTACTTTAAATTCTTCTCGCCAGGAATCACGATAACGGCCTTGTTCGCCGCCGCGTTCATCATCGGGAGAGAGATCAACTGGGAGGTACGCCGTAATGTCTCCCATTACCTGCTCAGCCTACCCATCACCCGATGGGAACTCGCGTCAGGAAGAATGCTCTCCGGAGGCTTAAGAGGGATGATCTACATGGCTCCCCTCCTCCTAACCACCTTCCTTTTCGTGGGGTTTCCGTCACCACCACAGCTATTGATCATGCTGGGAGCCCTGTTTCTTCTCTCCACTGGAACGTCGGGCCTCAGCATTGCCATTGCGGTCTCCACCAAAAGCTTCGAAAAGTTCGTCACCGCGAGAAGTGTTGTTTACTATCTGCTCTTCTTCTGCAGCACCGTTTTCTACCCTATAAAAGCCATAGAAGGGGTTCTACCCCAACCCTTCATCTTGCTCGCTCAAATCAACCCCCTAAGCTGCGGCGCGGACCTCATCCGATCCTACCTAATCGGAACCCCACCTTTTAGCATCAACCTAATACAATATCTACTGATTTTTTCCATGATCTTCACGCTCATCGGCTCCCTTACCTACATAAAAATAATAGAACGAGAATAACAAAACACGTCGCTCTTCGATTTTTAAGATTTTATTTTTCTTCAATCCGAAAAACTTTTACTCCGAGTAACTGTAGTCTTTAGTGACCAAAAATGAGTGTTCATAAGTTTTTAGTTCCTGGAGAAAATGTGGTTTTTCAGTCAAATGGACTGCGCGTTAATGAAGAAGGGGGTTATGATGGGTATGTTACGAATAAAAGGGTAATTTTCGTTAAAGAAAACAAAGTTCAGGAAATAATGAATTATCATATTTCTTCTCTATCTGGGGAAAAGAAAAGATGGTTTGGAAAAGGATTTTTAGTTATCGCGTTACTCCTGTCAATCATCCTTATATGGTTTCTAGGCATCATCGCTGGGCTTGGAATAATACTTATCCTTTGGTGGTTTCTAGCCAAGAAAGAGTATTTGATGATTTATGGCACTGGAAGACAAATCAAGGTTGAAGGAAATAAGTACGCGTTAGAACAATTGATGGCTGAAGCAAGGAATCAAATGTCAAAAGTCATGGAAATCCCAGAACGTGTAATCACACCACCTATAAGTGAGAGGGTTATAATTAAGGAAAGAGAAATAGTGAAAGTCAGATGCCCATATTGCGGAACCCTTGCAGATGTAACACTTAATAAATGCCCTAATTGCGGAGCTAAATTCTAAATCTCTGAAACTTCTTCCCGAAGACTCACTTAAACGATCAATTATCTAGTATACTAAAAACTTGGGTCGTAACTTCTGTATGTGCACAATTGTTGCTCCTTTTTTGATCATTTATGAAGATGTTTTTAAAGAAGAATGAGTTTCATAACAGTGAGGCAAAGCCTCCATGTCTAACTTGATTTTTAGAGCCTTGCTTTCAGGATTACTTTGGAAAGACATCATTCGTGAGCTGGGGTTGCGGGAGCGAGTTCGGGGCATCGGAGACGGAACCATCGAGGGCTATCGCTATGCGATCGTTCAGCGGAGAGACGAAGTTTGGATAGTTTTGCCGGATTATCAGCCTAGGGAAAAGTGCCTTGAGGCGATAAGGAAAATCTTATCGAGGCTTGCTCCCCAGTCAGAGATTCAAGTGGCGACGATGGGGTATGCCTCTTCCCAATGCAACTACTGCCTCACGCCGATCCCGCTACCATATCGATGCTACCGATGCGAAGGTTGGTACTGCGAGAGCCACCGCCTCCCAGAACAACACCACTGCCCCGGTGGGAAAAGGAAGGCGGAGAGGGTTGTGGAACGGATCAAACCTAAGAGGGAGGAAAGGAAAAGGGAGGTCGTTGTCGCCGAAGTTCCATGTGGATAGGGAAGAGACCATGATGACTCAGCTTTTGAACGAGGACTTAAAAGACAATGCGATCAGTTTGTGTAGGCGTGTTGCTGGCTCTCGTGAGGTTGTGGCCGCTTGTTTTTACGGCCCGCGAGTGTGCGGATACGCTGATGAAAAAAGCAACGTGAACGTTTTGCTGGTGCTTCGTGACTACCGACCTAGACTAAAGTGTCACGTCACAACCTTGAATGAGGTGGACGCATTCCTTTTGGTGGCGGATTGCGTAGCCTTTGAAAGGGACGTGGAACAGGGGCTGCTGGGGGAGTTCATCGCCGAGAAGATTACAGTTCCCTACGAGCCCCTGATTAATGAGGGATACCTGCGGAGTCAAGAGGTGAAAGTGAAAAGGCGGATCGTTTGGGAACTTCTAGAAAACATTGTCCTAGAGTTTCCCGAGTCGTCTCATGAGCTTCTCATCAAGGCGGAGTACTTCCTCTACGAGACCATGACGAGGAAGGCTCGACTGTTCCCACCCATCACCTACAGCTTTCTAAACATGCTACGGAGGGATGTGAGAAAACGAAACGTAGAGTCCATGATGAAAGGATACCTGAAAGCCCTCGATGAACTAACAGAAGAAAACTGGGTAACCTTTTCTAACGGATACGTCAAGATCAACCGAAAATTCATCGAGGCTATCAGAAGCCGGAAGCTTCGTGTTCCTATCCTCCTCAAATCGATTCAAAGAGCCGCTCTCCTCCATATTCTCGGTGTTTTCCCTAAGATGATGACCCCCCTCATACAGGATGAGGAAATCTTCACGAAGTCAGATCGTGGAGTCGAGGTGGAAGAGCTAGTCTTCCAGCTGGAAGACCCAAAGAAACACCTGCTGATACCTACTCCTCTCGGGTTTGCTACGCTTTCAGACAAAACCACCATCGAAGACTTCGTGAAGAAAACGGTTCCGAGTGGAAAGGCTTTGGATATAGAAATCGAGGAGATCGGTGGAGTTTTAAACGCCGTTTACTTGCTCACCTTCCAGAAGAATCATGAGAAACAACGGGTGGTGGTGAAGAAGTTCAAGGACTGGCTTGGCTTCAAGTGGTTTCCACTGGCATTATGGGCACTGGGCACTCAAGCCTTTGCGGTGCTTGGACGATCTAGATTAGACAGGGAATATGCCGTGCACCAGTTCCTACATGGTCAAGGTCTTCCTGTTCCGAGGGTTCTTTACGTTAATCCTAAAGAAGGATTAATCTTTGAGGACTTCGTTGAAGGAGAAAACTTGGTGGGAGTTATTAAGCGAGTCATCTCATTTAAACAAGAGGCAGTGAAGGAGACCGCCTTAATAAGGGAGGTGGGAAGAATCATCGCTGAGGCTCATAAGGTTGGTGTTGCCCTCGGGGACTGTAAACCGGAAAATTTCATCGTCACGCAGGACGGAAGAATATGGCTTGTTGACCTGGAGCAAGCAACGAGAAATGGAAATCAAGCTTGGGACATAGCGGAATTCCTTCATTATTCCGGCCACTATGTTTCTCCCCTTTCTCCCGCAGACGCCGCAGAGCTCATCGCTAAAGAGTTTATCAAAGGATACTTGGAAGCAGGGGGAAGCAAGGAAACGGTGAGGAAAGCGGGATCCCCACGATACGCAAAGGTGTTCAGCCTTTTCACACCACCCCACGTTATCCTAGCTGTCTCCAACCTTTGTAAAAAGTTGAGGGAAGAGTAGTGGGGAAGGTTTCGTTAACCTTTTACGGGGGCATAAAGGGCGAGGTGGGAGGCAACCAAATACTACTTCAAGACGACCAAACCAGAATCCTCATCGACTTCGGATGCAACTTTTCAAAATGGCGGAGCTATTTCAGCTTCCCCATAACCCAGCCTAAGGGAGTAAGCGACTATTTTAAGGTGGAACTTATCCCCCAAGAGTTGAGGGAACCAGGAAAAGATTTTGTTAAAAAAGATATTGAAGCCTGTTTTGTAACCCACGCCCATGAGGATCATTACGGAGCCTTGTGTGCCCTTGCTCCACAAACTGAGGGAGGTCCAAAGGTGTTCCTCGGGGACGCCGCCAACAAAATAATCACTGCAAGGATCACCGGCAAAAAGAGGAAACCCCCAGAACTGATGCGTATCACAAAGGACGTTCACACGTTTCGAACAGGAAGATCCATCCTAACCGATAACATCGAAGTTGTTCCATGGCATGTGGACCATAGCCTTCCAGGAGCCTACGCGTTCCTAATCCACACCAGCGAAGGACTTATCGTGTACACCGGGGATTTCCGCCTCCACGGCACCTTCGGAAAGAGGATGCGGAAACAATTCTGGGACGTTGCCCTCGAAGCAGGAGAGGTTAAAGCGTTGGTTTGTGAAGGAACCAGCATCTGCGACACTGTGAGCACCTTGACGGAGAAAGACGTGGAGCTTCACATGGAAAAGTGCATAAAAGAATGTAGAGGGCTGGCGATCATTAACACCTCAACCTGCGACATTGACCGAATAAAAACCGTTTGCAACGTTGCGAGGAAGACGGGACGCATACCCATCGCCTCGGAATCTTTCATCAAGGTTTTGAACGCACTCAAAGACGACACGAAGCTGAGACCACCAAAAGTTGGAAAAGACGTGTTAGAGTATGAAAAAGAGTGGGAGGAAGCCAAGCGCCACCAGTCAGCATACATGCTACTAACCACTTTCTATAGGGAGAAAGAAATCATCGAGATGGAGCCAGCCACCAGCAGCATCTTCATCTTAAGTTCCTCCGAGCCGTTTGAGGAAGAAAGCGAAATTGAATTTGAAAGGCTGAAGAACTGGCTAGAACTCTTCGGCGTGCCCATCTACCACATCCACTCCTCCGGCCACGCACTTCCCATGGACTTACGAAGGACCGTTGAGGCATTGACGCCCAAGAAGATGTTTCCAGTTCACACGAGCAGTCCTCACGCGTTTGGAAAGTTTCTTTTCGACGTGATAAAGCAAAGGGGAATCAGCTTTATCGCACCGGAAAAGGGAAAAGAGTATACGATTTAATTTTCATACAGCTCATAAATGTCCTTTACTATCTCCTGCAGTGTTCCAACGTGAGCCCTTTTCTTCATTTATATTACTTTCCAGCTTAACAGAAAAGCGCGTATTTCGCTTTTATCCCTGGTTTTAAGCTGTGTTTCCTATTCTGCTTATCATTTAAACGCGTGACATGCGCCACTTTGTAAAGAAAGACAATTGAGGTCGCGTTGCATAAAAATTAAATAAAAGGTAAAGATACCGCTTTTGTGTGATTTAAATGGGGAAACATATCAGTCCCGAATTTCTTGACATCATTAACTATGCTATATGCCAAGCGATTGATGAATTTTTAAATGGAAGGTCTGTTGATTTCTTCAGAAGGGTTGGCGAGTACCACTTAGACGAGGCTTTAAAAAGAGGACTCATTACGATTGAACCCAAAGATAAACCGCTGAATACCTTAATCAAGATTGCAAGATATCTAGAATCTGTCGGTTATATGGAAAAGATAATCATCAATAAACTCAGCGAGAGTGAGGCTCTAGTTGAGATGCATGGAGTTTCAGTAACAAACTCCTCAGTGAAATTGCTGAAGGAAAATAAACAACCCTCACATTATATGACGAACATCATGCTGGCAACCCTCAGGAAACTTGGTATCGAAGCCGAGCTAAAGGATGTAGAGTTTGACCAAGAAAAGCGCAAATTTAAAGAGCAGTGGAAGATTTTGGCAAGATCCATTTCAAAAAGAAATAAGGCTAATCCTTAACATCACCTGATAATCAAAATCATCCCGAACAGGAAGGATGTTTATGAAAAAGGAGTTTAAAGTATTTATTCCTGAACCAGAATGGGAGGAATCCCATAAAGTTCTCGAGGAAATAGCAGAAGTAGAGATCGGCGAGCCTGGCGTTTTGTACACCGAGAACCAGCTAATTAAAGAGACAACGGACGTGGATGCTCTAATTATCACATCTCAACATCACGTTTCACGAAGAGTTATAGAAGCAGCGAGGAAATTAAAAGTGATCGTCAAGTATGGGTCAAAACCCGGGATAGACAACGTGGATATTGATGCAGCAACCGAGAAAGGGATAGTTGTATGTTACACTCCTTATGCCAATTCAGACAGTGTTGCTGAACATACAATTGCCCTCATTCTTGCCCTATTGAAAAAATTAGATGCAATGTCTTTTCGGTTGAGACAAGGAAAGTGGAGAGATAAAAGTTTGCTAGGATATGAGCTTTTGGGGAAGACTGTGGGAATAGTTGGATTAGGGTCCGTTGGTTGTAAAGTTGCCGAAAAAATTAGAGGGTTTGGAGTAAAGCTAATAGCCTATGATCCATATGTATCAAAAGAGACTGCAAAACGAGTTGGCGTAAGATTAGTGGATTTAGAAACTTTGTTAAAAGAATCGGATATTTTAACTATTCATGCAGCCTTAACGGAAAGAACTGTGCATTTAATTGGGGAGAAAGAACTTAAACTGGTTAAAAAAAGCGCTTTTATTGTTAATACTGCCAGAGGAGCAATAATAGATGAAAAAGCCTTGATTAAGGCGCTAAAAGAAGGTTGGATAGCTGGAGCAGCATTAGACGTATTTGAAGAAGAGCCCCTAAAACCGGATAATCCTCTACTTAAAATGGATAATGTCCTTGTTACACCCCATTTTGCCTCATGCACATATGAAGCTTACCAAAGGGAAGCGTTTATGGCGGCTGAGGAAGTTTTAAGAGTTTTGCGAGGAATGAAACCAAAATTTGCCGCTAACCCTGAGGTTTTTGTCAAAGTTAATAAAAAGTGAGCGATACCCACCGTGGGGTAGGTGTCTACAGCGTCTCATGGAAGCTCAACGTTGTCACGCTAATAGTATAAAAGTCATTCTAAACATTTACGCTTAGGCTATGCCTTCGTGAGGAGGTCGCTAAACTCTTGGAACTCGCTTTCGGAAACCCAACCCTCGTCTTTTAACGCTTCTAACCCTCTCTTTATCCTTTTGTGGGATTCTTTTGTTCGTAGGATGTTGACTTTGATCCCGGCGTCGTTTACCTCTCTTTCAAAGACTGGGTTGTGCTCGACTATGGTGACCAGTTGATTGAGAAGGCTTGTAAGAGGCTTTGAGCGAGG
>Ga0315314_1003965_pt1 | contig 11317 bp, 9 predicted proteins | sample TDP9_MG_FD_203631 | JGI IMG/M metagenome (GOLD analysis project Ga0315314, IMG submission 203631) | Freshwater sediment microbial communities from Lake Towuti, South Sulawesi, Indonesia - TDP9 | ecosystem: Environmental > Aquatic > Freshwater > Lake > Sediment | place: Indonesia: South Sulawesi...
CTACTGCCGATGACTTTACCATCTGCCAGGGCACCACTATAGACGAGGCTCTATTTAGTGGTCACTATAGCTGCTCTGGTGGTTGCACTCCTACCCTAGATATCTCAGGGGTCGACTCTGAAACTGGCGGTACCTATACTGTTACCTGCTCTAATGGGATCTGCCCCGATGCATCTGACACTGGCACGGTCACCGTGATAGCACCGTGCACTGCTACTGCCGATGACTTTACCATCTGCCAGGGCACCACTATAGACGAGGCTCTATTTAGTGGTCACTATAGCTGCTCTGGTGGTTGCACTCCTACCCTAGATATCTCAGGGGTCGACTCTGAAACTGGTGGCATCTATACTGTTACCTGCTCTAATGGGATCTGCCCCGATGCATCTGACAGCGGCACGGTAACGGTAAATGCCCTACCTGTGGCCACGGCGTCAAACAATGGGCCGGTGTCTGAGGGGGCTACTCTTAGTCTGACCGGTAGCCCTGGTGGCATGACCTATAGCTGGTCAGGACCTAACGGCTTTAGCAGCACCGAGCAGTCGCCACAGGTGAGCACAAACGCTACTACTGCCATGGCTGGTACTTATACTCTAACCGTGACCAACGCCTGTGGCTCGGATACAGATACTACCGCTGTCACGGTTAATACCCCTCCACTGCGAGGTGGCGGTGGGGGAGGTGGGGGAGGTGGTGGTGTTAGGTGTGAGTGCGATGTAGATATGCTGACTGAGATAACCACGCTAAGTATTAGTTGCTGTAGCGACGAGACTCTCAAGCACTATGTGCCCACCGACCCCGATGAAATACATTTCTTGGTCATTGAAGTTGGCACCCCGGTATTTTGTGGCGACCATCCAGGGTGTGGCAACTATCCAGAGATAATAGTGATGAGTGTGGTTGAGGAACTGCCACCAGCACTTTTAGACGCCCTACCCGAGGGCATGACAATAATCGGTCCGGTTTACGATTTTACCGGCTATTGGGATGAGCAGATGCATGAACCGTGCTCTCAGGTTACCTTTGGCTCACCGGTGACGCTAATATTGGGCTATGACCCTGATGAGCTGCCTGAGGGTGCCTTCTCACCAGTTATTGCCTATTACGATGAGGAACAGGGTTTGTGGGTTATACTACCACCTGACACCGGTAGGGTGGCTGAGGTTGGTCAGGTAACTGGTCTGTTGTATTATCTCCATTCATCATTCGCCGTTCTGGCAGAGTTACCTCCTTCACCTCCGCCGCCACCGCCTCCGCCTCCATCAGTTCCTGCTCCAACCCTGCCCCCACCCCCGCCACCAGCCCATTTTGTAACCAGTGGCTTGACCATTGTGCCAAGTCTGGAGAAGATAGAGTGGGGCACCCTCACCTTTGTGGTAGGGGAGGGGGAAAGCGTTACCGTGACCGCTAATGTAGGTAATGACGGTGGGCAGGAAGATAGCTATGTTGCCAATCTTATGATAGATGGGCAGATACTAGATACCCAGGAGATTACCCTTAGCCCCGGGCAAGGCCAGACAGTGGTTTTCAATATCCTGGACAATGAGCCCGGTCGCTATGTGGTACAAATAGGCGACCTGGGTGGAGAATTCCAGACTTGGGTATGGGTCAACTGGTGGCTAATTGGCGGGCTCACTGCCGCTTTCATACTGGGAGTATGGGCGGCTTGGTATTACGGTTACTATCGGAGGAGACGGCTCAAAGGCTGATAGTGAGCTTAACTAGCTGAACCCGGCTGACAGAGCATCCCCACTAACCCAAAATCCTACTCTAAGCTTGTCATTACTCATTCGTTTCTCTTGTACCCGGATTAAACATTGCTTTATTCTAAGGTCTCTGCCTTAGAGTTCCCCCAGGGGCGGTTTCTCGCAGCTTTAAGATAGCCCATGCCTTGCCCATACCCCCTTATTACCTATTTACCTATGACTATAGTGCTATTGTCACTACAATGACCACTATTTAATATAGGCTTATAACCAAGTTTGGCGTTTAGGAGTGGACTAACAATGGCAAATGAACCTTCGAAAGAACCTGGAGGTACCGGGGAACCTCGGCGTGGGTTGTTGAAGCGTTTAGCTGAGCCTGAGGCATTACAACTGATTCCGGAGGCAATGGCTAGGAAATACACCGCTATACCTCTAGCCATAACTGATAATGGGCTGCGGGTAGCTATGGCAGACCCCGAGGACCTCTTTGCTCTGGAAGCTTTGGCTGCCCAGAGCCAGATGCGAATCGAGCCTGAGATGGCTAGTGCCGAGGAAATTCATGAGGCTATCGATTTCAACTATAAAGCCTATGAGGAAATAGAGAAGCAGATTTCCAATATCTCTTTCCCTGACGAGGCGCTAGGTGAGCGGATTGGGCTTGATACCGGTAGCGAAGCCCCGGTAGCCCAGGCTCTTAAACTTATCATAGATGCGGCGGTAAACTCTCGAGCCTCTGACATTCATCTTGAGCCAGAGGAAAGTAAACTTCGAGTCCGTTATCGGATTGATGGCACCCTTCACGATACCCTCTCCTTGCCAATGGTGGCAGCCAGCCTAATCATCTCTCGAGTTAAAATCCTAGCTAGTATGAATATCGCTGCCCATCATCCTCAGGATGGCCAGTTTTCATTTAAGTCTAAGGGTCGATTAGTAGATATCCGGGTAGCAACGGGACCAACCGTCTACGGCGAGATGGCATCATTGCGGCTCCTCTATAAGTCCCGAGCCACTCTAAATCTGTCTGAGCTGGGCTTTCTCCCCGAAAGCCTAGCCAAGTATGAAAAGATGCTAAAAGTCCCCTTTGGCATGATTCTAGCTAGCGGTCCCACCGGTGCCGGCAAAACTACTACCCTTTATGCCTCAATCAATCAGCTTGACAGTGTTGGGCATAACATCATTACTATTGAAGACCCGGTAGAGTATCGGTTTAAGAACATTAATCAGATTCAGGTTAATCCTCGGGCTGGCATTACCTTTGCTGGCGGACTTAGGTCAATATTGCGTCTTGACCCTGATGTAATAATGGTCGGTGAGATACGTGATGCTGAAACAGCTAAAATCGCTGTCCAGTCAGCTCTTACCGGGCACCTGATGCTATCCTCAATCCATGCCAATGATGCTGTAGGTGTCGTCTTTCGCCTGCTTGATTTAGGCGTCGAGCCATATTTAGTCTGCTCCGCACTTATCGGTGTGGTGGCTCAACGCATGGTACGCAAGATTTGCCCCTATTGTGCTCACCCGGTTGATGCCCCCTTGGTTGAGCACATGGCGTATAGTAATGAAATGGGCGAAGAGCGGGAAGGATTCCTCTACGGGAGCGGTTGTAAAACATGTGCCCATACTGGCTACCTGGGGCGAACTGGAATCTTTGAGATATTGTATATGAGCGACGGGATAAGGTCTAAGTTACTAAGTGGTACCACAGCTAGTCAACTGCGAACTCAAGCAATTAAGGAGGGGATGATACCCTTGATGAAAGATGGGATGTTTAAAGTCAAGGCATGCATTACCACCCCTTCCGAGGTGTTGCGTAATACCTATTCTATAGAGTAGAGAAATTCGGGCTAAAAATAAATCGGAGGTGAGGTTCAAACGGTTTATCAATATGTAGCCTGTAGCGAGGAAGGAGCAATAGTCAAAGGCCAGGTATCGGCGGCAAGTGAAGAGGCAGCGGCTGACCTGTTAGCCTATGCTGGTTACCGGCTAATTAGCCTTAAACCACATACCCAGCTCCTTAGCTTGGATAAGCTATCAGCCCGCTTTTCCCGAGTAAAGTCGGCTGAGATAATACTCTTTTACCGTCAGCTAGCTTTGCTTCTTGAATCTGGCATAAGTATCATTACTGCTCTGGAGCTATTGCGGGGTGAGACATCCAAGCGTAGCCTTAGGACGATTTTGGGGCAGGTAATTTCCGACCTTCGTGCTGGCAATCAGCTCTCAACAGCACTAGCTAAGCACCCTAGAATCTTCTCCCCGATTTATTGTCGGCTACTAAGCGTCGGTGAACGGGCTGGAAATCTTGAGACGATGCTAAGGCAGATAGCTGATTATATGGAGAAGCACACCGCTACTGCCAAGAAAGTTAAAAGTGCCCTTAGGTATCCAATGATTACTGGTATCGTTGCCGTTGTGATAGTAGCCATATTGGTTATCTTTGTTTTTCCGGCTTTTCAGAAGCTTTATGCTTCACTCGGTACTGAGTTACCGGCGATAAGCAGGATGGTTTTTGACAGTGTTGGCAAGCTGCGAAGCCTCGGGAGTTACATTCTGTTGGTAGCATTGGTTGCCGTTGGCATAGTTCTTTTTTACTCCAAGACTGCGGCGGGAAGGTACAAGATGCATCAATTACTCCTTAAGCTGCCGCTAGTGGGGCGAGTGATTCATCTTAACCAACTTGCCTCTTGTTGTCGAAACATATCTTTGTTATACAACGCCGGCTTACCCTTGACCGAAATTATGCCCCTGGTTATTCAGGCTTGTGGCAACAGCGTTATGGCTAAGGCACTTAGTGATGTCCACAAAGACATGACTCAAGGCGAGGGCTTGTCTAAACCAATGCAAAAGAACCCTATTTTTCTGCCGATGATGGTGCAGATGGTTAAGGTCGGTGAGGAAACCGGTAACCTTAATACCGCTCTATCTGCCGCGGCTCAAAGCTATGAGACCGAAGCTGACGATAGGACCAGTTATCTCGTTTCGTATATCCAACCGGCTATGACGGGAGTCGTAGGCATGATAGTCGCTTTTATTGCCATGTCTTTGTATTCAGCTATTTATTCTATCTACGGACAACTTAGTTAGGAGTCAGAAAATGAAGTTAAGTAAAACAAGCTACTTGGTTATAACTCTCGCTATTGTTGCCGGTATATTTATCAGCCTGTGGGTAATGCGCGGTAATCAGGTTCAAGAGCAACAGCGGCTATATGATGAACTCTCTATAGCTGCGATGAGGCTTAATAATGTCAAAAGCGACGAGCTTCTTTCTCAACAGGGAGAGCTGGAGAGGCAGATTAGTCAAACCTTGTCCCAACTTGAGGCTGCCAAGGCTACGCTTTCCCAGTCGGCAGATAGTATTGCCGTTTCCGGCACCCTATTTGATATTGCTGAGGCAAGTGGTGTGGAAGTAACCAACATTAGCTCAACATACCATTCTGCCGGTGATTGGGAAGGGGTTGCCTTCTCGGTTTTACCACTTACGGTAACAGTTGAGGGAGATATCCCCGGAATCCTTAGTTTCATTTATAGCTTGGACGACACGCTTAGCACTGCTGTCATCAAATCGGCAGTAATAAGCATTCCTGAAGAGACCGAGGAAGGGACTGAGGAGAAGCCCTCGGCTGACATCCAACTGGGCATCTATACTTATCGAGGTGAATAGCTATGGCAAAGAATATTGTTACCCTAGATGTTAGTGACACTAGCATCCGGCTACTGGAAACCCATGGTAAACGAATAAAGAAATGGGCTGAGGTACCACTGGAGCCAGGTTTAGTCAAGGGTGGTGTGGTCATCAAGGAGGCAGAAGTTGCTAGCCAGGTTAAGCAACTTCTTAGAGCCCAGAAGGTAAGAGGAAAGAAGGTTATTGTTGGCTTGAGTGGTCTCCACTGCCTATCACGCCCGATTACGTTTCCTTCGTTACCTAAAGCGATGCTGGATGAGGCGGTAATACGGGAAGCGAAAAGAGTGCTACCGGTGCCTGTGGAGCAACTCTATATCTCCTGGCAGACTATCCCAGCGCCAGAAGGGAAAACACAGGTCTATCTGATTGCTATACCTCGCCGGACTGTGGATGCTATGGTCAAAATGCTGGGTCGGGTAAAGCTTAAACCATATCTTATGGAAGTAAAGCCATTAGCCCTAGCCAGGGTAACAAATGAAGCGACGGCAATAATTGTCAATATCGAACCAACTGAACTTGACGTTGTCATTATGGCTGATGGAATTCCCCAGCCAATCCGCACCGTACCCCTTCCCAGCAAAGCGCTATCCTGGCACGAGAGGCTGCCGATGATAAGAGACGAGATTGATAGGACCATCAAATTCTACAATTCCAATTATGCCGACAAGCCTCTTGCCCAGAGTACGCCCATGTTTGTCTTTGGGGAACTGGCTGAGGATTCAAAGTTAGCTCATTCCTTGTCAGATGGGCTAGGATACCCGGTTTTGTCATTGTCCCCGTCACTTGAGTGCCCTGAGCCATTCCCCTCAAACCGTTATATGGTTAACATTGGGCTGGTTCTCAAGGACCTGTGGTTAGGGAAGGGGGCTGTAGCTTCAGCAGTAAATCTAAATGCTCTGCCCCTAGCCTACCAATCCAAACCTATTTCATGGGTTAAGGTCATTGCCGTACCTATTATTATCGCTGTTGCCGCCGGGATAGTCCCAGTGTGGATGCTTATCCAGAGCGGATCGGCTAATAGTGCCTCAGTCCATGACCAACTCGACCTTACAAATCAACTCCTCTTGGAAAAGCAATCGGCGCAACAGGAACTGAAAGTCAGTATTGCTGAGCTAGAGGCAAAACTGGCTGAGGCAGAGGCATCCCGCAATAACTTCACCGCTGCCCTTGGTAGTCTTAATAGGCAGGGCACTGAGGTCAACCTGGATTTGGAGACAATAGTAAGTGCTTTACCCGATACCATAAGCCTAAGCAGTATTAACCACGCTGAGAACGCATTGAACGTAAGCGGTTCATCACCGAGCGAGGCGGAGGTCTTACAATATGCCCAAAACCTAGATGACAGCGGCCGGTTTACTGAAGTTATTATTGCCAGCATAAAGGAGGTTGAAGTCAAGGGCGTTGAAGGTGAGACCGTTGAAGGCGAGACCGCTGAAGGCGAGAGTATTGAAGAGCCGAGGATGGATTTTACCTTGATTCTGAAGACCGGAGGTTAATGTTTGTGGATATTTTAAATCTGCTCCATTTAGCTAAATCAAAGGGGGCTTCGGACTTACACCTCGTTGTTTCCAGACCACCAATACTCCGTATTGATGGCTCACTGGTGCCGGTAGGCGACAGGTCACCGCTGACGCCCGATGATATAGACCAGGCTTTAGCTAAGCTGAGCTCAGAGCGGCAGAGAGAAGACTTCTGTAACCGCTTGGAACTGGACTTTGGCTGCACTATTCCTGATGTTGGCAGACTTCGATGCAATGTGGCTAAACAGAGAGGGGTGCTTAGTCTAGCCATCCGTCTGCTGCCACCGGTCATCCCCACTATTGATGAGCTAAACTTGCCTGCGGTATGTAAAGATTTGGTTCTGAGACCTCGAGGTTTGGTGGTGGTTACCGGACCCACGGGTAGTGGCAAATCCACCACGCTGGCAGCGATGATTAACCACTTGAACAGTAAGGAAAGGCGCAAGGTGGTTACTATTGAAGACCCGATAGAATATGTCTATTCTGATATGAAGTGTACCATAATCCAGCGAGAACTTGGCAGTGATACACTATCCTTTGCTGCGGCATTAAAGCATATATTAAGGCAGGACCCGGATGTAATTCTGGTTGGCGAGATGAGGGACTTGGAGACAGCGGCGGCGGTGCTTACTATAGCTGAAACCGGGCATTTGGTGTTAACCACCGGTCATGCCCCCAGTGCCTCCCAGGCGATTGATAGAATAGTCGACCTGTTCCCGCCACATGAGCGTCATTTAGCTCAGTCACGGCTGGCATTCCTGCTCATTGGTGTCCTGTGCCAGACGCTTATCCCCAGGGCAGGTACCTCAGGAAGGATACCTGCGGTTGAGATTATGCTGGCTACGTCACCGGTGAGGAACCTCATCAGGGAGGGCAAGACCTATCAGTTGCCGAATATTATCCGCATGCATGCCCGGGAAGGGATGCAGCTACTTGACCAGGCACTAATCAACCTATACCTTGACAGACAAATCAGCCATGAAAGCCTGCTGGCTTTCTGTAATGACCGCGATGAAGTAACCAAGGTCGTTGGTGAGGCTGAGCAGGGTAACTTAGGTTTAGCCGCCATTGCCAGCAATTACCCAGAGGAACAATAAGTCGTCAAACCCTGTCTTTTTCCCAACTCACTACAAACAGTGAAGCCTATCAGCAACCTTCCTCATCACGACCTGCTGATAGGCTTCTCTATTTCGGGCTAGGGCTCACTAAGTTAAGGCGTTGTCTGGGTAACCTTGCCATCTGTGGTAAAGGTATATGAGCAGCCAAGCTTGACACATGTCGTCTCTACATCAGGCGAGGTGGCTGGGTCATCCCCCAGTCCAGTACAGTAATCGCTTAAGTGTAATGTGGTACCAGCTAAATTAGTTCCGGTAATCAGGTACATGTCAGTAGTTGCACCTGCCGGCACGAAATCTAGTGTACTATTGGCATCATCGACCAACATTGCCATCACTGACGTCTGGATATTGTGCAGTTCGGTCGCATAAGATTCAGTCTTGCCTCGCCCGATGAACTCGCCGACGTTGGGGACAACGATAGCCGCGATAGCACCGAGGATACCGATTACCACCAGCAGCTCAATCAGAGTAAAGCCCTTCTGCCCGTAGCGAAAATGCTTGAGGAATTTTTTCACCCTTTATCACCTCCTTTCGTCCTTATTTAGGCTTTGCTTCTATTTAAAATCTGTAGGCTATAAACTACAATGGGTTATTAGTAACCCCTTAGCATGAGAAGAAAGTCCCGTTTTGATTGAGATTGTTTAGCAACCTATCCCCCTGACCCCCTTCCCTTATTAAGGGAAGGGGGAGTGTAGGTAAGAGAGGGGCGAAGCCCCTCTCTAAAATCTCTTCCCCCTCTCCTTCTCAAGGAGAGGGGGATTAAGGGGGTGAGGTTAATAAACAACCTCGTTTAGATTGGCTATTGACTGGCTACTGAAAAGCGTGCAAAATGTCTTGAAGTGGAAGTTGTATTAACGGCTCTCTTCGGCTTACTCGGTATTGCTATCGGCAGTTTCCTGAACGTCGGTATTGACCGCATACCGGCTGGAAAATCACTGGTCAATCCACCATCTCACTGCGATGCCTGTGGTCATCGCCTAGCGGTTAAAGACCTTATACCGGTATTTAGCTACCTATGGCTACGCCGCCATTGCCGGTATTGCCAGGCATCTATTCCCTGGCGTCTATTCTGGGTGGAGCTTGGTAGCGGACTGCTGCTTGCCTTTCTCTACTGGCGGTATGGTTTGAGCGTTGATTTTGTCATTACTGCTGCTTATTGCTATCTCTTCATCGTGATTATGGTCATCGACTTAGAACATAAACTCATCCTGAACAAAATAGTCTATCCGGCAATGATAGTAGCCCTGCTTATCAGCATCCTCTTACCACTTAATGGCATCTTCTTAGCGCAGTCAAGGATTATTCCACTCCCCTGGCCACAGGCTGTCGACGGTATTATCGGTGGTGCTATCGGCTTCGTTTTTCTTTTAATACCTGCCCTTATCTACCGCGGGGGAATGGGGTGGGGGGATGTTAAAATGGCGGGACTGATAGGGCTGGTTACCGGCTTCCTCTTGGTATTTGTTGCCATGCTTATGGGAGTAATTCTCGGCGGGTTGGTGGCTGGGATTCTCCTGGTGCTTAGAAAAAAGACCCGGAAAGAGCCTATCCCGTTTGGTCCTTTTCTAGCCGTGGCAACCATGGTGGCTCTATTATGGGGGAACAACATCCTCAGTTGGTACTTGGGGTTATTGTAGTCTCCTCGCTATTTTTGGTTTGCTAAAATGTTGCCTACCTCTTGACAACCTCCCTAATCGGTAGTACTATAGTCCTAGGTCATATGGAGGTGAGTTCAGCGGATGAAAGTAAATCGGCGGCGTTCCAACATTGAGATAATTGCCGAGATGCTGAAGGTAGGCGAAAATGGCGCTGGCAAGACCAAGATAATGTACAACGCCAACCTGAGCTATAGCCAGATACAGAAGTACCTCGGTTACCTGATTAGTCAAGGCTTTATCAACAAGTTGGAACTCGGTAATCCATCGGTGACCTATCGGGTGACAGAGAGTGGCCGAAGGTTACTCAGTAGTATAAACAGCGTAATAGAAATGCTCGGTCTAAACGATGACGAAGTTTGAGCGTCCATGGATGGCTAGCGTAAAGAGTAACCTGAGGACAACCCCGTCTTCAGGTTATTCTTTGTTTTGAATTACCCAAGGAGTAAGGTATGGCTGATAAAAGGATGTTAATAGTTGATGCCGAATTGGTCAGAAAAATAGACGAAAATCGTGGTGACATGAGCCGCTCTGAGTTTCTCAACTTTCTTATTGATAGCCAGTTGAAGGAAGACACCGGGCGTAACAACTATATTAGTAAGGAAGAATTCCACCAATTCACCCAGGGAATGAAGGAACTACTGCGCAATTTCCTCGAATTCTTTATCAGCTATGGGTTAGAGCTAGGCAAGCAATCTAAAGACAAAACTTTTGAAGAGCTGAGCCAGAAGTTACAAGCTCTGGATAGCCAAGCCAAGAAACGCTAAATGCGTGTCTTGACTCCCCATCAGTCCCCTCTTTTAAGCCCAATATCAGATAGAACTATCTTCTAGAACATAATCACTTCCCAAGCTAACTTACGCCTGTCATAGTATTTCCACAAAGCTGGTTTGGGGGTGATTCATGCCAAGAGCGGTTGAGCTTTTACAGCAGGGCAGGAATGAAGAGCTATGGCAGTTGGGTTGTGGCTTTATTAGCCTTAACATTGAGCAATTCATGGCTATCCAGAAACGGCTGTTGCTGGAACAGATAGAACTATTGAACCACTGTGCCTTTGGCAATAAGGTTATGCGCGGGGCACACCCCGAGACGATAGAAGAGTTTAGGCAGCAAGTGCCGTTAACTACTTATTCAGATTATTGTCCTGAGCTGGCAGAGAAGAGGGAGGACGTATTACCGAGGGAGCCCGCCTTGTGGGTGCACACTTCGGGCAGGTCTGGTGAATACCCCTGTAAATGGGTGCCGATGACCCCGGAGTATGCTTATGCATTGACCGAAGTAATGTGTGGCTTGGCTATACTCTCCACTTGTAAAGGGTGGGGCGATACTTCTGCGCTCCACGACCACCCCAAGATTGTCTATACCGTTGCCCCCAGACCCTACATGTCAGGCGCCTTGGCTAGCTTGTTGCAGGAACAAGTCACCGCCGATTATTTACCTCCCTTAGATGAAGCCGAAGGCCTGCCTTTTGAAGACAGAATAAAACTCGGTTTTCAGCAAGCCCTCTCCCAAGGACTTGATTTCTTTTTTGGTCTATCTCTGGTTCTAGCTGCCGTTGGGGACAAGTTTACCCAGTCCTCAAACAAAGTGGATATTCGCCCCTTCCTCTCCCAGCCTAAAGCACTGCTTCGCTTGACCA